>FTIF01335291.1_pt1 | contig 65989 bp, 65 predicted proteins | sample 1658001 | NCBI WGS metagenome assembly FTIF01 (sample SAMEA3914789, study PRJEB12502) | metagenome | biome: forest; material: soil | place: Canada | collected 2011-07-03 | depth 0.3 m | reverse complement strand
GTCTACTACGCCCCGCCCCCGCCGGTGTACTACGCCCCGCCGCCGGCCTACTACTACCCGCCCCCCGGCTACTAGGTTCCTACTAAGCCCCTAGGCCCAAGCGGCAAAGCGCCGGACACCAGTCCCTCGCTTGCATGCCCGCGGCACCCGGCACCCGCCGGTGCCGCGGGCACCTACACCCTTCCCGCGCCCTTCAGATCCAAGTCAGCCTGGTCCGCACCTTGACCTCCGAAGTCAGCGTGCGATGCACCGGGCAACGGTCCGCGATCTTCAGCAGTCGCTGACGCTGCTCCCCGCTCAACTCGCCCTCCAGAAATATCTCGCGAGTGATCTCGTCCAGCTTGCCCTCGCGCGTGAAACAGTCCGCGCAGTCCTGTGCGTGAATCTTCCGGTGCGCAAGCCGCACCCGAACCCGCTTCAGCGGCAGCTTCTTCAGATCCGCATACATCCGCAAGGTCATGCTGGTGCAGGCCCCCAGGCCCATCAGCAAAAGATCATAAGGGCCACGCCCCGCATCATCGCCACCCACCGCAACCGGCTCATCCGCGGTCATCGTGTGGCGCCCGCTGCGCAGGGTCTGCGTGTAACGCCCGCCGCCGCTTTCCTCCACCTCCACCACGGTCGGCTCCGCCTGGCTCACCGCAACTCTCCTGCGCCTGAGGCGGCCCCCATCTTAGCCCCGGCACCCTCTCCACGATGCAACCCGCGCTTTCGCCGGCCGCATCGCTGGAACGTCCGCTATTTTCCGCCCCGACGCTCAAACTTCGCCTTCCGGCCCAAAGCGGAAGCTCGTGCGCGGCGGCTATGGAGCATCCAAAATATTAGTCTCCTCAGCTCGTATCCGACGCAAATTCACGCACCAGGCGACGTTTGGTGGTTCAGCGGCGGGGTCTGCGCTTCATCTCATCACAGGTTCGAATCTTCTCGAAGCTTGGATTCGAGCTGCTTGGTCGCGGTAATGTCGACAAACGTGATCACTGCGCCGTCGATCACATTGTCCAGCCTGCGGTAAGGCATGATGCGCACGGAAAACCAACGGCTATCGCTGGTCAGGATCTGCTTTTCGGAAAATATCAGCGTCCGCACGGTCTCAAGCACGTCCTCATGCAGCGATGGGTATTGCAGGCTCGTGGTGAGATCGCTGAGCGGCCGGCCGATGTCGCTCTCCCGAAGACTGATGATCTTCGATGCCCGGTCGGTATAGCGCCTGACGTTCAAATCCCGATCGAGGAACAGCATCGCGATGTCGGTGCTGTTGAGCAGATTCTTCATATCGCTCTGGGCGAGCGCGAGATCGTCGAGCTTGGTCTGCATCTCCGCATTGATCGTTTGCAACTCTTCGTTCATCGACTGCATTTCTTCTTTCGAAGTGGTCAGCTCCTCGTTGGTCGACTGGAGCTCTTCGTTGGTGGATTGCAATTCCTCGTTGGCTGACTGCAGCTCTTCCTTGGATGCGTGCGTTTCTTCGCGCAAGGTCTGAATTTCGTCACGGTATTGTTGCAGCTCCGCCGCATGCGAGACCTCCGTCTCGCGTTGTGCCTTGCCACGGCCCCGACCCGCCGGTGCCGGTGCAACGTCACGGAAGACGACCATCACCATGCCATTCAATGCAGCAGGCTCCGTGAGCGCGTGCACTGTTACGTCGACGATCTGCACGCCTCCCGCGACTTGCACCTGCAAGCCGCGCAACTGCACCGACTCGCTCTGTGTGGCGGCTTGCTTCAAGGCGCTGGCGAGAGGCAGGCGCAGGCCCTCGCGCACCATTGCGTGAAAATTCCAGTTGGCCTTGCCCGCTGCGGGCTCCAGGTATCTGCCGGTGTGTCCGCTGATATAAACGATGTCGCCGGAGGTGTTCACCACGACGGCGGGTGGCGCATGCACCTGCAGCAACAAGTAGTCGGCTGCAGTTTGCAGGTTGTCCACTGTCTGGGCGGGGATGCTGGAAGGGGACACCGAAAGCTCCTTTTTCATCTTGGACAGCGGAGGGAATGATCTCACCAGAAAGTCGGGGGCGCCGCCGGAAACATGGTCCTGGCGCAAATACAGCCGCAGCTTGGCGTCGATTGAGGTGAACAGCCGATTGAATCGCCCCACTGTCTCCGAGCTTCCCAGGAGCAGCACACCGCCGGGCTGCAGACTGTAGTGAAACAGGGGCAGCAGCCTGTGTTGAAGCGTCGCGTCGAAGTAGATCATCAGGTTGCGGCAGGAAAGCACGTCAAGCCTGGTGAACGGAGGGTCGAGAATGATGTCATGCTGCGCAAACAGCACAACGTCGCGAATCCTCTTGTTGATGCGGTAGTGCCCATCGTGTGCGCTGAAGAAGCGCGCCAATCTGTCTGGAGATACGTCGGCGCTGATCGAGGCCGGATACTGGCCGCGACGGGCGGTGGCGATGGCATCCGGGCTCAGGTCGGAGGCGAAAATCTGCAAGGAGCAGTCGCGGTACTGCGGCAGCCGGTCCAGCACCTCGGCGAACACCATGGCCAATGAATAGGCCTCTTCCCCGGTTGAGCAGCCGACGATCCAGGCGCGGAGTTTTTGACCCTTGGGCCGCCGACTCAGCAGTTCCGGCAGCGTGATGTCCGCAAGTTGCTGCCAGACCGCGGCATCCCGAAAGAAGCTGGTCACGCCGATCAGCAACTCCTTGAACAGCAGATCGATCTCTTGCGCATTGTCGCGCAGGAAATCCGCATACATCGCCGGCGTGGCAATGGCATGGATGGCCATGCGCCGCTCGATGCGGCGATGCAGGGTGCTGGGTTTGTAAAGGGAGAAATCATGCCTCGTCCGCTGCTGCAATAGCCTGAAGATCTGTTGCAGCGGACCGGGCGACGATGCATCGGCCGAGCCTGTGTCTGCGGTCCCTGGTTCCTGCACGCCGGGGACCTGGGCAATGCAGGCAAGAATGCGGGCCGGCAGCTCGGCAGGCGGAGCGACAATGTCGGCACAACCCGCTGCGATAGCGCTCCTGGGCATCGAGTCGAACTGCGCCGACTCGGGTTGTTGCACCGCAGTCAGGCCCCCCAATGCCTTGATTGCCTGCATGCCCAGCGTGCCATCCGACCCCATGCCGGACAGAATTACGGCGATGGAGCGCTCTCCCTGATCGCGTGCCAGGGAGGAGAAAAGGACATTGACTGGCAGGCGCACGCCGCGCTGTTCGGCGGGCTTTTCCGATTTCAGGGCGCCGTCGACTAGGCTGAGTTCCCGGTTCGGCGGGATCACGTAGACGCTGTCGGGCTCGACGCGCGTCATTTCCGCGGCTTCGCGCACCGGCATGGACGTAACCCGCTGCAGCAGCTCCGCCAACAGGGACTTTGCCACGGGGTCGAGATGCTGCACGACTACATAGGCCAGGCCAGTGTCCGGCGGAATCTGCTCGAAAAACTGCTCCAGCGCCGCCAGTCCTCCGGCCGAAGCGCCAATGCCGACAATGCGCGTCGCAGCGGACGGACTGTGGGGGGCATTTGTGTCAGCCGAAGAGACCATGAGGCAGTATGCACTTTGCGCGGTCGGGCGACAGACTAGGGCAAGCCTGCTCCTGGCGATGACCTCCTTTGCGGTGAAGCTCAGGCGCGCGGGTCAGGCATCCTGCGATCGGTCGTTTCGACAAATACCATCATCAAGGATTGGTCGCTGGGGGATACTGTCGCCACGACCTGAAAAAGCCGCGAGACGCCTGCGCCGCCGTCGACTTGCGTCTCGCAGGTCTCCCTGGAACCGCCGTTGCCTAGCCGCTTCAGCATGGCGAGAAACGCGAGCCGGCTTTGTGAGGTCACCAAACCATCGATGCGCCGACCGCTCAAAGCGGCCTGCTCGACGCCAAACAATTCGGAGCCGGCCAGATTCCCCTCGATGATCTTGCCATCCCGGTCGGTGGCGAAATACCCGACGGGCGCGAGATCGAAGCGCTCTACATACCGGTTCAGTGCATGGTTCAACTCGTCCCGGCCTTGCTCCATCTGCTCGTGCTGCAGATCCAGTTCCACCTGATGGACCTGCAACTCGTGGAGTAACTTGAGGGCGTCACTCGCACTCTCAGTAGCCATTCGGTGAAGCAACGCCAGAGCTTCGGTACCGGTTGCTGCGATCCTGGCTCTTGGAGGCTTGCCCAGTTGGAGCAGGGCTTCTGCCTGGCGGCGCAAAGGCATCTGATTTTCGGGGTTGGCGGCGTGCATGGGCATTGGGCTTCCGGTCATTTCGCTGCGATCCAGCCGGTATTTTACGATAACGTGGCACCTTTGATGCTTCGAAACCAGGCGATAACACATTCTGTGGAAAGCGGACGCTCAATGGAGCTTGGGCTGGGTGCGGCACCGTACATATCCGGACAGGCTTTTGGGCTATCCTGCCCCGATACGGGGATTTTTTGCGCTCCCCCTGAATGGGAATTACATGTCCGAGGTTCATACACCGCTCGAAAACCATCTCCTGGCTGCTTTGCCGCCAGACGTTCGAGAGCGCCTGTTCCCTCGCATGGAATTGATGTCGCTTGCGCTCGGAAGAGTCTTGTATGAATCCGGCGACACCTTGAGTCACGTCTATTTTCCAACCGACTCCATTGTGTCCCTGCTTTACGTGATGGAAAACGGGGCGTCGGGCGAAATCTCGGTGGTGGGCAACGAAGGAGTCCTTGGCATCGCTCTGTTCATGGGTGGCGACAGCACTCCGAGCCGGGCGCTGGTACAGAGCGCGGGATCCGCCTATCGGCTGCCGGCGCAATTGCTCAAGAATGAATTTCATCGAAACAGTGAGCTGCAGCATCTGCTGCTGCGCTATACACAATCGCTCATCACGCAGATGGCTCAGACCGCAGTCTGTAACCGGCACCACACCGTGGACCAGCAGCTCTGCCGATGGCTACTGCTGTCCCTGGATCGCCTGCCAAGCAACAAATTGACCATGACCCAGGAACTGATCGCCAACATGCTGGGCGTTCGCCGCGAAGGCGTTACCGATGCCGCCGGCAAGCTGCAGAAACGCGGTGTGATCGAATATATCCGCGGGCATATCACGGTGGTGGACAGGCCAGCGCTGGAGAAGCTGAGCTGTGAATGCTATGCCGTGGTCAAGAAGGAAACGGATCGTTTGCTGCCGTATATGCCGTTGCCTACGGTGAGGTAAGCGGCGCACATGGGTCGGAGAGCGTCCGCTATTCTGCCGCGAGATTTAGATGCTCAGTTGCTGGAGTTGGCCGGCAAGAGACATGAGAGCAATTCCCTGAAAGCCGGCATCGGCGGAAGCCAGTGCGTGCAATTCATGGGATTCCAGCCCCTTGTCTTTGGCCGCACCAAACCAGCCGCCCGCCAAAGGCGCAGATTCAACTCGGCTTCTACGCGCTGCCCGCATCGGCAATCCAGTTGCAATGAAAGCCCAGGGGCACCCGCACCGGCAGCTCGATCACCGCCTGCGGCGCCCCGCCGATGTTCTGCGCATCGAGAATCACCACCTGGCTGGGGCCGCCGTCAACGCCGTGCGCGTAGGACATTAGCCAGCCTTCATCCTCCCGCGCATCCCGATGCCGCGGAACGAAGATCACTTCGCCGCTCATCCATTCCGGCCCGTAGTGGTGCCTGACGGTTTCACCCGTTTGCAGATCATGGCGCAGCAGCGCATTGGGCTCGGGATGGCCAGGGTGGGCGTTGGAGCCGAGGCTGACGGTGTAAGCGTAGCGATACGGCTTGCCGGTCAGGCGTTCGTCGAAGCGCGGGAAATCCTGGCTTTCATCGGAAATCACCCGGCGCTGCACGCGGCGCGAAACCTGGTCGAGCGTCCAGCGCTCGAAGCTGAGATTGCGATCGTCTTCCAGAGGCCCCTGCATTGAGCCATCGAGCGTGCGCTCATGCACCGCCACATCCAGCACCGTGTTGCCGTTGTCCAGCTCATAGGCATTGCAGGTGTGAAACACAAAGCAGGGATCGACGCTGTGCCAGCGCACGTCGCCGGCCTCGCCATCGCGCGGCAGCAAGCCGATGCGCGCCTCGTGCCGGGGATTCCAGGCATACGGCAGCTGGCTGCCCCTGAACATCCTGTCCAGGGAAAAGGTCACCGGCAGATCCAGGATAACCACCTTGTTTTGAGTGATGGCGCAGTCGTGCATCATCGGGCCGTGCCGCACCGGGATGGCCACGTTGCGCACCAGCTGGCCGCCCTTGCCGATGCGCAGATAACGCACCTTGCCGGGCGTGAGCGGGTCATAGCAGATGGCGTGCAGCTCGCCGCTGCCCGGATCGACATGCGGGTGTGCGGTGAAGGCCGCATTGACCGGGCTGTCGAACAAGCCGTGCCGCAGCGTGTTGAGCTCGGCATCCATCTCCACCGGGTAGGCACCGGCTTCCACCAGCGCCCAGATGCGGCCGGCATGGCCGATGACGTTGGTGTTGACCGCATCCAGCAAGCCGCGCCGCGGGCCGGGCGCCAGCGGCCTGCCCAGCGCCTGGTTGACGCTGTCCACGCCCACAAAACGGTTGCGATACCACAGGGCACGGCCATTTTGCAGGCGCAGGCCGTGCACCATGCCGTCGCCCGTAAACCAGTTGTATAGGCCCGGGTTCTCCACCTGCCGGGGATTGGGCCCCATGCGTGTGAGCAGGCCGTTGAGTTGCGCGGGAATCCCGCCGCGCACCCGCAGCGCGGTTTCCGTGCATTCGGTGTCCACCGGCGCAAAAGCCCCTTCCAGGAAAGGGTTGTGCGCGTCGTAAGGCGCGCGCTTTTGCAGCTGTCGCGTCATCCAGCGCACCGATTTTTGAACCGTTCTGTTAAAGCTCTTGCTGACGATGGCTGCCGAGCCCATGGCTGTCTCCCGAGTGGTGTTGCCTGAGGCTGCGCGGGTAAATGTGTATGATGTCAACATCACCATAGAACAGGATGTATACGGTGTCAACATCGACCCGGCGAAAGGCCGACAAGGCCCCCAGCTACCACCACGGCAACCTGCGCGCGGCCCTGGTGGCGGTAGGCCTCAAGCTGCTGGAGTCCGGCCAGAGCGCGGAGTTCAGCCAGCGCGAGCTGACCCGCCAGGTCGGCGTGTCGGCCAACGCCGCCTACCGGCACTTCGCCAGCAAGGAAGACCTGCTCACCGCCATGGCCGCCGAAGGATTCCGCCAACTGATCAACGACCAGGCCGCCGCCATCCAGAAACGCTCAGGCGCAGCCGAGCGCTTTCTCGGCGCCGGCCGCGCTTATGTCGGATTTGCGCGCCGCCACCCGGCGCTGTTTCGTCTCATGTTCAGCCGCTTCGCCGCCGCCAACCGCAGCGAGGAACTCAATGCCGCCGCCCAGCTCGCCTACGAAGGCATGCGCTATTCCGCCGCCGCGGCATTGGAAAAGCCTGTGAACGATGCGCAAGTCACCGTCATGGCCATGCGCGCCTGGAGCACCGTGCACGGCCTGAGCCAGCTCATCATCGACGGACAGTTCGATCGGCATACCGACGACATCGACAAGCTGGTCGATACCGTGCTGGAACAAGCGGCTTCCCTCAGGATGGAAGCGAAAGCCAAAGGCAGGAGCTGAACAGCGCCGTCGCCTCAAACACCGCGGCGAACCATTGCCGCGCATTCACCCCGCCGGCCGCCGCGCCTGCCTCACCTCGGCCGGCGCACCGCCCTCACCTTGCTGCTGCGCCCGTCGCCGCAGAAGAAGCGGTCGCCGCCATCGGACTCAAGCCCCGACACCATTGCTCCGGGTGGCATCTCCAGCCTTTCCAGGGCCTCGCCCGTCAGGGGATCGACCCGCCGCAAATCGCTCTCCTCGCCTTCCCAGGTGCCATGCCACAGCTCGCCGTCGACCCAGGTGACGCCGGTGACGAAGCGGTTGGACTCGATGGTGCGGAGAATCGCCCCGGTCTCGGGATCGACCTGATGGATCTTGCGCTCCCGGTACTGCCCCACCCACAGCGTCCCCTCGGCCCAGGTCAGCCCCGAGTCGCCGCCGCCGCCGGGCGCCGGGATGCTGGCCAGCACACGGCCGGTCTGCGGGTCGATCTTCTGGATGCGGGCCTCCGCGATCTGGAACAGGTGTTGGCCGTCGAAGGCCGTTCCCGCATGCGCCACAACGTCGATCGAGCGCAGCGTCTTGCCGCTCGCCGGATCGAAGGCGTTCAACTTGTCTCCCGAGGCAATCCACACCTGCTGGCCGTCGTAGGTGACGCCATGCACCTTGTCGATACCCGGAAAGGGGCCATATTCACGGACGATTTCAGCGGTTGATCTTTTCATGTTTCCACCTCGGGTCTGTCAACAGATCCTAGTCGCTCGGCAGCGAAGCCGGGAGTAACAAGGTCGTCGCGAATCCCGGCACCGGCGGCGTCATCCAGCGCCGCGCCCGCCCGCGGCCCACCGGCTGCACCTTGCCCGCCGCCGCAAGCGCGTCGAGTGCCCGCTGCACCGTGCGCTGGCTGTCTCCAAGCGCCAGCCCCAGGGCCGAGCTCGACCAGGACTCGCCGTCGGCAAGGAAGGCCAGCACCGCCGCATGCTTCTCCTCGACCGGCCGCGCCAGCACCACCACCTCGCGCGCACGGCGCGGCACCAGCGCAAATCCCTGCCGGGTCGCGCTCACCTCGGCCAGCGGCCGCAGCTCCTTGCGCAGCCGCCCGACTTCGACCCGCAGGCGCGCGCGATACGATTCATCGGCGACCTTGCCGCGGAATGCCCGCGCCACCAGCGCATCCCGGGTCACTTCTCCGGGCCAGGCTTCGCCCAGCGCGCGCGCCAGCGTGAACAACACCGGACGCCTGGCCAGCGAGACCACCGCGCCTGCTTCGCGCACCACATAACGGCAGGCATCCACCACCAGCGCCTTCGACGCCAGCAGCGCTTCAACCTCTTCGAGCAGCAGCGGCCGCTCGCCGCCGCGCGCAATCAGCCGCGCCGCCGGCGTATTCAGGGCCAGCGAGGCGCTTTCCACCTCCGCCGTCAACGCAGGAATGCCGGCGTGGCGCGCAGCATCCTCCGCCCGGGCCAGCGCAGCGCGCGCCGCCTTGGTCCGGATGCGCCGCATCGCGATCCCCGCAACCACCAACTCGTGAGCAGCCCTCAAAGCGGGCGGCAAGGGCGCAGGGTCAAGCCCGGCAAGCTTGCGCTCAGCCTCGTCGAGACGCCCGATCAGGAGCAGGCGCCGCATTTCGAGATAGCGCGCATGCGCAGCGTTGACGCGGTCGCCATGCTGCTCGAGCGTCGCCCGCGCCACGTCAAGCGTCTTCGCCGGCCAGCCCAGGTCGCGCGAGACCAGCGCGATCTCCGCCTCGGCAACCACACATCGCGCGCGGGCCACGGCTTCTTTGGGGCCGAAGGCACGCGCCGCGCTTCGCAGCAGCGCCTTGGCCCGCACCAGATCGCCGAGCTGCGCCATCGCAATGCCTCGAAGCGCCAGCGCCGGCGCATCGTCGCGCAAGGCGATCCGCTTCAGTGCGCCGAGTGGATCACCCGCCGCAAGCGCACGGGCCGCGGCCGTGATCAGGGAGTCCATCTAGGTAGGGAGCCTCTGATGAATCCCAAGCCCTGCCGTTGCCCCCCATTTTGTGCCAGGCAAGGCGCGAGCGACGATGTGTACTGAACGTACATGAGGAGCGAGCAACGCAGCATGGCGCAAAATGGGGGGCAACCCTTCGGGCGGTTTGCCCTTTGACGCATGGCGGCGTTGCTCGTCGCTCGAGTACGTACAGTACACCACGCTCCTCGCGCCTTGCCCTGCGTCAAAGGGCAAACCGCGGCAGGGCTTGGGATTCATCAGAGGCTCCCTCAAATCCCGCCACACTTGTCACTCCCACCATTCGAAGCCCGGCCCTAGTCTATCTCACGCCCACCAGGCAAACGTCGTATCGAACACCGAACGAACGACGCAACACACCCAACGGAGAGACGAGTGATGACGACGCACATGACTGCAACACGCAAGGACTGGCTGGCAGCGCGGATCGAGCTGCTCGCAGCAGAAAAAGAACTGACCCGGCGCAGCGACGAGCTGGCGCAGCAACGCCAGGCGCTGCCCTGGGTCCGGGTCGACCAGGAGTACCGCTTCGACACTGCCGAAGGCAGCGCCTCGCTGAAGGACCTCTTCAAGGGCCGCTCGCAACTCCTCGTCTACCACTTCATGTTCGGGCCCGACTACAAGGCAGGGTGTGCAACCTGCTCGACCATCGCCGACGGCTTCGACCGCTTCGCCATCCACCTGGCCAACCACGACGTCACGCTTGCTGCAGTATCGCTGGCGCCGCTGGCAAAGCTGCAGGCATACCAGCGGCGGATGGGGTGGACGTTTCCCTGGGCGTCCTCACTCGGCGGCGACTTCAACTTCGACTTCAATGTCTCGTTCACCGAGGAGCAACAGCGCAAGGGCGCCATCGAATACAACTACGAGCGCGGCGGCCACGCGATGGACGCGACGACACAGCTGCCGCAGCCCGTCACCGCCAACGCGGCCATGGCCGGAACCGACGCGGCCACGTATACGCGCGAGAGGCCGGGCATGAGCGCGTTCGTGCTCGAGGACGGCGTCGTCTACCACACTTATTCCACCTATGCGCGCGGCCTGGACGGCCTCTGGGGCATGTACCAGTGGCTCGACCGCGCCCCCAGGGGGCGCAACGAGACCGGCGTGTGGTGGCTCCGCCACGACGAGTACGGCAAGGGCTGAGCCAGGTCATGGGCATGGACATGGATATGGATATGGATATGGATATGGATATGGTCAGCGTAAGCGCAGCACGGCAGGCCTCGCCCGGCATGTTTTCCAGGCGAGCCTCCCAACGGACCTTCTTCGGCATCTCCGCCCTGCTCTTCACCGCCAGCACGACGCTGACCATCGTCTGGTGCGCATCCATGTCGGCAATGGACGGGATGCCCATGCCCGGCGGCTGGACCCTATCGATGGCGTGGATGCGGATGCCCGGGCAGACCTGGCCCGGCGCCGCCGCATCGTTCCTCGGCATGTGGCTGGTGATGATGGTGGCAATGATGCTGCCATCCCTGCTGCCGATGCTGCTGCGCTATCGTCAGGCCGTCGGCAGCACAGCACGCCTGGGCCCGCTGACCACGCTGGTGGGCCTGGGCTACTTCTTCGTCTGGATCGCATTCGGCATGGCCGTCTTCGCATCGGGTGTCGCACTGGCGGCAGCCGAGATGCAGCTGCCGGCGCTGGCGCGCGCCGTCCCGCTCGCAGCCGGCGTGATCGTCCTCATCGCCGGCGCACTCCAGTTCACCGCATGGAAAGCACGCCAACTGGCCTGCTGCCGCGAGGCACCGGCGTGCAGCAGCATCTTGCCGGCGAACGCCGGCACCGCCTGGCGACACGGCCTGCGCCTCGGCCTCCATTGCAGCAGCTGCTGCGCCGGCCTCACCGCAATCCTCCTCGTCATCGGCGTCATGGACCTGCGCGCCATGGCTGCCGTCACCGCAGCCATCAGCGCCGAACGTCTCGCACCTGCCGCCGAGCGCGTCGCGCGAGTCATCGGAGGAGTCGTCATCGCAGCAGGCTTGTGGCTACTCGCGCAAGCAGCCGGACTCTAATGAGGCATCCAGCACGGTGCGCCTGAACTTCGCCCACTGTGCAAGCCCGAGCCGATAGTCAACCAACCGGCCGCGAAGCGGACGGCTTGCCTGGAGCAAGCTAGGCCTGTGATCGCATCTGATACTCAAGAGCAGCGCGAAGCTCCGCCGCCGCCACGTTGTAACCCGTGAGCCGCTGCCCCGACCAGTTAACGCCTGCATGGATGCCGTCACCCTCCATCTGGTGAAGTCGTGACTCGAACTCCGGCCACGAATACTCTGCTATCTGGTAGCGCTGGTATTTGGGATGGCTCGCCTGAATCTTCTCAAGCCTCGACCGGCTCGACCAGAACGGCAAGACCTCCTGGCCCTGCACCGGATAGATGAGCAATCCGCCTTGCTCCGTGAACGTGAACACGCACCGCTTCTGCGCAACCTCGGAGCAAAACTTGCTGTACTGGGCAGCAGAGATGGACATGCTTTGTCTTTAGGTCCAACGCGCCAGCTTAGCCGCCGACCGCAAGCGCAGCGAGTGATCGGCCGGCTGGAAGCGATGATCAGTGGGCGCCATTGCGTCTAATGAGACCCACAATGTACGCGGGACGAAACACCATGGCACCGGCAAATGCGCCTTCGACGATGGTAGAGACAATGCTTGCCATACGCTCCGGGCGGAGTGGCTCGGCGCCGTACTGAGTGTGGGCCAATCTGATCAACAGGACGATCCAGTAGGTCGCGTCGCTTACGACCTTGCACAACTCCAAAAGGCCGATCAAAACAACACCCGTCAACATGGCGTCCTCCCTGGACCACGCGACTACAGGTACTTCTTTAGCCTTGCGCGGCAGGAGCATGACTGCCACTCCCGGGGCCGCACGCAATATCAGTAAAGCGGACACGACTTCCGCAACCGCAGTCAAGAGTATGAGTGTAAATCCAGCATCGCTGGTTTCCAGATGAGCGGAGATGATCCGCGGACTGCTCTGAAGAACACTAAACAGCACGGCGAGCGCGAATAGCCGCAGAGCCACGGTAACAACATCGAACCTGGTCATGTGTCCTCTAACGCCAATTGGACGGATCAACAGCAGCAATTATTTGCCGCATTTGGGCAACTTTCTTCAGTTGGACGATCCGTAAATTATTGATCCAAAGAGGGCCAGCTCACGCTGCAGCCGAATTGAACCGCCAGATCAATGTCCCCCGACGACATCACTGTACGCTTTCCCCGACCCTGATTTCCAGATCGAGTACTCCCAAGTTCTGGCTTCCCGAAACCGGCTGCTCGCCGGCAAGACTACCCGCGCCGTCCCGCGCCCGCCTGACGCGCCAAGGTCTCCAGCACTGGTTTGGACGGCAGCACGTCGTCGGTGAGCAGGGCCTTGGCCTCGTTCAGCATTTCAATCCAGTTCCACTCGTAGCGGATACCGCAGCGCAAAGTCAGATAGATCTGCGATTGCTTGCGGCCGATCCTGTCGCCCTTCCCCAGATAGGACTGCTCCAGGCTGAGGTACTCATCCAGCCTTCTGCGGTGCTCGGCGAGGTTCTGCTCCAACTCCGCCACCAGCGCCGCCGGCTCGGCCAGGTTCGCCGCATAGATTTTCACCAGCAGGGCACTGTTGAGGCGCTCCGGCCGGGTGGGCTCCAGCAGCCAGGCCCTCAAGGCACTGCGCCCCGCGGCCGTGATGCGGTAGTGCTTCTTGTCCGGCCGCTCGGACTGGGGCTGCACTTCGAACTCCACCAGCATCTGGCTGCTCAGCTTCTTCAGCTCCTGGTAGATCTGCTGGTGCGAAGCGTTCCAGAAATGCCCGATGCCGCCCTTGAAGCGCTGCGCCAGGTCGTAGCCGCTGCCCGGCTTCTGTTCCAGCAGAACGAGAATGGCGTGCTTCAACGACATGACGGAGCCTTGTGGTGGATATGCATACAGTTGCATATGGACAGGCAAACTGCAATGATATGCAACACTTTGCATATGAGCGAGTCGCTAATGGCCCTGCCCCAACAACTCCGCAATCGTCTGAGCGTGCCCGTCGTCGGCGCGCCCTTGTTCATCATCTCCGGTCCGGAGCTGGTGATCGCGCAGTGCCAGGCCGGGATCGTCGGCTCGTTTCCGGCCTTGAACGCACGCCCGGCCGATCAGCTCGAGGTCTGGCTGCAGCGCATCAACGAAGAGCTGGACCGCTGGAACCAGGCGCACCCGGACCGGCCCGCAGCGCCGTATGCGATGAACCAGATCGTGCACAAGTCGAACGTGCGGCTGGAGCACGACATGGAGCTTTGCGTGAAGTACAAAGTGCCGATCGTGATCACCTCGCTCGGCGCGCGGCGCGACATCAACGACGCGGTGCACTCGTACGGCGGCATCGTCCTGCACGACATCATCAATAATTTCTTTGCCCGCAAAGCCATCGAAAAAGGCGCCGACGGGCTGATCGCGGTTGCCGCCGGCGCCGGTGGGCATGCCGGCACCACCTCGCCCTTCGCGCTGATCCAGGAGATCCGCGAGTGGTTCGACGGTCCCCTGCTGCTCTCCGGCGCCATCGCCACCGGCAATGCGGTTCTGGCCGCGCAAGCCATCGGCGCCGATCTGGCGTACGTGGGCTCGGCCCTCATCGCCACCCGGGAAGCCCGGGCCGATGAGCGCTACAAGCAGATGATCATCGAGAGCAATGCAGACGATATCGTCTACTCCAACCTATTCACCGGCGTGCACGGCAACTATCTGCGGCCATCCATCGTCAATGCCGGCCTCAATCCCGACGCCCTGGAAAAAGGCGACCCCAGCCAGATGAATTTCGGCGCGGGCGAACACCCCGGCAAGAAAGCCTGGAAGGATATCTGGGGCTGCGGCCAGGGCATCGGCGCCGTCAAACAGATCGAGACGGTTGCAGGCCTGGTCGCGCGCATCAAGCACGAATATCAATCCGCCAGGAGCCAGCTGCTGGCAAATTGAGCGATGGGCCCGGGCATCGAGGCCAGGCATCAGGAGATGAACATGATCCAGTTACTCATCATCGCCGGCTCCGGCATTTTCCTGTTCCTGGGTACGCTGCATGGCCTGCTCACCTTCAGGGACTTCGGCAATCCCCGCGCATTTACACCCAAGGACGCCGGGCTTCGAACTGCCATGCAGCAAGCCACCGTCGCCCTTCACCCGAAAATCAATCTATGGAAGGCCTGGATGGGGTTCAACCTCAGCCATAGCCTCGGCATCGTCATGTTCGGCGCCGCTTTTCTGTATCTCGGCATTTTTTATTCGCCGCTGTTTTCACAGTCGCTGCTGTTGCAGACCTGCTCCATTGCGATATCCGCAGCCTATTTGGCGCTGTCGCTGAAATTCTGGTTTTCAAAGCCGGCCATCGGCTCCGGCATTTCCATGACGTGCTTTATCCTTGCCACGGCAATATCCCATGCCTGAGCCGGGCCTGACCTGGGCCTTCAGCGCTTTATTCCGTAGTGAATTGAGGAGCAGCATGACGATGGCGAACACGATTGAGAGCTGGCACCAGATAGTCAAGACCAGGAATGTTGCCGGCCTGAATGCACTCCTGGCCGAGAACGTCGTATTCCATTCCCCGGTGGTGCACACGCCCCAGGTCGGCAAGGCGATCACGCGCCTGTATCTGACGGCGGCGCTGAGCGTGCTGTTCAACGAATCGTTCCGCTACGTTCGCGAGATCGTTGCCGATCGCAATGCGGCTCTCGAATTCGTGGTGGAAATCGACGGCATCAACGTCAACGGCGTCGACATGATCAGCTGGGATGACGACGGCAGAATTGTCGACTTCAAGGTCATGCTGCGTCCGCTCAAGGCCATCAACCTGATCCACCAGAAGATGGGCGCCATGCTTCAGGCCGCCAAATGATCCGAACCCCTGTCCGGGCAATGGCTTGCCCGGACAGGGGTGTTTGAACAGTAACGCAGAGATCCAATAAGTCGGCGATCAGATCAGTGATCGCAAGCCCTGAAGCGGCGGGGCCGTAGCCCCGCCGCTTCACCTTCACGCCTTGGCCCATTCGGCAGCCGCGGCCTTGGCGAAATCGCGATAGCTGCGCGGCGGCCGCCCCAGCAACGTCGTCAGGCGCTCAATCTCGGCAGGCGTGGCAACCGCGCCGTCCGACTGATAACGCCCAAGCATCAGGCGCAGGTCATAAGCCAGCCAGCCCGGCGCGAACGCCTTCATGCGCTGCTCCATCACATTCAGATCGTCGCCGCCATAGCGGATAGCCTTGCCCAGCGCCTCGCTCCAGATGGCGGCTACCGCCTCCGCGTTCAGCACGTCCGGACCGACCAGCGCATAAGTCTCGCGCGGCAGCGGCGCATTGGCCTTCTCCCGGCGCAGCAACTCGCGGGCAGCCGCCTCGCCGATGTCGCCGATGTCCACCATCGACAGCCCCTTCGACCCGATCGGCATGCCGTAGACCCCATGCGTCAGCAGCGCATCCTTCTGGCGCAGATCGTTCTGGATGAAATAGGCCGGGCGCAGCACCGTCGCCGGCATCTCGTACTGCTCGATCATCCGCTCCACCGTGTGCTTGCCGGTGAAGTGCGGAACATTCGTGTACTCCTCCGCCTTGAACACCGACAAATAAACGATGCCCCTGACCCCGGCCTCGCGCGCCAGATTGAGCGTCTGCAGCGCCTGCGTCAGCTCATCGGCGGCGTTGGAAGCCAGCAGGAACAGCGTGCTGACACCCGCCAGCGCCTGACGCATGGATTCGACATCGGACAGATCGCCCTTGACCGCCATGACGCCGGCGGGCAGTTGCGCCTTCTCCGGCGACCGCGTCAGGCCCCTCACCTCGACACCCTGCCCCTGCAGCCGGGCCAGGACCTGGGAACCAATCACTCCAGTGCTTCCGGTAACGAGAATCGACATGGCTAATCTCCTTCAGTGCTAGATGGAAAACGTTGTGGAGTAAAGATAGACGTTCCAATACGTCCGGATAAGTAGGAAAATCTGTACACCTCGTCTCATAAATGGAACAAACTATGGACCTGGCAGCACTGGCAGACTTCAACCTCGTAGCCACCCACGGCGGCTTCGGCCGCGCCAGCCGGGCCGTCGGCCGGCCCAAGGCCACCCTGTCGCGCCGCGTCGCCGAACTGGAGCAAAGCCTCGGCGTCCGGCTGATCGAGCGCGGCGGACACCTCCTGCGCCTGACCGAAGACGGCCGCACCCTGCACCAGCGCACCGCCGGCCTGATGGCCGAGCTGGCCGAAGCCGGAGAAGCCGTCGCCTCGCGCGCGCCCATCCCCCGCGGCCGGCTGCGCATCAGCTCGCCCATCGTCTTTGCGCATGTGGTGCTGGCCCGCATCGGCGCGCGCTTCGCCCTCGCCTATCCGCAGGTGGAGCTGGAAATCGTCGCCGAAGATCGCGTCGTCGACCCGGTCGAGGAAGGCTACGACCTGGTGATCCGCATCAACCCTTCCGAGGACGACCGTCTCGTGGGGCGACGCATCCTCGGCGACCAGCGGATGATCGTTGCCGCACCCGGTGTAGCGCCGCCTTCGAATTCACCCGACCCCGCCGCCGAAGTGCCGGTCCGCGCCGTGATGTTTGCCGCAATGCCTGCGGGAACCCTGTGGCGGATGCGCACCAAAGACGGCGACGTTAGAACGCTCCTGCCCGAGCCGATCCTGAAACTGTCGTCCCTGCTGATGGTGCGCGAAGCAGTACTGGCCGGCGTCGGCGCAGCCCTGCTGCCGAAGCTGCTGGTCGCCGAGGACGTCGCGGCAGGCCGCCTCGCCTGCTGGGGCAGCGAAGACGCTGCAGCGGTGGAAATCTGGACCCTCTACAGCTCGCGCCGCCTGCTCAGCGCCAAGGTCCGCGCCTTCCTCGACACGCTCATTGCAGTCCTCGCGGAGAAAGGCGCCGCCCCAGGGCCATAGGCTGGTTTGCCTGCCCGGCCTGGAGCGAGCACTTTCGGGAGAATCGCTATCTGTCTCTGATCGGCCCAGGAACGGACGTTGAGATCGATCAGTCCATCACGATGTCATAGCTCGTGTTTTTGCTGCCGCCCGGATTTGTTCGGAGCACGCCGCGCTCCAGCAGGTTGTTGATGTCTCGCTGCGCGGTCGGCACGGCGCACTTTGCAAGTATTGCCCACTTTTTTGTAGTCAAATTTCCCTCGAATCCGTCCAGGTAGCGATTCAGCACAAGCTTCTGGCGTTCGGAGAATGGCTCGCCGGTGTGCTTCTTCCAGAAGTCCGCCTTGCGCAGCACGTGAACGCAGATTTCGTCGGCGCCATCGATGGCGCGGGAAAAACAGGCAAGGAACCAGTTCAGCCATGGCGTGACATCCAGAGAACCCCTCTGCGTGGCTTCCAGAGTGTCGTAGTACGCCTTGCGTTCCTTTCGGATCTGGCTGGATAAGCTGTAGAAACGCTGAGGCGATTTTTCCAGTTGTGCCAATGCCTGATCGGCAATGGCACGCGCGACGCGGCCATTGCCGTCCTCGAATGGATGGATGGTGACGAACCACAAATGTGCGAGCCCGGCACGCAGCAGATTTTGCGGAGCGTTTGTTCCAAACCACTCCACAAAACGCCGCATCTCACCATCCACCCGCTTTGCCGGCGGCGCCTCGTAGTGCACACGCTCGCGGCCGATAGCGCCCGAAACGACCTGCATGGGCCCATCGGCATCGTCGCGCCACTCTCCGACCCTGATCGGGTGCATGCCTGAGAAGCCGGTGGGGAAAAGGGAAGCCTGCCAGCCATGCAAGCGTTCCACCGTCAGCGGCTGGTCGAAACGCTGCGTGGCGTCCAGCATCATCTCCACGACGCCTTCTGTTTTCTGGTCGGATGGCGCCAGCGCTCCTTCAGGAATGCCGAGCCGGCGGGCGACAGATGAACGGACGCTATCGCGATCCAGAACCTCGCCTTCAATCTCCGAGCTCTTGATGACGTCTTCGGTCAGCGTTTCGAGCTGGGCGCGAAGCTTCAGGTCGAACCCAAGCCCCTCCATCCGGCCCAGCAACCGCCCCTGCTTGTGGTGAGCCGCGGCTAGCGGCGCGATCAAGGCCGAGTTATCCCACCGAAAATCTGGCCACTCTGGTCTTTCCCAGATATACATATTCACCTCAATATATGAGGAGAATATGGGGCATTTCTCCTCACAAGGCAAATTCTCCTCACTTAATGATTAGAATAAATGGAACATTCTCATCACCCGTCGCAGAATCTGGTGCCAGGCGCTGCGCCTGAACAACCCTTTAACCTTGCCTGCCGCTCACACCACCGTCCTTCCTGGGGATGCCAAGCCACCCTCACTTCCCGACGACACGCTCCATATACGCGGCCAGCATCTTCCGCGCCTCCGCCACCAGCGCCTGCCCGGCCTCCTCTTCCTCCTTGGCCAGGGTCGGCACCATCTTCATGAAGTGGGCGATCACCACGGCGGCGGCCCTCTCCTCGGTCAGCCCGGGATTGGCGGCGCGCAGCCTTCGGCTAAGCTTTCGGCCGCATCAGCGCCGAATGTCTTGCGCGAAATGCTTTCGGCGTCGTGCCCGTCCAGCGCTTGAAAGCGTAGTGGAAAGTGCTTTGCTCCGAGTAGCCGAGCATGAAGGCAACGTTTGCCAGCGAAGCGCGCCGGTCCGTCAGATACTGCATGGCCTGCAGTTTCCGTACCTCTTCGAGCACCTGGCGATAGCTGTGTCCATACCCGTCGAGACGCCGCTGCAGGGTGCGCTCCGAAATATTGAGTTCCTGCGCGGCGGCAGCCAGCGAGACGCGGCCGATGGACAATCCCTGGATCAGCCGGGCTTTCAGCTCACGCAGAAAGTCCGGCTCGCCTGCAAGGCTCTTGAGCACCGCCTTGGCCTGAATGTCCATCGCCGTCCGCATCGCGGGATCGGCCATGACCACGGGAAACTCCCGGTAATCGGCGCGAAAAACCAGCTTGGTTTCGGCTTGATTGAAGCGTGCCTTTTCACCGAAGAAATCGTCGTACAGGAACGCATTGACCGGCCGTCTGAACTGAAAGTGGGCAGAAGCGATCCAGTCGGAGCGACCCGTCAGCCAGCGTGCCAGCGCCGTTCTGGCGGCAAGCTGAAGTTGCAGCACGGCAGGCGGCGGCGATGAGCTGTGCGCCCACTGCCAGACCAGCTCGACCTTGCGGCCACGCTGCCGCAGCTGTGTATCGCTGATATCGCCAACCAGCCGTGAATAGCGTTCCAGCTGCGAGATGGCATCGCCCAAAGTGGCACAGCTCATCACCACGTAACCCAGCGCGCCGATATGGGCGGCCTTGATGCTCATCCCCACTTTCAGCGGCAGATCGGCGTCCTGCGTCGCCGATACAGCCGACTCGAGCATTGCGAGCCATTGCGCCAGCGGTATCTGCGAGCGGCCATCGGGTGATTCGATTTCCTCGATGCTTGATCGGGAATAGACGCCCAGTGGATCGATTCCCCGCGCCCGCAGGAGATCCACCAAGGCGCGTGCGTAGGCCGCCGTTACACGCGCCGCGCCCTGCCTGCCCTCGAGGCCGCCTGTAATCATGGCGTGATTTCCTAATAAATTGGCATCGCTTGTCAACAGGGACGGGCAGGTTCTGGAACAGAATGGATTCCAGGCCGGGGCGATGACGGCAGCGGAATCCGGATGATTAGTGGTGCCGCGCCTGTTTTCGCCGTCCAGCCGGATGGGTTCCATGGGCTGCTGTTGTTGTGAACAAGGCCCGCTAAAAAATAGCTACGGGGGCAAGGGTCGATGACCGACACAATCCATAGGCTGCTTCGCGGTTCCATTGCCGCCGTCGCCGCTGGCCTGCTCGCCGCCTGCGGCAGCAGCAGCCCGGTCGGCTCGAGCTATCCCAACAGCGTCATCGGCGCCGACCAGACGCTCGCGCCCGATGGCCAGGGCAAGCCCTGCCGCACGGGACTCGGCCGGGTCTACAACATCAATATCCCCTCGCCGCTGGGCGACGGAGAGATGATCGGTGCGACAGTGTTCGAGCCGGCAGTGATGGACTGCACCAAGAAATACCCCCTGATCCTGTGGCAGAGCGGCTGGCCCACTCCGCGCCCGGAGGGCCTGATCCCGCTGACTCCTTCAGACCCTACCAGCGTAGAGAATGTGATCTACGAACTGGTTGCGCCACTGGACTCCCTGGTCGCCGCCAACTACGGCGTCATCACCTTCGACTTCCGCGGCGTCGGCACTTCCGGAGGCAAGGCCCGCATCCAGGACCCGGACTACGAGGGCGCCAACGTGGTGCGCGTGGTGGACTGGGCCGAGATCAACCTGAACTGGCTGGCCTACGGCCCCAGTGTCGACGGCAGCGATCCACACAATCTCATGCTGGGCGCCATCGGCCCGTCTTACGGCGGCGGCTACCAGAACATGCTGCTGGCGATCGATCCCAAGAAGCGGCTCGACGCGATCGTGCCGGTGGTGACCTGGCATGATCTGCGCTACAGCCTTGCCAAGGACAACGTGGTCAAGGCAGCCTGGGTGCAAGAGCTTGGCGGCTCCTGTACCAGCTCGTCGCCGGCTGTGCAGTGCGATCCCTGGGTGATTGCGGAACTCAAGCAGGCATACGGAAACAACCTGCCCGACCCGGATCTGCTGCAGTTCCTCGATTACCACAGCCTGGCCTATTTCACCGATGGTCGGGCTGTTGACGAAAATTCCGCCGCCGCGCCGCAACTGCTGGCGCCATTGGTCGACGTCACCGTCAACGGCGGCCCCGGCACGGCACCGCGAATGGCGCCGGCCTTTCCGCCGGAGGTCAACGCGCTCTACATCCAGTCGCCGCGCGACACCCTGTTCGATCTCAACGAGGCGACGGCCAGCTACGAAGCCTTCAAGAACAACGGCGCCGACGTGCGCCTGTTCACCGAACAGGCCGGCCACAACACCCTGGCCACGCTTTCGGACACCGGCCTGGTCGCCGGCGTGAAAGACCCCTACGTCATCTACCAGCCGGACCCGCTCTCCCTCAGCACCCTCTGCGGCGGAGTGACCATCAACAACGCCGTGCTCGCCTTCTTCGATGAGCACCTCAAAGGCGTGACCGGCCGCGTCAGCCAGGTGCTCGGCACCCATCCGGTGTGCCTCAGCCTGACCGCGTTCGACTCCGTGCCGGCGGATGCGGTGCAGCACGGCGGCACCGCGTTCAGCATCGCCTCCGATGCCAAGGGTAACGCCGTCACCGTAGGCGAAGACGACAACCAGACCACCACCATCCCGCTGCTCACGGTCAGCGGCAGCAGCAATGTGCTGGCCGGCATCCCGACCATCGACGTCACCGTGACCGATACCGACGACCCGGCCGATAGCGACACCACCAATACCATCGTCTACGTCGGCATCGGCCAGAAGCACGCTCTCGGCCTGCCCGGCTGGGATCTGGTGGACAACCAGCTCACGCCGCTGCGCGGACTGGGCCACCACTCCCTGGACCTCAGCGGCGTGGCGACGCGCCTGCAGGTCGGCGACCAGCTCGGCCTGATGCTGTTCGGCGCCAATACCAATCAGTATCCCACCGCTGGCCTGAAAACCAATCCGGCCGGCGCCAAGCACATCAGCATCCAGGGCGCCGTGCAGATGCCGCTGCTGGGCGATCTGCCCAATGCCGGAGGCTGAACAGCGCCATGATCAAGAGCATGCAAGGTCTTTGCAGCAAGCGATTCAGGCTCCTCGCCACCGGATTTGGCGGCGCCTGCTGTGCGGTCCTGGCGGCCTGTGGTTCCGGCAGCACGGCGCCGTCCGGCGCCAGCGCAAGCTGCCAGGCCCAGCACTGGGTTGGCGCATGGGCCTCACCGCCACAGGCGACGACGCTGCTCAGCCCCTCCGGGCTGGCCATCCAGGAATTCGAGGCCGATTTGCTGGCCAACCAGAAGATTTTCCCCAACCTGGCGCTGGCCCAGGTGTTCAACGATCAGAGCCTGCGCCTGATCGTGGCACCGCACCTGGGCGGATCTTCGCTGCGCCTGCACCTCGGCAACCGTTTCCAGAAAAGCAGCGTGACGCTGGATGGTGTTTACGTCGGATTGACGCAGTCCGGCGCCAGCCTGGTGCCTGGCTCCAATCACCCCGTCACCTTCGGCGGCCAGCCGCAGGTCAGCATCGCGTCCGGTGCGGAAGCTGTCAGCGATCCGGTGGCGATCACCACCCAGCCGTTCCAGAACCTCTCCATCAGCTTCCACATCCAGGGCCTGCTGGTACCGGTCGACTATCACCTGACGGCACAGCAGGTTTCTTACCTCAGTCCGCTGCCCGGCTCCTACGGGGCGAGCGAAGGCGCTTCGCTGTTTATCAACACCATTTCCTCCTGGTATGTGCTGAACGCCATCGACGTGCTGGCGCCAGGCTCCACCGGCGCGGTGGTAGCCTTCGGCGATTCGCTGACCGACGGTTATCTGTCCAGCTATAACCAGAACGGCCGCTGGCCCGACTATCTGGCGCGGCGCCTGCTGGCGGATTCGGCGCAGCCGCGCCTTTCGGTGATGGACGAGGGGATTTCCGGCAACTTCGTCGCCTCGGACAGCTATATTTACGGCCCCAGTGGCGTGTCGCGCTTCGCCGCCGATGCGCTGTCCAAGGCCGGCGTCACCGACATCATCCTGTTCGAGGGGATCAACGATATCGGCAACGCGCCGAAAGATGCATCGACCGCCGACGCCATCATGGCGGCCGATCGCCAGATCGTTCTCCAGGCACACGCCGCCGGCCTCAAGGTCATCGGCGCGACCCTGACCCCGGCCGAAGGAGCCAAGAACAGCGCCGCCGGAGACACCGGCGAGCCGCAAGTGCTGCGGCAAACCGTCAACGACTGGATACGCAGCGGCGGCGCCTTCGATGCCGTCGTCGATTTCGACGCCGCCGTGCGCGACCCCGGCAATCCCGATCGCATCGCGCCGCAATACGACGGCGGGGACAACCTGCATTTCAACGACGCGGGTTATCAGGCCATGGCCAACGCCATCGATCTTGGCGTATTCCAGGGCACGGGGTGCCAATAGGCCATGCCTGAAACACTCTTCAGACTTGAGTAACCCTGTGCAAGCCGGGCTTTCCATAGAAGTCTTCATTTGAGTTGGTGAATTCACAATGTTGAATTCCGGATTGCCATCTTCCGCAAGCTGGCGCTGACCATGGCCGGCGGAAAGCCTGCCCCTGAATCCAGGCCTATTGCGACAAGTGCGGCGTCACTGCCGCCTGATTGCAGACCGCAAGGCTCTCGTCACTTCCCGACGACACGCTCTATATATGCGGCCAGCATCTTCCGCGCCTCCGCCACCAGCGCCTGCCCGGCCTCGTCTTCCTCCTTGGCCAGGGTCGGCACCATCTTCATGAAGTGGGCGATCACCACCGCGGCGGCGGCGGCCCTCTTCTCGGTCAGCCCGGGATTGGCGGCGCGCAGGATGGCGGCGATCTGGCGGCGTGTGGCGCCGCGCAGCGGCTTGCGCCGCTCGACGATGCCGGCGACGGAGCTGGACAGCGCCGCCGTGGCGTCGCGGTCCGAGCGGACATCCAGCATCAGGTTCACCAGCAGGTCCGCCAGCCGCGCCGGCGACAGGCCCGGCGCGCGCTTCACCATGCCCTCCAGCAGCAGCGCCACGCGCTCCACATAACGGCCGAACAGCGCCTCCGCCAGCGCCTCCTTGGACGGAAAGAACTGGTACAGCGAGCCGATCGACGCGCCCGCGCGCAGCGCGATCTGCGTCATCGTCGTCGCGTCATAGCCCTTCTCGGCGAACAGTGCCGCGCCCGCATCCAGCAGGTCCGCCACACGCTGTACGCCGCGCGCACGCGTGGGTGTTTTGGCGACCGGTGCTTCCGTTGACATTTGTGAGCCTCCCTCATAAACTCCTTTATGAGTCTTCCTCATAAAAGGCCATTGCGCAAGGCCCGCCGCTTCCCCCGCGCGCACCCCCGCTCCAGGAGTCCCCGACCGTGATCGAACTCAACCCCCAATCCACCGCCCTGGTCCTGATCGACCTGCAACAGGGCATCCTCGGCTACGCGCTCGCCCCCATCACCGGCGCGGAGCTGCTGGCACGCGGCCAGGCCCTGGCCGGGCGCTTCCGCGCCGCCGGCGCCACCGTGGTGCTGGTCAATGTCGCCTTCTCCGCGGACGGCCGCGACGCGCTGCGCCCGCAGGCGGACGAGGCGCAGGCGCTGCCCAAGGGCGGCTTCCCCGCCGGCTGGAGCGAGTTCCCCGCCGGCCTGGCACAGCCCGGCGACCTGCTCATCACCAAGCGGCAATGGGGCGCATTTCACGGTACCGAGCTGGACCTGCAGCTGCGCCGCCGCGGCATCCGCACCATTGTGCTCGGCGGCGTCTCCACCCAGATCGGCGTGGAGTCCACCGCGCGCCAGGCCTACGAGCACGGCTACGAGCAGCTGATCGTCAAGGACGTGACCGCCAGCTCGGTGGCCGAAGGACACGACATGTCGATGAAGCACATCCTCCCCCGCCTCGCGCGCCTGGTGCAAAGCAGCGACATCGCGTTTACCCGCAGCTAGCATCGCGTCGTTCGGGCACGGCGAAGCATCCGGCCCGGCCCTTCGCCATGCATGAGGCATAGCAAGAAACACCGACCCGAGCAGGATCATGAACCAGCCCACAGGGCGAACCGCTCCGACGCTGCGCGACAAACCGGCCACGCTCAAGTGGAGCGTTCTGCTCGGCGCATCGCTCGCCTTCATCGTCCCGCTCGAGCTGATCCACCTGCCCGCCGCCCTGCTGCTGGGTGCCATGGCCGCGGCGATCGTCGTCGCCGCTGCACTCGAAGGCAAGCTGGCGGTGCCGCGCTGGCCCTATGTCATTGCACAAGGCCTGATCGGCTGCCTGGTGGCGCGCAGCATCGGCCCCTCCATCCTGCTCACCATGCTCCGGCAATGGCCGCTGTTTCTCGCCGGCGTCTGCGCAGTGCTGGTCTTCAGCACCTCGCTCGGCGCCCTGCTCGCGCGCTGGAAAGTGCTGCCGGGCACCACGGCCGTGTGGGGCTCCGCACCCGGCGCCGCCACCGTGATGGTGCTGATGTCCGAAAGCTTCGGCGGCGACCCGCGGCTGGTGGCCTTCATGCAGTTCCTGCGCGTGATGCTGGTGGCCCTGGTAGCCTCGCTCGTCGCCCGGCTGTGGGGCACACCCGGCGCCGCCAGAGCGGCCATCGACTGGTTCCCGGCCATCGCCGCCGGCTCCCTGTGCGAAACGCTGGCCCTGGCCGTGATCGGCGCCTTCATCGGCGAGCGCTCGAAAATTCCCGCCGGTGCCCTGCTGCTGCCGCTGTTTGCCGGCGTCGCCCTCTCCAGCACCCACAGCATGACCATCACCCTGCCGCCCTGGCTGATGGCCGGCTGCTACCCCTTGGTCGGCTGGTCCATCGGTCTCAGATTCACGCGCGAAATCGTGATCTACGGCGCACGCGCCCTGCCGCAGATCCTCGCCTCCACCCTCACCCTCATCGCCCTGTGCGGCAGCCTGGCCTGGGTGCTGCATCGCACGGCCGGCATCGACCCCCTCACCGCCTACCTCGCCACCAGCCCCGGCGGCGCCGATTCGGTGGCGATCATCGCCGCCGCCTCCAAGGTGGATCTGCCCTTCGTCATGGCGATGCAGACAGCGCGATTCCTGCTCGTCATGCTGGTGGGGCCGTGGCTGGCGAGAATGGTGGCGCGCTGGACCGGAAGCTGAGAAGACACATCAGGCCTGCGCCCGAAAACATATGAGGCCGGCTCCGAACCGATCCGGAGCCAGCCTCTTCCAAATGCCGCATGGGGATTTTGAGAGCGCTTATTTCCCCTCGGCGACCCACTTCAGCGTGGCCAGCCAGAGATCGTGACCGCGATGCATCAGGGTTTCATCGCTCCGGCGCAAGCCCGCTGCATCCTTGCCGATCCCGACCTCGTCCATCACCACACGGCACATGGCGCCCCTGGGCTCCAGATACCAGGAATGATAGAAGCTCGGCGCGCTGCCCGGCACATAACCGTACCAGCCCAGGCGCCGGTTCGGCACATACTCATGCACCCTGCTCTCGATGGCCAGCCCGAAGGTGGTCCAACGGAACACCGTGCCGTCCTGCAGCACCGTATCGCCGCCCTGGATCTGCACATCCTTCGAGTTGGGATACCAGCCCGGCCACTTGCCGGCATCGACGATGCGGCTCCACACACGCTCGCAGGAAGCATTGACCACGAGCTCGTTGTGGGCGAACAGGTCGGCCCCGGCCGGTTCAAATCCGGCCGGCCAATGGATCTCCGGAGAGCGGTGGGCCAGATCGTCCTGCATCGACATGACTTTGTATCCTTGCGTGCGAGCAGCAGAATGGGGACTGGCCTGGGTACCTGCGCCGGAGAGGCCGAGAATCAGCAGGAAGGCCGCAGCAACACGGCCGCTACTACACAGATTGGCGCTGCGGCTCATGGGTGTTGCCGCTGAACCAAAGTCGCAATAGCCTGGTCGATGCCGATGCAACCCTTGCGGGCGTTCGCGCCGCGATCGGCAAAATCGATCCAGCCGGCATTGAATCCGTCGACCATCTGCATGCGCGGCGCGGGATAGTTCATGCCCTGGGCGCGGAAGATCGATTCCCAGCGCTCGCGCGGCACCGCTTCCACCCGCACCGGCTGCCCCAGGGTCTTGGCGAATGCCTGCGCCAGGGCGTTCGGCGAGACGCGCTGCGCGCCCTCCAGCTCGACCACGCGCTGTCCCTGCCAATGCTCCTGCAGCAGCGCGGCCGCGGTGCGGCCCACATCGTCCGTCGCGATCATCGGCACCGGATGGTCCAGCGGCTGAAGATAGCTCTGGATCACGCCATCCCTGGCTGCGGCGATGTCCCACGCCGCGTTTTCCATGAACCAGGCCGCGCGCAGGAAGGTGATGGGCACAGACAGGGTCTTGAGAGCATCCTCCATCAGGCCAAGCGCATTCAGCAGATTGGGCTGCGGCGCATCGGCGCCGATGGTCGACAGCGCCACGATCTTCGCCGGCTTGGCGCGTGCAAGCGCCGTGCGCAACACCTCGATGAATGCCCTGGCCTCGGGGAAGCCGGGCGCGGGATCGAACACCGGAGGCAGCATCGCGAAGACGCCCTGCGTGCCCTCGAAGGCCGCGGCAAGCGCCCCCGGGTCCGAAAGGTCCGCCACCGCAACGTCGCAACCAAGCGCCGCCCAGGCGGCGCCCTTGCTGCGATCCCTGACCACCGCGCGAACGGACTGATCGGCGGAGAGCAGGCTGCGCGCCACTGCCGCCCCGACTTGTCCGGTGATGCCGGTAATTGCGTACATAATCGTTGACTCCTTTGGATGATTCGCCTGCTGGCGAAGTGGATGGCAATATCCCATCGGCGCATTCATGCTTCAATAGCGTTTATGTGAATGCAGTCGTGATAAAAAGGCAGGAATAAGACATGGCCTTCGATGGCAAGCTGCTCTCGGGCGTCACCGTGCTCATCGCCGTGGTCGAGGCCGGCACCATCGCCAGGGCCGCGGAAGCGCTCGGGCTGTCCCCTTCCGGCGTGAGCCGCGCCCTGTTGCGGCTGGAGCAACGCGTCGGTGCACGGCTACTGGCGCGGACCACCCGCTCGCTATCGCTGACCGATGAAGGCCGGCGCTTCTACGAGCAGGTCGGGCCGCATCTCGCCGGCATCGAGGAGGCAGCCATCGAAGCCTCAGGCTCTTCCAGCAAAGTGCGCGGACGCCTGCGCGTCAACATCGATCCGTTCTTCTCCAGGATCGTCCTGTCCGGACACCTCGCCGCATTCCTGTCACGCTACCCGGATGTCTCGGTCGAACTGATCATGCGCGACTCGGTCGGCGACCTGGTCGCCGACGGCTTCGACCTCGCCCTGCGCTTCGGTGAGCCGCCGGTCGGATCGTTCGTCGCCCGCAAACTCATCGAGACGCGGGTGCTGACCGTCGCCTCACCCTCCTACATCAAAAGCCACGGGCGGCCGCAGCACCCGAAGGACATCGAGCAACGCGAATGCATCGACTTCTACGATGCGACCAACGCCAGGCCGTACGACTGGGAAGTGAAACGCAGGAAGGAAGTGCTACCGCTGCGGGTCAAGGCGCGCCTGCTGGTATCGGACTCCGGAACGCTGATCGGCGCCTGCGAGGCCGGCGCCGGAATCGCCCAGATACTCGAACTCGGATGCCGGCATCTTCTGGACAGCGGCCGGCTGGTGGAACTGTTTCCGGAATGGTCGGACGAGCGCTTCCCCCTTTACGCCATCTATCCCTCGCGCCTGCACCGCGCAGCGAAAGTGCGGGCCTTCATCGAGTTCTGCCTGGAAATCATGACCAGCAACGAGCGCAAGCTTCGCAACAAGGCCTATTGACCGGGAACGCCGCGAAGCATGCCCGGCAGGAGCAAGGCGCCGATCGCCGAAGCACCCGCCAATCTCTACAAGCGGCCACCCCGCCCGGCGCAATCAATGCTCCCGCGCATCATCCCCAAAACGCTCGCGCAGGAATTGCAGAAACGCGCGCACTTTCGGCGATGAGTTGAGCCGCGTCGGATACACCGCATGCAGCTCCACCGCATCGGGCTCCCACTCCGGCAGCAGCCGCACCAGGCGGCCCTGCTCCACGTCCGCGCGCATCGCCGACTGCGACAGCAGCGCCACGCCCATCCCCGCCAGCGCGAGCTGGTGACTGATTATCGGGTCCGGCACCGAGACACGCGACTCCACCCGCACCTCTTGCAATTCCGCGCCGCGGCGCAGCCGCCAGATCGCCGACTCTGCCAGCTCGCCGGACACCCCGCAGCTGGCGGTGATGCAGCTCAGTTCGCGCAGCGCCGCCGGTGAGCCCGGCAGCGCGCGCTTGCCCAGATAGCGCGGGCTGGCATATGCACCCACCCGGATCCGCATCAGCGGCCGCGCCAGCAGCCCGGAATCCTCCAGCGGCCCAGGCCGGATCGCCACGTCGAGATTGCGCACGCTCGGAGCGTCCTCGCCGCCGAGTTGTTGCAGCTGCAGGCGCAGCTCCGGATACAGCGCCAGGAAATCTCCCAGGATCGGCCCCAGGATCAAGCGCGCGAAAACTGCCGGCGCACCCACGCGCAGCCGGCCGCGCGGCTGCGCATGCAACGCGCCCATCAGCAGGTCGGCCTGCTCCGCCTCCTCCAGCATGCGCTGGCAACGGTCCAGGTAAATCTCGCCCGCCTCGGTCAGCCCCACCTTGCGCGTGGTCCGTTCCACCAGCCGCACCCCCAGCCGGCCCTCCAGCCGCACGATGGCGCGGCTGACGCTGGACTTGGGCACGCCCAGGCGCTTCGCCGCCAACGTGAAGCTCTGCGTGCGCGATACCTGCACGAAGAATTGCAGCTCGTTGAGATCGATCATGATTGTTCCAGTGCAGCAACAGAGTATTGTTAAAATACCCATTGTTGCTCCTATAGTGCAACCCTAGAATCCCTTGCAGCAAGGCCGGCCACCCCCGCCGGCCCAGGCAACAAGGAGCTTCAACATGTATCTAGTCATCGGCGCCAGTGGCAACGTCGGCGGCGCAGTGGTCGATCGGCTTCTGGACAGCGGCAAGCAGGTGCGCGTCTTCACCCGCGACTCCGCCAAGATCGCCCGCTGGGGCGACCGCGTGCAGCTCGTCATCGGCGATTTCGAAAAACCGGAAAGCTTCGCGCCGGCCTTCGCCGGCATCGAAGCTGCCTTCCTGATGAATGGCGGCGACACCGCGCAGTTCACCCGGCTCGTCGCCGCCGCCAAGGCCCAGGGCAGTCCGCGCCTGGTGTTCCTCTCCACCATCTTCGCCGCCGTGCCCGGCATCCACATCGGCAAACTGCACCACGACAAGGAAGACGCCATCCGCGCCTCCGGCCTGCCCGCCGCCTTCGTCCGCCCCGGCGGCTTCATGTCCAACAGCTATCAGTGGATCGGCAGCATCAAGGCCGAAGGCGCGGTCTACAACGCCATGGGCACCGGCCAGTCCGCGCCCATCGCGCCGCAGGACATCGCCGCTGTCGCCGTCCAGGCGCTCAACTCAGCCGAACTTGCGGGGCAAGTGTACGAAGTCACCGGCGGCGAACTGCTCAGCGTGCCACAGCAGGTCGCCATCCTGGCCGAAGTGCTTGGCCGCCCCCTCCGCTGCGTCGACGTGCCCGTCGAAGCCGCCGTCCAGGGCCTGATCCGCGGCGGCGTGCCGCCGGCCATCGCGGCCATCATCGGCCAGTCGTTCGAAGCAGTCCGTGACGGAGGCAGCGCAATGCTCAGGGACACCGTCGAGAAAGTCACCGGCAGGCCGGCACAGACCTTCAAAGCCTGGGCACAACAACACGCCGCCCACTTCGCCTGAGACGAAAGCCGCCGCATCAAGGCAAAACGAATTGGAGGAACGCGGGAAGCGAACCACCGCTGCGCGTCTACAACGTGCGCAGCGCCTGCATCAGGCTCTCGACCTTGCGGTTCATCACCGCCTTGCCCGGCTTCAGATTCTGCTCGATGCACAGCCCGGTGAAGAAAGTGATCACCAGATCGGCAATCGCCGCAGCCTCCATGGCCGGCCGCTCCGCCTCGATGTTCCTGATCAAGGCGCGCTTCATATAAGCGCGGCCTGCCGTCACCATCTCGTCCGCCTTGGCCGGCAGCACCGCCAGCTCGCGGATCGAGGCCACCGCGAAGCAGCCCTTGCGGTCCTCGACGGTGGAAGGCCCGAGCTTGAGAAAGGCCTCCACATTGCCCCAGCCCAGCGGCTGCGCCGACAGGATCGGCCGGCGGCCCAGGCTCTCCAGGTAAGCCCGCAGGCTGGCCAGGAACAGGTCTTCCTTACTCTCGAACTCGGCGTAGAGGCCCGACTTGTTGACGCCGGTCGCCAGCTCCAGCTCTTTCAGGCTGGCATCGGCGAAGCCGTGCTTCCAGAACACGGGAATCGCCTTCTCGAGCACGCCTTCGCGACTGAAACCCTTGGGTCTTGCCATGGCGGAAGTGTGGGGTATCAAACCGATGGGTTCAATAGCCCACCCTCAGCCACCGGGATTCGCGATAAGCCTGGTTCAGAATGTCAGCGCCCCGGGGAAAGCGTTATGCGGGAAAGGCTACGCCGAACATCGGCAAGCCGCTCTTCGACTGTGCGCGGGTGGCCTCGTCCTGAATCACGTCCCAGTGCTCGGCCAGCCGCCCGTCTTCGACGCGGACGATGTCGACCACCACCCAGTTCGGTCCGCCCAGGCCGCTGAACCGGCCGTGCAGCATCAGCAGATTCCCCTCGGCGAGGATAGCTTGATTCTCGTAGCGCATCGAGGCCGGCGAGTTTCGGACCAGCTCGAACAGCCCCTCCCGGCCCGGAGGAATGTGCGCACTGTGCTGCAGATAGCTGGAAGACCACAGGCGCTCCGCCGCGGCGAAGTCGCGCTGGTTGAACAGGGCATCGAAGGCACCGAGCACCAGCGCCTTGTTGTTTTGCTCCACTGACTGGGACATTGATCTCTCCATGAGTTCCGCTGCAAAGGGATGGAATGCGGTGTCGGCGGCTGCCGGCCTTGAAATAGATTAATTTTGGGACTAGTTTTGAACTGATCGGTTCATTATGTGCCTGCCGATCCCAGCTGGCAAGTAGCCAGCGCCGGACTCCCGGCCAGTCCTCGTCTTGATCCGATTCGGTTCGGTTCGGCGCGGCCGCCCGCCACGCCCGGCTTACTGCGTGGTGCGCACCGGCATATCCGCCACCGCCAGGCGATGCCCCGAAACCTGGCTGCCCGCATCGGCGCGCAGCCGCGCGAAACTGGGCCAGGATGCCAGCGACAGCAAGCCCACCACGAAGAACGCCGCGGCGAAATCCGGCGTCGACAGCTGCGTCGCATGGCGCAGGCCCAGGCTGGCGTTCAGCACCTGCGAGCCGATGCCCACGCCGATGCTCAGCGCCAGCTGCTGCGCGGTGCCGGAAAAGCTGGTGGCCTGGCTCATGTCCTCTTCCGCCACATCGGCGAAGGCCAGCGCATTGATGCAGGTGAATTCCAGCGAGCGGAAGAAGCCGGTGAACAGCAGGAAGCCGACGATCAGCCAGCCCGAAGTCTCCGGGCGGAAGGTGCCGCAGACCATCAGCGCCCCGCCGCAGATGAAGGTATTCCACAGCAGCAGCCGGCGGAAGCCGTAGCGCCGCACGATGCGCTGCGCCAGCGTCTTCATCAGCAAGGCGCCCGCGGCGCTGGCGAAGGTGATGCTGCCGGATTCCAGCGCCGACATGCCGAAGCCCAGCTGCAGCATCATCGGCATCAGCAGCGAGAAACTGCCCACGCCCATGCGGAACAGCGAGCCGCCGGTGACCGAAGCGCGGAAGGTGGGCAGGGACAGCAGCGACAGGCGCAGCACCGGCGCATCGTCGCTGCGCGCATGGCGCACATACAGCGCCAGCGCAATCACCCCGGCCAGCACCGCCACCGGCGGCACCTCCGGCGGCAGCACATGCTTGCCCAGGTTCTCGAAGCCGAACACCAGGCCGGCCACGCCGCCGCCGAGCAGCATCCAGCCCGCCAGGTCGAACGGGCGCGTGGTGCTGGCCGGAATCTCCTCGATGAAGCGGCTCACCAGCCAGTAGCCGAATATGCCGATCGGCACATTGATCAGGAAGATCCAGCGCCAGGATGCGAAAGTCACGATCAGGCCGCCCAGGGGCGGCCCCACGATAGGCGCGATCAGCGCCGGAATGGTCAGCCAGGCCATCGCCGACACCAGCTCGCTCTTCGGCACCTGGCGCACCAGCACCAGCCGCCCCACCGGCACCATCATGGCGCCGCCGAGCCCCTGCAGGATGCGCGCGACGATCAGCTCGCCGATGTTCATGGCGGCGGCGCAGGCCACCGAGCCGATGACGAACACGATGATGGCGTTGCGGAACACACGGCGTGCGCCGTAGCGGTCCGCCATCCAGCCGCTGACCGGAATGAAAATGCTCAGGCTGAGCAGGTAGGAGGAGATGGCCAGGCTCAGGTGCAGCGGGTCCTCATGCAGCGAGCTGGCGATGCCCGGCAGCGCGGTGGCAATCACCGTGGAGTCCAGGTTCTCCATGAACAAGGCACAGGCCACAATCAGCGGAACCAGGTGTGTAATCCGCCCGGTTCCAGTCTTCATCGACATGCCCCAATATCCTGGCAGAGGCCATCCAGCGGAGCGCGCATCTTATGACGAGCGCGCCTTACTGTCCCGATGGCACCACCGGCGCCTCGGTCGACACCGGCGGCGATGCCGCTGCCGACGGCACCTCGCTGATGGTGAACTTGCCGAAATCGATGCCCGCGTCGAAACCGCGGCCGGTGCCCTTGAGCGCCAGCGACACCTCGCCCTTGGTCAGCGCCGACACCGCGCCGCCGGATTGCGACACCGTGCTGTGCGCCTCGCCGGTGGCGTAAGCACCCAGCACCTCGCGAATATTGTTGACCCCGGTGAACTCGCCATAGCCGTTGTCGATGCTCGACTTGCCTAGCGTCAGACCGCCGCCCTTGGACGCCAGCGCCACCTCGATCGAGGAGCCGTCGCTGCAACTCACCGTGCCGCGGCCGGAAGAGGTCTTGTAGAAAGCCGACCAGCCCTTCATGGTGAAATGCATGGTGCATTTCAGGCTGGCATCCGCCTGCGCCGCGGCAGCGAAAGACATGCCCGCGATCAGCAGCATCACCGCACCGGCTTTGCCTGGCAGTTTGTTCATGGTCACGCCTCCTGTGTAATGGATTTTACCGCGTCCGCGCCGGCATTGGCGTCGTTCTGAGGATTCTGCGGCAAGCCCCATTGCGACAGGCAGCGCCCGCTCAAGTTCCGGCCAGCCCGATGCCGAAGCGACTGCAAGGTCGGCCCGACAAGGCCACACAACATCTCCACAACATCCTGTCGCCCGATGAAAATCGGGCGATCACGACGATACACCGCATCTAGGGGGGACCCGCAACAGATGTGATTCCGCTCACAACGAGCTGCGAAGCCGCGGGCGCAGAGTACGCCCGACTTCAACACGGACCCGAAAGGAATCCGCAACCACGCATCATTCGCAGGCAGGGCCCAGGGGGATTTATGAAACAGACGCACCAGATACCGAACGTACGGTATGCGGCAGTACTGCTGATGTTCGCCGCAGCCTCTCCACCAGGCTTCGCCCAGTCGGATACGAGCCAGCCCTCCACCCTGCCGGTGTACGACGCGGTCCGCTCCGGCGCAACCGAGACACAGCTCAAGCAGCTCGCGGACTCGCTCAAGATTCCGGCCGAACAACTGCTGCTGAAAAGCGGCACCGCATCGTTCGTCGATGCCGACAAGTACCTCTACGTGCCGCACATCCAGGTCAGCGACGCCGCCACCGCCGAGCGCCTGCGCAGCGCGCCCGATGCACAGCGCCCTGACGTTGCGCTGCGACTGGAAGCCATCGATTTCGATGCGCTGAGCAAACTCGCCGTAGCGGAGCCGGAGCTGGCGGTGAAATCGGGCTCCGCCGCATTCGCCGCCGCCGACATCTCGCTCCAAGGTGCCAGGCCGGTAGTCGGCCACACCACCTTCACCGCCTCCTACATCAACGACAGCGGCGCCGAAGTGTCGGTGGACAAGGCGCTGGATACGCGGGTCAGCTACGAGTTCAGCGGCCAGGGCGGCATCCCAATAATCGGTCCCGGCGCCCAGGCACAGATAAGCTTCGATCCCTCCGGCAAAGTCACCCAGCTGCGTTACGCCGCCAGCGAATGGAAGCCGGGGGCGATGGTGAAAATCGTTCCGGAAAGCGCCATGCGCGATCGCATCGCCCGGCACCTGCCGGCCACAGCACAGCTCAAGCTGAAGCTGGTCTACTGGGCGCCGTCGCTCGAAGCCGGGCCTGGCCGCGACGAACCCGTCGCCGCCGGCAGCATCATTCCCTGGTACGCCTACAGCATCGCCACTCCGCTGAGCGATCGCGCCACCGGGCAGGTTTCGCAAGTGCGCTCCAAGGTGCAAATGATTCCCGCCACCGACGATCCCCGTTACGTTCCCAGCGCGCGGCTGGCGGTGTCCGGGCGCAGCAGCATCAGCGCCCAGGTCACCGTGCGCGGCGGACGCGCGCCGTACACCTACATCTGGTCCGGATCGGGCCCGCAGCTGTCGGCCAGCAGCGGCAGCGAAGTGCGCTACACGCCGATGGTGCGCGCAGTGCCCCGTGCCGTCCGCGCCCGGCAGACTCGGACCCTTGTCGTCTCCGAAACCGTGTCAGTCACGGTGATCGACGCCAACGGCGTCATGACCCGGGTCAGCCAGACCCTGCCCGCCCTGGCGCAGATCGCATCGATTCCGCTCAATGACCTGCCCGGCCCGGTGGAAAAAGGCCCGCCGCCCAGCTACGGCACGCAAAGCCCGCGCGAACCGGACTTCGCCATCGACCGCGTCGGCTGGCAGCAGGGCATGTCCACTGCGGGCGCCGGCGGCGGATCGCAGAAATACGCATGGCTGGGCGCCTCCTCCTGGCCGGGCGACTTCATCGCCCATGCGCCGGCCGGCACCCTGCCGGCGACGCCCTGGGTCTACGGCGATGCCGACTACGCCAACTGGGGCGTCGATACCGCTACCATTGCGCTCAACAACACCGACGGCGCGGCGGACGGCTTCGCCGCCAGCCAGCCCGGCGCGGTCATCGCCAATTACGCCACCGCGCAACTGTTCGTGCCCTCGACCAAGAGCTCGACCGTGGTGGTCGGCCAGGTCCACTACGGCGATGTCGCCGGCACCCATTACTACAACGTCAACTACGACGGCTCATGGGGCCCCTCCGGCAAGAACCACTACCTCATGTGGCTCGCCATGGACGCCTGCGACATCCTCGACGCCCAGGACGGCTCCGGCCAGACGCCGGGACAGCGCTGGGGCAAGGCCTTCGGCGGCCTGCACATCATGACCGGCTGGGACTCGGAAGAATCCGTCGGCGACGGCAGCTTCGAGAAGGACTTCGCCCGCAACATGCTCGGCGTATCCGGCAAGCCACAGACCGTGCTGCAAGCCTGGTTCAATGCCGCCACCACCGCCGGCACTGATCACGGCGTAGCCGCGGCCATGGGCCCCATCGGCCCGGGCGGCGTCGACGACAAGAACGACTTCTACATCGGCAAGGGCACGCAGGGCCCCACCATCCTGCCGGCCAACATCAAGGGATTCTGGTACGTCCACCAGTAGCCATCCGGCGCTGCCGGCATAGCGGATGCAAAGGGATTTGCGGCGCGCAAGACTGCGGCAGTAGTAGCGCTAGACAGGGAGGGAGGATGCGCACAGCCATCCTCCCTCCCTGCATTGCTCAGGCGCAGTGCTTCGGAATGGTCAGGCCCTTCACCACCACCGGACGCGCCACAACACCTTCGGCAGAGCCCAACAGTTCGCCCGTCTCGAACAGCGCCAGCGGCTTCCCGCCCATTCGGCCGGCCCGGCCCGGTCTACCGGAATTCCTGCCGGCAGCCACTAGCGGAGACAGGCTGGCTCACCAGACCAATTGCGAATCGGCGCCCATCTGATCCAGGAACTCCGCCGCCTGGGGCCCATGCAGCATCGCCAGGGTCGACAGCACCCCCGCTTCGGTGCAAATGGAAGCGGCGACGGTGACCACGCGCGGGCCGCCGGTCACCGGCCAGCCGGTTTTCGGGTTGAGGATGTGCGGATAGCGCACGCCGTTCTTGAGCACGAACCTGTGGGCATCGCCGCTGGTGGCGACACCGCCGCGCTGCAGCCGGATCACCGGCGTCGCCGTGCCCGGAATATTGGCGTCGATGCCGACCAGCCAGGGCTGGCCGTCGCGGCGCGGCGCGCTGGCGGCAAGGTCGCCGCCGCAATTCACCAGCATCGAATGTTCGCTCTCCTGCGACACCAGGGCACAGGCGCGGTCGACCGCGTACTCCTTGCCGATGCCGCCGAAATCGATCTGCATGCCGGCCTTCATCTGCAGCAAAGGCGCCTGCCAGCTCAGCTTGTCCCAGCCGACCAGGGGCAGAACCGCTTCTATCGCGTCGCGCTCGGGAACGCGATCCGAGCCGTCGAAAGTCCAGACGCGGCGCAACACGCCTGAAGTCACGTCGAACAATCCGTCACTCAACTCGTAAAGATGCTCGGCGTATTTCAGGAAGCGCGCGGTTTCATCGTCCACCTTCACCGCCTTGCCCTGTGCGGTGTTGATGCGGTCGACGATATTGCCCTTCAGAAAGCGGCTCCAGTGGCGCTCGATACGCCACACCTCCGCCGCAACCAGGCCCGTCAGCCTGGCCAGCTCGCGCTCGTCCGCCCCGTCCACCAGCACTTCGCAGGGCGAGGCCATGGCCTCGAAACGGCCGGCCAGACCTCCTGCCGCATTTGCCTCGACTCGTATTTTTCCGGGCTCGGTCACCAATTGAAACGATAACCGAAACTGATGTTGATCGCCGAAAGGTCCGGCGCCAGGTTGAATTGCGATAACGCGGTGGCCGCCTGCTGCGGCACGCCGGCAACCCGGCTGAACTGCTTGTAATACTCCACGCGCACGCTCAACTCCTGCCCGTTGGCCAGCACCTGCCCGTAGCGCAGCCCGCCGGTCCAGGCGTTGAAAGCGCCCAGGCGCGGATCGGCGCTAGCATAGTCGATGGTGGTGTCCTGGCCGTTGAACAAGGCGGCATGATAGAAGTCGGCCTGCCTCTGCGCGTAGAAGCGCACGCTCGGCTCCAGCGACTTGCGCTCGGAAAAATTCCAGCGGTAGGCCAGGCCCGCGGTGTGGGCGCGCACGCCCCAGCTGTCGGTGAAGTAGCGGTAGGAGAAATTCACCACGTCGCGGCCGAAGACAAAGCGCTTGTACTCGCCGAACAGCGCGTGCTTGGTGCGCGAACCGGGCCGCTTCTCGTAAACGTAGTATTGCGGCACGGCATTGCTGTCCACCACCGAGAGGATCTTGTACGGATCGGTTTCGTAGCCGTTGGACAGGCTCAGCGAATAGTTGAGCTGGAGCAATCCTTTCGGACCGAGCACCTGGGTCAGGCCGAGCAGGACGTCCTTGACGTTCTTGGACTTGCTGGAGCCGCCGTCCTTGACCGCGTCGACCATCATGGTCAGCGGCACCGGCGCATGACCGACCGGATCGACCAGATCGTATTCGAAGGCGGCGCCGGCGCTGAGCGTAGTGTTCTTCTGGTTGAGATCGAGCGTGTAGTGGGCGTTGGCGCCGACCGAAGTGAAGTCGTATTCCTTGGAGCCACTCAGCCCCACACCGAGCTTGCCGTTGCTAGTCAGCGGGAACAGATAGCCGAGGTCGCCGGCGAAGCGCGTGTCCTCGAAAGTGTGATCCAGCGGCGTCGCGCCGGGAGCAGTGGTGTAGGTCTTGCCGCGCCCGGAAGGTTGCGAAAAGGTCTGCGGCGTCGCCGCGGGTGCGGCCCCATTCGGCGTGGCGCCGCTGAGACTGTCGACGACGAAGCCGGCGCTGAGCGTGCGGTCGTTGCCGAGGTTGAGCGTGGCATTGACCGCCGGCTCGATCACCTGCACCCGTCCGCCAGTCTCCTTGTAGAACAGCAGGCCGCTGTCGAACACCCAGTCGCCTGGCGCATTGTCCGCCGCGGCCGGCTTGCTCGCGGCCACGCCGAGCAGGCTGAGTGTGGCCAGCGCCAGGCTAAGGCGGCGGCGGTTCTGTTCCTTCGCTTCATTCAGTTGCATCCGCAGCCTCCGCCGCCGAAGCCGCGTCCGCCGCTGGCCGCTTCCTTGCTGAAATAGATGTGCTCGCTGAACTGCGTCTGCAGCGGATTCGGGTCGAGCTGCATGTCGGCCCGCGCCAGCGTGCCGCGCTGCCAGGGCTTGACCTCGACGCTGGAGCATGCGGACATGCCGAGCATGAGCAGCAGGATCGGTAACAAGCGAAGCTTCATGGTGCGCTCCCGGTGGAAGTTGAGGATGTATTGACTGCGCTGCCGATCGCGGCCTCGTAGTCGCCGATGTCGGCGTCGCGGAAACCGCTGTGCTGGTGAACGACCGCGCCATCCGCGCCAAGAATCACCGCGCTGGGCATGCCGCCGATGCGATAGCGCTCGGCCAGCTGGCCGGCAGGGTCGTAGAGCACATCGAAGTGCGCCGGATGCCGGCTCAGGAAATCCTTCGCCGCCGCGGAATCGGTATCGAGGTTGACGGCGACGATGCTCAGCCGGTCGCCGTACTTGGCCTGCATCCGGTTCAGCCAGGGAAACGATTGCGCGCAAGGCCCGCACCAGGACGCCCAGAAATCGACGTAGACAACGCGGCCCGCGTACGCCTTGAGCGGCGCGGCCAGCACAGTGTCCGCGGAGGCATCCGCCGCACCCAGCATCAGGGCAACGGCCAGTGCGCAACCGCCGATCCAGCGCCCGCTTCGGCGACGCTGCCATACCGCGGCAACAGAGGTTCGGAAATTCATGCTTCCGGGGAAGCCATCGGCAAGCGGTTTCGTTGATGCGCGGTCAAGCCAGCATTCCTTGTGCAATTGAAGCTGCAAGTGTTCGATCACCGCACCGGTGCCGGATCTTTCCCTGGAGCCGATGTGCAGCTCCGTATGCCTGGCGGAGAACAGGGTCGCCCCCCCTCGACCGAGGCACCATTTGATGGACATCCAGTGCGTTACCGCAGAAGAGAGCAACGGCCGTGCCGCGTGCGCGGCGGCGTCGGGGTCTGCGCTTAAGGCTTTGTATCACCTGAGGAAAAGCACTCCGCAAACGCCGCACATGAAACCCGTGTCATGGCGGAGAAGCACGCAGGGAAAGTGAGATCTGCAAGAAACGTAGACAATTCCTGCTGACCGGGGAGATCGCAGCGCGTTTGCAGCGAGCGGGAAACTCAGCGCCGCGGCAACATCCTGCCGAGAGTTCCGTCTTTGGCCACGAAGTGATGGTAGAGCGCAGCGGCGGCATGCAAGCCGACCAGGATCAGCAGCACGATGGCGCCGGCCGAATGAATGTCTCCCAGCTCGTGGCCCACGGCCGATCCCTTGTCGAACAGCGGCGGCAACCGGATCACCCCGAACAAGGAAACATCCCAGCCGCGCGACGAGGCATTACCCCAGCCCAATACCGGCAGCGACAGCAGAACCGCGTAGAGCAGAACATGCACTAGACGAGCCAATGAGCGCTGCCACACAGGTTGCGTGACAAGCGCCGGCGGGGCGGGATGCAGCAGGCGCCAGAGCAGCCGAATCACCACCAGCAGCAGGATCAAGGTGCCCAGCGCAAGGTGCCAGGCAATCAGGCCCTCGGCACGGGTATCGCGGCCGATGTCCGGCATGGTCCAGGCAATGGCGAATTGCGCCGCCACCAGCGCGAACAACAGCCAGTGCAGCAGCTTCGCCACCGCACCGTATGATTCCAGCTTTTCCATCAAACCCGCTCTCCGGCCCGCTTGGTCACGGCCTGTGCTTCAGCATATCCAATTCCCGACAGCAACAGTTGACGCAGATCATTGCACGCATGGCACAGCGCCACACTAGGGCCCGTCGATCTTGTACTTGTCCAGCTTGTACCAGAGCGAGCGCCCGCTGATCTTGAGCAACGTGGCCGCCTTGGTCTTGTTGCCGCCGGCACGCCGCAGCGCTTCGGCGATCAGCTTCATTTCCACCGCGTCCACCGCCTGATTCAGATCGAGGTCGTCCGGGCCTGCCACCGACGTTGTCTCCACCGTTGCCGCCGTCGGCTTGGGCCGCGACAGCCACTCGACGGCAAGATGCTGCACGTCGAGCATGGCGCCGCGGCTCAGCACCAGGCCGCGCTCGATGACATTCCTCAACTCGCGGACGTTGCCCGGCCAGTCGTAGCCCTCCAGCAGCTCCAGCCCTTCGCGCGAGATGCCACCAGCCGCCAGGCCGGCGCCGCGCAGCTCGGTGATGAAGTGGCGCGCCAGTTGCGCGATGTCCTGCCGGCGCTGGCGCAAAGGCGGCAGGTCGATGGAGAACACGTTGATGCGGTAATAGAGGTCTTCCCGCAAGCTGCCTTCCTCGATGGCCCTGCGCGGATCACGATTGCTCGCCGCGATGATGCGCAGATCCAGCGGAATGCTGCGGTTGCTGCCGAGACGCTCGATGACATTTTCCTGCAACACACGCAGCAGCTTGGTCTGCAAGGCAATCGGCATCTCCGGCAGCTCGTCGAGAAAGATGGTGCCGCCGTCGGACAGCTCGAATTTTCCGACACGGTCCTTGTGCGCGCCGGTGAAAGCCCCTTTCTCGTAGCCGAACAGCTCGCTCTCGATCATGGTGGAAGGAATCGCAGCGCAGTTGATGGCGACGAACAGCCGGTCCCGCCGCGGCGAGGCCTGGTGAATCGCGTGCGCGACCAGCTCCTTGCCGGTGCCGGTCTCGCCGGTGATCAGCACCGAAGTCTTGCTCGGCGCCACCAGATGCACCTTCTCCAGCACCCGCCGCATCGCCTCGCTGTCGCCGATCAGGCCGCCGCGCCCCTTGTCCAGCTCGGCGCGCAGAAACGCGTTCTGCCGCAGCATCTGCTCGGCAGCGAAGACCCGGTCGATGGACAGCTTGATCGTATCGATGTCGAAGGGCCGCAGGATGTAGTCGCTGGCGCCGCGCTTCATTGCCGCCACCGCGCTCTCGATGCTGCCGTGCGCGGTGACAATGATGAAGGGCACGGCATTGCCGGCCTGGCGTAGGCGCTCCAGCAGGGCCGCGCCGTCGAGTCCCGGCATGCGCAGATCGCTGATCACCAGATCGTACGAATCCTGCTGCAGCCGCTCCAGCGCCTGCTCGCCGTTCTCGGCCACCCCGATGCGATAGCCCATGCGTTGCAGCATGATCTCCAGAACGCGCCGCATCTTGTCCTCGTCGTCGACGATGAGGATCTTTTGTCCGGTGCTGATCATGGATTCCTGTACCGCGGCAATCGGATGGAAAACAGGGCGCCTCCCCAGCGGCTCTCGCCGACACTGATCTGGCCATGGTGCGACATCACGATCTGTTTGACCACGGCCAGGCCCAGGCCCAGGCCGCCGCTGCGCTTGCTGACGAAGGGCTCGAACACCCGCGCCCGCTCGGCTTCGGCGATGCCGGAGCCGTCGTCGCCGACCTCCACCACGACCTCCTCGCCCGCATCGCGGCATTCCACCGCGATGCGGCCCTTGTCCGGCAGCAACTGCACGGCATTGAGCATCAGGTTGAGAATCACCTGGGTCAGCTGCTCCGCATCGCAGTCCACGCTCAGGTCGCCCGGGCCGGTCAACTCCTCGATGCGTATGCTTTTCTTTTCCGCCTGGGGGCCGAGCATGACGGCGCAGGCGTGGGCGATGGAGCCGACATCATGGCGCGCCAGTTGCGGCGGGCGGGGATTGGCGCTGTCGAGGACGCTGGCGACCAGGCGATTGATGCGCTCGGTTTCGCTCTCGATGAAGCCGATCAGCTCCCGCCCCTCGGGGCTGATTCCCGTTTCATTGCGCAGCACCTGCGCCGAAGAGCGCAGGATGCCAAGCGGCGTGCGGATCTCGTGCGCCATGGTGGCGGCGATCTCGCCGGCCACGGCCAACTTGGAGGCGCGCAGGAAATCCTGCCGCGAACGGTGCAGGTCGCGCACCGTGCTGACGAAGGTGTCCGTCAGCTCGCCCACCTCGCCGCGCACCGGCGGCGGCAGCGGCGGCAACTCGTGCTCGCGGGAGAAGCGTCGTGTAAAGCCGGTCAGGCGGGCAATCGGCTCGGCGATACGGCCGGCGACCACCCCGGAAAAGACCGCCGTCAGCAGCAGGGTTGCAGCCAGCAGCCCCATGAAGACCAGTTGCATCACATGCACCGAGGCCAGCGCCGCCGCGCTCGGCTGCAGCACCAGCGTGGTCCATTGCAGGCCGGTCAGGCGATCGATGCCCAGGGATTGCCGGAAGCCGATCACCACCGACCCGGAATATCCCAGCGCGCCCTCGCGCGTCACGGTGCCGCTGGCCTGCCCGGGAAGGGCACGCCACTGCGACGGCACGGGCTGCAGCACCAGCCCGCGCCGGCGCAGCTCGCTGGAGGCGGCGATAGCCCTGCCCTGCGCATCGAGCAGCATGGCGGCGCGGCCGCTTGGATCGACGCCGTCCAGGATCTGGCTGATCTGGCTCCAGTCGAACAGCAGCACCAGCTCGCCGATCACCGGGCCGTCCGCAGCGGAACTGATCGCCGTCCGCATCGGCAACACGGCGTTGGCGGAGGCCTTTGCAGCTTGCGGTGTCCCCAGCTCGACCCTGCCGTTGGCCAGCTCGATGGCCAGCCAGGGGGGCGCCGGGCGTTCCTGCGTGCCGATCAGTTGCGGATTGCTGCTGGCCACGATGCGGCCGTGGAGATCGGTGCAATACAGGTCCTGATACAGGCCGCCGTAAGCTGCCTTGACCTCGGCGAGAAACTGCGACAGGCGCTTGTCGACATCGTTGACGCGGATGTCCTGCATCACGTCCAGGCGGTTCCAGCTCAGAGCGTTTTGCAGGCGTTCGAATAGAATGTGGTTGACGTCAGCGGAGACTGTAGTGGCCTGCGCCTCGAGGCTGGTTTCGATTTCGTGCTGCAGGGCATTGCGCGTCTGCACAAACGCCAGATAGGTCAGAATGACGCTCGGCGTCAGACCGACCAGCAGAAACGCGCCCAGCAAAGTTCTTCGTATCGTCACGCCAAACTATGAACCGAAATCAGACCTGGTGCATCCCGCGGATCGGGAGAAAGGTGGCCGGGCGGCATCAGGCCAGCCCCCGCTTCCTGCCCGCATTCATTGCGACAGCCTGCCTGTTCCTGCTGGGCACGTCGGCTCATGCCGCCGGCGGCACCGGCGGCGGCACCCAGGCCTATCAGCCGGGAGATGGCTGGACGGTGCCGCACACCGATCTCACCCTGGGCGGCTATGCCAGCAGCTCGCTGACCAAGGAGACCTCTCAGCCCTGGACTCTCGATCTCAGTCACCTGAGCCTTTTCCTGTGGTGGAACGGCGACAGCCGGCTGCGCTTCTTTTCCGAAACCGACCTGGAAAACTCCGTGCAGGTCCGCGCGCGGCACACCTCGACCGACGGTGCCTACCTCGCCCTGGAACGCCTCTATGCCGACTGGACCCAATCGGATGAGCTCAACTTCCGCATCGGCAAGTTCCTCACTCCGATCGGCCGCTGGAATCTGATCCACGCACAGCCGCTGGTGTGGACCACGTCGCGGCCGGTGATCACCGAGCAGGTATTTCCGACCAATGCCACCGGCGCCATGATCTACGGGACGCTGACCTCGGTCGGCGCCGGGCTCGACTATTCCGTCTACGGCTCCATCGGCAAAGAGCTGCGTCCTGACCCGGACCAGGACACCTTCAAGGAAGCTTACGGCGTTCACTTTTCCTATCCGGTGCAACCGGATCTGCAACTGGGGCTGTCGTACGCCAATTTCGAGCAGAAACACGAGATCGGCGAGCACAAGAACCTGCTCGGCGTCGATGGCGTCTGGGCCAGAGACGGTTACGAGATATCCGCCGAAGCGGCGTGGAGGTTTTCCAGCAACGGCGGCGGCGCCGACGAAAAAGGCGGCTTCATTCAAGGGGTGATACCAGTGGCGGACAAACTCTATGCAGTGGGCCGCTATGAATACCTGCAACAGTCCGGCGAGGACAACGGCAACAGCCTGTGGCTCGCGGGGATGGACTATCGCTGGAATCGCTCATTGATCTTCAAGACCGAATTTAGCAAGTCGGAGCATAGCAACTGGACTCACGAGCCGGGCGGCTTTCTGGCTTCGCTGGCCGCGCTGTTCTGAGCGTCATCGAACCGCAAATGCGAATTCGCTGCGCCAAGCTGCTGGCCCTGGTGTTGGCGGCCTGCGCCATGCCGGTGCTGGCCGCTGGCGTGGAGGACAGCCTGGCAGTGATCGTCCCCGCCGGCAGCAGTCACCGGCTCGCGGGGCGCGAAGCGCTCGCCGCCGTCTACCGGCGCAAGAAGCAGTACTGGGATGATGGCCAGCGCATCGAGGCGCTCAATCTCCCCGCCGAGGACCCAAGGCGTCAACGTTTTTCGCAGATCGTGCTCGGCCTGACGCCGCAGCAGCTCGACACCTATTGGAGCGAAATGTACTTCCACGGTGTGTTGCCACCGCATGTGCTGGCGTCGGTGGAAGCGGTATTGCGCCTGGTCTCCGACACCCCGGCCGCCATCGGCTATGTGCCTCTGTGCAATGCCGATGCGCGAGTCTCGATCCTGTTCGTCTTCGATGCAGACGGTAAGGCCGTCGAAAAACCCAGCCTGGAAGCTTGCCCGCGTTGAAATCGGCGCCTCGCGGCGTCATGCAGATTTGGTATACCAAAATTGCGCACTGTTACTTTCCTTGCGCAACTCCGGGCTTAACAAAATCGGCGAGCACTTCTGCGGCATAGACTTTTATTGCAGAAGCTACAAGTGCTTAGACTCCGCGCGGCGAACAAGCCCGCGTACGGCACGACCGTTGCGCCTGTTGCGGCAGAGCTTGCGTCATCGCCTCATGCAGCGCCCCGAAATCCGACGCAAATGCCGCCAGCCGCTCATCACGCCCCCGCGGAGAGATCAGATCATGTCAGTCGATTTATGGGTCGATGTACCGAATGCACGCTTCCCCTACGCCGGAGTCTGCACCGGGGGCCGTCCCCGGCAGCAGCATCTGCGCCAGGCCCGCGCCCGCGGCATCAGAAAAGTGGTGAACCTGTGTTCAGCGTCGGAGCGCAACGACTTCGATGAAGGCGCGCTGACACAGTCCCTGGGAATGGGTTATCAAAGCATTCCGATCACGGGGCCGACCGACCTGACCCTGGAAAATGCGAAGCTTCTGGCCGGCGCCATGGGCGATGCCTCAAGTCAGCCCATCCTGATTCATTGCGCCAGCGGCAATCGCGTGGGCGCCCTGTTTGCCCTGAAGGCACGTTATATCGACGGCTGTCCCATAGAGCAGTGTCTTGCCATCGGCAGGTCCGCGGGGCTCACCACGCTCGAATCCGAAGTCCGCTGCATCCTGGCAGGGCTCTGAGCATCCGCTCGATCGCGCTTCGCAACAATCTCAAAAGGAAGGGAGGATGCGCATAGCCATCCTCCCTTCCTGCATTGCTCAGGCGCCGCGCTTCGGAATGCTCAGCCCCTTCACCACCGCCGGACGCGCCACGAACACCTCCAGCACCCGCTTCACATTGGGGAAATCGGCAAAGCCCACCAGCTCGCCCGCCTCGTAAAAGCCGATCAGATTGCGCACCCAGGGAAACACCGCCATGTCGGCGATGCCGTAGTCGTCGGACACGATCCACTCGCGCCCTTGCAGCCGTTCCTCCAGCACCCCCAGCAGGCGCCTGGACTCGGCCACATAGCGATCGCGCGGCCGCTTGTCCTCGTAATCCTTGCCGGCGAACTTGTTGAAGAAGCCCAGCTGGCCGAACATCGGACCGATGCCGCCCATCTGCCACATCAGCCATTGAATGGTGTGGTAACGCCCCACCGCATCCTGCGGCATGAAACGCCCGGTCTTCTCCGCCAGGTAGATCAGGATCGCGCCCGTCTCGAACAGCGCCAGCGGCTTCCCGCCCGGCCCGTCGGGATCGATGATCGCAGGAATCTTGTTATTCGGATTGAGCGAATGAAACGCCGGCGACATCTGGTCATTGATCCCGAAATCCACCAGATGCGGCTCGTACGGCAGCCCGGTCTCCTCCAGCATGATCGAAACCTTGACCCCGTTCGGCGTCGGCAGCGAATACAGCTGAATCCGGTCCGGATGCTGCGCCGGCCACTTCTGTGCAATAGGGAATGCGGAGAAATCCATCGAGACCGATCCTCTGGAGTTTGAATGTTTGAAAGACCCGGTCGGCTTTGCGTTCCGTCTCCGCAAGCGGATTCGTCAGCGCAACAGCTAGCCGGCACTTTAATCTCGTTTGAATGTTAGGGTATCGCGGAACAGTACAAGCGGCCTGGCAAACCCCAAGGGTGGGTTAGCGCCGCAGCAAAGTAGGGCGGATTAGCGAAGCGTAATCCGCCTGCGACACGGTGCTGCGCGTGCGTGCGGGAGCAGGCGGAGCGTCCCCGGAGAGAATGCCGCCTGTCGCCGTCGGCAACGCCCCCTCCCGCACCCACCTCGCTGCGCTCGGGCACCGTGTCGGGGCCGCCCTTCCGCCGCAGGCGGAACGCGTAGCCCTAGCCAACACGGCGCACATCACTCCAGCCCCGAAGACACCACCTAATCAAATTCTCGCCGCGCCGGCTTGCACAACTTCATACGCAAGCGTATAAATATCATTCATGAGCGTAGGAAATGCCAAAAAAGAGCGGCCCCGCGCCGCGCACCTCGGCCCCGAGCGGCGCCGGCCGCAGGTGCTGGATGCCGCCCTGAAGATCGCGGTGCAGCGCGGTAGCCAGGCCGTTTCGATGGAGGCGGTGGCGCAGCAGATGGGCGTCACCAAGCCGGTGGTCTATGCCTGCTTCGGCTCGCGCGAGGAATTGCTGGAAGCCCTGCTGGCGCGCGAGGAGCAGCGCCTGTTCAGCGCCGTGGTTGCCGCCCTGCCGGGGCGGCCCAGCTTCGACAAGCCGGAGCGCCTGCTGGTCGAAGGCTTCCAGGCCCTGCTTAGCGGCGCCGCCAGTCATGCCGACTCCTGGCAGCTGGTGTTCGCCGCCAGCCCCGATCCCGCCGTCGCCGATCGCTATAAACAAGCCCGCGCGCTGGTGGCGCAACAGGTCGGCGTGCTGATGGCGCCGGGCCTGCAGGCCTGGGGCGTCAAGGACATCCCGCGCAAGCTGCCGGTGCTGGTCGAATTCTTCATGTCCGCCGGCGACGGCGCCGTGCGCACCCTGATCGGTGGTGTAGGCAACTGGTCGCCGGAGGAGCTCGGCGCCCTGGTCGGCCGTGTCGTCTACGGCGCCCTGCGCAAGGCCTGAGTCGGCCGCCCCTCAATTTCAATTTGAATATTTGTCGGCAAGGAAACAATCATGACTGCAATCGGACCGGCTACACGCATCGGCAAGATCAGGCCGCGCGAAGACTGGGGCCTGTTCGGCCCGGCGTCGCCGACCTGGCGCGTGTGGAGCCACCCCACTGCCCTGATCGCCTTCCAGCGCTCGGTGGTGGTGGAAACCTTCGACCCCTTCCTGGCCGCCGCGGTGCATCAGCAGAACAAGGTGCGTTACGACGCGCGCGGACGCTTCGACAAGACCATCCAGTACTTCCTCACGGTTGCGGTCGGTGATTCCCGCGCCGCCATCGAAGCCTCGGAAATCCTGATGAAGGTCCACGCCAAGGCCGCCGGCACCGAGCCGATCAGCGGCCAGCCCTACAGCGCCAACAACCCGGATTCGCAGCTGTGGATCCACATCACCGGCTGGCAATCCAACCTGCTGTGCTACGAGCGCTATGGCCCCGGGCCGCTGTCTGCCGCGGACGAGCAGCGCTACTGGGAGGAATGCGCCATCGCCGCCGAGTTGCAGACCTGCAAGCCGGCCGACGTGCCGCGCTCCCGTGCCGAGGTGCGCGAATACTACGCCGCCATGCGCGAGCGGCTGTGCCTGTCGGAGCACGCCGCCAAGCTGGTGCACTACTTCCTGCGCACGCCGCTCAGCAAGGGCGCCGTGGGCCTGTGGGCCGGCAGCAACCTGATGTCGGCCGCAACCATCGCCACCATCCCGCGCTGGATGCGCCGCCTCGGCGGCTTCGACCAGCCCGCGGCGCTGGATGCCGCCATAGTGCCGGCCACCCGCCTGGCGATTCGCGCGGCAAGGCTGCCTGCGGTGTCGCGCATGGTCCTCGCCGGCATGGCACCCTCGGCGCTGCCGGTGATGCAGCAGGTGCTGAGGAAAGAGCAACCGTTGCGGGCCGAAGTCCCCACGCCGAGCGAAGCGCGCCTGCGCTACGGCCGCGCCGCGCGCCAGCTCGCCGAGCACGCCATGGCGATGACCGGCTGAGCTGTGCCCGGCGCTGCGGGTCTCAGGCCCGCAAGCGCCGGCTACGCACTGTATCCAGCCCCTTCTGCGGCAGGTCGAGCAGGAACGACTTCAGCGCATGCTCGTTCGGCTTCGGCTCGCGGCCGCGCGCCAGGCGATGCAGCTGGCGCGTGTACCAGGTGACTTCAAGAGCACCGAGGTTGTCGATCAGCTTGATCCCGGTGCTGAGCGGCCGCACCTGGCGCAGCGTCTCCTTGCCTTGCAGCAGGCGTGCCGGCGCCTCCGGCTCGATCGCCAGCGTACGGCCCAGGCCGATCAGGTCGAGCGCGCCGTCACGCAAGGGCGCGCTCATGCCTTCGAGGCTGCGGAAGCCACCGGTGAGCATCAGCGGCACCTTGACCTCGCCGCGCACCTTCTCGGCGAATTCGAGAAAGTAGGCTTCGCGGGCGCGGGTGGAATCCTTCTTCAGGCCGAGCTGCATCATCGGCTCCTCGTAGGTGCCGCCGGAAATCTCGATCAGGTCGATGCCCGCCGCCGCCAGTGCGTGGATGGTCTCCAGCGATTCCTCTTCGGTGAAGCCGCCGCGCTGGAAGTCCGCGGAATTGAGCTTGATGCCGACCGGGAAGTCGGCACCGACCTGGCGGCGTATCTCCTGATATACCGCCAGCACGAAGCGGCGGCGGTTCTCCGCGCTGCCGCCCCAGCGATCCTGCCGCTGGTTGTGCTTGGGCGAGAGGAACTGGCTGATCAGGTAGCCGTGGGCGCCGTGCAGCTGCACGCCGGTGAAGCCGGCCTTGCGCGCAATCGCCGCGGCATTGCCGAAACGCCGCACGATGTCGAGGATCTCCGCATCCTGCAGCTCGCGCGGCACCGGGAAGAACGGCGCCAGCTTCTTGCCAAAGCCGATCGCCGACGGCGCCACGTTCTCACGGTTCAGGCCCAGCGGCGCCTGCTTGCCCGGATGATTGAGCTGCATCCACAACTCGCAGCCATGGCGATGGCAGCCGCGCGCCCATTCGCGCAGCAGCGGCAGATCGCGCTCGTCCTCTACCGAGACATTGCCCGGCTCGCCGATGGCATTGCGGTCCACCATCACGTTGCCGGTCATCAGCAGGCCGATGCCGGACGCGGCCCAGCGCGCATACAGGCGCGGCAGCTGCGGCGTGACCCGGTTGTCCATCGTGCCCAGCGCCTCGCTCAGGGCCGACTTGACCAGGCGGTTCTTCAGCACCGTGCCGTTGGGCAGGGTGAAGGGCTGGTTCAAAAGATTCGCTTGCTTCATGTCCATGCCTCTCCGAAGTGCGCTGCTTCAGGCCGCCTGGAACCGCGCCTGCGTCCGCACGGCCAGCGTCACCAGCCTTTGGTAAGCAGTCGGCAGCAGGCGCTGCATCAAGTCCGTGGCCCGCGCATCGCCGCCGATCAGCACGCGGCGCGCATCGCGGCGCACCCCATCGAGAATGGTCCGGGCCGCCTGCTGCGGCGTGGTGCGGAACAGCTTCTCGAAATCCGCCTTGCCCTTCTCCGGATCGGAGCCGGTGATGGCGCGCAGACTATCGTTGGTACGGGCTGATTTGGCGATATTGGTCTTGATGCCGCCCGGATGCACGCAGGTAGCGCTGACCCCATTTTTCAGCAGGTCCAGCTCCTGCCGCAGCGATTCGGTGAAGCCGCGCACTGCGAACTTGGTGGCGTTGTAGGCGCTCTGGCTCGGCTGCGCGAACAGGCCAAAGATGCTGGAAGTGTTGACGATATGTCCGTCGCCGCTGGCCTTGAGATACGGCATGAATTCCTTGGTGCCGTAGATCACGCCCCAGTAATTGATGCCGGTGATCCACTCGCAGTCCTCGTAGCTGAGGCTTTCCACCGTGCCGGCGACGCCCACGCCGGCGTTGTTGAAGATCAGGTTGACCTGGCCATGCTCCGCTGCGGTCTTCGCCGCCCAGGCGCTCATCTGCTTGAGCTTCGACACATCGACCTTGGCGGTAGTCACCTTCACGCCGCTGCCGGCCAGCAGCTTCGCTGTCTCGGCCAGGCCCGCCGCGTCGATATCGCTGAGCGACAGCGCGCAATTCTGCGCTGCCAGCTCCAGCGCCAGGGCACGGCCGATACCGGAGCCGGCGCCGGTAATGGCGGCGACCTTGTTTGCCAACGACTTCATTGAATGATCTTTCCTCGTTATCAAAACTTGTAGTTTCGATAGCGTGGACGTTGCCATCCCCCGCTGTAAATGACCCTGCGGCCACTCGCGCCTAGCCCTCCGGCCGGCTCATCCGCCCCCGCCCTTCATGCCCCGGCGATGCAGCAGCAGGTAGGCCACCGGCAGCACGATCATCGACAACAGCGGCGCCGTGATCATGCCGCCGACCATCGGCGCGGCAATGCGCCGCATCACCTCCGAACCGGTGCCGCCGCCGAACATGATCGGCAGCAGACCGGCGACGATTACCGCTACCGTCATTGCCTTGGGCCGCACTCGCAACACCGCGCCCTCCTCGATCGCCGCAATCAGGTCGCTCTCGGAATCGAAGCGCTGTTCGGCCTTGCGCTTGCGGATGGCGTTGTCGAGATACAGCAGCATGACCACGCCGAACTCCGCCGCCACACCGGCCAGCGCGATGAAGCCCACCGCGGAAGCAATCGACAGGTTGTAGCCCAGCAGGTACAGCAGCCACAGGCCACCGACCAGGGCGAAGGGCAGCGTACCCATGATCAGCGCCGCCGTGCCGAAACTGCGGAAGGTCAGGTACAGCAGCACGAAGATGATGGCCAGGGTGAAGGGAATCACCAGTTGCAGTTTCTTGGTCGCGCGCTCCAGGTATTCGAACTGCCCCGACCAGGCGATCGAATATCCCGGCGGCAGTTCGACCCCCTGCGTTACGGCCTTCTGAGCATCCCGTACGTAGGAGCCAAGGTCACGGCCGGAAATATCCACATAGACCCAGCCGTTGAGCCGCGCATTCTCGCTACGCAGCTGCGGCGGCCCGTCGGTGACGACGATGTCGGAGACCGCGCCCAGGGTAGTGGTGGCGCCGCTGTCGGTGACGATGGGCAGGGTGCGCAGCTTGTCCACCGAGTCGCGCAGCTCGCGCGGATAGCGGATGTTGATCGGAAAACGCTGCAAACCTTCCACCGTCTCGCCGACGTTCTCGCCGCCCACGGCCAGCGCCACCACCTGTTGCACATCGGCCAGGCTCAGCCCGAAACGCGCCGCGCGCAGCCGGTCGATATGCGCCTCGACATAGCGCCCGCCCTGTACCCGCTCCGCGTAGGCCGAGCGCGTGCCCGGGACACCCTTCAACACCGTCTCCACCTGCTCGCCGATGCGCTCGATCACCTTCAGGTCCGGCCCGGCGATCTTCACCCCGACCGGGCTCTTGATGCCGGTGGAAAGCATGTCGATGCGATTGCGGATCGGCTGCACCCACAGGTTGGCGAGGCCGGGGATGTTGAGCGCCGCATTCATCTTGTCGATCAGCTGATCCTGGCTCATGTGGCCCGGCCATTCCGATTGCGGCTTGAACTCGATGGTGGTCTCGAACATCTCCAGCCCCGCCGGATCGGTGGCCGTTTCCGCGCGCCCCACCTTGCCGAACACCCGCTTCACTTCCGGAAACTGCATCAGCACCTTGTCGGTCTGCTGCAGCAACTGCGTCGCCTTGTCCGCCGACAGTCCGGGCAGCGCCGAAGGCATGTACAGCAGATCGCCCTCGACCAGCGGCGGCATGAACTCGCTGCCGAGCTTCGCAATCGGGATCACCGTGAAAAACAGCAACATGCCGGCGAATCCCAGCGTCATCCACGGCGCCCGCAGCGCGGCGTCAAGCAGCGGCCGGTACAGCGCGATCAGCAGCCGGTTGAGCGGATTGCTGCGCTCGTCCGGAATGCGCCCGCGGATGAAATAGAACATCAGCACCGGAATCAGCGTCACCGACAACCCCGCCGCCGCCGCCATCGAGTAGGTCTTGGTGAAGGCCAGCGGCCCGAACAGCTTGCCCTCCTGCGCCTCCAGCGTGAACACCGGCAGAAAGCTCAGGGTGATGATCAACAGGCTGAAAAACAGCGCGGGGCCGACTTCCGCCGCCGAGCCGGCGATGATCGAGAGTTGCTCAGCAGAGCCGGGCTTGCGCCCCGGGTTGGCATGATTCCAGGCCTCGACGTGCTTGTGCGCGTTCTCGATCATCACCACCGCCGCATCGACCATGGCGCCGATGGCGATGGCGATGCCGCCCAGCGACATGATGTTGGCGTTAACGCCCTGCCAGTTCATCACGCTGAACGCCGCCAGGATGCCCAGCGGCAGGCTGATGATGGCGACGAAGGCCGAACGCAAGTGGAACAGGAACAGCGCGCAGACCAGGGTAACGACGATGAATTCCTCGATCAGCCGGTCGCGCAGGGTCTTCACCGACTTGTGGATCAGCTCCGAGCGGTCGTAGGTCGGCACGATCTCCACCCCCTTGGGCAAGCCCTGCTGCAAGGTGGCGATCTTCGCCTTCACCGCGTCGATGGCCTGCAGGGCATTCTTGCCCGCGCGCATGACGATGACCCCGCCGACCGCCTCGCCCTTGCCATCCAGCTCGGAAATGCCGCGGCGGATCTCCGGGCCGATCTGGATGCGCGCCACATCGCCCAGCAGCACCGGCGTGCCACCCTCGCCCAGCCCGACCGGCACCGAGCGGAAATCGTCCAGGCTCTTCAGATAGCCGGTGGCGCGCACCGCGTATTCGGCCTCGCCCAGCTCCAGCACCGAGCCGCCGGTTTCATTATTGGAATCCTTCAGCGCCTGCACCACCCGCTTGATCGGCACGCCCAGCGCGCGCATGCGATCCGGATCGAGCACCACCTGGTACTGTTTGACCAGGCCGCCGACGCTAGCCACCTCGGCCACGTCAGGCACGCTTTTCAGCTCGTACTTGAGGAACCAGTCCTGCAAGGCGCGCAGCTGCGAAATGTCGTAATGGCCACTATGATCGACCAGGGCGTACTCGTAAATCCAGCCGACGCCGGTCCCATCCGGCCCCAGCGTCGGCTTCGCCGTCGCCGGCAAGCGGCCGGTGACCTGATTGAGATACTCCAGCACGCGCGAGCGCGCCCAGTACAGATCGGTCTTGTCGTCGAAGATGATGTAGACGTAGGAGTCGCCGAAGAACGAATAGCCGCGCACCGTGCGCGCGCCCGGCACCGACAGCATGGTGGTGGTGAGCGGATAGGTCACCTGGTCCTCCACCACCTGCGGCGCCTGGCCGGGAAACTCGGTGCGGATGATGACCTGGGTATCGGACAGATCGGGAATCGCGTCGAGCGGCGTGCTCAGCGCGGCATGCACACCCCAGATGCTGAGCAGCGCCGTAGCCATCAGCACCAGGAAGCGGTTGTGGATCGACCACTGAATGATGCGCGCGATCATCTCAGCGCTCCCCGGCCGAAGGCGCCGGCATCAGCTTGGAATCGACATCGCTGCCCTGCCCTTCGCCGCTCCCGGTGAGATTGTCGAAAGCACCGCGCAGGCTGGCCTCGGAGTCGATCAGGAACTGGCCGGAAGCGACCACCTGCTGCCCCAGCGCCAGCCCTTCGATGATTTCGGACTTGCCCGCATACTCGGCGCCGATATGCACCAGGGCCGGATGGAAGTGGCTGGCATCATCGGCCACGATCACCACGCTGCGCGCACCGGTCTTGATCACCGCCTCGGTCGGCACCATCAACACCTGCTCCTTCGGCGCGCCCAGCAGATGCACCGAGGCGAACATGCCCGGACGCAAACGCTGGCCTTGATTAGCAACCACCACCCGCAGCTTCAGCGTGCGGGTTGCCGCGCTCAGCTCGGGATAGAGATAATCCACTTGTCCGTCGAAGCGCACGCCCGGCAAGGCCGGCACCTCGGCCTGCACGCGATCGCCGGCCTTGATCCAGGCGGCTTGCGTCTCCGCCACTTCGGCGTTGATCCAGACGCTGCCGAGGTCGGCAAGCTGGAACAGCATCGTGCCGGGCTGCACCGCCGCGCCCTGGCGCACGCCCAGTTCCATCACATAGCCGTCCGCCGGGGCGTAGTAGCCGACGCGCCGCTCGGCCTGCCGGGTCTTCTCGACATGGGCGATCTGCCCCTCCGACAAGCCGAACAGGCTCAGACGCTCACGCGCCGCGCGCATCAGGCCGGCATCGCCCGAACCCATCGCGATGATGAGCTCCTGCTGCGCTGCCAGCAGATCGGGCGAATAGACGCCGGCGAGAAACTGCCCCCGCCGCACCGCATCGCCGACCGCGCGCACTGCAAGCTGCTCGACCCAGCCGGGCGCGCGCACCTGCACTGCCTGGATGCGATGCTCGTCGACGGCCACCAACCCGACCGTATCCACTACGCGTGCGAACTGCCCCTGCTCCACCGGCGCGAGGCGCACGCCGAGGTTCTGCACCACGCGCGGATCGATCGATACGCTGCCGGCAGCGGGCGCGCCGCCCGCCGTGCCCTGGTCCGGCTTTCTCGGCACCAGCTGCATGTCCATGAAAGGCGACTTGCCCGGATGGTCGAAGTGCTGGTTGGGAAACATCGGGTCGTACCAGTACAGCGGCTTGCCGCCGTCGTCCGCTACCGCGGGCACTCCGGACACTGCGACCCGCCCGCTATCCTGGTGATGACGAAAATGCGCCACCAGCAGGTAAATCAGCACCGCGAGACCGCCCAGGAAACACAGCAGAAGTATCTTTGATTCACGCATGACTTAGTTCCCGGAGGCGAAATACTGGAGGCGGACCTGTGCGCGGGCAGCATCGACCGCAAGCGACAGGCGTTGAAGTTGCGTATCGAGCAGGCTGCGCCGCGCCATCAGCACGGCATCGAAAGCGCCGCCGCCGGAGGCGTAGGCGGCTTGCGCGGCGTCCACGCGCCGCTGCGCATCGGGAATGATGGTGCTATCGAAGCTGGCGGTGCGCTCGCGCGCGTGATGCCAGTCGATGTAATCCTCGGTCGCCTGCGCATGCAGCTCACGCAGGGCATCGGCCTTGCGATCCTGCGCTGCATCGGACTGCCGCAGCGCGGCGGCGAGATCGCGGTCCTGGCGTTTGGCAGTAAAGAACGGCAGGTCCAGCGAAACCTGGACGCCGGCAAAATCGGCGTAGTCCGGCCGGTAGCCGAAGTAACCTTCGACCGAGAAATCGGACTTGTAGGCCTGGCGCGCCAGCTTCACATCGGTGTCGGACGTCTCGATCTGCTTCTGCAAACCTGCTACGACCGGGTGACGCTCCACTGCCGCGGCGAGCCTGGGAAAATCGGCAGGCGGCGGCAGCGAAGAAAGATCGGCCGCCAGCGGACGCTGCGCTTCGCCGCCGATCCAGCGCGACAGGCTGGCCCGCATGCGTTCGACGTGGTGCTGCCAGTCCTGCTCCTTGTCGTCGACCAGGCTGGCTTCGACCTTGGCGGCGAGCCAGTTGGCCTGCGTAGCACGGCCGTTGCGGTAATCGTTTTCCAGGGCGCGCACCTGCAAGGCCGACTCCTGCGAAAGCTGATGAGTCAGTTGCAGCGCCTGCTCGCTTTCGTAAACGTCGAGCCAGGCCAGCGATGCATCGCGACCGATGGCGCGGCGGTCGTTGTCCAGGCCCAGGCGGTCCATCGCCGCTTCCAGGCGCTTGCGCTCGCCTTTGAGGCGCCGCTTGTCGCCGCGCGGAAAGTCCTGGCTGATGCCGACGGAAAACATGGTGAAGTTGTCGTCGCGCACGCTGAAGGCTTCGCCACGGTCCACCGGCAAATCCTTCAAGCCGGCGGTGAGCTTGGGGTCCGGCAGCTGAGCCGCAGATACCGCCTGCTGCTCTTCGGCATTGATCGTCGCCTCGCGCCCGCTCAGGATCGGCTGGTCGGTCAGCGCCAGCTTGACCGCGTCCTCGATCGACAGCGGGGCGCCCGCAGCGTCGGCGGCACTATCGAAGGGGTGCTCATGGGCGGCAGGAACAGCGCCGGAAACCGGCTCCTCCGCATGGGCAAGGAAGGTGGCGCACAGCAGCGCGGACGCGGCTGCACGGCTGGCAAATCGAAAATTGAACACGGCAATCTCCCCGGCAAGGCGGACAGCGGAGGCAGGTACAGCCGGCCCGTAGGGGCCGGCTGTGTCGAGGCCAGGCCTCAGCAGGCGGTGTCGCAGCCCTGCAGCCCCGAACGTCCCTTGCCGTCGACGGCAAGCGAGCCCGATGCCGGCAGCGCGTCATCGGATGCGCTATCGGCAGCGGGCAGGCGCAGACCGGAGCGGGAGGGGTCTTTCACCGCCAGCAGGGCGGCAATCGATCCCGGCACCAATGCCATGTAAGCGGACGGCTCGTCGGCAGCGGCCAGATGCGGCCCGAAGTGGGACAGGTCCCGCGTCGCGGAGAGTGCGGCGATCGAGCCGGGCACCGGCGCCCGGTAGGTGGACGGCAGATCGGCCGCCGGCAGATGCGGCCCGAAGTGCGAGGGGTCCTTGGCCGCCATGACGGCGGCGAAGGCTGCCGCATGAGGCCGGTCGCCATCGGCGCGGGCTGCGACGGACACAAGGGAGCTGATGCCGAAGACAGCGGCGAGCAGGGCGCGTTGCGCAAAATGATGCTGAGACATGATGAGTACCTCTATAAGTTCGATGATCTGGATTGGCCGCAAGGGCCGAGTGCAGAAACAGCAGTGCAGGCAGCTCCGCTCGGGAGCCGCGAGACCATCGACTTACAGGCGCAGGCGCGCCGTCTGCAGGTACAGCGGACGAACCCGGTGCCGGCTGGCATCGAGTTGTGGGGAAAGATAGCGTTTGCCGCCGGCATCGAACGAGACCGGCAGCAGATGCGATTCCACCGCGGCAACCGGCGGCAGATCGATCGGGTAGATCGGCGCATGATGCTCGCCGTAGGCACCTGCCACAGCGTGACCCAGCGGCGCATCGGCCGGCGCCACCAGATCGCAACAATGATCGCCCTGGGACGCGCCCTGGGACGCGGGCGGGCAATGGTCCCTGCCCTCACCCGGGCAGCAGCACGCCGCCAGCGCCGACCCCGGCATCATGCCGCAGGCGAACGCGGTCCTGGCCTGAGCCGAAAGGCTCAGCAGGATCATGATCGCTGCAATGATTTGCCGGATGCGCATGGTTGACTGCTTGACTCGCCTCGTTGTCGCGTGAGCAGAACCCGATCAGGCCGGGCACGGGACATATCTTGAACTGTTCCAGCCCAGATGTCCCTATCCGGATGTTCGCCGGATATGCCCGATCGTCCAGCCGGAGGGTCTCTTTTCCCCCGACTCTGCCTGCATCCTAATCCCTGGAGCAGGGTCCAGAGTCAAGCGCCTGACGATGCTCCATCGAAACAGCCCGGCCTGCATGGCAACAAGCCCCGGCCAAGATACCGCGGGCCCGGCATCGAATCCGGGCCCGCGGCTTTGCCTCGATGGCTTCAAGTGCTGACGCGACGACCCTAGTGCGCCGGCGCCGGGAAGGCCGCAAAGCAGTTCGGTGACTGCGCCGTGGACGGGCTCAGCGCGTTCTTCACCAGCTGGATCACCACGTTGTCGTACGACAGATCCGCATGGTCGACCGGGTCGAACGGGCAGTAGCTCTGCACATACTCGTTGACCACGCCCGGCTCATTGATGAAGGCCGAGCCTATCGGCGTGACGACGAACTCGTCGAGCGTCTCGATGACGGTATAGCCGACGCCGGCCTGGGCGATCGGGCCGTTGTCGAGCAGGGTGATCACCGCCGAGCCGGTTTCCTGGTCGGCGCAGGCCGGGCAGGCGCTGCGGACGATCTGGTTGGCGCCTGGGATGAAGCTGGCAAGATTGGCCAGCCCGTCAAGCGAGGTGCCGTGCGTCGTCGGCGACAGCGCGACCAGCCGGTGGATGAACGGCGCGCCGCCGACGATCTTGGCGTAGTACTCCGCCACCATGCCGCCCTGCGAATGGCCGACCAGGTCCACCTGCGCCGCCCCGGTTTGCGACAGCACCTGGTTGACGAAGGCCGCCACCTGCTGCGCCGAGGCCGGCACCGGCCCCAGCGATTGCAGGAAAGCACCAGGCGTGCCGCCGTAGTTGAGCGAATAGACGCAGTAGCCGGCATTGGCCAGGTCCGGCGCCAGCGCGCCGTAGTCGTCCTCCATATTGGCGAAGGTGCCCGGGATCAATACCACCGGGTACGGGTGCTTGCTCGAACTGCACGCGGCCAGGTTGGTGCCGGGCGGCGGCGACGTCGGGCTCGGCAGGGCCAGTGCAATGCCGGCGCCGATATTCGGCGCCACCGCATAACTGGCGGCATAGGCAGCCGTCGCCAGGCCCAAGCCCAGACCCAGGCTCAACACGGTGAATCCAGCAAAGCGATGCAACACGCGACTGATACGCATATCCGGAATCTCCTCATCTGGTTCATAGAGAGTGGCTCTGCGTCCACTTCATGGATATCCGCTTGCGAGGGCCGGCCCCGAGCCGTTCCGCTGTCGGCACGGGCACAGGCCGCCCTGCCGGCAGCGCTAGCCGGCAGGAGTGCCCTGTCCGAATCCCCCGCAAGCCTGGATTCCGCCGCAGTCTAGCGGCAGGGTTTTCCCCGGTGCTTGTATCCGCCGGCTATGATGCCGGCAAGCTCGCCCGTAGAGGCGATACGGCAAGGAATGCCAACCGCTAAGGCGGATACACCAGGAGGGGAGACCATGCACCAACAGGCCCGTAGCCAGACCCGGCACTTCGAGAATCTGCCGCTCGGCTTCACCGCCTTCTACAGCTTCGACCGCTTCCTGCTGCTCTCACCCAGCTACGTGCTCGATTGCACCGACAACCCATACAGGCGCCTGTCGGCAACGCTGCTGTTCGGCTGCCGCGGCCCCTTCTACATCGAAGTCGGCGACGGCTTGTCGCTCACCACCCGCGCCGTGCTGATCGCACCCGGCGTGCCGCGGCGCCGCGTGGTGGCCGAGGACAGCGACCTGGCCATCATCGACCTGACCATGCAGACGCCGGAATTCGAGCTGTTCAAACCGCTGATGGCCGACGCGCAAATGGTCGAACTGGAACTGGGCCGTGTTGCCGCCACCCTGCCCCCGCTGTGGGAGGGATACGCCGGCAACCTGGCTTGCAGCGAAGTGCAGGCGCGCATCGGTGCCACCATCGCGGCCATCTGCGGCCAGGCCCCGCTGCAGCGCCGCCTCGACCCGCGCATCGCCCGCGCCATGGCGCTGATCAAGGAACTGCCGCTGCCGCAGGCCACCGAGTCCGCGCTGGCCGGCCTGCTGCACCTGTCGCCGTCGCGGCTGCGCCACCTCTTCACCCAGGAAGCCGGCGTGTCCATCGCCCACTATGCGCGCTGGGTTGCCATCTGGCGCGCCATCTCCCTGTGGACACACGGCGCCCCCCTCACCGACATCGCCCACCAGGTCGGCTTCTACGACCTGGCCCATCTCGATCACGCCTTCTACGAAGCCTTCGGCCGCAGCCCCTCCTCCATCACCCGCCCCGGCAACGCCAGAATCATCCGCTGCGGATGAACTCCCCGTAGGGCGGGTTAGCTCCGAAGGAGCGTAACCCGCCTGCGACACGGTGCCGCGAAGCGTGGGTGCGGGAGCGGGCGGAGCGGCCCCAAGAGGATGCCGCCTGTCGCAGTCGGCAACGCCCCCTCCCGCACCCACCTCGCTGCGCTCGGGCACCGTGTCGGGGCCGCCCTTCCGCCGCAGGCGGAACGCGTCAGCATCGCAGAACCCGGCAAGTGAAGCGCAGCCTGTCGAACATCCTCCGCTCACGGCGGTCCAATCGAACGTGGCCCATGCTTCTCAACGGACCGGGCTACATGCACCGGCATCTATCCAAGGAGCAGCACATGGCCATGTACGGCAAAGCCGCAGCAAAGAAAGTCGAGAAGACTGTCCACGAATGGAAGGAGGGCAAGCTCAAGAGCGGCCGCTCCGGCAAGAAAGTGAAGAGCCGCGAGCAAGCCATCGCCATCGGCCTGTCCGAAGCGCGCGCCAAAGGCGCCAAGGTTCCGAAGAAAGCAGCAGCGAAGAAGTCCGCGAAAAAGAAAACCGTGCACAAGGCGGCAGCGAAGAAGAGCCGGAAGAAAAACACGAAAAAGTGACTGCAACCCTGCGCGCCCGGGCGGCCCGCAGAGACTGCGCGCTCAGGGCGAAGGCGTGGACACCGCCACTGCGCCGGCCGCTTGCGGCGGCTTGACCCCCGCGCCGATATTCTTTTCAAAGAAGCCGAGCATGCGCTCGTAAAGCTCCACGTTGTTCGCTTCGCTGTAGAAGCCGTGCCCTTCTTCCTTCTTCACCAGCGTTTCGTAGGGCTTGTGTGCCCGGTCCAGCGCCTTGGTCAGCAGGGTGAAATTCTCCACCGGCACGCGCAGGTCGCGGCCGCCCTGCACCAGGAACAGCGGCACCTTGATCCGGTCGACGTTGTACACCGGCGAGCGCGCCTTGAGGTCGTCCGCGTCCATGCCCAGCGCCCGCTTCAGGTACAGCCGCCCCTCGCTGCTGTCCGCCGTGTCGCTGTAACGCTTCTCCACCGTCAGGTCGGTGACGCCGACATAACTCACCGCGCAGCGATACAGGTCCGGCTCGCGCACCACGCCCATCAGCGCCGCATAGCCGCCATAGCTGGCGCCAGAAATGCAGATGCGCGCCGGATCGGCGATGCCTTCCTGGATCGCCCAGCGCGTCGCGTCGGTCAGATCGTCCTGCATGGTGGTGCCCCAGTGGCCCAGCCCCAGGCTCTCCAGCGTGCGCCCGTAGCCGCCGGAGCCGCGGAAATTCAGTTGCAGCACCGCGTAACCGTGATAGGCCAGATACTGCACCTCCGGCGAATAGCCCCACAGGTCGCGCATGCCGTGCGGCCCGCCATGCGGCATCACGATCAGCGGCAGGTTCTTCTCGCCGCCGCCCCTGGGCAGCGTCAGGTAACCATGCAGCTCCACCCCGTCGCGCGCCTTGATGACGAAGGCCGACATCTCCGACATCTGCTGCGGATCGATCCACGGCATCGACTTGAACAGCAGCCGCAGGCTGTGCTTTTCCCGGTCCATCAGATACAGCGTCTTCGGCTGCCGGTCGCTCTCCACCGACACCACCGCCAGCTTGCCGTCGTCCGAGCCGCTGTTGATGTTGACCTGGCTGTTGGGGAAAGCCGCCAGCAGCTCCGCATAGGTCTTCGCCGTCGCGCTGTTCTCGTCGAAGAAGTGATACGCCGGATAATCGGGGAAATACAGCACCCCGCTCGGCTCCTCAGTCCCCGGCGCCATCAGCAGCCGCGCCCAGTCCACCCGCTCGTCGCGAAACAGCAGCTTGCGCTCGCCGGTGCCGGTATCCACCAGGTAGATGCCGTTGGTCGGCGCCTCCAGGCTCGAGCTCACATACACATGCCGGTTGTCCGCGGCGAAGGCCAGCGGCTTGCTCTCGCCGCTCCAGCGGTTGGAACGCGCCAGCTCCTTCCAGCGGCCGCCGCTGTCGTCCCACATCTCGGTGATCACGTCCTCGTTTTCCCGGCCGGTGGCCAGGCGCACCGTGCCGGAATCGTCCGCCACCACCTCCGCATACTTGAACGGCGTTTCCGCCACTGTCCTGATCGCATTGGTGCGCACGTTCTCGCGGTAGATCTTGCCATCCCAACTCACCAGGATCTCGTCCGGGCTGTTGCGGATGCGGTCGAGGAACAGCAGCGCATCGCCCAGGCTCTTGCCCTCCGCCTTGTCGGCGCGGGCCACCATCAGATTGCCGGTGCGGTACAGCTTGTCCAGCTCGCCGTAGCGCTTCGTCGCTTCCCACACCACCGTATTGTTGTTGATCCAGTGGAAATCGCCGACAAACTCGCCCAGTCCCATGTTGTAGGCCGCCGTGCCGCGCAGCGTCACCGTATCGACGATATCCAGCCGCGTCTCTTCCCCCTGCGGCACCAGCAGGGCGAGGTAATGTCCATCGGGAGAAATCCTGGCGTCGCCGATCTGGGGGTGGCGAAAGAAATCCAGCGTCGTCAGCCGCGGCGCGGCAGCGACCGGGGCGCTCTGGCCGACGCCCGCCTCATTGCCTGGCGGCCTGACCGGGTCGGCCGCCGAAGCCGAAAACGCCAGCAGCGCCAGAGCGGCAGCAAGCATGATCCTGGATACGTTCATCCCCTCCATCATCCCGGACTGTCCAGGCCGCGGACCAACCTAGGTCCCGTGCCCTCCCTGCATTCTGTATAAGCAGGGACACATAATCAACGCCCCCCACCTGCCGTCCCGGCGCGCAAGCTGCCGGCAATTGTGCAAGTGCAGCATTTTTCCGGGCTCGGCTACGCCACGCATTTGCGGCAAAGTACGCTGCATAGTTTTGGAGCAAGGGCATGCAGGACTTCCCAAATCGGCTCGTGGCCACCCTGGCCGCTGACGGCAACAGCATTCTCGTGGCGGTCGGCAGCGCCATCCTGCTGACGGGCGCGCTGCTGCTGCGATCCTACTGGTCGCTATGGCGGCACGGCATCGAAACGCAGGCCACCATCCTCAAGACCTATGGCGGCATGCTCGCCGACATCTCTTTTCAGGACCAGACGGGACAGGTCCACCGGATCGAAAGATGCCTGCCGCCGCGCTACGGCAATTTCGTGGAGGGCTATTCGCGCCCACTGACCTACCTACCGCGCAATCCCGCCGGTTGGGAATGGCGTCCGCTCAGCTATCACCGCTTCATGACGTTCTTCAGCCTGTATATCGTCGCGCTCGGGCTCGGCCTGATCGGCGCCGGGGCATCCCCGATGTTCGCAACGCAATTGCACGCGGTGCGCCAGGCGCTGTTCCCAGCCGGGACGCGGCCAGGCTGGATGAAATCATTGCCGCCGCCAGCCCCGCAGCCGATGCCGCACTAGAACACCGCCCCCGACCGCTGACTTTCCGCTGCCTGTGGGTGCCAGCCATTTATTTGACACCGTTAAATTAACGGTGTTTACTATTCACATGCCGAGAGTCCAGCTCACCACCGCCGAAGAAGACGCCATGCGCCGGCGCCTCGCCGACGCCGCCCTCGCCATCTATCGCGCCGAAGGCCTGGAGGCGCTCAGCTTCCGCCGCCTGGCCGACGCCATGGGCCTCAGCCATACCCTGCCTTACCGCTACTTCCCCCATAAGGAAGCGTTGCTGATGGCCATGCGCCGCGACTGCACTCTGCACTTCGAGCACTTCGTGCGCGAGCGCGAAGCCGTCGACGCGCCGCTGCTGCAACGCATCCGCTCCATCGCCGCCGGCTATGTCGACTACGTGCGCCGCAATCCCGCCGACTACCTGCTGATCTTCGCCACCAACCAGCCGCCGCCGGACCAATATCCCGAACTGCTCGCCGCGCGCCGCGGCCTGTTCGATCACATCGTGGAAGTGCTCGCCCTGTGCGTGCGCGCCGGCGAGCTCAAGGGTGAGCCGCGCCAGCTCGCCCACCAGTTCTGGATCGCCCTGCACGGCCTGATGACCCTGCATGTCGCCAACCAGCTGGTGCACGGCTGCACCCTGGAACAACTGGTCGCGCCCCTCATCGAGCACATGCTCGAAGCAGCCGGCGCCGCGGTCCCTGCCCGTCCGCGCACGGCGGTGGCGAAAACCATCACCCGTCCCATCAAGGCTGCACGAACGCGCCGCTGAATCCGGTTTCGACAGCGGCACCAGAGACACAGGCCCCGAGACCTGTGCATACGAGGAGAACCAGCATGAGCCAGCCACCCGTCGCCATCGCCAGTCTCGACCCCGAGCGCAAGGCGCGCTTCCAGTCCCTGACCCGCGCGCCGCTGCTGTCCTGGCCTACCTTTTTCCTGTGGCTGCTGGTGATGACCGTCTACCTCGGCTCCGACGTGCTCGCCGTGCTCGGCCGCATCCCGCTATGGGCCGGCATGATCGCCAACAGCCTGATCGGCTACCTCGCCTTCAGCGTCACCCACGACTCCATCCACCGCGCCATCTCCACCAACACCCGCATCAACGACTGGATCGGTCAGACCACCGTCCTGCTCGGCGCGCCCTACGTGAATCTCAAGCTGTTCCGCTGGGCCCACATCCTGCACCACCGCTTCACCAGCGGCGCCAAGGACCCGGACATCGTCCTGCACGGCCCCTGGTGGAGCCTGCCGTTCCGCTGGATCTTCATCGACGGCTTCTACTTCATCCACGCCATCAAACACGGCGACAAGGTCTCGCGCCCCTACCTCATCACCACCCTGTGGTGGGCCTTCTTCAGCTTCTCCGCCATGGCCGTGCTGGTCGCCTACGGCTACGGCCCGCACCTGCTGATGCTCTGGTTCATCCCCTCGCGCGTCATCTTTCTCACCCTCGGCTTCAGCTTCTTCTGGTTGCCGCATGTGCCGCACGACACCGAGCAGGAACACAACTTCACCCGCGCCACCAGCGTGCGCCTTGGCCATGAATGGCTGCTCGGCCCCGCCCTGCAATGCCAGAACTTCCACCTCATCCACCACCTGTTTCCGATGACGCCGTTCTACAACAACCACAAGGTCTGGCAACTGCTCGAGCCCGAGCTGCGCAGGAAAGACCTCGCCATCCAGCACGGCTTCGCCATCCGGCCCACCATCTACCCCGCGCCGCCCGCCTGATCCATTCCCCATACAGGACGCCGCCATGCCCACGCCCAACCGCCGCTACCGCTGCCGCTACTGCTCCCACGTCTACGACGAAGCCCTCGGCGATCCCGACAGCGGCATCGCACCCGGCACCCGCTACGAAGACATCCCCGACAGTTGGATTTGCCCCGAATGCGGCGCCGCCAAGGCCGACTACGAATTGATCGAGGATTGA
>FTIF01349131.1_pt1 | contig 72205 bp, 56 predicted proteins | sample 1658001 | NCBI WGS metagenome assembly FTIF01 (sample SAMEA3914789, study PRJEB12502) | metagenome | biome: forest; material: soil | place: Canada | collected 2011-07-03 | depth 0.3 m | reverse complement strand
GTTCGACGACCTGCGCCAGGCGCTTGTGCGGGACGAGAAGCCGCGAGCCCGCGATGCACGCCTGGCCGTTGTTCTGGAAAGCGATGTTCAGCGCAGCCGGAACGGCCTTCTCGAAGTCGGCGTCTTCCAGGAGGATCGTCGGCGACTTGCCGCCGAGCGCCAGGCTGACGCGCTTCATCGTGTCGAGCGCCTGGCGCGCGATGATCTTGCCGGTGCCGGTCGAGCCCGTGAACGAGATCCTGGCGACGTCGGGATTCGTGCTCAGCTCGGTGCCCACGACGTCGCCGCGCCCGTTGACGATGTTGATGACTCCGGCGGGCAGGTCCGCTTCGTGAAAGGCTTCGGCCACGATCTGGGTCTGGATGGCGCTCATCTCGCTGGGCTTGATGACGGTCGTGCAGCCGGCCGCGATCGCCATGGCGAGCTTGCTGCAGATGGAGCCGGCATTGCTGTTCCACGGCGTGATCAGCACGGAGACGCCGACGGGCTCCATGACCACGGTGGCCGAGCCCACGCGACGTTCGAACTCATAGGTCTCCAGCGTGCGGGCGGCGTCGAGGAAGGCCTGAGCGGCGTACCGGGACACCCACGAGGCGCGCGACACCGGGCCGCCGTACTCCTCGATCGTCGCGTCTCGCAGCTCCTCGGCTCGGGAAATGACCGCGGCGTGCAGGCGCTCGAGCATCGCGACGCGCTGTGCCTTGGAAGTGCGCGAGAAGGCAGGCAAGGCGTCCCTGGCGGCCGCGATGGCCCGCTGGGTATCTTCCTTGTCGGCCAGGACGACATGGCCGATGACTTCCTCGGTGGTCGGATTGACCAGCGGGAAGCGTTCGGTGCCGTGCGGCTTGACGAAGGCGCCGGCTATGTAGATGTGGTCGATGTTGCGCATGGTGGGCTCCTGGACTGGGTTGTCGAAACGGGTACGGATGGAATCTAGGCGCCCCTGTTTGATTTGATAAGATGGACAAATGTCGATGAGACGTCCTTGGAATCAGGACAATGCACAAATCGGGTCTGGTCGAACTCGAGGCGGTGCTGGCGGTGGCTCGGCGCCGCGGCTTCCGCCCTGCGGCCGTCGAGCTGGGAATGTCCACCTCGGCCTTGAGCAGCGCCGTGGCGGGCCTGGAGGCCCGGTTGGGGGTGCGTCTGTTCCATCGAACGACGCGCAGCGTGTCGCTGACCGAAGCGGGCGAGCAGTTCGTCGCGCGCGTGGGGCCGGCCCTGTCCGAAATCCGGAGTGCGACCGCAGCGGCGGCCAGCCAACGGCAAAGGCCGGCGGGGACGCTCCGGATCAACGCCGCGCTGGGCGCGGCCCGCATGGTGTTCGCTCCCCTGGTCGTGGAGTACCTGCGGCGCTACCCGGACATGACCGTCGACATCGTGACCGAGGGCCGCATGATCGACATCGTGGCCGAGGGCTACGACGCGGGCCTGCGGCCGAGCGAACTGGTGCCGCGCGACATGATCCGCGTGCCGATCGGCCACGACATGCGCATGGCCGTGGTGGCCACGCCGGAATACCTCACGCGCCGTCCGTTGCCGAAATCACCGTCGGACCTGGCGCGGCACCAATGCATTCGGGCTCGCCTGCCCAACGGAGCGCCGTACCGATGGGAGTTCGCAAAGCGAGGCGAGACGCTGCACGTCGATGTCCCGGGCAATCTCGTCCTCGACGCACCGCTGCTCATGCTCGACGCGGTGCGGGCCGGCGTGGGGCTGGCGCAGCTCGCCGAGTGGTATGTGGCCGAGGACGTCGCGACCGGCCGTCTCATGCGCGTGCTGCAGGAATGGACACCGCCTTTCCCGGGGCTTGCTCTGTACTACCCGGCGGGTCGGCACATGCCTGTGGGGCTGCGCGTGTTCATCGACTTGATTCGAGAGCTGGCAATTCAATAGGCTGGCGGCCGAACGCGGCGACAGAGAACGCATGCGCGGTCTGCTGCGCGCGTGGCCTTGATGTCCGGCTTGTGAGGTCGCGGCCAACTCGACGTCGAGCCTCGGCAATCGCGGCCGTACGCCCGGGTATCTCGCGGCCGACGCGAAGGCAGGTTTGCCGGGCGACAGTGGTCGTTGGCCTCGACCAACCGCACGTCCACTTCAGGTCGTGGAGCAGGATTGTCGATTGTCAGATCGCATCCAGATCGAGGTCTTGAGCCAAGCGCCTTGCGGCACGAGATGCCCTAGGTCGCCTCGTGGAAGATGATGCCCAACGTCGATCGACGTCCGCGCCTGATTTCGCTCACGCCATGACGCAGGCTCACCCGGTAGTAGCCTTTGCTGGTGCGGACCGGCTTGCTGTTCACCGCGAGCACCACTGCGTCTCCTTGCCGCAGGGGGACGACCTCGGCGCGGCCCGGCCCCTTCGGATCGGATTCGACGAGCAGCAGTTCGCCACCCTCGAAGTCGTCGCCTGGCTTGCCGAGCTGAAAAATGGCCTGGAAGGGGAATACGTGGCTCCCGTACAGGTCTTGGTGGAGACAGCAATAGTCGTGCTCTCCGTAGCGCAGCATCAGCGGCGTGGGACGGGTCTGGCCGTCGCGATGGCAGATGTCCATGAAGTCCCGGTGTTCGGATGGGAAGCGCTCTTCCAGTCGCATCGCTTCGTGCCAACGATTGGCGATCGGCGCCAGACGCGCGTAGAGCGCCGTCCTCAACCGCGTCACGACGTCCGGGAGTGGGTAGGAGAAGTACTTGTATTCGCCTCTCCCGAAAGCGTACCGTTCCATCACGATGCGACTGCGGAATCGCGCGTCGTCGTCGTAGAGGCCGACCAACTGCCGGCACTCGGATTCCTCGAGCAGCCCGGGAAGGACGACGTAGCCGGCCTCCGTCAGGGCGTCCTCGGCCCGCTGCCAATCGAGGCGTCCAACCGAATCCCCGAGTGGTTGGCCGTCGCCCGCCTGAGTCGCAAAGTCCAACATGGTCAAGTTCTCTTCAACGAGTTCGCAGCCTTCCAGGCCGCATATTTATCGGGCAGGCAGACAGCGCAGGGCCTGTAGCCGGCGGAGACCGCGGTCTCTTCATCCGCGAAGAAGACGCGGTACTTGACATAGCCACCGCGCGCGCGAGCCTGTGCCGCCGCACGGCAGTCGAGTCGACCGTAGAGATGGCTTCGCCTGTGTCCACCGAGCGTGCCGGGGACCGCGCTTTCGTAGGGCTGACCGTCGGCGCCGGCCAGTGTCCAGGTCCTTGCGTCCATCTCGACGGCTAACCCTGAGTCGCATGATGAAGCAGCAACTCGAGGCCCGTCCGTTCGCCGCTTCGTACGCGACTGATCGCGTGTTTCAGGTTGACCCGGTACCAGCCCTTTGTTCCGCGATGCGGACGATGAGCCGACGCGATGACGGCCAGATCGCCCTTGCGCAGCGGAAGGACCATGGGGCGGGACTGCATGCGAGGCCGCTGCTCGGTCATGACGAATTCGCCGCCGGTGAAATCCGCCTGCGGATCGCTGAGCAGTCCGACCACCTGGATCGGGAACACGTGCTCACCGTCGACACGCTGGTGCAAGGCTTGATAGTCGCCTTCGCCCAGGCGGGTCAGGTACGACTGCACCCGCGCTTGTCCTGCCTGGACGTTCAGCTGGAGGAACTCCGGCAGCGTCCCCGGATAGCGGACGGGCGTCCCGAGCGCTTCCGCCCACCGACTCGCGATCGGAACAAGCGCCCCGTACAGGCGCTCTCGCAAGACGTCGATCCAGGGCACGACGGCCCCCGACAAACGCAGGCTGCTTCCGCGTCCGATTCTCTCGTCTTCGAGCGACGACGAAGCTGTCCGATTCGCATGGAGAACCCGCGTCAACTCCGCCACTTGATCGTCGCTCAGGAAGCCCGGCAACAGCGCATGGCCCTCCACGTTCAGCTGCGCCTCGACCTCGGCCCAGTTCGTTTGCAGAGCGGACTTTGTCGAGCTCATGGCGTCACTCCCTGGTGGAACCCCTCGCGCGTGAGAAGCTCGCGCTTCCTGTCGACGCCCCAGCGATAGCCCGAGAGCTCGCCGCCGCGCCGGATGACGCGATGGCAAGGAATCGCCACGGCCAGGGGGTTGGCGCCGCAAGCCTGTGCCACGGCACGCGTTGCCTTCGGTTGTCCGATGCGCGCAGCGACCTGCGCGTAGCTCACCGTCGCGCCGGGCGGGATCTCCCGCAGTGCCTGCCAGACGCGCTCCTGGAACGCGGTACCTTGCACGTCCAGCGGCAGGTTCAGGCCCAGCGAAGGGGCCTCGATGAAGCCAACGACCTGGGCCACCAACTGCTCGAAGCCTGCGTCACCGCCAATGAGTTGCGCCTTGGGAAACTGATCCTCCAGGTCCTGCACCAGGCTCTCTGGATCGTCCCCCAGCAGAATCGCGCAGATTCCGCGCTGGCTCTGTGCCACCAGAATCGCGCCGAGCGAGCACTGGCCCACGGCAAAACGGATCTCCATGTTGGGCGCGCCGGCGCGATAGTCCTTTGCACGCATGCCCAACATGCTCTTCGAGGCGGCGTAGAAGCGACTGTTGGAGTTGAAGCCCGCGTCGTAGATCGCGTTAGTCACCTTCGCATCCTTCTGGGCGAGCCCGCCGCGCAGCTTGGTCGCCCGGTACGCCGACGCGTAGGCCTTCGGCGTGAGCCCCGTCTCCGCCTTGAAGATGCGATGGAAGTGGAAGGGGCTCAACCCGACCTTCGTGGCGAGCTCCTCCAGGTTCGGCGGCGTCTCGGCGCGCTCGATCTCCCGGCACGCCTTGGCCACGGCGGCGGCGTGCTGATCGGACACGGCCGTCCTGTCGCCGGACGCCCGTTGGCTGGCGCGATAGCCCGCTGCTTTCGCTTCGCGCTCCGTGCCGAAGAACACGACGTTCTCCCGCTTGGGCAGGCGCGCGGACGAGCTCGGGCGGCAGTAGACACCGGTGGTGCGCACGCCATAGACGAAACGACCATCCGCACGGGCATCACGGCCTGCCACCGCGGCCCAACGCTCGTCGTCGGTGACGTAGACACCCGCATCGTCGGTCTGCTCGAGCTTCTTCTTGGCATTCATGATCTTGACTCCAGTGCGCACAGTTTCAGTCAGGCATCGTCCGCACGCACTCTGTTTCTTGCTTTCGAATTCGCCTGCGCTCCAGGTGCGTCCCGACGTCAGGATCCTGGTGGAACTCGCTGCAGCTCTGGCGCGGTCTCCAGCAGCTGCGCCGGCGCCGGAAAGGACTGGTTCGGATAGAGCGCCAGGAACCGCGCCAGGATGGCATCCCCGGCCTTCGCGTGCAGTTGCTGGTAGGCGATGGCGCGTACCAGGGCTTCATAAGGCTCGCGTGCCGGCTTGGCTTCATGCCGGCACGGGCCGACGGACGCGACGTGGCGGCGCCAATCCTCATCCAAGGCGGCCAGGAACGCGGTGGCGCGCTCGAAAACGGTCCCGGGCGCACTCGCCGGGTTTTGGGAACGAGGCGTCATCAGAAGAGCGACTCCGTTCGGGGACGGGCTTCCGGTGGCTTGATCGCGCCCTCGTGCTCCAGCAGCCACCGCTTCCGGTGCAGGCCCCACGCGAAGCCCTTGAGGTCGCCGTTCGCCCCGATCACCCGATGGCATGGAACGATGAGGGCGACAGGATTCGCGCCCACCGCGGCGCCCGCGTCCACGGAGGCCCGCCAGTCGTCGACGCCCATGGCCTTGCCGATCTCGCCATACGTCGCCGTCCGGCCGGCGGGAATCCGCCGCAGCGCCGCCCAGGCACTCCGCTGTGGCTCCGATCCGCCTGTCACGACGGCGATGTCGTCCAGGGCCTCGAGCGCCCCGGCGAAATAGCGGGCGATCGCCGCCTCCACGGCGACGGGGGCGTCGGCGTCGTGGAGCTCGTACGTCCCGTACTGTTCGCGAAGATTGCGATGCAGGCGCGCCTGTCGATCGCCGATCTCGAGCGCCCGGACACGTTGTTGTTCATCGGTGACCAGCGTCAACGCGCCAAGCGCAGACCTGAGGTGGCTCAAGTAGAGCTGCATGATCTTCTCCCTGGCTCAGCCAGCCTTTCGAAATGTCAGGTTGATCCGCTGGCCACCCAGCACGGGATGCGGGTCGTCCTTCAGCGGCATGACCCCGTGATGGCGAAGCCGATCCTCGGCACCCCAGACCGCGACATCGCCATGGAGCAGCGGGAACTTCGATGCCGCCTCTCGACGCTCGAGTCCGCCAAACAGGAACGTTGCGGTCATGCCGAGCGAGACCGAGACGATGGGGGCGTCGAGATCGCGCTCGTTCCTGTCCTGGTGCAACGTCAGCCTGGCGCCGGGAACGTACCGATTGATCAGGCACGCATCGGGCTGGAAGTCCGCAAAGCCGGCGGCTTGCGCGGCATCGCGAGCGAGCCGCAAGAACGCCGCGGGCATGGCTGGCCACGATGATCCGGTCCGAGGGTCGATGCTCGTGTAGCGGTAGCCCCGGCGATCGGTGGTCCATCCGAGCGCACCGCAGTTCGTCATGGCGGCGGACATGGTGAAGCCGCCGGGCGTGACCATGTGTCGGAACGCGGATGCCCGTTCGATGGCGGCGATCTCTCGGAGAAGTTCACCGACGTGAGGCAACGCGAATCCTCTCAGCACGCATGCACGCGCGCCCATCCACAGCACATCGCTGCGAGGCCGCTCGTCGAACAGCGCCAGGTTTCCCATCACATCACCTCGAGTCGTGGAAGATCAGCCCGACCGTGTGGCGCCGGCCGCGACGGATGCGGCTGACGCCGTGCCGCATGGCGACTGCGCGCGACGTGCCGCGCTTGCCGGCGACCGGCCGGCGGTCGACCGCGAACACCACCGCGTCGCCTTGCGACAGCGCGACGACGTGCGCGCGCGCATGGCCGGCCCGGCTCTCGGTCATCACGAACTCTCCGCCGGCGAAGTCCTCGCCGGGTCGTGAGAGCAGGATGGCCAACTGCAGCGGGAAGACATGCTCGCCGTAGAGATCCTGGTGCAGGCAGTTGTAGTCACCCTCGCCGTACTGCAGGATCAGCGGCGTCGGTCGCGTCTGGCCCGCCCGGTGGCAGATCTCCAGGTACTCGTCCAGTGTCGTCGGGTAGCGGGCATCGTCGCCGAGCTGCGCGTTCCAGCGATTGGCGACCGCCACCAGGTGCCGGTACAGCGTGTGCCGAAGACCTTCGAGGAGCGGCGGCAACGGATAGGCGAAGTACTTGTACTCGCCTGCTCCGAAGCCGTGGCGTGCCATCACGATCTTCGTCCGGTAGGCGTCCTCGCTCGGGTACATGTCGACCAGTTGCCGGCATTGCGCGGGCGTCAGAAGTCGAGGCAGGACGGCGTTTCCGCCTTCGTCGAGCGACCGCTCGACACCGGCCCAGTCCTGCGCGTGGACGCCCGGGCGAAGGCTCGCGCGAATGATGTCGAGCATCACACGTGCTCTCGCGCGAGCAGCGAACGCTTGCGCTCCACGCCCCAGCGATAGCCCGAGATCGCGCCGTCGCCGCGCAGCACGCGGTGGCACGGGATCGCGACCGCGAGGAGGTTGGCCGCGCACGCGCTGGCGACCGCCCGCACCGCCTCGGGCGCGCCGACGCACTCGGCCACTTCGGCGTACGTGCGCGTCTCGCCGGCAGGGATGTCGCACAGCGCCTCCCACACGCGCTGCTGGAACGGCGTGCCGCCGATGTCCAGGCTGAGCATGCCATCGTCGGAGCGCTTGTCGATGAACGCGGCCGTGTAGCCGAGGTCGCGCTGCAGTTCGCCATCCGCCTGCTCCATCGAGTGCGACGGGAAGGCCTCGCTCAGCTGTTCTTGCAACTCCCGGGCATCCTCGCCGAGGAAGATGGCGCAGATGCCGATCCGGCTGCGAGCCACCAGCACAACGCCCTCGATGCAGTGGCCGACGGTGTACCGGATGGGGCCGGCGACCGCGGTGTTCGGCGCGCGGAAGTTCAGCTCGAAGGCCGAAGAGACGGCGGAGGTCATGGCGTTTCCTTTCGTTGATTGAGTGCTTGCAGTCTAGGAACGCCAGGACTTGTCGAAACTCCGATCCTTGCGGTCGAATTCTTCTGCCCTGCCATCGAGTCGGAGCGAAAGAACCGGAGCGTGAATCCCGCAGGAGCGCGGCCTCGACGGACGCGAGCGGGGACTGGTCCGCAGATTCGTCCGCAAGAAACGGATGTTCCGGCGGCACTTCGCTCACTAACCTCTGGCCCGTTCTTCAACCCACCTCAACGAGGAGTCCTCCGTGTCCATCGAACAAGACAACAAGGCCATCGTCGGCCGCTGGTTCACCCACTTCTGGGGCAAGACCTGCGACCTGTCCATCGTCGACGAGCTCGCTGCGCCCGACATGCTCCTGCACTACTCGCTGCACGAGCCGCGCCGCGGGCGCGAAGACATCAAGGCGTTCATGACCGACTTCCGCGAGGCGTTCCCCGACCTGAACTTCCGGGGTGCCGCCGATCTCATCGCCGAAGGCGACTACGTGGTCGGTCGCTGGGAAGGCGGCGGCACGCACACGGGCCCCGCCTTCGATGACTTTCTCGTCGGAGGCCTTCCGGCCGCCACCGGCCGCAAGATGCATTTCACCGGGACCACCGTGCTGCGCCTGAAGGACGGCAAGATCGTCGAGGAACTCGGCCTGGACGATGGAGTCGCGGCTCTTACCCAGCTCGGCCTCATCAGTACCGTCGCCTGACCCACTCATGGGGCCGAGCCTCGCCGACGGCCCCGAGCGCATCGCATCCGGAATCGGTTTGATGCGACGAGATGGACGGCGTCCTGCCTGACGCATCGCATGCTGACCACTCTGCCGCGTCCTCAATCTTGCAGGAACGCGAGCAGATCTGAGCTCACGCGAGCTTCGACTGAAGCCCGCATGCGTTTCAATGGCGCTCCGCGTCGTTCTTCGGTGCGAGCGGCCAGCTCCCGGCGGTGATGCCGTTCACGGTCAGGCCGTTCTGGATGATCGACCGTCCCATGGCTTCATGTGTCGCGGTGAAAGTCGGCGGTGGTTCGGATCGTGCGTCGAGTTTGGCGATGTCGTCGGCCGACAGCACGACGTCGAGCGCCTTCTGGTTGTCGTCGAGCTGATCGAGCCTGCGCGCGCCGATGATCGTCGACGTCACCCCCGCGCGGCCCTGGACCCAGGCCAGCGCGATTGCGGCGATCGACGTCTCGCGCGTCCTGGCGATCTCGTCCAGTGCGTCGATCAGCGCATATTCGCGCTCGCCTACCGGCACTCCGCGCAGGGCGGCGCGGCCGGTGTCGGGGTTTGCGGCGTTGGCGCGGGTGTATTTGCCGGAGAGAAGCCCGCTGCGCAGCGGACCCCACGGCGTCACGCCGAGCCCGAGTTCCTGCGCCATCGGTACCCTGCTTGTGCAGCGGGCGACCGAGAGCGGCGATATCCGCACGGGCATCGATCCGGTGGATCTGCTGGGGGCGCTGGGGGGCTTTGCTCACGGCAGCGGGCGCCGGAATGATCCAGAGGCAGGGGGAGCGGGACATCGCGTGCGGTAGCCGTGCCGGATCACCCATGCCCGAAAGATCGAAGCGTTGCGCCCACGGCGCCAGGTCACGCGGCATTCCCTGCCGCATCGACCAAAAATCGCCCGCGGACCGCCCCGGCCATTTTCTTGACCGGATCGGCTGCCACCAGCTCGCGTCGGGCAGCCCTTTCAGCCCGGCCGGGCGCCGGGCGGATTCAGCAACTCGATGAACCCTCGATTCACCAGATCCGGCAGCACGCTCATGAGCGCGCGCGCATCGTCGGGTGCCAGTTCCACAAGTCGACGGAGCTCGGTGTAGCCGTTCACGCGCGCGAGCATTCGCATCGCCGCGTTCGACGCATCATCGAACTGACGCAGCAGTTCGCGCTGACCCAGAGGAGTCCGCTTGAAGACCGCGCCGTCGTCCAGGAGCACGGCGGGTGAAAAGATCTGGGGCATCGTCCGGACGGGCACGCAGTGAAAGATGCGTCATCAAGCTGTCATGGGATTGTGATCTTGACAGGCCGAGCCGCGGCGCTCAAGGGTTGTTGTCTTGGCAAGAGGGGATTGCCTGGCGTGGAGACGAGCAGCGCGAGCGAATGGACGAGCGCTCAATGCCGGCCAGGCCCCAACGCTCGGTAGGCGAGGGCCGTCATTTCGATAGGGCGGCCGCCTGCGCCACGGTCTTCGACTGCTCGAGCCAACCGTCGATGACCCGCGCGTCCCGCGTACCGGGCAGGATTCGACCATCGGCCGCGACGAGCGTGGGCGTGCCCATCACGCCCAGGGATTGTCCGAGCGCCAGGTTGCGCTGCAGCGGGTTGTCGCAGGTGCGTGTCTGCACCGGCTCGTCGTGGGTCACCACGTGGTGCCACATCGCCCAGCGCGCCTTGTCGTCGCCCTGGCACCAGATCGCCTCGGCCTTGCGTCCGGCGTCCGCGTGCAACTGAGTGAGCGGGTAGAGGAAGGTGTGGATCGTGACGTCGTCGAGTTTGTCGAGTTCAGGTTCGAGACGGCGGCAGTACGGGCAGTCGGGATCGCTGAACACGACCAACTGGCGACGCCCGTTGCCCACGACGCGCGTGAACGAATCCTTGAGCGGCAGCGCGTGGACATCGACCCGCGACAACTCCTCGAGTCGAGCAGCGCTGAGGTCCAGGTGGCTCTGCATGTCGATGACGGAGCCGAACATGAAGTAGCGGCCCGATGCGTCGGTGTAGGCGAGCTTGCGGCCCATGACGACCTCATAGAGTCCCGGGACCGGGGTCTTGTTGACCGCTCCGATGGCCATGGCCGGATACTTTTCCTTCAGGGTGCCCAGCAGCGCGTTGGCCTCCGTCTGCGCATGGCTGGCGCCCGCACAGGCCAGAAGGCAGAGGACGAGCAGGCGCAGACGGGTTGGGATGGACATGTCGATTCGGGCGTTTCGAAGAGGCGGCCGCCGGCGCGGGCCGTGTCGGCGGAGGAGGGCGCGCAGTACCGCGCCGAGGCAACTGCCGCACTCTGGCAGATCCTCGTGACTTCGCCGTGTAAGGGCGGATAGCCGGTGCGCCACGTCGAGCGACGCTGTTCCGCGGGTAGACCCGATGGGCTCGTTCGGACCATGCGATGTCACACCGCCGAGTCACGTGCCACGGCCACACTGCATTCCATCCAAAGCCCCGACGCGGCTGACGAACCGCCTCGGCGCCGAGTGGCCGCGCGGCGTCGCTCGTGACCACGTCGGCAAAAAACAGTCGGTGAGCTCGAATCGCATGAAAATCGTCTTGCTGAGCATGAACTTCGCGCCCGAACTCACCGGCATCGGCAAGTATTCGGGCGAGATGGCCGACGAGCTCGTGGCGCGCGGACACGAAGTGATCGTGGTGTGCGCGCCCCCGTACTACCCGAAATGGACCGTCGGCAGTGGCTACTCGAACCAGGCCTGGACGCGTGAACATCCGAAGCCGGGACTGACCGTTCTGCGCTGCCCGGTATGGCTGCCCAGGCGCCTGGGCGGGCTGGCGCGCCTGATTCACCTGGCGAGCTTCGCGCTCTCCAGTTTTCCGGTGCTGATGCGGCTCGTGATGGCGCAGCCCGGCATGGTGTTCGTGGTCGCCCCGGCTCTCTTCAGTGCGCCCGCCGGCTGGCTGCTGGCGCGCCTGAGCGGCGCAGCGGCGTGGCTGCACATCCAGGATTTCGAGATGGATGCGGCGTTCGAGTTGGGCTTGTTGAAGGGCCGCGTGATGCACGACGTCGTGCGCGGGGCGGAGCGCCGGTTGATGGGGGCGTTCGACACCGTCTCCACGATCTCGCGCCGCATGATGCGTCAATTGGCTGCCAAGGGCGTCACCGCCGATCGCTGCGAGCTGCTGCCGAACTGGGTCGACCTGGATCTCGTGCGGCCCGGCGATCGCTCGCCCGCGCTGCGTCGATTGCTGTCGATCGCCGATCGCCAGACGGTGTGCCTGTTCTCCGGCACCTTGAATCGCAAGCAGGGACTCGACGCGATCATCGACGCGGCGCGCCTGCTCGCACCGCATCGCAACATCATGTTCGTGATCTGCGGCAACGGCGAACTGCGTCAGGTGCTGGAGGCGTCGGCGCGCGACCTGTCCAATGTCCGCTTCATCGACCTGCAGCCGGCGGAACAGCTCAACGCGTTGTTGAACATGGCCGACATCCACCTGCTGCCGCAACTGCGCGGCGCCGCGGATCTCGTGATGCCGTCCAAGCTGGCCGCGATGCTGGCCAGTGGCCGGCCGGTGATCGCCGGCGCAGTACGTGGCACCGAGATCGCCACGGTGGTCGAGGACTGCGGCGTGCTCACCGAGCCCGAGTGCGCGCTCGGCTTCGCGAACGCGATCCTGGAACTGGCCGGCGATGAAGACAGGCGAGCCGCGATGGGCCGCGCAGGGCGCGACTACGCCGAGCGCACCCTGAGCACGCCGGCGGTGTTCGATCGGCTGCATCTGCAGATCGCGCTGGCGCGTCCGGCGACGCGGCAGGCTGCGCGGGCGGTCGCCGTCCAGCGCTGAACGCTGTGCGCTGCGACGCGTGGTTCACCACGACGTCACATAGCCGGGCCAGACTGGCGGTCTTCGCTTCCAGGCCCTGTTCCATGCCCCGTTCAAGTCATCGCGGTTTCACGCTGCTCGAGCTCCTCGTGGTGATGGTCATCATCGGACTGCTGGCGGCGTACGTCGGCCCCAAGTACTTCTCGCAGGTCGGCAAGTCCGAGGTGAAGACGGCGCGCGCGCAGATCGTCGCGTTCGAGAAGGCGCTGGAGCAGTACCGCCTCGAGGTCGGGACCTATCCCACCACCGAACAAGGACTGGCGGCGCTGGTGGCCAAGCCGGCCCAGGCCGCGCACTGGGACGGCCCTTACCTGGCCAAGGCCGTGCCGCTCGATCCGTGGGGCCACGCCTATGTCTACAAGTCGCCCGGCGACCACGGCGATGTCGACCTGATGTCTCTCGGTCGCGATGGTCAGCCCGGAGGCGAGGGGCTGGATGCGGACATCGTCAACTGGTAGGCCGCGCTCCGGGCCGATGCCATGCAGTTCTCGATCCAGGCCCTTCATCGGCTGCAGTCGGTTTCGTTGCAGATCGACGCCATGGACATCGCCGACGCGCGACGCCAGGCCGAGTCGCAAGGCTACGCCGTCATCGGCATTCGCGCGGCGCGCGGCCAATGGATGCGCCGGGGTGGACGCAACACCTTTCCGTTGCTGCACTTCAACCAGAGCCTGCTGATCCTGTTGCGCGCGGGGCTCTCGATCGTCGAGGCGATCTCGACACTGGCAGAGCGCGAGACGCGCGGCGATGCGCGGCGGGTCCTGGAAGACCTGCGCGAGCGCCTGGGCATGGGACTGCCGCTGTCTGCCGCCCTCGAGCGTCACCCCGCGGTATTTCCAGCGCTCTACGTGGCCGGCGTGCGCGCGAACGAGCGCAGCGGCGGCCTGATCGAAGCCATCGAGCGCTTCATTCTCTATCGCGCCCAGGCCGACCTGCTGCGCAAGCGCGTGGTGGGCGCATCGGTCTACCCGGCGTTGATACTGGGCGTGGGCGTGCTGGTGATCGGGTTCCTGCTGCTGTTCGTGATCCCGCGCTTCAGCCAGGTGTTCGAGGACCTGGGGGACCGCATCCCGTACATGTCGCGCCTGCTGTTGAAGTGGGGCCAGTTCGTGCACGCGCACGGCCTCGCGGTGCTGGCCGCGATGGTGGCGTTCGTCGCGGGGATCGTCGCTGCGCTGCGGACGCGCCGCGTACGCGCCGCGCTGGCACGCCACATCCTGAGGCTGCCGCGCATCGGCGAATACGTTCGGACGTATCAGCTGGCGCGTTTCTATCGCGCGCTCGGGCTGCTGCAGCAGGCCGGCATCCCGATCCTGGTGGCGCTGGACATGGTGGTCGGCCTGTTGCCGCTGAGCCTGCACGCGGGCCTGTCGGGCGCACGGCGTGACATCGGCGAAGGGCGCACCATCTCCGACGCCTTCGAGGCCAACGGCCTCACCACCGTCGTCGCCGTGCGGCTTCTGCGGGTGGCCGAGCGCACGGGCCAGATGGGCGAGATGCTGGAGCGCACGGCGATCTTCCACGAAGACGACATCGCCGAGGCCATCGACTGGTTCATCCGCTTGTTCGAGCCCTTGCTGATGATAGGCATCGGCCTGATCATCGGCGTCATCGTGCTGCTGATGTATGCACCGATCTTCGAACTCGCCGGGAGCCTGCAATGAACGCCGGCGCCCGTCCGGAAGTGCGCGCGGCGATGCAGGCCGGCGCGCTGACACCGCGTGCGATCGTGCAGGCGCGGCGCGACGCGTCGGCGCAGCAGCGGCCGCTCGTCGACGTGCTGGCCCGGGCGCTGGACGTCGATACCCGCCGCCTGGCCGAGCTCATGGGCGCGGCGATGAACATCGACGTGGTCGACCTGGCCGGCATGGGCGCGCTCCAGCCGGCGTTCGACCTGCTGCCTTACCGCGACGCGGCGCAGCGCGGCTGCCTCGCGTTCAGGGGCGCCGACGCCGCCTGGTTCGTGGTCGTGTCCGATCCGTTCGACGAGGCATTGCAGGCCTGGTGCCATGCACGCCTGGGCCTGGTGCCGACCTGGAAGATCGCGCAGGCCGCGGACATCGCAGCCTACCTTGCGCGTCACGAAGACTCGATGCGCGCCATCGACACGGCGCTGCCGGCCAACGCCTCGACGACCGATCCCGTGGACGGCCTCGAGGACCTGTCGATCCGCTCCATCGGCGAAGGCACCAGCGTCGTCGTGCGCCTGGTCCAGTCGACGCTCTACGACGCACTCAAGAGCGGCGCGAGCGACGTCCACTTCGAGTCTCACCTCGGCGGCCTGGTCATCAAGTACCGGCTGGACGGCATGCTGATCCAGGTCGGCGCGCCCGATGGCCGCGAGCTCGCCGAGCAGGTGTTGTCGCGGCTGAAGGTCATGGCGGAGCTCGACATCGCCGAACGCCGGATTCCCCAGGACGGCCGCTTTCGCCTGCGCGCGCTGGGTCGCGAGGTCGACTTCCGCGTCTCCATCATGCCCAGCATCCATGGCGAGGATGCGGTGGTGCGCGTGCTGGACAAGCAATCCATGATCGACCAGTCGACCGGCCTTCGCCTGGACATCCTCGGTTTCGACGACACCACGCTCGCGGCGTTTCGCCGCCTGTGCCGCGACCCGTACGGCCTGCTGCTGGTGACCGGCCCCACCGGCAGCGGCAAGACGACGACGCTGTATGCCGGCCTGTCCGAGATCAATCACGGCAACGACAAGATCATCACGATCGAGGATCCGGTCGAATACCAGCTGACCGGCATCCTGCAGATCCCGGTCAACGAGAAGAAGGGACTCAGCTTCGCGCGCGGCCTGCGCTCGATCCTGCGCCACGATCCCGACCGCATCATGGTGGGCGAGATCCGCGATCCCGAGACGGCGCAGATCGCGATCCAGGCCGCGCTCACGGGGCACCTGGTGTTGTCGACCGTGCACGCGAACAACGCCTTCGACGTGATCGGCCGCTTCACGCACATGGACGTCGATCCCTACAGCTTCGTCTCGGCGTTGAGCGGTGTCCTGGCGCAGCGTCTGTTGCGACTCAATTGCCCGCATTGCGTGGCGGACGTGAGCCTCGATCCGGCGCAGCTCGCGGCGGCCATGATCCCCGCGCAGCAGGTGGACGGGCGCACGCTGCGCGCCGGGCGCGGCTGCAGCCAGTGCCGCCACACCGGCTACAAGGGCCGCAAGGCGATCGGCGAGTTGCTGATCCTGGACGACGCGATGCGCGAACTGATCGTCGCCAAGGCCCCCGTGCGCCAGATCAAGGAGGCGGCTGCGCGCAACGGCACGCGCTTCCTGCGGGCGGCGGCGATCGACCTGTTCCTGGACGGCTGGACGACGCTCGACGAGGTGAACCGTGTCACGCTGGTCGCCTGACGTCCGGACGTTCCATCTGCCCGCGGACGCTTCGCCGACCGCCGAGGCGGGCGAGCCGCGCTGGACGGCGGCGGTCGCGACGCTCGCCTTGCAGCTCGATGCGGCGGACATCGACAAGAAGACCCGCGTCGGCTGCGTCGTCCCCGGACGCTACGCGCGCTATCTGCTGGTGCCCTGGAACGCGGCGATGCAGTCGCGCGGCGCGCGCCAGGTGTTCGCGGAGCACTGCTTTCGCGACACCTACGGCGACCTGGCCAGGGACTGGGTCGTGCGTGCCGGCGCGGGCGACTACGAGAGCACCACGCTGGCCTGCGCGATCGATGCCGCGTTGCTGGACGAACTGGGTCGCGTCTTCGCGCTGCGCGGCCTGGCGCTTTGCTCCGTGACGCCGTCGCTGGTGCACGAGCTCGGTGCGCTCGGCGGTGCGTTGCCGGATGACGCCACCTGGGTGGTCGTGCCCGAGGCCGACATGCTGACGCTGCTGCTGGTGGAGGCCGGCCGGCCGCAGCGCGTGGCCGTGGCCCGCGGCGCGCTGTCGCAGTTGCCGGCATTGCTGTCGCGCGAGTGGTTCTCGCTGGGCCGCGAAGACCGTTGGGCGCACGTGGAAGTCCGTCCGGAACGCGCGGATGCCATCGCCAGGGCCGCTTGAGATGACACGCGCGCTCCTGCTCGACTTCCATCCCGCGTCCGCGCGCCGGGCGCGTTGGGGCGAATGGGCCTGGCTCGTCGTCGCGCTCGCGGGCGTGGCGCTGTTCGCCGGCGCGCTCGTTCGAAATAACGCCGCGATCGAGGCGCAGGAGGCGCGGCACGACCTGCTGGCCGCGCGGCTGCAACCGACCCGCCCGCGCACGGAGAGCGTCGGCCCGGAGCTGGCACGCCGCGTCGCCGCCGCCAACCAGCTGGTCGACGAACTGGCGGTGCCGTGGGATGCGCTGTTCGACGCCATCGAGTCGGCCGATGCGCGCGGGCTGGGCGTGATGTCGCTGGCGCCGAACGCGCGCCAGCATGCGTTGCGCCTGAGCGGCGAAGCGCGTTCCGTTCCCGAGCTGTTGGCCTATGTCGATCGCCTGGCCGCGTTGAAGGTGCTGGATCAGGTGCATCTCGAGGGCTACGAGACGGTGCAGCGCGAAGGTGTCGACGTGGTCTCCTTCACCGTGGCGGCGACATGGCGCCTGCGCTGAACTACCTGCGCTGGCGTGCGCTGCGCGCCGGCGAACGCATCGGGCTGCCGGGCATCGCGGCGGGGCTGCTGCTGCTGGCGCTCGCCGTGGCCTGGCTGGCGCTGTCGCTGCCGAGCGCCCACCGTCTCGCGGCGCTGGAGAACGGCAACGCCGACCTCGCTCGCCAGGCCGCCGCCAGGCCGGCGGGCCCGCGGCTGGCGCCGCTGACCACGGCCGGCCAGTTGGCCGCCTTCGAAAACGGATTTCCCACGCCGCAGGATCTGTCGCAAAGCTACTCGCGCCTGTGGACCCTGGCACGCCAGCACGGCCTCCAGTTGCGCCAGGCCGACTTCAAGTTGACCGAGTCGGGGCAGGACGCGGCCGCCCGCTACGCCATCGTGCTGCCGCTGTCCGCCGAGTACGCCCCGTTGCGGGCGTTCATCGCCGACGCGCTGCGCGACAACCCGGCGCTCGCGCTCGAGGAGATGAGCGTGCGACGCGCGGACGCCCGCTCCGCGCAGCTCGACGCGCAGCTGCGCTTCGTGCTCTTCGTCCGTCGATCGGAGTGACGCATGGCCGAGATGACACCTGCCCGCAAGCGCCTGGCCATCCTCTTCATCGCGGTCGGCGTCGGCTTGATCGTCGAGCACACGCTGGCCTCGGGCAGCGATGCCGACGCGGACGTCGTCGGATCGACGGCGAAGGTTGCGCCGCAGGCTGACGCGGCCTCGGCCTCGGCGGCGCCTGCGCGCGCAGCGTCCGAGGCATCGACCGCGCTGCATCTCGAGGCGCTGGCCCGGCGCCGCGTCGCCGTCGCGCGCGCCGACAACCAGAAGGCCGTGCCGATCTTCACCCTGCAATCCTGGCAACCGGCGCCGCCGCCGTCCGCGCCCGAGCAGGCGGTCGAGCCGGTGGCGCCGCCTTTCCCGTATCCGTACCTGGGCGGCCTGACCGACGATGCGGGCCGCACCGCCTTCTTCAGCCGCGGCGACCGCGTGCTGGCCGTTCGCGGCGGAGCCACCATCGACGGCCAGTACCGCGTCGATCATCTGGATGAGACCTCGATGACCTTGACCTACCTCCCGTTGCAGAAGACGCTTGCCGTGGCGCTCGGGAGCCACCCATGAATCGCAGCCCGCCATGGGCACGCGTCCTGGGCGCCGCGGCCGGCCTGCTGCTGACGGCCTGCGCGCCCGGGCGCGAATTCCTGAACGACGGCCAGCGTCTCATCGACCAGGGCCATCCGGAGGAAGGCATCGCGCAACTCGAGCGCGCGGCGGGCGCGGAACCCGGCAACGCGAGCTATCGCATGACCCTGGTCCGCCAGCGCGAAGTGCAGACCGGCACCTTGCTCAAGCAGGCCGACGACGCGCTGCATGCCGGCCGCCTGGACGACGCCGCGGGGCTCTACACGCGCGTCGAGGCGCTGTGGCCGGATCATCCGCGCGCGCATGCGGGGCTGGAGGCGGTGGCGGCGGCGCGGCGCGTGCAGGCGCGCGTCGAGCAGGCGGCGCAACTGCACGCGCAGGGGCGCGACGAGGATGCGCTGGCGTTGGCGCGGGCGGTGCTGGCCGACGACCCGGCGAACGCCGCGGCGCTGGAGCTGTCGCGGCGGCTTGCGTTCGTGGCCGCGCCGGCGCTCGAACCGACGCCCGAGCTGTCGGCGGCGCTGCGCAAGCCGGTCACGCTCGACTTCCACGAGGCCAACCTGAAGTCCGTCTTCGAGGCGCTTTCGCGCAGCACCGGCCTGAACTTCGTCTTCGACCATGACGTGCGCGCCGACATCAAGGTGACGCTCAACATCAGCCACACGACCGTCGACGACGTCATCAACGTGCTGACGACGACGAACCAGCTCGAACGCAAGATCCTCAACGCGAACACCGTGCTGATCTACCCGAACACGGTGCCGAAGCAGCGCGACTATGTGGAGCTCAACGTGCGCACGTTCTATCTGGCCAACGCGGAGGCCAAGAACATCTCGACGATGCTCAAGACCGTGCTGAAGACGCGCGACGTCTATGCCGACGACAAGCTCAACAGCCTGACGATCCGCGACACGCCGGAGGCGCTGCGGCTCGCCGAGAAGGTGATCGCCGCCCAGGATCTGCCCGAGCCCGAGGTGATGCTGGAAGTCGAAGTGCTGGAGGTCAAGCGCTCGCACCTGCTCGACATCGGCATCGATCCGCCCGGCAAGTTCACGGTCCTCAACCTGGTGCCGAACCCGGCCACCGTCATCGCCACGGCCGCGGGCAGCACCACCGTCACCAACCAGACGCTCACGCCGACGCAGCTCACCCTCGCGGGCCTGCGCCATCTTTCGGGCTCCAGCATCGGGATCGACAACCCGGCCGCGAACCTGCGCGAGGAGAACGGCGACACCAACATCCTCGCGAACCCGCGCATCCGCGTGAAGAACCGCGAGAAGGCGCGCATCCTGATCGGCGACCGCGTGCCGGTGATCACCACCACGTCGACGGCCAACGTCGGCGTGGCGGAGTCGGTGAACTACCTCGACGTCGGACTGAAGCTCGATGTCGAGCCCAACGTGTTCCTGGACAACGAGGTCGGCGTCAAGGTCAATCTCGAGGTGAGCAACATCGTGCGCGAGATCCGCGGCACGTCCGGCTCGCTGACCTACCAGATCGGAACGCGCCTGGCCAGCACCTCGCTGCGGCTGAAGGACGGCGAGACGCAGGCGCTCGCGGGCCTGATCAGCGACGAGGACCGGAGCAGCGTTGCGGGTTTTCCCGGGTTCGCCGACCTGCCGGTGCTCGGCCGATTGTTCTCGACCCAGAACAACGATCGCAGCAAGACCGAGATCGTCCTGCTGATCACGCCGCGCATCGTCCGCAACATCGGCGCGGGCGTGCCGAGCCGCTACGAATACGGCTCCGGCACCGAGGCGTCGCCGGGCGCCGCACCGTTGCGGCTGCGTGCGACGGGCCAGCTGGCGCTGTCGCCGTCGTCGTCGCCGGGGAGTCCGACGACGTCGGGCGCCCTGGCCCCTGCGCAGCCGCGCGACGAGGCGCCTGCACCGGCGCCCGCGCCCGTTGCGCCGGCTGCGGCCGCATCGTCCCCGGCTGCCGGGCCGGCGGATGCGGCGTCCGCGGCCAAGGCGGATCAATGACCGTGTGCGCCGCGCCCGCACCGGCGCGCACGCGCATGCGCGCGCCTGTGCGTGGCTTCGCGCTGATCGAGCTGCTGATCAGCGTCGTGATCCTCGGCCTGCTCGCCAGCGGCGCGATGACGTTCGCGGACCTGGCGGTGCAACGCAACAACGAACAGGAATTGCGCACTAGCCTGCGCGAGATCCGCCAGGCCATCGACGCCTACAAGCGGGCCTCCGACGACAGGCGCATCGCGCGTGCCATCGACGAGACGGGCTACCCGCGCAGCCTGGAAGAGCTGACCGACGGCGTTCCCGACATCACGACGCCCAAGGCGACGAAGATCTATTTCCTGCGCCGGCTGCCGCGCGATCCGCTGGCCGACCCGGCGCTGCCGGCGGCCGATACCTGGGGGCTGCGCAGCTACGCGAGCAGCGCGGACGAGCCGCAGCCGGGGCGCGACGTCTTCGACGTGTACTCGAAGTCGACGCGCAAGGGCCTCAACGGCCAGCCTTACGGGAAGTGGTGATGCGAGCGGAGTGTCGCCGGCGCGGCTTCACGCTCATCGAGTTGCTGGTGGTCCTCGCGATCATCGGCACCTTGCTGACCATCGCCCTGCCCAAATACCTGCACAGCGTCGCGCACAGTCGCGAGGCGGTCCTGCACCAGGACCTGCGCGTGATGCGCACCGCGATCGACCAGTTTCTCTCCGACAACGGCCGCTACCCGGCCAGCCTCGACGAACTGGTCGATCGGCGCTACCTGCGCAGCCTGCCCGCCGATCCGGTGACCGAGAGCGCGCAGACCTGGGTGGCGGTCAGGCCGCCCGACGAAGTGGCCACTACCGGCGTCTACGACGTTCGCAGCGGCGCGCCGGGACTTTCCATGGACGGCACGCCCTACGATCAATGGTAGTGATGTAGCAGCCTCGATAAATTGTCACTGTTCATCGTTAACGTGCCGCAACTGCTGGAGCAATGCGTATGTCATGCAACGAGAGCAGTTCGACTTATCCAGTCTGAGGGACGGCACACCGTGAGCGGTATCTCAAGAATGAACGATGGTGACCGTGAGCACTTCTCCGACGTCGTCGAGAATTCGTTCGCCATCTCCAGCCGGCACCAGTTCTTCGCCTGGACACAGAGCTCGTTGCAGGCCTTGCTCCCGCACGAAATCCTCATCTGCGGCATCGAGGACGGCTCGCGCCAGGGCATGGCCATGCATCGCTTCTCGGCGAGCCGCTATTTTCGCGACGAACATTTCGACGTGGTGGCGGACTCGCTCAACGGGCTCAGGGCACGGCTGATGGCCGTCGCCGAAGGGTCGCGCCAGGTGATCATCTTCTGCCCGGTCGAAGGCAGCCGCACCTCGGACGCGGACCTGGCGACGCTGGTGCGTGACAACGAGCTCAAGAATCTCGCCGCGCACCTCGTGATCGGGGCCTCCGGCAAGGTGGAGGCGCTCTATGGCTTCGGCCGCATTCCGGTGCCGCTCGATGCGCGCCTCGGGCACATCGTGGAACTGCTGATCCCGCACATCCACAACGCCTTTCTGCGCGTGCTGGCCACCGAGCGCGAGATCACGAGCGCGGGCTCGCAGCGCAGCGGCCGACTGGTCACGCCGAGACAGGAGCAGATCCTCGGTCTGATCAAGGAAGGCAAGACCAACATCGAGATCGCGAAGCTGCTCGATTGCAGCCCGTGGACGATCAAGAACCATATCCAGGCCATCCTGCGACGGCTCGATTCGAACACGCGCACGCATGCGATCTCGCGCGCGATGAGCCTGGGAATACTGAAGCCGGATTGAAAATCCGGTGCGTGGCTAGTCCAATCGGATCAGTTCCCGCGACGTCGATTTCACGCCGGATTAATGTGCCGCGAAGAACACTCGGTCGAGTAGGAATCTAGCAGGTCGCGTGCTATTCTTTTTCGAGAAATCAGCGGTGTCGCGGGTCGGGTGAATCGAGATGGTGAACAAGTACATCAGGGGTGGAGTGATCGCGGCATTGACCGCACTGTCGTCGGTGGCCTTCGCGGCACCGACTTCGGAGTGGGGCTATGTGGGCGCGTTCCAGGGCAGTCTGTCCGCGCCGGGGCTGTCGAGTGCGGCCTTCCAGAACGCGTCAGGCCTGGCCACCCGGTTCGATTCGGGCAACGGCCTTGGCGACGGATCGGGCCGCAGCACGGTGGCCTCCGCGTCGTTCACGCTGGACAGCCAGACCACGCAGGCCGTCGCGGCGAGCAGCGATGCGGCGTCGAACCGCGAACGCGCGCTGTCGGTGACGACGAGTCCCGGCGGCACCGTGGCGACCGTCGGCTCCGCGGCGGCGCTGCAGCTCACGCTGTGGAACTTCATCAACAACGTGCGCGCGCAGCAGGTCGGCAACCAGTTCCAGTCGTTGATGGCGAGCTCGGCCAACATCGATCTCACGATCAACGCCGTCCCGGCGGCGACGCCTTTGCCGGCGACGTCGTGGCTGTTCCTCGGCGGCCTCGCGATCCTCGCCGCGCTGCAATGGCGTGTTCGCCGCGGCGCCCGCGAGGCGGCGCGCCATCGAATTCCTGCGGTGGCCTGAACGCGCCGTCGCGCGACCGGCAAATGGTCACATTCGATCCCTAGCATTCGGGTTCCCCTCGAATGGCGATGAGGGTCTGAACGAGGTGGCTGATGATGGCTGGAACAAGATGGCACGTGCTCCTCGGAGCGGTCGTGTGTGTATGGCTCGCGGGCTGCACGAGCAAGGCTCAACGCATCGAGTCCGGCTTGCGCAAGGGCGCGCAGTTCGTTGCTCAATCCGATTGGGATCACGCGAGCGTCGAAGCGCGCAATGTCCTGCAGATGGATCCGAAGAACGCCGACGCGTTCCTGATCGCCGCGCAGATCGAGGATGGCAAGAGCGCGTTCCGCAACGCGTATGCGAACTACTCGAAGGTGCTCGAGCTGCGTCCGGATTCGGTCGACGCGCAGCTGGGCGTCTGTCGCCTCTATCTGCTTTCCGGGGATCTGAAGCAGGCCGAAACCTCGCTGTCCACCCTGCTGGCCGCCCACGCGGACGATGCGCGCGTACAGACGCTGCAGGCTGCCCTGCTCGCGCGTCGCGGCGAGAAGGACCAGGCGCTGGCGCTTGCCAACCGCATCGCGAAGTCCGGCCAGACGCTGCCCGTCGACGGCGCGCTGGTGCTCGCCGGCCTGTTCTACAACGCGAACCAGCCTGACACCGCGCTGGACGTTCTCGACAGGACGATCGCCGCGCACCCGAACCAGCCCCGCCTGTCGCAGATGGCCGCCGAGGTGGCGCAATCGGGCAAGCCGGACGACGCACGCATCGCGCGGGCTGCCGGCTACTACATGCAGGCGACCGCGGCCAATCCGAAGGACAACGGCCTGTGGCAGGGCTGGGCCTCGATGTATCTGCGCGCCAAGGACCAGGCGCATGCCGAAGGCGTGCTGCGCAAGGCGATCGAGGTCGAGCCCGACGACGCGGCGCGCACGATCGCGCTGCTGCGCTTCAAGGAGGCGTTCGGCGACAAGGCCCAGACCGAGAAGGACTTCGCCGCCGCCATCGAGGCGCACCCCCGGGCGACCGAACTGCGCTTCGCGCAGGTCGACTTCTATCGCGGCCTGAACCGCCCCGATGACGCGGTGCGCGTGCTGCAGTCCATCGTCGACGACGGCAAGGCGACGCCCGCCGCCGCATCGGCGCGCGGACTGCTGGCGACGATCTGGATGGCGCAGGGCAAGACCGACCAGGCGCGCGGCGCCCTGGCCGAATTGCTCAAGAGCAACCCGCGCGATTCCACCGGCCTGGTGCTGCGCGGTCGTCTCGAGCTCGCCGACGGCGACGTGCGCGCGGCCATCGCCGACCTGCGCTCGGCCGCCAAGGACAAGCCGGGCTCGCTCGAGATCACCGACCTGCTGGCGCACGCGCATCACCTGATCGGCGAGCCGGAGCTGGCGCGCGAGGTGCTCGCCGACGCCGTGAAGTTCAACGACGCGGAGCCGCGGGCCCACCTGCTGCTGGCAGCCGACATGGCGCAGACGAAGGAGTTCCCGGTCGCGATGTCGGAGATAGACGCCGCGATCAAGGCGGACCCGAAGGACGTGACGGCCTGGCAGATGAAGATCGATGTCGCGCTCGCGATGAACGATTTTGCCGGCGCCGAGGCGGAGGCGGTGAGGATGGAAACCTTGTTCCCGGCCGATTCGCGGGGCCACTTGACGCACGGCCGCGTGTTAGCGGCGCAGAAGAAGTTCGGCCCGGCACTGGCCCAGTACGACGCCGCCGCCAAGGTGGCGCCCGACGCGCCCGAGCCGCGCATCGCCGCCGTGGCCCTGCTCACGGCCCAGCGCAAGTTCGACGAGGCCACGGCACGCATCGACGCCATCCAGAAGGCCAATCCGAATTCGGCCGTCGCGCGCGAGATGCGCGGCGAGGTGGCCCTCGCGGCGGGCGATCTGGCGAAGGCGCAGGATCAGTTCCAGCAACTCGTGGCGATGCCCGCCGCGCCCGCCAGCGCCTACAAGAACCTCGCTGCGGTGCTGGTGGCGCGAAAGAGCCTGCCGGAGGCCATGGGCGTGCTCGACCAGGGCGAGAAGGCCTGGCCCGCGGACGTGACGCTGGCCTCGGCGCGCGCCGAGTGGCTGGGTCGCGCCGGTCGCACCGACGAGGCCATCGTCGTCTACGAAAAGTTGCTGCAGCGCGCGCCCAACAGCGACGTGGCGGCCAACAACCTCGCCTACGTGCTGGTGCAGAGCAAGCGCGACAAGGCGAGCCTGGATCGCGCACTGCAACTCGCCAACCGATTCTCGGCGTCGACGCAGCCGCTCTACATCGACACGCTGGGCCTGGTGGAATACCGGCTCGGCCGCTACGACGAAGCGGCCGCGGTGCTCGGTCGCGCCGCCACGCTGGCGCCGGACAACGCCGGGGTCCAGCTGCATTACGGCATGGCCCTGTATCGCAAGGGCGACCTGCAGCAGGGTGCGCAGCTGGTTCGCAAGGCGCTGGCCGGCAAGACGCCGTTGGCGGACCAGGACGAAGCGCAGGCGCTCATCGCGCGCAGCTGAGGGCATCGCGATGTCCTTGAATCTTGCAGCGATGCGGGAGCCGCCGTCGATGACACGTGCGAGCGCGCTGCTGGCAGCCGGCCATGCCAGCGCTGCCGAGCAGATGCTGCGGCGGCTCGTGCAAGGGCAGTCGCGCAATGCGCCGGCGTGGAACCTGCTGTCCGTCATCGCCAACGGCAGCGGGCGCCCTGACGACGCGATCGAGCATGCCGCGACCGCGCTGCGGATCGACGGCCGGCGCGCCGAGTACCACTTCTCGCACGGCCGGGCCCTGAAGTCGGCGCGGCGGCTGAACGAGGCGATCGCGGCCTACGAACGCGCCATCGCGCTCAAGCCGAATTTCGCCGAGGTGCACGTGAGCCTGGGCATCGCGTTGCGCCTGCTCGGGCGGCTCGACGAGGCTGCGGCGGCCCAGCGCGAGGCGTTGCGGCTGAAACCGGACTTCCCGGAGGCGCTGAGCAATCTGGGCAACGTCCTCGCCGAACGCATCGGCCAGTCGGTGGGCGACAACCTGACTGCCGAGGACCTGCGCGAAGCCGAGCAGGTGCACCGGCGTTCGCTCGTACTGGCGCCCGACAACGCCGATCTGCTGCACAACCTGGCGGTCGTGCTGAAGCTGACGGGGCGCAACGACGAGGCGGCTCAGCTGTTCAACCGCGCGCTGGCGATCGACAGCGGCCGCACCGGGACCTGTCTGCAATTCGGCTCGCTGCTGTGCGACGAACTGCGCTTCGATCTCGCGCGCCGGCTCTTCACGCAGTGGCTGGGCGGTCACGCACCCGTCGCCGACGTGATGCTGGCGCTCGTCGCGTGCCTGGTGGAACTCGGCGAGACGGACGAAGCATTGGTATGGCTGGACCGGGTCGATGCGCTGGCCCCTGCCAGCGCGGAGGCGCGGCACCAACGCGGCAAGATCGAGCAGCAGACCGTCGGCTCGGATCTTGATTCCGGGAGCGCACTGGCCGCATTCGCCGCGGCCATCGAGGCACGTCCCGAGTATTTCGAGGCCGTCTGCTCCTACCTGTTGACGCTGTGCTACTCCGAAGAGGATCCGGTTGCTTTGGTCGATGCGCATCGCGCGCGCGTCGCGCCTGTGTTGCGGGCGCTGCCCGCGCGCGCGCGGACGCCGTTCGCGCCGCGCGGATCGAAGCGCTTGCGCCTCGGTTTCGTTTCGAGCGACCTGAAGCGGCACTCCGTCGCCTACTTCCTCGAAGGCCTGTTGGAACAGCGCGATCGCGATCGCCACGAAGTCTTCGCCTACAAGTCCAACGCCGGCGCCGACGATGTCACGCAGCGCCTGGCGGCGTTGTGCGAGAAGACGGTCGAGTGCACGAGCATGTCCGACGCCCAGTTGGCACAGCGCTGCCGCGAAGACGGCATCGATGTGCTGATCGACCTGTCGGGCTTGACGTCCGGCAACCGGCTGGGGGTGTTCCAGCGTCGTCCCGCGCCGTGCCAGATCACGTGGCTGGGCTATCCGACGACGACCGGCGCCGACTGCTTCGACTTCCGCATGGCGGATTGGACGATCGATCCGGCGGGCAGCGAACTGCACAGTACCGAGCCTCTGATTCGCCTGCCGCAGAGCATGTTCTGCTATCGCCCTGGACCCATGCCCGACGTGACGGTGCCGCCCGCTGCGGCACGCGGCTTCATCACCTTCGGCTCGTTCAACAACTTCAGCAAGGCCGGCGTGCGCACGCTGGAGCTGTGGCGTGCCGTGCTGGCGGCCGTACCCGATTCGCGGTTGCGGCTGAAGGCGGGCGCGTTCCAGAAGCGCAGCAATCGTGACGCCGTCGTGCAGTATTTCGTCTCGCGGGACATCGCCGCGGAGCGCGTCGAGTTCAGCGCCTGGCAGCCCGATCCGCAGGCGCATTTCGCGGCCTATGGCGAGATCGACATTGCGCTGGACAGCCTGCCGTTCAACGGCGCCACCACGACCTGCGAGGCGCTCTTCATGGGCGTGCCCGTGATCACGCGCCTGGGCGCCACGCACCCCGCGCGCATGGGCGCCTCCATCCTCGGGGCGGCCGGGCTCGAGGGCCTGGTGGCACACGACGACGCCGGATTCGTCGCCCTCGCCGCGGCGCTCGCTGCCGACGTCGGCGCGCTCGCCGCGGTCCGCGCGGCACAGCGCGACTTGCTCGCGGCCAGCCGGTTGATGGATCACGCCGCCTTTGCGCGCGACTTCGAAGAGGCCGTCGATGTTGCCTTCGAGCGCTGCGTCCAGCGGATCGCGGATGCCGGTGCCGGCTGATCGACCGGCCGCGGGCTTGTGCGCGCCTACAGCCGCGGGAGCGCCGCCGCGGGCGCGCGACCGCACGCTCGCACGCATGCGCGCGCCGACACGGGGCTTCACGTTCATCGGCCTGATGTTTCTCATCGTGCTGATGGGCCTGATGGCCGCCGCCGCGGCCACGACCTGGAGCTTCAGCGGGCAACGCGATCGCGAGAAGCAACTGCTTTTCGTGGGCCTCGAATATCGCACCGCGCTGGCGCGCTATGCCGCTGCGCATGCGCGCGATCCGCAACCTTATCCGACATCGCTGGAGCAGTTGCTGGGAGGCGACGACCACCTCGTGCCGGTGCGCTACCTGCGTCGGCTGTACTTCGATCCGATCACCGGAAACTCCGGGTGGGGCCTCGTGAGGACGCCGCTCGGCGGGATCAGCGGCGTATACAGCCTGTCGGACAAGCGGCCGATCCGTACGCGGGCGCCTGTCGAACTCGCCAATCCCGGAATTCCGTTCACGACGGCCAAATCGTATCGGGACTGGGTGTTCGCCGCTCCGCTCGCGGCTCCCCTCGATGGCGGCACGGGTGTACGCGGCGCCGTTCCAGGCTGGAACTACCAGCGTGACGGCGAGCCGCCGCCGACCTGGGAAAACGCGCCACCACGGCCCGTCGTCGAGCCCGCGCAGCCTGAGTGAGTGGTGCCGCTGGCTAGTGTGAGCTAGTCCATGTTGACTATGGCACGCCCCAGATCGGGCTTCTGTCGGGACACGCCGGCACCCTAGGATCGTCGGCGCGGGACTGTGGGCGCATGCGGCGGGGCCACGAGGACAAGACTAGTCTGAATGGGTCGTCCGGCACGGCAGGCAAAGCAGAACGGCGTCATTGGCGCTGCCTACATTGGCCAATGCCCTGGTGATCGCGCCGACGGTTCGAGAAGTAGGGGAAGTAGGGGTTCGACCTCAGGAGGGGTCGATCGCAGAGGTTCATCAATCGATTTTGGAGCAAAGCTATGAAAATCAAGTTCAACATCCTGGCGACCGCCAGCGCCCTGGCCCTGGCCAGTTCGATGGCTTCGGCTGCGATCAACGTCTCGTCGACGCCTGATCTGCTGCTGATCGCTTACGACACCAGTACGGCGTCGACCTATGTTCGCGATCTGGGCGTCTCGCTCAGCGCGCTGAACACCAGCCAAGTCTTCAACGCTCCGGCCGGCAGCATCTTCACGACGCAATTCGCGGGCGTGTCTCCCGGCAACATCCAGTGGAACGTCGTCGCCGTGAGCAACACGGTCGACAGCCAGGGCAACTTCACGGGCGCCACCTACCAGTCCGGCGACCTGACCAATGCGTCCGGCAACGGCGCGAACTCCTCAGCTTCCGCGGCGGGTGTCTTGACTAGCCAGTTGGGCAGCTTCACCCAGCTCGACCTGGCCGCCAATGGCTACGCCAAGGCGAACGGCGAATACACGGGCGTCAAGACTCTGGGCGACACGACCAATGCTGCGTACATCTCGACCGTGTTCGGCTACGGCAGCAACGATTCCGGCAACGGCGTCGGCAGCAGCCAGAACTTCACCAAGAACGACGCGACGGGCAACGCTTCGCAGCTGTTCGTCAATTCCAGCCTCGCCGCCTTCGGCGATGGCTCCGATGCCGCCGGTGGTTACTTCACCCTCACGGACGCCCAGGGCGACCTGACCTGGACCAACGGCAGCGCCGTTGCCGCCGTGCCGCTGCCCGCTGCCGTGCTGCTGTTCGCCCCGGGCCTGCTGGCCATGGTCGGCCTCGGCCGCCGTCGCCAGAACCGCGCCGCCTGAGCTCTGCTGACCGCCTGACCCTTTTGTAGACCGCCCGACTTCCGTGCCCTCGGGCCGGAAGGCAGGCGGAGCTTTGTCCAAATTCCAGGAAATGCCATGACCTTCAAGCTCTCCCACATCGCTGCTGCCACCGTTGCAGCCGTCATTGCCTCATCCGCCCTCGCGGACCCGCAAACCCCGAATCGTCCGCTGGCCAACTACGTCTCCGGCGCGGGTGTCACCGACGTCTACATCGCCGGTTCGTCGGCCGTCGACCTAGCGCTGACCAAGTTCATCGCCAACTCGTGCAACGCGAACACGCTCGACACCTACCGCACGGATGCGGGCGGCAAGACGTACTACCTGTGGACCTGCGAGACGAGCAACGTCGCCGCCAACGGCAACTTCGTGCTGTCCTCCGGCAACACCAAGATCGCCATCCATAAGAACACGAACTCGTCGAGCGATGGTGTCAACGGTGTCGCCAACGGCGCCGCCGCGCTGCAGTTCCTGCAAGTCAGCGACCTGACCGCCGCCACGGACTGCTCCATCCCTCCGCAGGTCGTGAGCGCCACGGCGACGATCCCCAGCTACAACGAGTACGTCTGCGGCACGTCCGCCGGCAACGCCGGCGTCGGCTCGCTCGCCCAGGTCACCCGTTTCGGCTTCTCCGATTCGGAACCCAAGCAGTTCAATTCCGCCGTCGCATCGCAGCTGACCTCCGCTTATCCGCTGACGATCGTGTTCGGCGTGCCGGTCACCAAGGTGCTGCGTGACGCGCTCCAGACCTCGCAAGGCTTGACGGCCGGCGACGAGAGCGAAGCTGGCATGCCGTCGCTGACGAGCGCACAGCTGAACCAGATCTACACGGGCAACTTCACCTCGTGGTCCAACCTGGGTGTGACGCTGCCTGGCGCCGACAACAGCGTCTACCTTGTTCGTCGCAGCGGTGGTTCGGGCACGACGCGTGCGTTCGATGCCACCTTCATCGGCGACATCTGCATTCCGACCGCCACGGTCATCACGCCGGCCTCGACCCTCGTGACCACGACGATCGCGACCCAGTGCAACAGCGCCGCCAACGGCGGCACGAAGAAGCTGCAAGCCGGCACCAGCGACGACATGGCCGCTTGCCTGAGCAGCTTCAGCCAGAACGGCGCCGTCGGCGCGATCGGCTACCTGTCCACCGACTACACGCCTGGCACTGCCGACGGCTATCGCTGGATCAAGGTCGACGGCTACGCGCCGAAGCTGCTGAACGTGGTCGACGGCAAGTGGAAGGACTGGTCCGAAGAAGCCCTGAATTACAACAAGGCCACGCCGCTTGCCGGCGACGACGCTTCGTTCTACGCGACGATCAAGGCGACGTCGTCCAACGCCTCGCTGCTGACCCAGATTGCCCAAAACCTGCCGCAGACCACCAGCGGCATGTGGACCGGTGGCGTCCTGGGCGCGCTGCCGAACAAGCAGAACGTGACCGGCTGGGGCCTCGCGGCCGGCAGTTCGCTGACGGTGCCGCGTACGGACGCCAGCGTCCTGGCGTACCCGGCCAACGCGGCCACCCGCGCCAACAGTACCTCGGGCTACAACCTGTGCAACGTCCCGGCGCCTGCGCTGGGCTACGCCGCTCAGTAATGTCCTGAGCCTTTCGCCCATGGTTGCCGTTCGCGGCAAGCATGGGCGATGCCTGAAGCCGGTGCGGTCACAGCTGCACCGGCATTTCTGTTTTTAACCGCCATGTCATTCCCGGTGGCTACGCTGCGAGGCCGATGGGGTTTGCGAGTCGGCGCTCGAACTTGCACAAGACTGCGATGCGCCCGGCGCGCGCGCTTCCAGCCGCCTCTTTCTTCCCGATGAAATTCTCTGTCTTCGCAACGTCCCCGCTGCTGCTGCTTGCATGTTGCCTGCCGCCGGCGCAAGCGCAGGGTCGAAGCGCACAGGCACCGACGCGCCAGGAAAACGCCGCAGCCACGCCGCAACGCTTCGACGTGCTCGAGTACCAGGTCGAAGGCAATACGGTACTGGGTACCGAGGCGATCGAGCGCGCCGTCTACCCCTTCCTCGGCGAAGGCATGGACATCGACACGGTGGAGAAGGCGCGCACCGCGCTCGAGAAGAGCTACCGCGACGCCGGCTACGGCACGGTCACCGTCGACATTCCGCCGCAGAAGGTGGTGGCCGGCGTCGTGCGCCTGAACGTGGTGCAGGGCAAGGTCTCGCGCCTGCGCGTGGTCGGCTCGCGCTACTTCTCGCAGGATCGCATCCTCGAACTCGTGCCCGCGCTGGCCGAAGGCAACGTGCCCAATCTCGGCGAGGTGCAGCAGCAGCTGGCGCAGGTCAACACGTCGGCCGACGAGCGCGTCACGCCGCTGCTGCGACCCGGAAAGCTGCCCGGAACCACCGAGGTCGACCTGCAGGTGGAAGACGAATTGCCGCTGCACGGCAGCCTCGAAGTGGACAACGCCCACGCGCCCAACACCACCGCGCTGCGCACGAGCGCCAGCCTGCGCTATTCCAACCTGTTCCAGCGCGGACACACCCTCGGCCTGCAGGTGCAGACCTCGCCGCAGGACACGTCGCAGGTGAAGGTCTTTGTCGGCACGTACTCGCTGCCGGCCCTCGACGGCACGGTGCTGCTGTCCGCCGTGAAGTCCGACAGCACGAGCTACGTCGGCGACGGCATCGGCGTGTTCGGCAACGGCAAGGTCTTCGGCGCGCGCTACGTGCGACCCCTCGTCGGCGAGCATCCCGCGGAGCTGCAGCAATCGCTGACGCTGGGCATCGACTACAAGGACTCGAACCAGAACCTGGCACTCACGGACGGCTCAGGCTTCAGCACGCCGATCCACTACGTGCCGCTGTCGCTGAGCTACGCCGCGAGCAGCTTCGATCCGCACGGCAGCACCGACTACAGCGTCGGATTCATCTTCGGCGTGCGCGACTTCGGCAGCCGGCAGCAGCAGTTCGCCGACAAGCGCTTCCTGGCGCACTCCGACTTCTCGATCCTGAAGTTCAGCGTCGCACGCACGCAGAAGCTGCCCGGCGACACGTCGTTGTACGTCGAGGTCGAAGGGCAGGGCACGGGCGATCCGCTGGTCAGCAACGAGCAGTACGTCGCCGGCGGCGTCGACTCCGTGCGCGGCTACCTCGAATCGACCGAGGTCGGCGATCTCGCGTTGCGCAGCACGGTCGAATTCCGCACGCCCAACCTCAGGCCCGCGCAAGGGCGATTCGACTTCCTCCAGTTCCGTGCCTTCTACGACGCGGCCTACCTGCGCACGCTCTCGCCGCTGCCCGGCACGCGCGCGTCGTACCAGCTGAGCAGCTATGGCCTCGGACTGACGATGAAGTCCAAGCCGGGCTTCACGCTGCGCGGCGATCTCGCGTGGCCGTTGTCGTCGATCGGCGCGCAGTCCGCGCTGCAACCGCGCGTCCAGGCCAGCGCGGCCTACCAGTTCTGATGCGTCGCCGCGGTGCGATGCACCCGGCGGCCTGACCCAGGAGTTCGTCATGTCCGCAAGTCTCCGCAAGATCGGCCTGTCTTCGCTGCGGCGCACGCATTGCAATCGCGCCGCGCTCGCGGCGCTCGGACTGTGGGCGGCGGCAGCGGGCCCGGTGCAGGCGGCCACGGCCGGCACGACCCTGCCGGCCAACACCATCCCCGTGCTGCGCGGCGTGGTGTCCGACTACGCCGGCTCGGCGACGTTCTCCACGGCGACGAACACCGGCGGCGTGGGCCAGACGCTGACGATCAACCAGCTGCTGCCCAAGATCATCCTGGACTGGAAGAACTTCGACATCGGCAACGGCAGCGTCGTGCAGTTCATCCAGCCGTCCTCGACGTCGGCCGTCCTCAATCGCATCTACAGCCTCGATCCGACGATCATCCAGGGCTCGATCAAGGCCAACGGGCAGGTCTACCTGGTCAACCAGAACGGCATCCTGTTCGACCGCGGCGCGCAGGTCAACGTCAACACGCTGGTCGCCTCGTCGCTCAACATCGGCGACGCGGTGTTCAACAGCGGCGTGACCACGGGCGGCATGTTCACGCCGGCGTTCACCGGCGGCTACGACAGCACCGGGGCCAGCGTCAGCGGCGTGAGGAGCGGCAGCGTCGTGATCGGCGCCAACGGACCGGCGGGTGCGGCCGCTCCAAGCATCAACGCGACGTCCGGCGGCGCGGTCGTGATCATCGCGCCGATCATCGACAACAAGAGCGGCATCATCACCTCGCCCGACGGCCAGGTGATCCTCGCCGCCGGCACGTCCGCGTACCTGGGCTTCAGCGCGACCAACAACACCGGCTTCCGCGGCATGCTGGTGCAGGTGACGGCGGACGAGGTGCCGCTGAACCTCAGCGACGTGATCAGCAGCAACAGCACGATCAACAACAGCGGCACGGTCACGTCCGACCGCGGCAACGTCACGCTCGCCGGCCTGGCCATCAACCAGTCGGGCCGGGTTTCCGCATCCACCGCGATGCTGACCAACGGCTCGATCTACCTGCAGGCGAACACGCTCAACGACAAGGAGCGCGGTACGGTGACGCTCGCCGCCGGCAGCACCACCGAGACGCCGCTCGACCTCACCGACCAGACGACGCTGAGCCAGTCGACGCCGTACACGCCGTACCGCCCGGTCGTCCAGATCGACGGCGCCAAGATCGACGTCGAAGGCAGCATCACCTCGCCCAGCGGTCTGGTGACGCTGGACGCGAAGAATCCGGTCACGCCGGCCGATGCCCGCGTCTACCTGGGCGCCGGCAGCTCGATCGACGCGTCGGGCGCGTGGAGCACGGCCAGCGACGCGAGCAACCTGCTCACGTTCAAGGTCACGTCCACCGAGCTGAAGAGCGCGCCGGACCAGCAGGGCGGCCTGCTGCTCGGCGCCACCGTCACCGTGGACCTGCGCAACCCGAGCTCGGTGCTCGATCTCTCCGGCTACCAGGCCATCCAGTCGCGCACCCTGGCGGAGAAGGCCGCGGTCGGCGGCAGCGTCGCGATCACGTCGACCGGCAGCGTCGTGCAGCACGCCGATTCCACGATCGACGTGTCGGGCGGCGGCGTGAACTACACCGGCGTCACGGAATCGACCACGAAGCTGCTGGGCTCCGACGGCAAGCTCTACGACATCGGCACCGCGCCCGAGGCCCTGAAGTACACCGCGATCGCCAGCAGCTTCACGCAGACGCAGGCGCGCTGGGGCTACAGCCAGACGTTCTCGAACCTGTTGATGGGCGCGAGCACGAAGCGCCCCGATTTCACCGAGGGCGCCGACGGCGGCTCGCTCCAGATCTCGTTGACCGGCGGCACGAACGGGCTCGTGCTCGATGGCGCGTTGCTGGGCGGCACCACGACCGGAAGCCAGCAACTGGCGGCCGCGCCGCGTGGCGCCAGCCTGGTGCTTGGCAACTACGACAGCAGGCAGAACTCGCAGAGTTTCGGCATCGGCGACGTCACGTTCGCGGCCGGGTCGCAGTCCACGCTGGCCGCCGGCTTCGGCGTTTCGACGGCGCTGCCGGACGACGCGAAGAACCGCCTGGACCTCTCCACCGACGTGCTGTCGGCGGGCACGGTCGCCGCATCGGGCGACTACGTCACGACGGGCTTCAGCGACGTGGTGGTCAACGCGAACGGCAGTGTGACGGTGCCCGGGAACGTGACGATCACCGGACCGGTCGGCGGCTCGCTGACCTTGCGCGCCAACCAGGTCGACATCTACGGGCACGTCGACGTGGCGGCCGGCGCCGTCACGGCGCAGACCGTCAAGACGCCCCTGTCCAGCAACACGATCGCCAGTTCGATCCTGGTCGGGCAGGGCGCGACCATCGACACCCGCGGCACCTGGATCAACAATTCCAGCGGCGCGGCCGCGACGTTGCCGACCGGCTTCATCGACACCGGCGGCAACACCGATGTCGCGCGCAACGGCGGCGCCATCACCCTGGCGGCGCCGATCGTCGACCTGCAGACGGGAAGCACGCTCGACGTGTCCGCCGGCGGCACGGACTCGTCGCGCGGCGTCTTCAGCGGCGGCAACGGTGGCGCGATCTCGCTGACGGCCACGCAGATCCAGTCCACCAGTCCGCTGACGCTGGCAGGCACGCTCGCCGGCTATGGATTCGGCACCGGCGGCTCGCTGGCGATCTCGAACCAGACCCCGGTGACGATAGGCGCGAGCGGCGTGACGTCCAACGAGCTGGCGCTGGGCGACGCCTTCTTCGGCGAAGGCGGCTTCTCGTCGTTCAGCGTGGCGTCGAGCGGCTACCTGACGGTCGAGCCCGGGATCATTTCTCCGACGCAGACGAATCTGCAGATCGATGCGGCTCTGGCCGCAGCCTTGCCCAGCGGCTCGAACCTCGACACGGCGGCGCGCTTCGTGCAGCTGCCGGCCTATCAGCGAACGCCGACCAACCTGACGCTGTCGAGCGCCGGCAAGCTCACCGTCCAGGAGCACGCCAGCATCGTCACCGATGTCGGGGCCACGGTCGGATTGGCGAGCGTGTCCGGCGTGGACATTGTCGGCGACGTCTACGCACCCGGCGGCGCCATCAACATCGCGCTCACCGGCTCGGTGCCTTCCGGCGCGACCACCGCTGCGCTCCCGGTGCTCGAAATCGGCTCCGACAAGGGCGCCGCGGCGGTACTCTCCACGAGCGGCGCATTCGTCCAGACCCCCAGCGACACGCACTTGGTGCAGGGCACGCTGTCCGCCGGCGGCAACATCAGCCTGCAGGCCAAGCAGGCGACCATCGTGCTCGATGCGGGTTCGTTGATCGACGTCAGCGGCGCGACCCAGGTGGTCGATCTCCCCAGCGCGCCGGGCGCGGCCGCCCCATATCGGCAGGTGCAGCAGGCGAGCAACGCCGGCACGGTCAGCATCGTCGCCAACGACGCCGTGGCGATGAACGGTGCGATCCGCGGCAACGCCAGCGGATCGGCCTCCGGTGGCAGCTTCGCGCTCACGCTGACCGAACGCGGCGACATCGCGGATCCGTTGACGGGACGGCGCATCGTCGTGACGCAAGGCGGCGCGACACAGCTCGCCGCCGACAGCAACTTCAAGGACGTGGCGGTGTCGATCGACAAGCTGACGGGCGGAGGCTTCGACAAGCTCGCCCTGACGGCAGAAGACCAGATCGTGTTCGCCGACGATGCCACGCTGCATTTCCAGCGCGGCGTCACGCTCGACACCAAGGTGCTGCAGGTGGTCAACGGCGCGAACGTCAAGGTCAGCGGCACCGAGGTGGCGCTGGAGAATCTGTTTGGCGAACGCGCGCCTGCCAATCCGGGTGTGCCCGGCGACCTGAGCACGACCGCCAACGCCTCCGTGGCCTCGCTGGTGCGGGCAACCGCCGCCGGCACCGGCAGCTTCAGTGCGACCGCGGACACGCTCGACGTCCTCGGCAGCGTCACGGTCAACGGCGTGAACAGCACCAGCCTGACGGCCGCGAACGATCTGCGCCTGACCGGCCGCAGCGTCGGCGACGTCACCAGCGTCGCGGGCGCCACGCTGGTCGGCGGCCTGCTGACGGGCGGCGACCTCACGCTGACGGCCGCCCAGGTGTATCCGACGACGGGCTCGACGATCACCGTCGGCGTGGGCGTCGCCAACGCCGACGGCAGCGCCAGCACGCCGGTGGCGGGCGGGCAACTGCGCATCGAGCCCGGCACCGGCGCGGCGGGTGCCGTGTTCTCGGCCGGCGGCAGCCTCACCTTGAGCGCGGACGTCATCGCGCAGAACGGCGTCGTCGAGGCGCCGCTGGGCACGCTGAACCTGGACGCCACCAGCGCGCTGACGTTGGGCGCGAAGAGCATCACGTCGGTGTCCGCCAACGGCCTGACGATTCCCTATGGCGAGACCCAGGACGGCGTCACCTGGACGTATGCCCCGCACGCCAGCAACGCCACGACCTCCTCGCTGACGACGCCGCCGGCCAAGAACATCGCGCTGACGGCGCCGGCGATCGACGTGCTGTCCGGCGCGACGGTGGACATCTCGGGCGGCGGCGACCTGGCCGCGGTCGAGTTCATCCCGTACTCAACGGGCCAGAAGAATCCGCTCACGCAGGTGCCCAACACCTACGCGATCATCCCGGCCGCCAACTTGTCGGCCGCGCCGATCGACCCGGACATCGCCGCCACGTCGGCCGCCGGCTTCAACCAGCCCTCGGCCGTCTACAACAGCATCCGGATCGGCGCCGGCGGCGCCGTGCCGGCCGGCACCTACGTGCTGCTGCCCGCCACCTACGCGGTGCTCAAGGGCGGCTATCTCGTGCAGCTGCTGACCGGCAGCACCTACGCCAACCTGCAGTCCGGCCAGACCGCCACGCTGCAGAACGGCCAAGTCGTGGTTCCCGGCCAGATGGCCGCGTCGGGCACGAGCGTCCTCGCTGCCAACACCATCGGCGTCGTCGTGCAGTCCAACAGCGTGATCCCGAAGCTGGGCGACTTCACGGTCACCAACAGCAACTATTTCGCGACGCTCGCCAACGCCAGCCGCACTGCCGTGCCGCTGCTGCCGACCGATGGCGGCCAGCTGTCGATCGCCGCCACGCAGCGCCTGACGCTGGACGGCACGCTGACGGCCGATCTGCCGACGGCCGCCTCGCGCAGCGCCGGCGTCGACATCGCGGCCGACCAGATCGCGCTCGTGGACCAGGTCGGACGCGGCGACATCCCGGCCGGCTACCTGCAGATCGATTCGGGCAGCCTGACCAAGCTCGACGCCAGCCTGTTGATCGGCGGCGTGCGCAGCACGACGGCCGCCGGCGAACTCATCACGCCCACTGCCAGCAGCATCATCGTCGCCAACAGCAGCGCCAACGAGCTGAAGGCGCCCGAGCTGGTGCTGGCCGCCACCGACAGCATCGATGTCCGGTCCGGCAGCGTCATCGAAGGCTCGGGCGGCGCCGCGGTCAAGGCCTCCGCCATCACGATCGGCGGTGGCGGCGCGGCGGCGTCGGGCGCCGTCCTGCGCGTCTCGAACGCGGGACTCGTGGACATCAATCGTCCGGCCACCGATGCCAGCCAGGGCACGATCAGCATCGCCTCCGGCGCGACCCTGATCGCCGCCGGGTCGGTGGCGCTCGACGCGACGCGCACGACGACGTCGCAGGGCACGCTCCAGATCGCCGCCGGCGGCGCGCTGTCGCTGGTGTCGGGCGCCATCACGCTGGGCGACACGGATGCGCTCGCTGCCGCCGCGACGGGCCTGGTGCTGGACAACGCCCAACTCGCGGCGTTCGACACGCTGGGCACGCTGTCGCTCAAGAGCTACGGCGGCATCGACCTGGTCGGCAACACGCAGATCGGCAGCGGGCAGCTGGCCAATCTCGTGATCGACGCCGCGTCGCTGACCGGGCAGTCCGCTGCCGACGGCAGCGTGGCCGCGGGCCACATAGCCGCCGGCAAGTTCACGTTCGTCAACAGCGGCGGCACCACGCCGTCCGCGGGCGCGGCCAATGCCGCGGCGGGGGCGCTGGTCGTCAACGCGAGCCAGATCACCCTCGGGGCGGGCACCAAGTCCGTCAGCGGCTTCGGCGACCTGCAGCTCAACGCCGGCGGCGAGATCCTGGCCTCCGGCACGGGCGCGCTGACGACCGCGTCCACGCTCGAACTGAACGCGGCGCGCATCGGCAGCGTCGGCGGCGCCAACCAGGCCTGGTCGGCGCAGGACGGCAGCGGGCCGGGCGCCCAGCTGCACGCGGTGACGCTGACGACGGTCGCGCCGCCCACGCCGCTGGCCGATTCGACGGCCATCGGCTCGCGCCTGCAGATCACCGGCTCGTCCATCGCCGACGGCGGCAACATCGTGATGCGCGGCGGCGGCGTGACCCTGCAGGCGCAGGGCCCGGCGAGCTCGGACGGCATCGTGCTGGGCAGCGGCGCGGTCATCGACGCCGGCGGCGCGACGAAGAACTTCCAGGGCACGATCGCCACCGCCGACGCCGGCCAGGTGACGCTCGCGTCGATCAACGGCGCGGTGCAGCTCGGCGCCGGCAGCACGGTCAATGTCGCGGCGGCGCAGGCCGGCGGCAACGCGGGTTCGTTGACGCTGTCGGGCACGTCGGTGCAAGTGGCCGGCGCGCTGACGGGGGGCTCGGCCACCGGCACGCAAGGCAACATCAGCGTGGACGTGCAGACGCTGCCCGACTTCTCGGCGCTGAACGCCACGCTGGCGAAGGCCGGCTTCGCGGGCGACTTCGACGTGCGCGTGCGCGACGGCAACCTGACCGTGGCGGCCGGCGACGTCGTCAAGGCCAGCACGATCAGCCTCGAGAGCGACGCCTCGGGCCAGGGCGGCACCGTCACGATCGCCGGACGCCTGTCGGCCAGTGCGGCCGGCGGCGGCGGCTCGATCCAGGTCGATGGACATGACGTCGACGTGACCTCCGGCGCGTTGATCGATGCACGCGCCACGGTCTCCAACGTCGCCGACCCCCGCTCCGTGGCGACCTACGCGAACGGCGGCAACGTGACGCTGGCCGCCGAGGGCGGCAGCCTGACCTTCGCGTCCGGCGCCACGATCGACGTCACCGGCGGCGCGCAGGGCACGGCCGGCAGCGTGCTGCTGCGCGCGCCGCGCACCGCCGACTCGCTGCAGGCCAGCCTGGGCGGCACGGTGCTGAGCACGTCGGGCGGCGGCGCGAAGGCGCAGGTGGCGGTCGAAGGCAATCGCGTCTACGGCCCGGACGTGACGGGCACGACGATCGACCAGGCCAAGATAGCCGGTTACGGCGCGGACAACGTGGCCTGGATGAGCGGCGTCAACGCGGCCGCGCTGGCCGGCGGCATCCGCGGCGACAACGGCGCGCCGCAAGGCAACGTGCAGGTGCGCCCGGCCGTCGAGGTGCAGGCCGCAGGCGACCTGGCGATCGTCGACAACTGGGATCTCACGGGCAGCAACTGGCTTATCAAGTCGAGCGGCGGCGTCACGGAGGCGGGCTCGCTGAGCGTGCGCGCGGCGGGCGACCTGACGCTGGCGAGCGCCTCGGTCGGCAACCCCGACACCGGCCTGCTGAAGACCGCGACGTGGAACATCGGCCTCGTCGGAGGCGCCGACCTGGGCGCCTCCAACGGATTGCGCACTCAATCCACGCAGCAACTCGCGGCGCAGGTCGCCGGCGGCGGCGCCGGGCCGGGCGACCTGGTGCTGGACAGCCAGAACGCCGAGGCCTCGGTGCGCACCGGCACCGGCAGCATCCATCTCGCGGCCGGGCGAGACTTCGTCATCAAGGCCGGCATCCTCGACGCCAACGGCATTCCGACGGTGGGTGTCGTCACGACCTCGGGCATCGCGGCGTTCAAGGACACGAGCGTCGACACGCCCGACGAGGCACGTTTCGCCCAGGGCGGCGGCAACGTGACGATCACCGCGCAACGCGACGCGATCGGCGCGGGCAACGAGTGGATGACGGAGTGGTACCGCGCCCCGACCTTCGGCGGCTCGCTGCCGTTCACGTCGGGCGTCTGGTGGGTCTATCGTCCGAATTTCCACGACGGCGTCGCAGCGCTGGGCGGTGGCAACGTGACGATCAGCGCGGGTCACGACATCGCCGATCTGTCGGCTTACGCGCCGACGTCGGCGATCGAGAACATCACTGGAACCGGCAAGGGCGCCGTCGCGAGCCTGGCGACGTACGGCGGCGGAAACGTCACGGTGCATGCGGGCAACGACATCGTCGGCGGCCAGTACCTGGTTTCGCTCGGGACGGGCTCGATCGCCGCCGGCGGCGACGTCGGCGGTGGCGGCGTCGCCAGCCAGATCTTCATGATGGGCCTGAGCGGCAATCCGGCGCTCAACGGCGCGACCGTCGCGGTGAAGGCGGGCGGTGCCATCGCCCTGAACACGATCGACAACCCCGCCTCGCTGGTGCAGGTCGACTCCGTCGGCAACGGTCCGAGTTTCGACACCGGCAACGCCCTGCCGGTACTGAGCTACTCGACCAACAGCGCCATCTCGCTGACGGCGGGCGGCGGCGACATCCGCATCGGCAATCGCGCCGCCGACAACCTGGCGCTCGATCCGCTGAACCAGCCGACGATCGACAGCACCCTTCAGGACAACACGTCGGCGGCGCTCCTGCCGGCCAAGGTCAATTTCACGGCGTTCGACGGCAATATCGTTTCGACCGCACTGACCGGATCTCCGGGCCTGGCGACGTTCCCGTCGGCGGACGGCGGCGTCAAGGTGCTCGCCGGCCGCGGCGTCAGCGGATTGAGCATCCTCGTCTCGGATGCCGACGCAACGCAGTTCGCGGTGCAGAACTACGCCACCGATGGCAGCATTCCGGGTTTCACGCAGTTGCTTGGGCAGACGGGCAACCTCGTCACCAACAACTCGTCGGACAAGTTCATCAACGACATCGTCGCCTTGAGCGGGAGCGTCCAGAACGTCACGTTCACGTTCCCGTCGCGCGCGCGCATCTGGGCGGCCGACGACATCGAGAATCCGTTGCTGAAGTTCCAGAATCTGCAGGCCGGCGACCTGACGGAACTCGTCGCCGACCAGGGCGACATCCGGATCACGCAGAACGTGCCCTGGAGCATCACCGGCCCGGGGACGCTGCTGTTGCAGGCCGGCCAGAACATCAGTCTCGGCTCCGCCGCATTGACGAGTTTTGGCAACACGACCAACCAGAACATCGCCGATCCTGCCGGCGCCAACATCGTGGTGGTCGCCGGCACCAGCGGCGCCATCGATACGACGAAGCTGGATCCGGCTTTCGCCGGCTTGATCGCGGCTGGTGCGCTCAAGGACAAGAACAAGCAAAAGGCTGCAGCGGATGCCGCGACGGCGCTGCTGTTCGGCCAGACGACGCAGGCGAACGGCAACATCGATTCGTTCAATACGTCGATCCAGTCGGATGCCGGCGGCTCGATCAACCTGCTGGCGCCGCAGGGCAACATCACGGTGGGCCTGCCGACGCCCAACACCAGCAAGCTGATCGGCCTGGTGACGAACGTCGGCGGCGCGATCCGCAGCTACCTGAGCGGCGACTTCAACATCAACCAGGGCAAGGTGCTGACGGCGCAGGGCGGCGACATCCTGATCTACACCTCCACGGGTGGCATCGATGCGGGCCGCGGCGCGCACACCTCGGTCACCACGCCACCGCCGACGCGTACGCCGGTGCTCGATAAAGACGGCAATCTCATCGGCTTCAGCTACAGCATCCCGGTGGCGGTGGCCGGCAGCGGCATCCAGACGGCGACGTCCAAGCCGAACGGCCCGAACTCCGTCGCTCCGCCCGCGGGCAACATCTACCTGTTCGCGCCGGAAGGCACGATCGACGCCGGCGAGGCCGGCATCGCCTCGGGTGGCACCATCTTCATTGCGGCGCTGACGGTGCTGAACGCGGACAACATCAGCTCGGTCGGCGCGTCCACGGGCGTGCCGCAGGTGGCGGTCGGCAGCGTGGCGTCGACGGTCGCGGCCAGCGGGGCGGCCACGGCCACCGGCGTGACGCCGGGCGCCGATGCGGCGGCGCAGGCCGCGGCGGCGGCGGCCGCGGCGGGCATCACCAACTTCAAGCCGGCGATCCTGACCGTCGAGGTGCTGGGCTTCGGCGAGAAGAATTGCAAGGAAACCGACAAGGACTGCTTCGCGAAATGAGCCCGCCATGCGTGTCCTGAACGTCATTCCCTCCGTCGATCCCACTCGTGGCGGCACCGTCGAAGGGCTGCGCCAGTCGGTCGCCGTGATGGCGGCCATGGGGCACGTGGACGAGGTTCTGAGCCTGGACGGGCCGGACGCCGAATGGGTGCTGTCGTTCCCCGCGCGCGTGCATGCGCTCGGGCCCGTGGGCTCGCACTATGGCTACAGCGCCGCGCTGGTGCCGTGGTTGCGGCAGCATGCGCCGGAGTTCGACGCGGTGGTCGTCCACGGCGTCTGGCAGTACCACAGCTTCGCCGTGTGGCGCGCGCTGAGCGGCGGCAAGGTGCCGTACTTCGTGTACTTCCACGGCATGCTCGATCCCTGGTTCAAGCGCGCGCATCCGCTCAAGCACCTGAAGAAGTGGTTGTACTGGCCGTGGGCCGACTACCGCGTCGCGCGCGACGCGAAGGCGGTGCTGTTCACCGCGCTCGAGGAGCAGCATCTCGCGGCGCAGTCGTTCTGGCTCTACCGTGTCAAGCCGGCGGTCGTGGGCTATGGCCTGGCGTGCGACATCCCGGCCGGCGATGCCCACGCCGAGAGTTTCCGCGCGGCGTTTCCGGCCACGCGCGACAAGCGCATCGTGCTGTTCCTCGCCCGCCTGCATCCGAAGAAGGGCTGCGACCTGATGATCGCGGCCTTCGCGCGCCACGCGCACGTGGACGCGGACGCGCACCTGGTGATGGCCGGCCCCGACGAATCGGGCCTGCGCGCGAGCCTGGTGGCCCAGGCGGCGTCGCTGGGCATCGCGGACCGCGTCACGTGGACGGGCATGCTGCAAGGCCCGCTGAAGTGGGGCGCGCTGCGCGCGGCGGACGTGTTCGCGCTGCCGTCGCACCAGGAGAACTTCGGCATCGCCGTGGTGGAGGCCTTGGCGGTGGGGCTGCCGGTGTTGATCTCCGAGCGCGTGAACATCTGGCGCGAAGTGGTCGCCGACGCGGCAGGCTTCGCGGCCTCCGACAGCGTCGAAGGCATGGCTGCGATGCTGGCGCGCTGGCACGCGCTCGCGCCGGACGCGCGCCTGCAGATGCGCGCGAGTGCGTCCGCCTGCTACCAGCGCCACTTCCGCATGGAGAGCGCTGCCACGCGCCTCATCGCGACGATCGCGCCGCATCTGTGTCCCGCATGACTTGTTTGCCGCCATTCCTTCACGGCGCTGCCACATTGCGTCGACACAATTCGACGCTTCTCCTTTGCTCGCCTTGTGGCTGGGTCATGAAAAAGCTCCTTGCACTCGGTCTTGCATTGCTGTGTCTGCTGTTCACGACGTCGTCGCAGGCGGCATGGAATGCCGACTGGACGAAGCGCGTCAAGATCGGACTGAACACGGCGGCGGACGGCTTGTCCCTGCAGGCCGGCGTGGACGCGGTGCCGTTGCTGATCCGTCTGCACACCGGCAACTTCTCGTTCGTCGATGCCAAGCCCGACGGCACGGACCTGCGCTTCATCGCCAACGACGACAAGACGCCGCTCAAGTTCCACATCGAAAAATTCGACGGGCTCAACGAACTGGCGCTGGTCTGGGTCGAACTGCCCAAGCTGGCGCCCGGCACGAACGCCGACTACATCTGGCTCTACTACGGCAACGCCAACGCGCCCGCCGCGAGCGACTCGAAGACCTTCTATGACGCGGGCCAGGCGCTGGTCTATCACTTCGGCGATGCGCAGCCGGTGCCGCAGGATGCGACGGCCAACGCCAACAACGCCGCCACGTCCACGGCCAAGGTCGGCGTCGCGGGCCTGATCGGCGGCGACGCCGCCTTCGACGGCAACGCGCAGATCCAGATCAACGCATCGCCGTCGCTCAAGGTCGGCGCCAATGGCGCGACGGTGTCCTTCTGGCTCAAGCCGCAGGATCTCGGCGACGCCACCTTGTTCGCGCAGCAAGGCGTCGGCGGCCTGCGCCTGGCGCTGCAGGGCGGCAGGCTGGTGGCGCAGTCGGGCGCGTCGACGGCCACGTCGTCCGTGCCACTGGTGGCCGGCGCATGGCAGCACGTGGCGGTCGTCGTCAAGGACGGCCTGACGATCTACGTCAAGGGCGACGAGGCCGGCAAGGCCAGCGGCGGCGTCGGCGCGGCCGACGGAGCCGCCACGATCGGCCAGGGCTTCAAGGGCGAGATCGACGAGTTCGAGATCGCATCGACCGCGCGCAGCGCCTCCTGGATCAAGGTCGCGGCGATGTCGCAGGGACCCGACCAGAAGCTCATCGTCTACGGCCAGGCCGAAGGCGGCGCCGACTCCGGCGGCCCGTCCACGCTGCACATCCTGCTCAGCGCGGTGACGCTGGACGGCTGGGTCGTCATCGGCATCCTGATGGTGATGTTCGTGATCAGCGTGCTGGTCATGTACACGAAGACGCGGGCGGTCATCGTCGCTGGCCGCGACAACGACCGCTTCAAGCTGCAGTTCGAGGCCTTCATCGAATCGATCAAGCCGGGCGGCTCGGACGCCAACGCGGAGAAGACGGCGGCCGCGAAGTTCCGCAACTCGTCGCTCTACCGGCTCTATGCGGTGGGTGCGCACGAGCTGCGGGCGCGCTTCGTCATCTACGCCGCGGCGGGCCACCACGGCGGCCTGACCGACCAGACGATCAACGCGATCCGCTCGACGATCGACGCCCGCATGGTGCGCGAGACGCAGCAGCTGAACTCGCGCATGGTGCTGCTGACGATCGCGATCGCCGGCGGCCCGTTCCTCGGCCTGCTCGGCACCGTGGTGGGCGTGATGATCACGTTCGCGGCCATCGCGGCGGCGGGCGACGTCAACGTCAACGCCATCGCGCCGGGCATCGCCGCGGCGCTGGTGGCCACGGTCGCCGGCCTCGCGGTCGCGATTCCCGCGCTGTTCGGCTACAACTACCTGAGCAGCCGCATCTCCGAACTGAACTCGGACATGCAGGTGTTCGTCGACGAATTCATCTCGCGCATCGCCGAGCGCTACTCGCTGTGATCGGGCCGACATGAAAGCACAGGCCGCGAACAAGCCGTACGACGACATCAACATCACGCCGATGCTGGATCTGGCGTACGTGCTGCTGGTCATCTTCATCATCATGACCACGGCGTCGGTGCAGGGCATCAAGGTCAACCTGCCCAAGGCGAGCGCGGCGCCCAGCCTGGCCAAGCCGCTGACCAAGGCCATCACGATCCGCGACGACGGCCAGATCTTCCTCGACACCTACCCGGTGACGATGCAGGAGCTGGAAGACCGCCTGCGCCAGCTCAAGGCGGTGAACCCGAGCTTTCCCGTCGTGATCAAGGGCGATGCCAAGGTGCACTACGAGAAGGTCATCGACGTGCTGGACCTGATGGGCCGGCTCGACATCACGCAGCTCGGCCTGGTCACCCAGCGCCTGGTGAAGTAGGGCGCTCGTCGCGCGGCTCATGGCGGATCCCTTCTACCTCGACGACGACGCGCCCGCAGCGACGCGGCCATGGCTGAAGCCGGCCGCCATCGCGCTCGCGGTGGTCCTCGTGCTGGGCGGCTCGGTCTGGACGCTGGTCGCGTACCTCGGACATCCGGTCGACAAGAGCCACGGCATCTCGGCCATCGCGTTGATCAACCAGCCGCCACCGCCGCCGCCCAAGCCGCCGGAGAAGCCGCCGGAGCCGCCCAAGATCAAGGAAGAAGTGAAGGTCGACACGCCCAAGGATCCGCCCAAGGCCGACGATCCGAAGCCGGCCGACAAGCCGTCGTCGGACAAGCCGCTGGGCCTGGACGCCGACGGCGCCGCCGGCGCCGACGGCTTCGGCCTCGGCGCCAACAAGGGCGGCCAGGACATCGCCGGCTCGGGCGGTGGCGGCAACGGCGCTTACTACTCGGGCCTGCTGCAGCGCCAGTTCTTCGAGGCGCTGTCGCGCAACCGCAAGGTGCTGCACGACGAGTTCCGCGTGGTCGTGAAGATCTGGCTGGCCGACGACGGCCACGTCACGCGGGCCGACATCGTCTCGGGATCGGGCAACGCCCAGGTCGACGAGCAGATCCAGGTGACCTTGATGGACATGCAGCCGCTGCGCGACGTGCCGCCGAGTTCGATGCGCCCGATCCAGCTGCGCCTGAGCAACCGTTCGTGAACCCATTCCGTCGTCCAGCCATCATGCAACCGCCTCGCGCTCCCTCTCCTTCATCGATCCGTCGTGGCGTGGTCGCCCTGGCCATCACGAGCACGCTGGCGCCTGCGCACGCCGCGGAAGCGACCGACATCGAGCAGGTGCGTGCGTCGACCGTGCAGCTGATCGGCATGCTGGTGGAGCAAGGCGTGCTGTCGCGCGAACGCGCGGACATCCTGCTGCAGGAAGCCGCGTTGCCGGCGAAGCCGGCCGATGCGGCGCCCGCGCCGGCAGCGCCGCCCGCGGACGCGCCGGCAGTCGCCCCGGGCACGGTGCGCGTGCCCTACATCCCGGCCTTCGTGCGCAAGGAGATGAAGGACGAGATCCACGCCGAGCTCGTGGCGCAGGCCCAGCGCGAGGGCTGGGCCGGCCCCGGCGCCGTGCCGGAATGGGTGCGTCGCGTGCAGTGGTACGGCGACGTGCGCACGCGCCTGGAGTACGACAACCTGGCGTCCGACAACGCGCCGGCGATCAACATCACGCAGACCAACGCGACGCGCTCCATCGTGCTGCTGAACACGACGGAAGACCGCACGCGCCTGCTGGTGCGCGCCCGCGCCGGCGTCGCCGTGGCGATCGACGACAACTGGGCCACGGACATCCGCCTGACGACCGGCAACGCCACCAACCCGGTGTCCTCGAACCAGACGCTGGGCAACTACAACGAGCGCTATACCGTGGCGCTCGACCGGGCCAACATCCGCTACCGGCACGGCGACTCCGTCAACGCGGTGGCCGGCCGCTTCGGCAACCCGTGGTTCGGCACCGACCTGGTCTGGGCCACCGATCTCAGCTTCGACGGCGTGGCCGCGCAGTGGACGCCCGCGATCGGCAAGTCCATGCGCGGTTTCGTGACGCTCGCCGCGCTGCCGATCCAGGAAGTGGAGCTGTCCAACGCCGACAAGTGGCTGCTGGGTGCCCAGGCGGGCCTGGAAGCCAACAACATCCTCGGCGAGGCGAGCGCCAAGATCGGCCTGGGCCTGTACGACTATCGCAACATCGTCGGCCAGGTGAGTCCGACCGGTTCGTCGCTGAACGAATTCACCGCCCCGGCGTTCGCGCAGAAGGGCAACACGTACTACAACATCTCGTCGGATTCGACGCGGCCGCTGCTGGGCCTCGCATCGGGCTTCCGGCTCGTCAACCTGACGGGGTCGCTGGATGTGCCCGTGGTGTCGAACAAGCACGCGCTGATCAACGCCGACTTCGTGAAGAACGTCGGCTACAACCGCGCCGCCGTGTCCGCGCGCGTGGGAACCGACGTGGCGCCGAAGACGCTGGGATGGCTGATGCGGGTGGGCTTCGGCAATTCCGAGGTCGCGCATCCCGGCGACTGGCAGGTGTTCTCGGGCTACAAGCACGTCGAACGCGACGCCGTGCTCGACGCGTTCACCGACAGCGATTTCCGCCTCGGCGGCACCGATGCCAAGGGCTACACGATCGGCGGCAGCTACGGGCTCGGGCGCGACACGGCGGCCACGTTCCGCCTCATGAGCGCCGACTCGATCAGCGGCGCGCCGTTCTCGGTCGACGTGCTGCAGCTCGACCTAGCGGTCCGCTTTTGAGCCCATCATGAAAAGCGCGGACATTCGCCGACGCGCACAGGCCCTCGCCTGGGCGCTGGCGCTTTGCACGGCGTTCGAGCCGGCGGCCTGGGCGCAGGACAAGACCGCCGAACGCGCGGCCCGCCACGCGCAGTTGCAGATGCAGGGCCTGCAGCAGCAGGTGCAGGACGCGCAGGCGGCGCAGGCGCGCGCGGACGCCGACAAGGCCGAGGCGGAAAAGAAGCTCGCGGCCCAGGCGCAGGAGATCCCGCATGCCCAGGCCGTGGCGCGCAAGGCGGCAGACGCGTTGAAGGCCGGCGAGACCGCGCGCGTCGAGTTGCAGGCCCGTTTCGACGCGTTGCAGAAGCAGTCGGCCGAGCAGAAGCGCAACGACGACGCGGCACTCGCTCAAAAGACCGCGGAGCTCGACTACATCATGCACGCGTGGGACGCGAAGCAGGCGCAGACACAGGCGCTCTACGACAACGAGATCGCCCAGGTCGCGGTCTGCACCGACAAGAACCAGAAGCTCCTGGAGATCGGCGCGCAGCTGCTCGATCGCTATCGCAACAAGGGCCTGGCGGAGATCGCCAACCAGCACGACCCGCTGCTGGGCATCGGCCAGGTGCAGATGTTCAATGTCGTCCAGGACTACCGCGATCGCGTCGAAGCGGAGCGACTCACGCCCACGCCTGCGGGCCAGAAACCTCTTCCATGACGTTCAAGATGCGCCACGCCTTTGCCCGACTCGTCTCCCTGCTGTTCGTCGCCGTGCTGGCGGCGTGCTCGGCGCTGCACTTTCCGCTGGACAAGCCCGCGCCCGGCGCGAACGCCGCGCCGGCGCCTGTCAACAAGGGCGCGGCCTGGGGCGATCCCCCGTCGCTGCCTGCCGCGGCCGCCTCCGCGCCGGCGCGGTCGGGCAGCAGCGTGGCGGCGGACGGCGCCTATGTGATCGGGCCGGAGGACAACCTGGACATCTCGGTGTGGAAGGACGAGACCTTGAAGGCGACCGCGCTGGTGCGGCCCGACGGCGGCATCTCGTTCCCGCTGGTCGGCGAGCTGATGGCCGCGGGCAAGACCGCGGACCAGTTGCGCGACGAGCTGAAGAAGCGGCTCGAGAAGTACATCCCCGACGCCGTGGTGACCGTGGCCGTCGTCCACATCGCCAGCTACCGCATCTATGTGCTCGGCCGGGTCAACAAGCCGGGCGACTTCGCGGTCGGACGCGACGTGGACATCCTGCAGGCGCTCACGCTCGCGGGCGGCCTGACGCCGTTCGCGCACGAGAACGACATCCGCATCGTGCGCAAGGTCGACGGCAAGAGCGTCACGCTCCCGTTCCGCTACGCGGACGCGCTCAATGACGGGGACCTCGCGCAGAACATCACGCTGCGCAGCGGGGACGTCGTGCTGGTGCCATGAACCTGGGTCATCGGGCCGCTTGTCTTGCGGCGGTCTGTGTTTTCAATCCGTCGCCTGCGCAGGCGGCATTGTGGGCGGCGGATCCGAGCATCGAACTGTCGTGCGGCGCGGATGACAACTATGGACTGGCTTTCGATCGAAAGAACCGCGTGCTGACCGCGTCGCTGAACGGTGGGCTGGTCGCGTCGCGCCAGACCGAGAACGTGTCCACGAGCCTGAACGCCAACGTGGTCGGGCTCGGCCTGCGCGGCGACCTGCATCAGGACGAATGGCAGGACAGCATCACGCTCAGCCACACGGTCACCGGCCCGATCGACTCGTTCGCGTTCAGCGCCAAGACCCATCGCGACGACACGCGCCAGACGCCCGGCGGCAGCGCCGACCTGCTGATCGGCCGGGGCCTGCAGCACGGCGTCGGTGCGACGGCGAGCTGGTCGCGCGCCTTGTCGGAGCGGCTGACCGCCACCGGCGAGCTCGACGTCGACCGCACGCGTTATTCCGCCAACCTGGCCGGCGCCCGCGACTACCAGAGCGGGTCGGCGTCGGCATCGCTGCGCTACCTCGTCGACGAGCGCAGTTCCGTGAACGCGAGCCTGGCCCATCAGGACTACCGGACGCTGGACAACGCCGTGCGCTCGCTGAGCGACAACCTGAGCTTCGGTGCCGTGCGGGCGCTGAGCGAGACCAGCAACGCCTCGTTGTCGCTGGGCGCCTATCGCTCCCGCACGACGGCGCTGCAGGCCGTGCTCGTCTGCCCCGACGTGGTCGCCACCTGCGTCGACGGACTGGTGGCGCCGATCGTCATCGTGCAGGCCGGGCACGCGGCGCGCTGGGGCCTGCAGTACAGCGCCTCGTACAGCGCGCAGTTCACCGAGCTGACCAAGTTCTCCGCCGGCGCGGGTCGCCAGCAGGATCCGTCCGGCGCCGGCAGCACGGTGCGCAGCGACACGCTCAAGGCCAGCGTCGACCATGCGTTCTCCGAGACGGTCAACGGCACGCTGTCGTGGAATCGTTCGTCGTCGGCCTACCTCGACGGCGTCGGCGGCCCGCAGTCGCGCCTGCAATCGCTGGCCCTGCTGCTCTCGAAGGCGCTGACACCCCAGCTGACGCTGCGCGGCAACGTCGACTACAAGCGTTCCAGCGTGTCGTCGGGGAGCCTGGACGCGCGCTCCACCAGCTTCGTCATCACCCTGCGCTATGAATGGCAGCGCCTGGAAGCGCACCGCTGACCCGAGTCGCTCGTCGACATCATCACCCGATCAGAACCTGAACGTCTCCATGGCCGCCATCCTCCAAGATCATCCCCCCGCCGGCGACTTCGCGCCCGACAGTGGACGGAACCTGCGCGACCACCTTGCCGTGCTCGCCCGCCGCCGCTCCCTCGCGCTGGGCGTGGGCGGCGGACTGCTGCTTGTCGCCGTGGTCGTCGCGGTGGCGCTGCCGCCGGTCTATCGGTCGACGGCGACGATCCTGATCAAGGAACAGGAGATCCCGCAGGAGCTCGTGCGCTCCACCGTGACCAGCTTCGCCGACGAGCGCATCCAGGTCATCAGCCAGCAGGTGATGACGCGCGCGACCTTGCTGGACATGGTCGACAAGTACGGCCTCTACGGCAAGGCACGCCAGCGCGAGACCAGCGAGGAGATCGTCGACCGCATGCGCAGCGACATCAAGATCACGCCGATCAGCGCGGACGTGACCGATCGCCGCACCGGCTCGCCCATCAAGTCGACGATCGCGTTCAGCCTGTCGTACGACAGCGAAGTGGCCGGCAACGCGCAGAAGATCGCCAACGAGCTGACCACGCTGTTCCTCAACGAGAACGTCAAGAACCGCCAGCAGAAGGCGGCCGAGACGACCACGTTCCTGGACGAGGAGCTGGTGCGCGTCAGCGACCACGTGTCGGAACTCGAGAAGCAGCTGGCCGACTTCAAGCTGAAGAACCAGGGCCATACGCCCGACCTGGCGCAGACCAACCAGATGGGCAGCGAGCGCACCTTCGACGATGCGCAGCGGCTGGAGCGCGAGATCGCCTTCATGGGCGAACGCAAGGCGTCGCTGCAGCGCCAGCTGGCGCAGACCAAGCCCAACCTGCCGGTGCTGGGCGCCACGGGCGCGATCGCCGATCCGCAGGACCGCCTGGTGGCCTTGCAATCGGAACTCGCCGGCATGATCGGCACGTACAGCGAGGAGCATCCGGACGTCAAGCGCCTGCGCCGCGAGATCGCCAACCTGAAAGCCCAGACCGGCCAGCAGGACGACGGCGCGGAACGCGAAGCCAAGCTCGAGGAGCTGCGCGCGCAGATCTCCGTGCTGCGCCAGAAGTACTCGGACGACTATCCCGACGTCGTACGTCTCAAGCGCACGTACGCCACGCTGGAAAGCGCGATCAAGTCCGACGGCGGCGCCGCGGCGCGCGAAGCCAGGCTCCAGGATCTGCAGTCGAAGCTCGCCGAGCTTCACCGCAAGTACCCGCAGGGCAATCCGGAGATCACGCGCCTGGAGAGCACCTACGTCGTGCTCGAAGGCGCGGTCAAGGCCGGAGCCGGCACGGGGGGCGCCCGCAAGGATGCGACGTCCGCCAGGCGCAAGCCGGACAACCCCATCTACATGAACCTGCAGGACGAGCTCGACACCGCCACGGCCCAGCTGGAGTCGATGCGCACCGAACGCGAGGCCGCCCAGGCGCGGCTCGAGAAGTTCGATGCGCGCCTGAACGAGTCGCCCGAGACCGAGCGCGGCTACCTCGAGATCGCGCGGGATCTCGACACGTCTCGGGCGCGTTTCAAGGAGTTGCGCGAGAAGCAGATGCAAGCGCAGGTCGCGGAACAGCTCGAACGCGAGCGCAAGGCCGAGCGCTTCACGCTGATCGAGCCGCCTGTCTTTCCCGAGAAGCCGTTCCGCCCCAATCGCCTGCTGATCCTGATGGTGGGCATGGCGCTGGCGCTGCTGGGCGGCATCGGCGCACCGATGATGCGCGAAACCATGGATCGCACCGTGCACTCGGTGCGCGACGCGGTGCTCGCGTTGCAGGTGCCGGTGCTGGCGGTGTTGCCGTTGCCCGTGGACCCGGCGCGCCTGCGGCGCCACGCGTTGCGCGTGCGCTGGGCGACAGGCGCCGGCGTGCTGCTGGTCGCGCTTGCGTTGATGGCCTTCCACTTCCTCTACATGCCGCTCGATGTTGCCTGGTACGGGCTGCTCCGGCGCATCTACAACTGACCGCGGAGCCCATCGTGACACTCGACATCGATTCGCCCCTGCCCGACGCCGCCAGTTCGCCCATCGCGCGCGCGGCGCAACACGCGTCGACGGCGCCGCAGCCGGCGGTCCACGCCGCGCCGACGCGCTTCGCCTACACGACCACCCGCGTCCTGCCGGCGGCCCGGCTGGCCTTGCACGACCGGATCGGCGTCGTCAAATCCGATCGCTCCGAACTGGCCGAGGCCTTCAAGATGCTGCGCAACCAGGTGCTGCAGAAGATGCAGGCCGACGGGCACCGCGTGCTGGCGGTGACCAGTGCCCGCGAGATCGCCGGCAAGTCCTTGTGCGCGCTGAACCTGGCCCTCGCCATCGCGGCGGATTTCGATTCCACGGCCTTGCTGATCGACGCCGATCTGAGCGGAGACGGGTTGCAGCGCGTCTTCGGCCTGGACGGCGCGCCCGGACTCGGCGACCACCTGCTGCGCGGCGTTCCCATTTCCGAGCTGCTGGTCAACCCGGGCATCGAGCGCTTCGTGTTCCTGCCGGCGAGCGCGGCCGCGGTGCCGCAGTCGTCCGAGCTGCTGTCGACGCGCGTCACGCGCGAGCTGATCGCGCAGATGAAGGCGCGCTATCCCGACCGGCTGATCATCGTCGACCTGCCGTCGGCGCTGGACACCGCCGACGCGCTGGCCTTCCTGCCGCTGGTCGACACGACGCTGGTCGTCATCGAGGAACACACCACGAAGATGAGCGACATGGCGTCGCTGGCCCAGTTGCTGGAGCCCTTCGAACTCGTCGGCACCGTGATGAGCCGGGCGCTCGGCTAACCCGGCACGGCGAGCCGCTGCGCCTCCTCGCGATGCGGCAGCACCTGCCCGCTGGCCAGTGCCTTGTGCAGCAGCGGCAACGCGCGGGCCGTGTCGCCGTCGGCATGCAAGGCCAGCCCCAGGTGCATCTGCGTCAGCGCGGAATCCGGGGCGAGGCGTGCCGCGCGCTGCAACGTGGCCACGGCCAGCGCCGCGTCGCCGCGCCTGAGCTCGATCCAGCCGAGCGTGTCGAGGCCGCGTGCATCGTCCAGGCGGGCGAAGCGCTCCGCCAGTGCCAGGGCTTGCGCCAGGCTCGCGGCGTCGCTGCGATGCTCGACCAGCAGCCAGGCCAGGTTGTTGGCGATCGAGGCGTCGTCGGGAATTCGCGCGTGGAGCGCCGCGTAGTCGCGTATCGCGGCCTCGGCCTGGCCGGCCCGTGACAACCACTCGGCGCGGGCGATGCCGATCGCCACGCGCTGCGGGTCGGCCTTCTGCGCCGAGTCGAAGAAGGCCAGCGCCGACTTGGCGTCACGCTGGCGCGCGTCGGCCAGCGCCAGCCACGCGCCGACGTCGTCCGGATCGGCCGCCAGCAAGGCGCGCCAGGCCGCCTGCGCCGCGGCAGCGTCGTTGCGTGCCAGTGCCAGGCGCGCCTTGGCGTCATAGGCGCGCGGGTCGCGCGGCGCCGCGCGGATCGCGGCGTCCAGCTCGTTGCCGGCGTCGGCCGTCTCGCCGCTGTCGGCCATGTCGGCGGCCAGCAGCAGGTGCAGTGACGGGTCCTCGGGTTTGAACCGCACGGCGTCGGCGAGCACGTCGCGCGCCAGCGCGCGGTCGTTGTTCGCGCGATAGGCTTGCGCCAGCAGGCCGGCGAGTTCCGGCGCCGCGGGGCGATCGTGCAGGGCCGCGCGCAGGTCCTGCACGGCGTCTCCCGCGCGGCCGCGTGCCAGCAGGATCCTGCCGCGCAGCAGCAGCGCGTCGGCGTCGCGCGGGTTCGCGCGCAGTGTCTCGCCAAGCAGGCCCAGCGCGGCGTTAGTGTCGCCGGCGGCGAGCGCGCGCTCGGCCAGGCGATTGCGTGTCGCGAGAGCGGCCGGCGCATTCGGGGCCAGCGCGATGAGATCGGTCAAGGTGCGCTGCGCATGGTCGCTGAGTCCTTCGTCGTCGTACAGGTCGGCCAGACGACGCCGCAGCGGCGCCGACCGCGGGTGCGCGTCGATGCCGGCCAGCGCGGCCGCGCGCGCGGCGTCGAAGCCGCGTTGCTGGCGCAGGAAGTCGACCAGCAGCAGCGTCGCCGCCTCGGGGTCCACGTCCGCGGCGGCCGCGCAGGCGCGCAGCACCGACTCGGCACGATCGAGCTCGTGGCGGCGCACATGGAACTCGGCCCAGGCGCGCCACAGCGCGAGATCGCGCGGCGCGAGCTGCGTGGCGCGACGATGGAATTCGAGCGCGCGCGCGGCGGTCGTGGCGTCGGCGTCGCTCAGCTGGGCGCCCGCGACGACCAGGGCGATGTTGTCCGGGTCGCGCTTCAAGGCGTTGTCGATCACGTGCTCGGCCTCCGCGGCGTGGCCGTGCTGCGCCAGCAGGCCGGCGAGCATGAGGCCGGCCTCGCTGGTCGATGAGCGCGGGTCATCGGCCAGCGCGCGCAAGGCCGCGATGGCGGCGTCCGTCTCTCCGCGACGTGCCTGCGCGGCGGCCTGCAGCGTCCGCGCGCCCGCGTGGCCGGGCTGCACGGCGAGGATCTCCGCCAGCGCCCGCGCAGCGCCGTCGGCATCGCCGGTGAGCAGGCGCAGACGCGCGAGCGCCAGTTTGGCGTCCAGGTTCACGGGGGCCAGCTCCGCGGCCGCCGACCAGGACTGCCAGGCCCGCACGAGATCGCCGCGGCCTTCGGCGATCTGGCCGGCGAGCGCGAAGCCGCGGGCATTCTTCGGGTCGATCTGCAGGACGTTGCGCGTCTCCACGGACGCCTTGTCCCACTGCCCGTTGTGCACGTAGGCGTCGGCCTTGCGCAGGCTGGTCTCGAGGCGCTCCGCCTGGCTGCCGCAGCCGGCGAGGATCAGCAACAGGCCGAGTGCGGCCAGCGAGCGAGGGAGATGCCGGGCCATCCGCGTGTGGCGCGCGGCATCACTGCGGCAGGTAGTCGGACATGCGGGGTTGCGCCACGGCAAGGAACTCCGCGAGACGCCGATCGGCCGCGGCTTCCGGCTCGGAGCCCAGGATCGGCGTCACGAGGCGCACCAGCGCGCCGTCGGAGCGATTGCGCACGATGCCGTCGCGCAGGATGTACCACTTCACCTGCAGCTCGTTGGTGAGCTTGCGGCCGCGCTGGTCGAACCAGTAGTAGACGAGCTGGCGCTGGCCGGCGCGTTCGATCACGGCCCGGTTGACTGCGAAGGCGCCGCGCTCCAGCGGCACCGTCGTCTCGGCGATCGACGAGATGGTCCAGCCGTCGCCCGGAATGCAGGTGCGCGGCGAATGCGCGGAGCCGCCGCCGCTTTGCGTGGCGTAGTAGGCGCTGTACAGGTTCACGGGCGCGCCGGCCTGGCGCGCGTAGTCGACCAGCAGGTAGTCGTCCACCGCCAGCCAGGCGACGATGTCGGGCTCGAGCCGGTCGGGGCGGCCTTGCCAGCCGCCGGGCAGCGTCAGCGGGAACGCCGCGAACGATTCGCGCGCGGGACGCTCCTGGTCGTGCGTCGGCTGGAACGCCAGGCCGGCGCCGATGACCGCCAGCAGCAGGCCGCCGGCGACGGCCGACAGCGGGATGCTGCGGAAAGCGATGCGGGCGTCGGGCGGAACGACGGCCGGCCCGTCCACGCGGAAGGCATCGCGCAGCGAGCCGTGGCGGTCGCCGATGCGCGCGAGCACGGCCATCTCCGTGGTGAGCAGCACGATGCACAGCATGAACATCGCGAAGCCTTCGAACTCGTGCAGCAGGCCTTCGGCCATGCCGGCGCCCCAGCGATCGACCGTGACGCCGATCAGGCCGATGCGCAGGCTGTTGATCAGGATGGTCATCGGGATCGTCGACAGCACCAGCACCACGCGCTTCCAGAGCGGTGCGCGGAATTGATAGGCGGCGATGAAGCCCAGCACCATCAACGGGAACAGGTAGCGCAGCCCGCTGCACGCCTCGACGACCTGCAGCTTCATCGAGCCGAGGTCGATCACGTTGCCTTCGAGGTAGACGCTGATGTCGAACGCGCGGATCAGCCACACGCCCAGCTGGGACGACAGGAGTTGCAGCTGCTCGGAGAGCTCGCGCAGCAGGAACTGCGGCAACGGGATCATGAAGACGAGGATGCCCAGCGGAATCGCGATCACGCGCGTGCCCGACCATCCGAGCCAGGTCACGGCCAGGCCGAACAGCGCCAGCACGAAGCCGTACTGGCTCGTCATGCGGATCGCGCTGAGCGCGCCGACCAGGCCCAGCAGCAGGCCGCCGAGCACCAGCCACAGCCCGCTCCACGCGCCGGCGCAATCGTTCTCGCGCAGCGTGTCGCTGCGTTGCCAGATCAGGTAGGCGCTGACGAAGGGGATGAAGTACCCGTAGCCGTATTCATCGACCTGGCCCCAGGTGGCCACCATGAAGCGCAGCGCGGGAAGGAACGCGGCGATCGTCGCCAGCAGCGACAGGCCGATCAGCACCCACAACGCAGGCGACGCTTTCCAGACGAGTGGAGACGGGGCGGTCAAGGGGCGCGTTGACATGGTCGGAGTTGCAGGCAGAGCGGAGGTCGCGCGCAGGAGCCGCTCGAGCAGGTGCCGTCAATGTAGGGTGCCGTTGTGACGCCGTCGTGGCGTCCGGGCTGGCCCGTCCCGGCGCAACGGACCACGCGACGTGTCAACACGCGGACATATCGCGACTCCACCCTGCCAGGATGATCGATACGCCGCCCGTTCCCGTTTCCGTCGCGCTACCTGCCCCGCTCGATCCCTACCTGGGTCCGAGCACGACGCTGCTCAATCGCGCCGGCCGGTTCGGCTGGAGCATCGTCTACCTGCTGCTGTTCCGGCCGACGCCGCGGCCGTTCCACAAGTGGCGTGCCTTGTTGCTGCGCCTGTTCGGGGCGACGCTGGGCCCGAACTGCCGCATCTATGCCGGCGCGCGCATCTGGGCGCCGTGGAACCTGTATTGCGAAGACGCGGTGGCCATCGCCGACGGCGCCGTGATCTACAACGCGGCGCCGGTCCGGCTCGCCTCGCACGCCATCGTCTCGCAGGACGCCTACCTTTGCGGCTCCACGCACGACCACGACGATCCGGCCTTCCCGATGATCAACAAGCCGATCACGCTCGGCCGCTACGCGTGGATCTGCTCGCGCGCGGTCGTGTGTCCCGGCGTGACCGTGGGCGACGGCGCGGTGCTGGGCTTGTGCAGCGTGGCGACACGCGACCTGCAGCCGTGGACGGTCTACGCGGGCTCGCCGGCGCGTGCGATCAAGACCCGGGTGAAGCACCCATCGGCATGAGCATATCGGCGTCCGCGCCTGCGGGACGGGGGGCGGCGGCCGGCCGGCACAGTTCGCCCAGGCTGGCGATGGCCTTGGCCGTGTAGGCGGCCCAGCCGAATTCGGCCGCGCGCCGGCTCGCGTTGCGACTCATCTCGTGGCGCAGCTCGGGACGGCGATGGAGCTCGGCCAGGCAGCGGGCGACCGCGGCCGCGTCGCGCGACGGGACGACGAAGCCATCGACGCCGTCACGCACGATGTCGGCCGGCCCGTTGGCCGTGACGATGACCGGCAGGCCGCACGCCATGGCCTCGAGCACGACGAGCGGCATGCCTTCGACGAGCGTCGGAAAGACGAACACGTCCGACGCCCGGTAGAGCCGCGCGAGTTCCGGCCGGGTCTGGTGCGCGATGTGCCGGAACAGGTGCGCATGCGGCGCGAGCGCCCGCGGATCACCCACGCCGCTGCCGACCAGCGTGAGCTGCGTCCCGGGCCGCGCGAACTGGCGGTAGCCCTCGAGCAGGTAGGACAGGCCCTTGCGCTGCGTGAGCTGGCCGGCGTAGATCGCCTTGAAGCTGCCGCTCTCGCGCCGTGCGATGTCGTCGGGCGTCGGCGGGCTGAACGTGGCCAGGTCGACGCCGTACGGAATCACCTTCATGCGCTCGCGCGGAATGCCCTCCGTGACGAAGCTGTCGGCGGCGTAGGTCGAACCCACCCACACCGCGTCGGCCATCCGGATCTCCTCGTCGAGCCGTTGTTCGTGGCCGGCCGGCCAGTCGTCGAAATCGGGCCAGGTGGAAGCGAACGACGGCGCGCGCTCGATCTCCTCGAGCCGCTCGCGGCGCCGCACGCGGTGGTGCGCGACCGGGTAGTTGAGCACCGTCCTTCCGTTGCCGCTGGCGCGCTGGGCGTGGAAGGCGGGGAGGGCGAAGCCCTCGTAGGCGACGACGCAATCGGCTTCGCCGGCAAAGCGCGTGGCGGCCTGGGCCACGGCCTCGCGCAGCGACTTGATCAAGGCGTTCGTCCAGCGCCGCCGCAGGTCGTCCGGCAGCATGCGCAGCCGCATCGTCGCCGCGGCCAGCACGTCGGGCAGCACGCCCGATTCGCAGGTCAGGCGCGCCAGCGCGTCGTCGGCCATCAGGCGCCGGCCGAAGGTCGATCCGTAGGCGGCGCCGGCGAGCGGCGTCGCCGCCAGCGCGCGTTCCCACCAGCGCCGCTTGTTCGCATAGGGGCGAACGTATCGGGAAAGCCGGCCCGCATGCGCCAGCGCGAGCGCCAGGTTGTTGAGTTCCGGTGCGTTGAAGTTCACGACCAGCGTACGGGGGGCGGGAAAGGCGGACATCGAAAAATCATAGGCACCGTTTGTGACCCCCGGCTACTTGCCGGCCGACGTCTGCCTGCCTCATTCGATGGCTAGCATCGTCGATGGGGTTCAGTGTCGACGCCGAGGTGCCGCCTCGTCGGCAGGCGCGGCCTCGAAAAAATGGTCCGAACGGATCATGCCGCCCCGCCAAGGGCCGATTTCCCGAAGGTGACGTGATGTTTTCCCTGCGCTGCATCGAACTATCTCGCGCGCCGTTGCACAGCGCCGCATCGACCGCAAGTCGCGCGTCCGGCCGCCGATATCCGTGCGGGGGCCGGAGTGCGGCCCCTGACTGGACTGTCGGGGAACGACGATGCGGAATGTGGATGTGGACGGAGCGGGGCGCGCGCGCTCGCGAATCATGTTGCTGAGCCTCTTCCAGGCCGTGGCCTGCGCGGTGTCGCTCGGTGGCTGCGGCGGCGGGGGCGGGGGCGGCGAGACGGCTGCGGCCGTCAGCGCGCCGGCGCCAGCACCGTCGACCGGACAGGGCACGACGAGCGCGTTCCCGACGCAGACGTCCGCGGCGCCGACGCCGGCCGCGGCGTTGAACGGCTTGTCGTTCCAGTTCACGCTGACGGCCGCGCGCACGACGAGTGCCGGCATCTACGGCCCCGACGGCACCCTCGTGCGCACGCTCTGGCGCGGCCAACGCTTCGCGGCCGGCGTCCATTCAGGCACGTGGGATCAGCGCGACGACAACGGCCAGTTGATGCCCAGCGGCCCGTACACGATCAAGATCGTGCACCACGACATCCAGTACGTCTGGGAGGGCGCGATCGGCAACACGTCCGCGCGCGCCGGCGCCGCCGTGCTGCACCGCTCCTATCGCGGGCCGACGAGCTTCGCGAGCATTGCGGGCGGCATGCTCTACGCGGTCGGCTACAACGAGGCGCAAAGCGCCGTCAACGGCTTCTCGCTGGCCAACCCGCAGCTCAACCAGAGTCCCGTGCGCGTCGTGGACATGTTCGTCAGCCCCGACATGATCGCGGCCGATTCGCAGCGCGTCTACTGGACGAATACCGGGCTGGGCATGTCCAAGGACACCTTCGTGGCCGCGCGCGACATCGCCTCGAATGCGCAATCGATGTTCACCGCCGGCACGCCCGTCTGCCTGGCCATGATGGCCGACGGCAAGACCTGCTACGCGGACCAGACCTACGCGAGCGTGCTGGACCTGCGCACCGACAACACCCTCCCGGCCACCGGCATCGCGGTGCAGGCGACAGGCAACATCCTGGCCGTCGCCTATGGCGCCGGCAACGCGATTCATCTCTTCGACAAGAACTCGGGCCAGTTGCTGAGCACGCTGTCGGTGAGCCTGAACACGGGCGTGCTCAACCAGATCGCGATGAGTCCGTCGGGCGACCTGTGGGTGTTGTCCGGCACGACAGCGCTGCGCTACACCCAGCTGGCGACCACGCCGGTCGTCGCCGCGACGATCACGGCGCTGGTCAAGCCGCTGGCCATCGCGGTCGACCCGCACGACGACAACGGCGTCTGGATCGCCGACGGCGGCACCAGCGAGCAGGTCAAGCGCTTCGACGCGGCAGGTGTGGCGCACCAGGCGATCGGCCGCGCGGGCGGGGTCGGCACGCAGACCGCGATCAGCAGCGACGGCCTGAACTTCATGCTGAGCCCGGGCCACGAGCGCACCATGGTGGGCATCGACGACACGCATGCCGTGTGGGTGCTCGACACCGCCACCAACCGGATGCTCAAGTTCGCGGCCGACGGGACCCCGGCCGACCAGATCGCCTACCTGGCGACGAGCTACACCACCTCCACCGACGTCGGCAACCCGACGCGCGTGTTCGCCAACTTCCTCGAATTCAGCGTCGACTACAGCAAGGGCCTCAACGACCCGGCGGCCTGGAAGCTGGTGCGCAACTGGCTGGCCGCCGTGCCGCCCGGCCTGCAGGTGCCCGAAGGCGGCGACCCGGTCTATGTGTCCGCCAACTGGGGCTGGACGGGCTTTCGCACCGTGGTGACGCTGTCCAACGGGCGCACCTACGCGTTGCTGGGCATGGCCGAGAAGAACGCGCTCGTCGAGCTGATGGCCGACGGCAGCGTGCGCTTCATCGGCTGGCTGCGTGACGCCGGCACCGGCGAGACGCGCGTCGTCCTCTACGAAAACGGCGACCTGGGCTGGTCGAGCTCGGACGGCGTTCGGCAGAGCGTGCTCCGGTTGCCGTTGCAAGGCTTCGACAGCGGCGGCAATCCGGTCTGGCCCGCGACGGCCGGCGTGATCGCCACGGTGCCGGCCGCGCTCTCCGGGCCGGCCGATCCGCCGCTGACCTTCACCGGGGTCGTCGGCGCGCGCTTCCCGATCACGGCTACGGGCAAGGTCGTCTTCTTCAATCCGTCGGTCGACGCCGCCACGGGCTACCACCTCGGCGCGGTCGCGCTGGGCGGCAGCGCCTGGAACTTCGAGGCCAGCCCCAGCGGTCCGCTGGACGGCCTGGGCACGTACCAGACGCACAAGGACGATCCCACGCTGCAATACGGCGGGGACCTGGTCCACGCGCTGGGTCGCGACATCGTCTATGGCTACCACGGCGAGGACTACACCGACCTGAGCAACGGCAAGTTCGGCCAGGCGAACCAGTTCATGCACTTCCGCGAGGACGGCCTGTTCATCGGCCAGTTCGGCGTCTCCAGCACCCGGGCGACGTCGCCGTCGCAGCCGGGCCTGAGCGGCAACGCCTTCAGTTCGACCCTGCTGCGCTATGGCGGCCAGACCTACCTGTATCACAACGACGAGTCCACCTTCGGCGGCGTGCAGCGCTGGCGCTTCGACGGCATCGACGACATCCAGGAACTCAGCGCGACCGGCAACGTCGGCACGTCGATCTCGTTGAACTAGGGCTATCCCGCGACGACACGCTGCGGACACGATCAGCGCCGACCATCGCCCCTCTGCCATTCGCCGGAGGGGCGCCACATGCGGGTCGATCGATGGAGCCTGCTGGCCTTGCTGCGTTTCGCGCTGGCGGCGATCGTGGCGATGGTTCACCTGGGCGAACGGATGCCTCTCGGCGCGCTCGGCCCGCTGCCCATGCTGGGCGGCTTCGAGGCGGTGCTCGGCTTCCTGGTGATCAGCGGCTACTCGGTGACCGTGTCGCTGGACAAGCAGCCTGAGGGCTTCCTGCGCCGCAGGCTCTGGCGCGTGGCGCCGGTCTACCTGGTGTGCCTGGCGCTCACGCTGGGCGTCACCGTCTTCGTGCAGCACCGGCCGTTGCCGGGCGCCTTCGAGATCGTGGCCAACGCGTTGCTGCTGAACCAGCTTGTCACGCACACGTCCCTCCTGCTGCCCGCGTGGAGCCTGTCGCTCGAGTGCTGGTTCTACGCGTTGTTGCCCGTGCTCGCCGCGCAACCGGCAACGCGCGTGCGCCAGCTGGGCTGGCTGTCGTTCGCGGCCTTCGTGGCGTTCACGCTCGGTCGCACGCTGCTGCACCTGCCGTACTACGCGGGCGTGGGATACGGCGGCAACCTGGCCTTGCTGGCCTTCGCGTGGTTCACCGGCTCCCGACTGGCCCGCGACGGTGCCGATCAGGCGCTCGCCCTGCGCGACCTGCGCCAAATGTTCGCGGCCCATGTGCTGCTCGACGTCGCGATCCAGTTCGGCCACCGGCTCAAGCACGGCGAACTGGCGCGATTTCCGATCGACGACCTTCCCGGCTTCTGCCTGCAGGCCTTGACGCTGTGGGTCGTGGTGCGTTGCTTCGCCTACGTGATCGCCAGGCCGAGCGGGCCGCGCGGGCCGCGCGTGCGCTCGCGGTGGATGAACGCGCTCGGCGACTGGTCGTACCCGCTCTACCTGGTGCATCTGCCGGTCTACACCACGCTGGTCGTCCTGGGCGGCGTCGCGCCGTTGGCGGCCTTCGCGATCGCGCTGGCCGCGGCGGTCGCGTTGCACCATCTCGTCGAGCAGCCGTTGCGGCGCGGGTCGGCGACGGTGCCCGCAGCCACGCTGGCCGGCAGTTCGTGACGCAGGCCGCGTGCCGCATCCGTTCGAGGGCGTGTCATCAAGTTGGCACGCGGCATTCGTACATTGAAGCCCTTTTGGAATTCAAGAATCCGGACCGGCCTGCATGATTCAATCCATCGCGAAATTCCAGCATTCGGTCCGTTCGATCGGCGTTGTTCCCACGCTCGTGCGAACGATCCGATACCTGCGGTTCCTGATCGAGGGGAGCGCGCGTCGGCGCCAGACGCGCCAACTGATCGCGGCTGCCGGCATCGAGGAGCGCTTCACGCAGATCTACGAGAGCAACTACTGGGGCCATGCGGAAAGCGTCAGTGGCGAAGGCTCGTCGCTGGCCTACACGCGCGACCTGCGCGCGGCCTTGCCCGGCCTGTTCGACCGGTTCGGTGTCCGTCGCCTGCTCGACGCGCCTTGCGGCGACTTCAACTGGATGCAGCACGTCCTGCGCGAACATCCGCTCGACTATGTCGGCGGCGATCTCGTCGCCCCGATGATCCAGAAGCTGCAACAGCAGCACGGCCAGGCGCAGCGGCAATTCGTGCACATGGACATCACGCGAGGCCCGTTTCCGCAGGCCGACCTGTGGCTGTGCCGCGATTGCCTGTTCCACCTCAGCTATGCCGACATCGGCCGGGCGCTGCAAGTCTTCCTGGCTTCGGACATTCCCTATCTGCTGACCACGACCCATCTCAACCCGGACCACTATTTCATCAACACCGACATCCGTTCGGGCGACTTCCGTCGGATCGACCTGTACGCGGCGCCGTTCCATTTTCCGCGTGACGTGCTGCTGGCCATCGACGACTGGTGCGAGCCCGAACCAAAACGCCAGATGTGCCTGTGGAGCCGCGACCAGGTGGCCGCGGCGCTGGCCCATGGCGGCCTGGCGGCCGACGCCGCCGCAGCGAAGGCGGCCTGATCCGCCGCCGCACGCGCCACGGCGATGACTCACGCTTGCCACATTCGATGGCTAGCATCGCACCCACCAATCGTGTCCTGGCGCCGCATCGCGCGCGCAGGACGATGACTCAGCCGGCATCGTTTCCGGCGGCTCGGCGTCGCCCGTGAACATCCTGTTCTGCTCCGTACCCTTTGCCCCGTCCGTCGGGGGCATCGAGACCGTCTCCGCCTTGCTGGCCGAACGCTTCCACCGCGCCGGCCACCGCGTCGTGCTGGTGACCCAGAGCCCCAGCGCGCTGGCGGATTCGGAGCCGTTCGAGGTGGTGCGTCGGCCGTCGGCGCGACGCCTGTTCGAACTCGTGCGACGTGCCGAGGTGATCTTCCACAACAACATCAGCCTGCGCCTCGCGTGGCCGCAGCTGCTCGTGCGCCGGCCCTGGGTGATCGCCCACCACACCTGGATCCCGACCCATGGCCTGGCGGCTCGGCTGAAGCGGCTGGCGTTGAGCCGCGCGGCCAACATCGCCGTGAGCCGCGCGATCGCCGGCTCGCTGCCGGTGCGCGCCAGCGTGGTGCCCAACCCGTACGCGGACGACGTGTTCGTTCGAACCAGTTCCGCACGTCGCGACAGGGACCTCGTCTTCGTCGGCCGCCTGGTCAGCGACAAGGGCGTGGATCGCCTGGTCGCGGCGCTGGGCCTGCTCGCGGAGCGCGGCGTGACGCCGGGCCTCACGGTGGTCGGCGACGGCCCCGAGATCGATGCGCTGCGTGCGCAGGCCTCGACGCTGGGCGTGGCCGGCCGCATCCGCTTCGTCGGCCGCCAGGTGGGCCCGGCGCTGGTGGCGACGCTGAACGAGCATCGCGTGCTGGTGGTGCCGTCGGTGTGGGAGGAGCCGTTCGGCGTCGTCGTGCTGGAGGGCCTGGCGTGCGGCTGCGTGCCACTGGTCGCGCGCAGCGGCGGGCTCCCCGATGCGGTGGGGGACTGCGGCATGGTCGTCGCGCGCGACGATCCCGCGGCGCTCGCGCAAGCCATCGAGACCTTGCTCGCCGACGACGCGATGCTGGAGACGTACCGCGCGCGCGCCGACGCGCATCTCGCGCGCCATACGCGAGAGCGCGTCGCCGACGACTACCTGCGAGTGCTGTCCGATGCCTGCGCTGTCCGTGCGCATTGAATCGACGCGGCGCGCCCCGCGCCCGTACGCCGCGGCGCCCGCCAGTGCGGTGGCGCGCGCACCCGCGGCCGCGCCCGCCCAGGAACGCGCGCGACGACATCTCGTCCGGCTCGTCTTCGCGGTCTACCTGCTGGCGATCTTCGAAGGCGCGCTGCGCAAGTACGCGTTCCCGCAGTTCGGCCAGTTCATCTTCTTCGTCCGCGACCCGTTCGTCGCGTGGGCCTACCTGTTGGCCACGCGCTGGCGGCTGTGGCCGCGGCGCGATGCGATGTTCCGGCTCTCCTGCGGGCTGGCCGTCGGCGGCGTGCTGCTGCTGATCCTGCAGTACGCATTCGGGCCGCCCAGCGATCTGCGGCTGCTGCTGGGCGCCTACGGCTGGCGCGCGTATTTCTTCTACATCCCGTTGGCGTTCCTGGTGGGGGCCCAGTTCCGGCGTGACGACCTGCTTCGTCTCGCCCGCCTCACGCTGGTACTGGCGCTGCCGATCGCGGTGCTGGTGGCCGCGCAGTTCTTCTCGTCGCCGAGCGCCGCGGTCAACGTGGGCACGTCCGACGACCAGGCGCTGCAGTTCCGCGATCTCACCGTGGACGTCTCGCACATCCGGGCCGCGGGCACGTTCAGCTCGAACGTCGGCCAGCAGCAGTTCGTCACCACCGCCTTCGCGTTGCTGCTGGCGTTGTTGATGATCCCGGCCGCGCAGCGCCGCTTCGGCGCGGTCCCGATGCTGGCGGCCACCGGCGCCATCCTCACCTGCGTCGCGCTGGGCGGCAGCCGCGGGACGACGCTGCAGTGCGTGATGATCCTGCTGTTCTCGCTGCCGATCGCGCTGCTGGGGCGCGGCACGGCGCTGCGCACCCGTGCGCTGCTGCTGCCGGCGGCGCTTGCCGTGGGGGCCGTGCTGCTCTATCCGGTGATCTTTCCCGAGGGCTTCGCCGTGTTCGTGCAACGCTGGCAGACGGCGGCGGTCGACGAGCGCGGCTTCCAGGGCGGCGTCTTCGGCCGTGCGCTGTTCGGCTTCGTCGACTTTCTTCGCCTCGTCGACGCCGTGCCGGCGCTGGGCTACGGCCTCGGCTTCGGCGGCAACGCGAGCAACGTGTTGCAGGCCACCATCGACGGCGTGCAACCGGGGCCGCTCGCGGAAACCGACTACGCGCGCCAGATGGTCGACCTGGGCCCGGCCTGCGGGCTGATCTACATCGCGTTCCGCGTGGCGTTGGTGCTCGCGCTGTTGCGTCGCGTCCTGCGCGCCACCGCTCGTTCGGCAGACCCGCTGCCGATGATGCTGTTCGCCTACGCGGGTTATGTGACGTTGCTGAGCCAGATCACCGGCAACGGCTCCATCAATGTCTACGGGTGGCTGTTCACCGGCCTGTGCCTGGCCGCGTGCCGGGTGGCCGGAGCGCCTGCGACCGTCGCCGCCGCGCGGCCTGCGCTGCCGGCACGCCATCGACCGCGCCGCGAGTACGTGCGATGACCGGGCTCGTGACCCGGCGTCGACTCGCGCGCCTCGCCGGCGTCGCGTCCGCGCAGATGGGCGTGCAGGCGCTGGGCTTTGCCGCCGGCATTCTTCTCGTGCGCGCGATGGCGCCCACGCAGTACGGCTTCTACACGCTGGCGATCGCCACGGTGGGCGTCGCCAACGTGCTCACGGAGCTGGGCATCGCCAACGCGGTGCTGTCCATCGGCGGGCGCCTGGGGGGCGACGGCCGTGCGTTGCGCGGCCTGGTGGCGGATGCGAATGCGCTGCAGGCGCTGCTGGCGCTCCTGCTGCCGTGCCTGATCCTGCCGGCCTTCGTCGTCCTGCTGTCGCACCAGCACGCCCCGCTCGCGCTGGCGGTCGTGCTGGCCCTGCTCGGCGGCGGCTGTGCGATCTTCAACGTGCGCAACACCATCGCGCAATCGGTGGCGCGGCTGGCGGGCGAGCTGGCGCTGCAGCAGAAGATGGATCTGGCCATGGGCGCCGCGCGTCTCGTGCTGCTGGCGCTTGCAAGCGCCGTGGTGCTGGACGCCACGCTCGCGAGCCTGCTGAACCTGGCGGTGGCCGCCGGCGGCTACGCGGCGTGGCGCGCGTGGCTGGGCCGCCGTCCTGCGTCCGGCCCGGCCTCCCGCGGAGCGTACGCGCCGGCGCTGCGCGCATCGGTGTGGCGCCAGGCGCCCAACTGCATCTACTACGTGTTCAACAGCCAGCTCACCATCTGGCTGGTCGGCGTGTTCGGCACCGCGGAGCGAGTGGCCGACGTCGGCGCGCTCGGGCGCCTCGGTGCCGGCTTCGCGGTCGTCACGTCGGTGATCGGCGGCCTCGTGCTGCCGTATTTCGCGCGCAGCGAAGACGCGCGGCAGCTCGAGTCCGGCTTCGTCGTGCTCAATGGATTCTTCGCGCTGCTGTCCGCGGCGCTGGTCGGGGCCTCGCTTCTCATGCCGGCAACGATCCTGTGGGTTCTCGGCCCGCACTACGCCGGCCTGCAATCCGAGCTGGTCTGGATGGTGCTGGCGACGGCATTCACCGCGTGGGCCGGCGCGCTGTACACGGTGGGTTGCGCGCGCGGCTGGGTGCTGCCGGGCACGCTGGGCATCGGTTGCGGGCTGCTGTCCACCGTGGTCGGCCTGCGCTGCTTCGACCTGGCGACGGTCTCCGGCAACTTCAAGCTGAACACGCTGACGGCGGCCGTGGCGCTCGCGGTCAATGTCGGATTCATGGGCCTGCAGTTGCTGCGGCACCGGCGCGCCGGGTCGCCGGTGCTCGAGAAGGCGATGCCGTGAATCTCGTCCTCTACGCCCATCCGACGTTTCTCGGGCTGCGCAGCCAGGATCAGTTCGCGCAGATGCTTTGCGACGAATTCGCGCGCCGTGGCCACCAGGTGCTGCTGCGCCGGCCCGACGCCGTCGTGCGTGCGCGCATCGGCGGCGGGCCGCTCGCGAAATGGGCCGGCTACGTCGATCAGTACCTGCTGTTTCCGCGCCGCATGCGCGCGACGATGCGACGCGACCCGCCCGACACGCTCTACGTCTTCTGCGACCAGGCGCTCGGGCCGTGGGTGCCGAACGCCGCGCACCGGCCGCATGTCGTGCATTGCCATGACTTGCTGGCGCTGCGTTCGGCGCTCGGCGACGTGCCGGAGAACCCGACGCGATTCAGCGGTCGCCTGTACCAGCGCTACATCCGTGCCGGATTTCGGCAGGCGCGTCACTTCATCTCGATCTCCAAGCGCACGCGCGCGGATCTGCAAGCCTTCGCCGGCGCGCCCGCGGGGCTGTCCGAGGTGGTCTACAACGGGCTGAATTATCCGTTCCGGCCGCTCGAGCCCGACGCAGCCCGCGCGGTACTGCAGGCCGCCGGCCTGCCGGCCAGCGACCGCGGCTGCCTGCTGCACGTCGGTGGTGGCCAGTGGTACAAGAATTCCCGCGGCGTGCTGCGCCTGTACGGCGCGTACGTGCGCGCCACGCTCGCCGCGCACGGCGAGCCGCTGGCGCTGTGGATGGTCAGTCCGGCGCCGGACCAGGCTCTCCAGGCCGAACTCGCGAACCTGCCGCAGGGCGCGAACGTCCGCTTCTTCCAGGGCGTGCGGCCCGACGCGCTCGAGGCGGCGTATTCGCATGCGAAGGCCTTGCTGTTTCCCAGCCTGGCGGAGGGCTTCGGCTGGCCGATCGTCGAGGCGATGGCCTGCGGCTGCCCCGTCATCACCACGGGCGATGCGCCGATGACGGAAGTGGGAGGCGCGGCGGCCGTCTACCTGCCACGCCTGCGTCACGACGACGACCTCGACGCGTGGGCCGGGCAGGGCGCTCACACGCTCGCGCAGGTCCTGGGCTGCACGCCGGAGGAACGCGCGAGCGCGCGTGCCGCGGGCCTGGCGCGCGCAGCCGCCTTCGCGTGCGACGTGGCCGTCGAGCGCTACCTGTCCATCTACCGCCGCGTGCTCGCCAGCGAGTTACCGGTCTCCAACGTCCATCCTGCCCATGAACGACACACCGTCCCCTGAAGCCGTCGATCCGACGTCGCGCCGCCAGACCTTGCGGCGGCTGTTCGCGCTGGCCGCGCTGCAGGCGGGCGCGCTGCCCGTCCTGAGCGCGTGCGGCGGCGGGGGGGCGGGCGCCGATCCGATCGTGGTCGGCGTTCCGCCGCCGCCGGTGCCGACGCCGCCTCCCGGCGTGCCGCCACCCCCGCCGCCGCCCGTCGTCGATTCGTTGTCCAGGCTCAAGGCGGCGTTGGCCACGACGCCGCCGACGCTGGGCGGCATCGCCGTCACCATCACGCAAGGCGCGGCGCAATCGGCCACGTCGTCGTTCGGCGACTCGGCGCAGTTCTTTCCGGCCTTCCCGCAGAGCGGGTCCAGCAATCTCGCGACGATCCCGCAGATCTACGGCTACCGGCGCGACCTGTGGACCCAGCAACAGGGCGACCTGATCGCCGCACAGAGCGTCGTGGCCGTGAGGCGCGATCACATCGCCTCGTCCAACGCAAGCAGCAGCCGGACGGGCTTCCATTTCGTCCACACGGGCTCGGCGTTCGAAGTCCTCGTGGCCGGCGTCGACGTGGCCGTCACGCTGATGGTCGAAGGCTTGTACGCCGGCACCGCGGCCCTGACGCCGCTCAACGACGTCCCCGGCGGCCTGCAGGCCTTCGGCCAGCCCAACGCGATGCTGAAGTTCGACTTCGGCCTCGGCAAGACGCGCAGGCTCTCGCTCTACATGAGCGCTGGCCAGGGGCCTTGCGCGCTGGTGGTGGCCGCCGGCGATACGGTGACGGCGTACGACCGCAGCACCGAGGCCTCGTTTGCCGCCATGACGGACTCGTACGGCGGCGCCCCGTCCGACGTGTGGGGCATGGGCGGCCTGTTCTACGAGACCGCGGCGCAGCTCGGCATCCCGCATGCCGACCTCGACGCCATCGGCGGCACGGGCTACGCGCCCAACAGCAGCCAGGACTACACGCTCGACGCCGGCAACGCCTTCGTGGCGCGGCTGGGCGCCATCGTCGACGGCCTGCCGGACCTCTTCGTGACGGCCGGCAGCCTCAACGACAACAACCATCTCGCGCTGGCGCCGTACGCCAGCGCGGACGCGGCCAAGGCCGGCTTCGCGGCCGCGGTCACGGCCTACTACACGAACCTGCGCAGCGCGCTGCCCGACGCCGTGCTGGCCGCCATCGGCCCCTGGCAGCCGTTGCCCAACCTGCCGGCCAGCCAGACCGAGCTCGACAAGGCCGCGGTCATCAAGAAGGCCCTGCAGGCCGCGGGCGGGCGCTGGGTGTACGTCGACAACATCAACGGCGGCTGGATCAACAGTGCCGACGCCGGCGTCGCGCCGTCGGCCACCGAGGGCCCCTGGCAGACGCTGCAGAACAGCTCGATGTACCTGGACTCGGACAACGTCCATCCCAACCCGGCCGGGTGCGTCTATCTCGCGATGCGCCTCGCCACGTCGTTGCGCGCGGGCATCCTGGCGCTCTGAGACGGGCGTTCAACCCGCCTCTGGTGCCACGACCGCTCCGGATCGGCGGCCCGCTGCCGCCTGCAGCAACTCACCGGCCTGCAGCGCGAGCGAGTGGCCGCCATACCAGCGATTGAGCCGATGCGACATGGCGGCCAGCGCGCCGCCGTCGTCGTCGTGGTGGCCGCTGCGAAGATCGATGTAGTCGATGCCCGCGCGCAGACCGTGCGCAGCATCGTTGCGTTCCGACGTGTTCACCGCCACGCAGCCATGGGCCGCATAGGCGGCGAAGACACCCGACTTGCCGAGGTAGCGGGCGGGATAGTCCAGCAACCCGAATCGGGACGCGCACAGCAAGGCGCCCAGCGCCTGCGTCGACATCCGGCCCAGGTGGCGTATCGACAGCCCGTTGGCGACTTGCGACTGGCGCGGGCCGTCGCCCACTTCGACGAGTTCGGTGACGCCGAGCCCGGTCAACGCCGGTTCCTGGCCGGCGATCGCGGCCAGGGCGCGTTGTCGCGTGACTGCCGATCCGAAGACGACCATCTGCGGCAGGCGCGCGTCCCAGGACGGCAGGTCCACCGGCTCGCCGACGTTGGAGAAGACCGATCGCACCTGCAGGGGCTTGCCGCGGCCCGCGGCGCCGTGCAGCCAATGGGCGTAGTGCTCGGTGTTGGTCCAGAGGCCGTCCGCCAGCCGGGCCAACCGGCGCGCGATCGACGACTGCAGCGGCGCGAGCCAGAACGCGCTGCGCCACGGCATGCCGGTGGCGAAGAGCTCATGGAACATGACGATCAGTCGCAGCGCGGTGCCATGGCGCGCCCTCAGCACGTGCATCTCGTCGACGAGCCATTGGCATAGTCCACGCCGGGCATAGCCATAGCCGGAAAAGTGCACGACGACCACGAGCGTGCCCGCGTCGGCGGGCAGGAGCGCCGACAGCCG
>FTIF01005325.1_pt3 | contig 78167 bp, 71 predicted proteins | sample 1658001 | NCBI WGS metagenome assembly FTIF01 (sample SAMEA3914789, study PRJEB12502) | metagenome | biome: forest; material: soil | place: Canada | collected 2011-07-03 | depth 0.3 m | reverse complement strand
GCGCGGATGCACTTCTGCGACGTCGTCGCACGGGTGTACGGGCGCTTGTCGAAGCCGAGGAACACGTCCTTGAACTGGTTCATCCCGGCGTTCGTGAAGAGCAGCGTCGGATCGTCGCCCGGCACCACCGGCGACGAGGCCACGATCGTGTGGCCCTTGGCTTCGAAGAACTTCAGGAAGGTCGAACGGATTTCTGCGGCTTTCATTCCGGCACTTTCTGGGGGCCGCGCCCGGGGTGTGGCCGTGGCGGGCAGTAGGCGGCGACGATGTCGCGCGGAGCCGTCGATTATATGAGGCGGGGCCTGGGCGCCGCGGAGGGCGGGAACCGGTACAACGTCACCGTCTCCAGGGCAAGTTCCTCTTGCCGCGGCTGGTCGCGACCCGACAATCGGACGGTTCCCCGAACCCGCCCGCCATGCCCGACACGCCCCCTGAACCCGAAATCCCAGCCGACGCCCCGCCCTCGATGGCGCCGTGGGTGAGCACGCAGCACGAGATGGAGACGGCCGCGCGGCCGTCGCGCACGCGCGTGTTCCGCATCCGCATGAAGTCCGGCCACGTGCGCGTGGCCGGCGCCACCTACTTCGAGTCGACGGCCAGGAGCGCCACCGATTCGCGCGTGGAGCGCCTCTACCGCGTGCAACTGAGCTGGCTGGCCGAATTCGACCCGCGCGACGGCAAGACGCAGCGTTTCGCCGAGCGCACGACCACCGCCCGCGCCGCCAACGCGCTGCAGTTCCGCGTGCTGGAGATGACCGCCGCCGACGGCAAGCCCGTCAGCGCCGCCCGCCTGGGTCCGAAGGGCCAGATCGTGGCCGACCCGCCCGCCATGGGCATCATGAGCCTGCTGCGTGCGCTGCTGGTCGAATGGGTGGCCGAGCGCCACCCCGACGCCACCGTGCTCACCGGCTCGCTGTACCAGGTGGACGTGCCCTCCGAGGCCGAGATGGCGGTGCGCGACCACTTCTTCTCGCGCTCGGGCTTCACCGTCAAGCCGACCTCGAGCGGCGGCGGCACCTTCTACGCGCGCTCGATCAGGGAACTCAAGACCACCTGGAACGCCGACAAGGCCACGGAGCTGACGGCGCCGCTGCTGGCCGAGGCCGTCAGCGCGCAGATGGAGACGCCGGTGCTGCGCCAGCAGATCGCCGTCCTGCAGGAGCAGCTCGATACGGTGACGAAGGAGAAACGCGCCACCGAGATGCTGTCGCGCATCTGGCTGGCGATCACCGTCATCGCGGTGGTGTTCGGGCTGATCTTCGGGATCCAGCCGCGGCTAGGCTAGTTCTTTCTCCAGGAACGCCGTCAACCGCGGATCGATCGCGAACGCCACGTTGAAGCGCATCCAGTCGCTCGCCTGCAAGGTCGCGCTGAACAGGTTGCCCGGCCCCAGCATGATGTCGTGCTGCGCGGCGCGGTTGGACAGCGCCACCGGGTCCGGCAGGCGCGGGTGGCGCGCCCACAGGAACATGCCGGCCTTGGGTTCGTGGAACAGCTCGAAGCCGAGCGCCGCCAGCCGCTGGCCGCAGGTTTCGTGCGCCTCGGCCAAGCGGGTGCGCAGGCTCTTGAGGTGCTTGCGCCAGCGCCCTTCCGTCAACGCGCCCAGGATCAGCCGCTCGCTGAAGGCCGACGAGGTCAGGCCCGAGATCATCTTCAGCTGCGCGAGGTCGTCGATCAACACCGGATGCGCGGCGATGTAGCCCACGCGCAGGTTGGGCGAGATCGTCTTCGAGTAGCTGCCCACGTAGAGCACGCGCGCCAGTTGGTCGAGGCCGGCGAGCGATGGCCGCGGGTCGGGGTCGAGATCGACGTAGAGGTCGTTCTCGACGATGGTCAGGCCGTGCTTGTCGGCCAGTTGCAGCACGCGGTGCAGCTGCGGCAGGTTGGCGGTGGACGTCGTCGGGCTCTGCAGCCGCGGCTGCGTGAAGAACACGCGCGGATGGTGCGTGACGATGGTCTCCTCCAGCGCGGCGAGGTCGTAGCCTTGCGGCGTGCGCGGCACCGGGATCAGGCGCGCGCCCGCCACGCGCAGCGCGAACAGCAGGTTCGAGTAGCCGGGGTCGTCCACCAGCACGGCATCGCCCGCGCGCACGAGGCGGCGGATCGCCAGGTCCAGCGCGTGGCTGGATCCGTGCGTCAGCAGCACCTGGTCGGCCTGCAGCGAGATCTCCTGTTCGGCCAGCGCGTCGCGTATCCATTCGCGCAGCGGCAGGTGGCCGCGCGGATCGCCGTAGCCGTCCAGTTCCACGCGCTCGGCGGCCAGCGCGCGCAGGCTGCGCCGTACGCCGTCCTCGAACAGCCAGGATTGCGGCAGCCAGCCACAGCCGGCCTTCACGCCCAGGTGCCGGTTCTCGAAGATGCTGCGCAGGTACCACTGGGCGTCGAAGCTGGCGGTCGCCGCCAGGCCCGGCACGGCCGCGGCCTCGGCCGGCGCGCGCCGGCGCACGAAGAAGCCGGAGTGCGGCCGCGACACCAGGTAGCCTTGCGCCACCAGGCGGTCGTAGGCCTCGACGACGGTGAACACGCTCACCTGGTGCGTCTTCGCGAAGTGGCGGATCGACGGGATCTTGGCGCCGGTGCGCAGGCTGCCGTCGGCGATCAGGCGGCGCAGGCCGTCGACGATCTGGGTGACGAGCGGCGTGGGGGAATCGGACTGCAGCGTGAACATGTCTGTACCGGGTCTTCGACCTGCACAGTATGCAGGCTTGTTGTCGCGACTGTACATGGCTGTATCGGTACGCCGGAACTAAAGTGGGCGCAGACGGTCTGGCAGTGTCGGCATTCCCGCGCACGCCCGGCCGCATGCCCCTTGATCTGCAACGCGCCTCGCGAGGCGCCCGGAGTTCCCCATGCAACGAGACGCCCACCTGAACAATGCCGCCTTGATGGCGCGCCGCCGCGCCGCCCTGCCCTCGGGCCTGGGGCAGTCGTTCGAGATCTTCGCCGAGCGCGCGGAAAACGCCGAGGTGTGGGACGTCGAGGGCAAGCGCTACATCGACTTCGCCGGCGGCATCGCGGTGCTCAACACCGGCCATCGCCATCCGAAGATCGTCGCGGCCGTCAAGGCGCAGCTCGACAAGTTCCACCACACCTGCTTCCAGGTGCTGGCCTACGAGCCCTACGTCGAGCTCGCCGAGCGCCTGATCGCCAAGGCCCCGGGCGACTTCCCGAAGAAGGCCTTTTTCCTGTCCACCGGTGCCGAGGCCGTCGAGAACGCTGTCAAGATCGCGCGCTCGGCCACGAAGCGTTCGGCGGTCATCGCCTTCGGCGGCGGCTTCCACGGCCGCACGCTGCTGGGCATGGGCCTCACCGGCAAGGTGGCGCCGTACAAGGCCGGCTTCGGCCCGTTCCCGGCCGAGATCTATCACGCGAAGTATCCGAACGCGCTGCACGGTGTGTCCGAGGCCGACGCGCTGGCGTCGATCGAGGCCATCTTCAAGTACGACGTCGAGGCCGAGCGCGTCGCCGCGCTGATCATCGAGCCGGTGCAGGGCGAAGGCGGCTTCTACGCCATCTCGCCGGCGTTCGCGCAGGCGCTGCGCGCGCTGTGCACGAAGCACGGCATCGTCTTCATCGCCGACGAGGTGCAGACCGGCGCCGGGCGCACCGGCACCTGGCTGGCCAGCGAGCAGTGGGGCGTCGCGCCCGACATGATCACGATGGCCAAGTCGATGGCCGGCGGCTTCCCGATCTCGGCCGTCATCGGCCGCGCCGACCTGATGGACGCGCCGGGCCCTGGCGGCCTCGGCGGCACCTACGCCGGCTCGCCGCTGGCCTGCGCCGCCGCGCTGGCCGTGCTGCAGGTGTTCGAGGAAGAGAACCTGCTCGAGCGCTCGAAGTCCATCGGCGCGCGCCTGACGGCCGGGCTGAAGGCGATGGCCGCCGACCACAAGTCCATTCAGGACGTGCGCGGCCTGGGCGCGATGATCGCCATCGAGCTGTTCAAGGACGGCGACCACGCGAAGCCCGACGCCGACCTCACGAAGCGCCTGTGCGCCGAGGCTGCGAAGCGCGGCCTGATCCTGCTGTCGTGCGGCTTGTACGCCAACGTGGTTCGCGTGCTGGTGCCGCTCACCGCCAGCGACGCGCTGATCGACGAGGGCTTGGGCGTCATGGCCGATTGCTTCAAGGCCCTCGCCTGATCCGGCCGGCGCCGGCCCGGGAGCCCGCGCCGACCTCCTGAAGAGCCGCCGATCGACGCACCGCCGAGGTGTGCCGGAGGCGGCTTTTCTTTTCGTTGCATTGACCCAGGCAAACCCCGCCCCCGGTCGCCGCGAGCGTCGGGCGCACCGGGTAGAGTGTCATCATCACAGGCCAACATCGGCGTTCTAGCGCATCGCCCCGCCCCGGCCGCAGGAGATTTCGAATGGACATGAAGACTTCCCCCATCGCCACGCTCAACGACGCGGGCCTGCTCAAGACCGACGCGCTGATCGGCGGCGAATGGCTGGCCGGCGCCGCGCGCTTCGACGTCAACGATCCCGCCACCGGCCAGAAGCTGGCCGACGTGGCCAATCTCGGCGCCGCCGAGAGCGACGCCGCGATCGCCGCCGCCGACAAGGCCTGGCCGGCCTGGCGCGCCAAGACCGCCAAGGAGCGCCACGCGGTGCTGATGAAGTGGTTCGCGCTGATCGTGGCCAACGCCGACGACCTGGCGCGCATCCTCACCGCCGAACAAGGCAAGCCGCTGGCCGAGGCGCGCGGCGAGGTCGTCTACGGCGCCAGCTTCATCGAGTGGTTCGCCGAGGAGGCCAGGCGCGTCTACGGCGAGACGATTCCCACCACCGACAACGGCAAGCGCTACCTCGTGCTGAAGCAGCCCGTGGGGGTGTGCGCGGCCATCACGCCGTGGAACTTCCCCATCGCGATGATCACGCGCAAGGTGGCCCCGGCGCTGGCCGCGGGCTGCACCGTGGTGATCAAGCCGGCCGAGCAGACGCCGCTGTCGGCGCTCGCGCTGGCCGAACTGGCGCAGCGCGCGGGCATGCCGGCCGGCGTGCTCAACGTCGTCACCGCCGACGGCGCCAACTCCATCCTGGTGGGCAACTCGCTGTGCGCCAGCGACGTCGTGCGCCACCTGTCGTTCACCGGCTCCACCGAGGTCGGCCGCATCCTGATGAAGCAGTGCGCGCCCACCATCAAGAAGCTGTCGCTGGAACTGGGCGGCAACGCGCCGTTCATCGTCTTCGACGACGCCGACATCGATTCCGCCGTCGACGGCGCGATGATCTCCAAGTACCGCAACGCCGGCCAGACCTGCGTGTGCGCCAACCGCCTGTACGTGCAGGAAGGCGTGTACGACACCTTCATCGCCCGCCTGGCCGAGAAGGCGCGCGGCATCAAGGTGGGCAACGGCTTCGAGGCCGGCATCAACCAGGGCCCGATGATCGACGCCAACGCGATCGCCAAGATCGAATCGCACATCGCCGACGCGCTGGCCAAGGGCGCGCGCGTGGTGGTCGGCGGCGCGCGCATCGACGACCGCTTCTTCACGCCCACGGTGCTGGCCGACGTGTCGCAGGACATGCTGTGCACCCGCGAAGAGACCTTCGGCCCGCTCGCGCCGGTGATGAAGTTCAAGACCGAGGCCGAGGCCATCGCGCTGGCCAACGACACCGAGTTCGGCCTCGCCAGCTACTTCTACAGCCGCGACGTGGGCCGCATCTTCCGCGTCGGCGAGGCGCTGGAGTACGGCATGGTGGGCATCAACACGGGCCTGATCTCGACGTCCGAGGTTCCGTTCGGCGGCTTCAAGCAATCGGGCCTGGGCCGCGAAGGCGGCCGCCAGGGCATCGAGGACTATGTGGAAGTCAAGTACCTCTGCCTGGGCGACCTGAACAAATGAAGCGGCACCAGGCGCCGCGCGTCGCAACCGGGGCCGCGGCAGCCCTCGCCCTCCTCGCGTTCGCGGGCGCCCCCGCGCACGCGGGCTCGATGACCGTGCGCGACAAGAACAGCGCGTGGACGGTCAACGACGATCCGCAGGCCGACGCCAACGACTTCCTGTTGAAGCACCTCGTCGACGGCACCCGCCCCGACGAGCGCTTCGGCCACGCCGGCCAGACCGCGTTCACGCTCGGCGCCAACAACGATCCGCCGGCCAGCGTGCGCGTCGACGCCACGCGCCGCACCTGGATGGTGGGCGCCAGCCTCGCAGGCAACCAGCCGCAGCCGGTCATCGCCCGATTCGACGCCGACGGCAATGCCGACCTGCGCTGGGGCGTGCAGGGCAAGGTGCAGTTGACGCCCGCCGGCGTGGCGGTCAAGCCCAACGACCTGCTGCCGCTGGCCGACGGGTCGGTGCTGGTCGCCGGCGAAGTGGTCGGCGTCGCCATCCCGCGCGCCGTCGTGTTCCACCTGAACGCCGACGGCTCGCTCGACCGCAACTTCGGCAGCGGCGGCGTGTGGCTGCGCACCGGCGACGACGGCGATGCCTCCACCGCCACCAGCCTGGCCGCCAGCACCGACGGCAGCGTCTCCGTGGCCGTGACCGTGCGCGGCGCGAAGCCCGGCGCGGAGCTGTGGTCGCTGACGGACGCCGCCCCGGCCGTCATCCAGCGCAGGCCGAGCGACGACACCAGCGACGGCGAGGATCTGCGCGTCGAGTGGCTCACCAATCGCTGGGTGCTCAGCAACGGCGGCGGCCCCACCGGCATCGTGCCGCCCGCGCTGCTCGCCAGCCACGCCCCGTCGCCCGCCGCCGCGGCCGCGGCCAGCGATCCGGGCGAAGGCGGCTTCAGTCCGTTCGCGGCCGAGGCCGCATCGGCCCCCGCCGCGGCGAACGACGACGGGTTGCCGTGGACGTGGATCGCGATCGCGGCGGTGTTGCTCGCGGCGATCGCCGCCGCGGTCGCGCTGCGTGCGCGCAAGCCGACGACGGTGCTGCGCCAGCCGCCGCGCCGCTGAGGTCAGTCGTCGTTGGCGGCGCCGGCGATCACGTGGCCCAGCTCGGACACGTTGCCGTTGGAAGCCTGGCCCACCGCGCGCCGCATCAGCGACGCGGCATCCTTGCCGTGCGCCGGATACTGGCCAATGCCCACCGTGCCCATCACCGGCAGATCCTGTCCGGCGACGTTGAACGGCTGCTTCAGCGAGGAGAGCAGCTTGCGCGCCACGCCGTCGGCGTCGGACTCGGCGTCGATCCAGGCCAGCAGCACGCCGTACATGTCGCTGCCCAGCGAGGCCACGACGTCGCTCGCGCGCAGCGCCGCGCGCAGGCGCACCGCGGCCTTGCGGCGCAGCACGTTGGCCGCTTCCACGCCCAGCGCCAGCTCGGCCGCCCGAAAGCCATCCAGGCGCAGCACGATCAGCGCCATCGCCGCGGGCTCGCGCTCGCGCAGCGCCAGCAGATGGGTCATGTGCTCCAGCAACTGCGCATGGGTGGGCAGGCCGGTGGTGAGGTCGGTGCTGAAGGCGCGCTTCGCGCTCGCGTCCATGCGCTTGCGCTCGATCGCCACGCGCAGCACGCGCCCCAGCGAGTCGTCGCCGGCGTGGCGCTTGGCCAGCACGTCCTGCACGCCCATCTGCAGCAGCTTGATGCATTGCGCTGGCGTCGGCTCGGGCGCCACGACGACCACCGCCGAGTCCATCACCGCATGCGCGAGGCCGGGCCACGCCAGCAGCTTGTCGTAGTCGGCAGGCGTCTTCACCTCGACCAGCAAGGCATCGCACGGGCTGTCGTGCAGCGTGTTGGCGATGTCGGCCAGGTTGCCGCACGGATTGACGACGAACGGCCCGTAGGACGACGTGAACAGATCCGGTGCGACGGCACTGAGGCAGATGACCTGGTACGGGTTTCCCATGGGGCGCCAGCGTTGAAGTTGAAACGATGATGCCCCGCTTTTGCTGCGGTGCACAGGCATGGAAACACCGAATAAGGCCGGCGATTACCCGACCTCTTCCCAGAACGCAGAACGCCCGGCGGGGACCGGGCGCGGCGCTGGAGCGGGTGACGGGAACAAACCCAGGCATCCAACCCGTTGATTGACAACAGGTTCCTCCCGTTAGCTCTGCGGGATGAGGCCGTATTCTGTACCACTGCCACATATCCGGCAACTTGGGAGTGTCCACTGATGGTACGTGCCAATGGCCATCGATACAGGTTCGGCGCGTAGGCGACATCGCTGGTTGCATGTCGGTGCGAGAGACTGCCATTGCTCAATCGGTACTCTGACTGCTTGAGAGGCTGGTATCTGATGGGCTTCCCATGGACGCCAACCCGCCCGAAGCATGTGGGATCCCCGGTCGCCGGGGCTGAGTCTTGGCGGCAGCACCATCGCGACCGAGTTCCCTGCGCGAGGGGATGCTTCTCGAACAGCCGAGTGAAGAATGCCAAAGCCAGCTCTTCCGACTTCGGGCCTGCTCGGCAACCTTCTTGACAATGCCATCCGCTGCACGCCCAGACATGGGCGCATCGACGTGGCAATGCGGCAGGAACCAGATGGTGTCGTGCTGGAAGTTCGAGATGACGGTCCCGGAATTCCAATGGAGGAAAGGATGCGCGTTCTGGAGCGGTTCTACCGAGGTCGTCAGCAGGGCCAGCCGGGCAGCGGACTCGGCTTGTCGATCGTCAAGCGGATCGCCGACCAGCATGGCGCAACGATGTCGCTGAATGTCACACGCGGTGACCACGGCCTTCAAGTGAGCATCCGTTTTCCGAAGTCGGCAGCTCTCGAATAGGCAGCCGCATTCAGTCGGCCTCCAAAAGCCTTCGAGCTGGAGCGCATCCGCACATCTTCGTCAGTGGCCGCCTTCGCCGGGCTAGCCGGAGTTCGCAGCGCCAGGACGCACATCGGCGATGTGGCGCTGACAGCGATTAGAATAGGATAGCCCCCCATACTATCTAGATTCTCATGAGTCACACCGTCCACGACAAAGCCAAACTTCTGGGCCGCGTCCGCCGAGTCCGCGGACAACTCGACGCAATCGAGCGTGCCCTTGAGGCCGAGGAGCCCTGCGCGGAGGTCATGCGCCAGATCGCATCGGCTCGCGGGGCGATGAATGGGCTCCTCGCGAAAGTCGTCGAGGACCACATCCGTACGCATTTGGTTGACCCCGAGAAGATGCCTGGCAGCAAGGACCCGGACGCGACCGACGAGCTCGTCGAGGTCGTTCACAGCTACTTCAAGTGAGTTCAAAATGAGTCCAGACACCTTGGCCCACGGCCACGTCTTCCTGGCCCCGGGGCATGAACGCAGCGAACGCAAGACGTGGGCGGTCATTTGGCTTTGCGGGCTGATGATGGTCGCAGAGATCGTCGGCGGGACGATGTTCGGGTCGGTGGCGCTCGTCGCCGACGGACTGCACATGTCCACCCACGCCGGCGCGTTGCTGATCGCGGCGCTTGCATACACCTACGCGCGCCGGCATGCGACCGACCCGCGCTTCTCCTTCGGCACCGGAAAGCTCGGAGACCTGGCCGGCTTCACCAGCGCGATCATTCTGGCGATGATCGCGTTGCTCATCGGCTACGAGGCGGTGAGCCGCCTGCTGAGCCCTGTGGCCATCAACTTTGGCCAGGCGATTCCGATCGCTGTCTTCGGGCTTGCTGTGAACGTAGCGAGCGCGTGGCTGCTCAGTGGCGGCGACCATGGGCACCACCACGGACATGGTCACTCCCATGGAGGAGCGGACGGCGGGGATGAGGTTCGCCGGGTCGACACTTTTTGGGGGCCGCTCGCCCTCGAGGTGTTTGAGGATGGCGTCCCCCCGCGGTTTCGGCTACGCGGCGACGGGGACAGTGGTGAGCCTGCCTCCGCATGGATGGGCGCCTCGGTGGAAACTCAGCGTCCAGACGGGAGCCGGCAAGTGTTCCGGCTAGTCGATCGCGGCACCTACCTTGAATCGGTCGACGAGATTCCCGAGCCGCACGAGTTTTCAGCGCGTTTGAGTCTCTCCCGCGGCGGCGTAGAGGAGGCCCATGAGCTGAGATTCGAGGAACACGATCATGACCACGGTGAGCCTGGCGCCAAGACGCATCGAGACAACAACTTCCGTGCGGCGCTCGTGCACGTCATCGCCGACGCGGCGGTGTCAGTACTCGTCATCGCGGGTTTGATCCTCGCGCGGCAGTTCGGCTGGCTCTGGATCGACCCGCTCGTCGGCGCCGTCGGAGCGCTGGTCATTGCGAATTGGTCGTTCGGGCTCATCCGCGACACCGGTGCAATTCTTTTGGATATGAATGCCGATGGAAATTTGGCGAAGAGGATCCGCGAAGCTCTGGAGGTTGACGGCGACCGCCTGGCAGACCTGCATCTCTGGCGTTTGGGTCCCGGCCACCTCGGGGCGATCGTGTCGGTGTTGACACCCGCCATGCGCGACGAGACCTACTACCGGACAAAGCTCAGCCGCTTTGGCGCGCTATCGCACGTCACCGTCGAGGTTCGCTCCTCCCGATCCAACGCGTAGTTGCGAAGTTTTGGGAGATCGGCCCGCGCACGTGGCTCCTTTGCAAGCGCGTAGCCAGGGAATCCGACGATCAGAATATCCTCGGCGGCACGCCCGCACAATTTCGGCGCATCGTCTGGAGATCGATCGAACACGAGCCGGCGTTTCGGTTTTGCTCGTTTTGTATCGATCAGCCGCGCAGATCTCGTTTGACTCCGGCGCGGGCGTCGCGCGCCGTAGACTGGGGGCCGTACCGGACCAGATTCAATCTTCGAGGCACCGTTCTATGACGAGAAAGCGCATCGCTGGCGATTCAAACATCGATGCGACGGCAGCGCCTGAGCCACATCGATTGCCTCCCATCGCGCCGCGGTGGGTGAAAGTCCTGGGCTTCGTCGCGCTTGCCCTGGTACTGCTCATCATGGGGCTGCATCTGGCAGGCATCGGATTCGGTCCTCACATGCACCACGGGCAGTGATGGTCATGACGCCACCCCTTCGGACTCTCGCGCTGACGGCCCACGTCACTTCGTCGATTGGCTGGTTTGGCGCGGTCGCTGCTTTTCTAGTCCTTGCAGTGGCTGGGTTGACGCGCAAGAGTCCCGAAGCAGTGCTCGCCTGCTACGTAGCCATGAGCCTCATCACCTGGTTCGCCGTCGTCCCGCTCGCCGTCATTTCTCTGATCAGCGGCGCAGTTTCATCCTTGGGAACCAAATGGGGCTTGGTTCGGCACTACTGGATCATGGTGAAGCTCGTGGTCTCCATTTTTATCACCGGCTTGCTCGCACTTCACATGCCGTTGGTTGACCTTCTGGCAACCGCGTCGGCAAAAAGCTCCGCGATGAACGTCGGCCTGCACGGACTGCGGATTCAGATGATCGTCTACGGCGCGGCCGCGATGCTTGTATTGCTGCTGCTCACGGCGCTATCGATGTACAAGCCCTCCGGCTTGACGCGATATGGGTGGCGCAAGCTGCAGGCCGAGCGGGCCTCGTCACGGGCATAGATCTGCGAATCGGTTTCGCCATGGGGCACGCAGGAACCGACAGCCGTCATTCTTCGCGAAGGGCGTCGGTTCTACCGTGCGCATGGACAAGACGTCCAATCGCTTGGCCGAATTGTTCTTAGCGTGTCCGGTCTTCCTCAGGTGTCGGACGCCCGTTGGAGGGGCTGCTTGCATGCGGAGCCGGATGGCCATGCGCTGCGGCTTCACCTTCAGCTGGACGTGGCGGTTGCGATTGCTGCTGCGCCCGCTGACGCGCCTGCTCCTCGGCCTGGGCACGCTGTTGCTGCGCCTCTTGTGGAACGCGTTGCCGAGCCTGTTCTGCTGCTTGGGCTTGCTGCTGCCGCTGCGCTTGTTGTGCACGCTCCTCGGCTTGTGCGCGCTGTTGTTGCGCTTGTTGCTGGGAGCGTTGACGTGCTTGCTCGTCAGCCTGGGCTCGTTGACTCTCTGCAGTCTGTTGCGCTCTCTGGCGCGCCTGTTCGTCGGCTTGAGAGCGCTGCTGCTGTTGTGCTTGTTGTTGGGAGCGTTGACGAGCTTGCTCGTCCGACTGTGCCCGCTGTTGTTCTTGCTGCTGCGCGCGTTGTCGCTGCTGCTCTGCGCTTTGCGTGCTCTGGGCCTGTTGCTCCTGGGTCTGCGCGGCGCGCGGTCGTGCTTCGATAGCCGGAGTTTCTTGGGCGGGCCTGGTCGCAGCAGGGACGACGGAAGGCTGCGTCACCTTCTGCTCAGTTGGCTTCTCCGCAGGGGAACCGTGAGGTGCCGGAACGATGGGCGCGTGCGCCATCTGGCCACGCTGCGCCTGCGACAGCACGGCGACCGGATGCGATGGCACGGTCGGCAAGCCTTGTACATGCTGTGGCGCAGGCAGAACTGCGACGCTGCGGCCAGAGACATATGCCTGCACCGGCGTGCGCGAGGCCGGGATCGGGGCGCGCACCGACACCACCGGCTTCTGCGCCGCCGCCAAATGAGCTTGGTGAGGTACGGTGGCCTCAAATGCGCGCCCGTTTGCCATGGCACCGGCCGGTGCCTGGATCACGACGTTGGTCACGTTGCGAACGTTCGTGACGTTGTAGTTGGTGACGCGGTTGTCGTTGATGACCGTGTTGTGGCTGTTGATGTTGATGTTGCCGTGCACGCTCATGCCCACGTTCATTACCGGCGGTGCACTCACCACAACTGCCGGCGGCGTGCCCACCGGGGCGGGAATGATGATGCCTGGACGGGACCCCGGCGGCGGCGGGATGAAGATCCCGGCCGGGCCCATTGGCGGCGGCCCAACCACGACATTGACTCCGACGTAGGCCCAGGCGATCGGCCGGTCATATGACGGAGCGACGAATTCGACATCCGGGCGAGACCAGTAGCCAGGTAGGAAGATGACGCGGTCATCGCGGTGCTCGTAGTACGGCTGGACCCAGACGTATTGCGGCCGGGGCGGCACCATCCAGCGGCCCGCACACCAGACCCAATCGCCCTGCCATGTCCAGTAGCCGCCGGTCCACACTGCGTCCGGCTCTGGCGGCGGGGGGAGTTCTTCAACCAGCATCGGGGGTGGCGCCCAGCCAATCGCGACCGGTTCCGGCTCTTCCAGCGGGGCGTCCACGAAGATGCTGATGACCGACCCGAGGTCGTAGAGCCAGCCGTCGGCGCTGCCCTCCACTTGGACCTCGCCAGCATACTGGGCCTGGGCAGGCAGCGCCGTCACGGCCGCGAGCAGCGTGGCAATGGCCACAGCGACCGTCGCGCGGGTGGGACGCTGGCAATGGTTTCGAAGACTTCGCATTTGATATCCCCTTGGGTTCACGACGCATGGGCATGAGCCGCGAAAGCCGCGCGACCCGACACCTTCCAGTTCCGTCGTCCCTATCCAACGCGGTGGCAGGCGAAGCGACTGTCAGACAATGACCCGTCACCATGTCAGTTCAGCTTGGTGAAACTCGACGGCGCGTCGTCAACTTTCCAGCGAAGTTTGCTCGACATGATGCTGATCTTCATCCGACGCACCGGCGGAGCCCTGTGGATATCCAGCGCTCCGCTTGGGCACGACAGTCTTCCAGCACGTCGCCGGGCAGCATGCGCACGGCGAGCCTGATGAGCCGACGCGCCCAAGAGCGGATGCGGTCGAGCAGCTTCACGTCGCGCGTGTCAAAACGGTGGTCACTGTCCCGGGCATGGTCGAAGTTCGATGATGCGCGTGCAAATGAGCGTCCGTCCTTCAAAAGGGCTGCAGCCTCACCGACTCGCCTTCAACCCTGACTTTTCGTCGAGGCGCTGCGAGTCCCATCCAGCAACATCGGTTTGTTGTCCGCCAACCCCTCGATGATCGGGCAATCGGGACGCTCGTCACCCGCGCAGCAGGCGACAAGGTGCTCGAGCGCCCCCTTCATGGCGTCGAGTTCCAACAATTTCGCGTCGAGCTCGCGAAGATGCGCTTGAGCCAATGCCTTGACCTGCCGGCTGGGCCGCTTGCGGTTCTGCCACAGCCCGAGAAGTTCGCGAATCTGTTCGATGGAGAACCCGAGGTCACGCGAGTGGCGGATGAATCGCAGCGTGCTGATCTCTCGGTCTGCGTACTGACGATAGCCCGATTCTGTCCGCGCGGCCTCCGGGAAGAGGCCGACGCTCTCGTAGTGGCGAATCATCTTTGCCGAGACGCCGGACGCCTTGGCTGCCTCGCCAATATTCATCCTCGTTCCTTCGCGAACTCAACGGTGGCCGCAGGGCGTGTGGCGCTGGACATTCCAACGATGGAAAGGTCGAGAGTATGCACAATTCAGGCTGCAGGACTTGAGGCACGTCAAACCAAAGAGGGCTTGGTTCTGCGACGCTTGCCGAAACTACTGGAGATGCAAGTGCGCCACGTTCTTGCCTCCATCGCTGCGCCGTGCCTTCTACCTCGGGTCCTCTCGTGCTCGCCTCTTGTAGGGCGCCGTCGGTCGTGTGACCAGACAGACGCTTCGCGTTCGCTTGACCTTCCCATGCTGGCAAGGTCCACACTGACGACAAGAACAGGAGAACGCCATGCAGTCACCCGCCCCGCAACCTCGCGACCGAACGAATCACCTCATGCCAGAAGGAACGGTGATGGCCGGCGCCAGTGACAGCCACGACGCCTGTGAGCATCACGGCAAACGCGCCACGACCGCCTCCGTGCCGTCGGCTAAAGGCGGTTCGAGCCAAGTCGAGTACACCTGCCCGATGCATCCACAGGTGCGCCAAATGGGCCCAGGGTCCTGCCCTCTCTGCGGCATGGCACTTGAGCCGGTGCTGGCAAGTGCCGAAACGGGCGAAAGCGCCGAGCTTCACGACATGACGAGGCGCCTCTGGATTGGCGCGGTACTGACGGCTCCCGTCTTCGCACTCGAGATGGGCGGCCATGTCTTCGATCTCCACCACCTCATCGGGCAGCAGCCCTCGAACTGGATGCAGCTCCTTCTGGCAACGCCTGTGGTGATGTGGGCCGGATGGCCTTTCTTCACGCGAGCCGTCGCATCCGTGAAGAACCGAAGCCTCAACATGTTTTCGCTCATCGCGCTTGGCACCGGCGCGGCGTGGCTCTACAGCATCGTCGGCACCCTGGCGCCAGCGCTTTTCCCGGCCGCGTTGCACACAGAGGGCGGTGCCGTCGCGGTCTACTTCGAAGCAGGAGCCGTCATTACCGTCCTGGTGTTGCTGGGGCAGGTGCTTGAATTGAGGGCGCGTGAGAAGACCTCAGGCGCCATCAAGGCGCTACTGGGTCTGGCACCAAAGACTGCGGTCAAGGTCAAGGCGGACGGCACGGACGAGACGGTTCAGGTCGACACCATCCAGGTCGACGACCTGCTTCGCGTGCGTCCGGGCGAAAAGGTGCCGGTCGACGGCGTTCTGACCGAAGGCAAGGGCAACGTCGATGAGGCCATGGTCACGGGCGAGCCGATGCCCGTGACGAAGACGGTCGACTCCAAGGTCACGGCCGGGACGCTGAACCAGACCGGGGGCTTCGTGATGCGAGCCGAGAAGGTCGGTGCCGACACACTGCTTTCGCAAATCGTGCACATGGTGGCCGCAGCTCAACGCAGCCGGGCGCCCATCCAACGCATGGCCGACCAGGTCGCGGGTTGGTTCGTGCCCGTTGTCATCGCGATTGCCGTACTGACGTTCGTCGTCTGGCTCGTCTGGGGCCCGCCGCCAGCGTTCAGCTATGCGCTCGTCACCGCGGTCGCCGTCCTCATCATCGCGTGTCCGTGCGCGCTGGGTCTGGCAACCCCGATGTCCATCATGGTAGGCGTCGGCAAGGGCGCGCAGCACGGTGTCCTCATCCGGGACGCCGAAGCGCTCGAACGCCTGGAAAAGGTCGACACGCTGGTGCTCGACAAGACCGGGACGCTGACCGAAGGGCGGCCCAAGGTCGTGCATATCGAGGCTGCCCCTGGCTTTGCCATCGAAGACGTGTTGCAGAAGCTGGCCAGCGTGGAGCGGGCGAGCGAACACCCATTGGCGCAGGCCATCGTGAATGACGCAATGCAACGCCAGCTCACGCTGTCTTCGGTGACCGACTTCGACTCACCCGTCGGCAAGGGCGTCGTCGGCATCGTCGACGGCATCCGCGTGGTCTCGGGCAGCGCCAAATTCCTGACCGAGCAGGGCATCAACGCCGGCGCCATGGACGTGGCGGCCGAAGAGCAGCGTTCAAACGCTGCCACGGTCATCTTCGTGAGCGTCGGCGGCACGCTGGCTGGCTTCGTCGCCATCGCCGACCCCATCAAGGCGACGACTCCTCAAGCACTTCAAGCCTTGAAGGCCGCTGGCATCCACATCGTCATGCTCACGGGGGATGGCAAGACGACCGCAGATGCGGTCGCCCGCCAGCTCGGCATCGACGACGTCGTGGCCGAAGTGTTTCCAGAGAACAAGGCGGCCGTGGTCAAGCGCCTGCGCGACGAGGGTCACGTCGTTGCGATGGGCGGAGACGGCGTGAACGACGCGCCGGGGCTCAGTTCGGCCGACGTTGGCATCGCAATGGGCACCGGGACAGATGTCGCAATGGAAAGCGCCGGCATCACGCTGCTCCGAGGCGACCTCATAGGCATCGTGCGGGCGAGGACGCTGTCACAGGCCACCATGAGGAACATCCGTCAGAATTTGGCGCTCTCGTTCGTGTACAACGCTGCAGGAATTCCCCTCGCTGCAGGTGTCCTGTACCCATTCTTCGGCGTTCTGCTCTCACCTGTCGTCGCAGCCGCGGCAATGGCGTTGTCTTCGGTCAGCGTCATCGTCAATGCGCTTAGGCTGCGGACGGTGAACGTGGATCTAGCCGGCTCGGCCCGCGACGCGACGCGACGCGACGGTTTGATGATGCCTGAGGGAAGGGCCCAGCACGGGCGCCCCACTTAAGCGTCAAGCCGTGTATGAACGATTCGATTCGCGCGCGTGACGTGATCGCCGTGGTCAAGCGCTTGGTCCGAGACTGCCAGATTCGATTGCATCTGCCTCGTCTCGGCCGGCAAGCCGTTGGCCGCGAACTTGGTCCAGGCAGCGGCCTTCGCTACACTGTCGCCACTCAACCATGGATGCCGCATTTCGCCGACCGAAGCGGAGTTGAGCCAATGAATCTGCTTGCGCGCTGCGCGAACGTGGGAATGTTCACGGCGCTTCCAGACTTCGACATCCCGTGTCAAACTCAAAAGCCGCATGGGTATACCGAGACGCCAATGTCTCAGACTTCGCCTGAGGCGCATTGCCGAAGGCGCGAGACAGATCGCGTGGAGAAGGATTACCGTGATGCCGATTCGATCGCTCATCTTGCTTTTGCTCCTGTGGGGCGGAGCCGCCGAGGGCACACCGCCCTTGCAGGTCACATACCCCGCAATCGAATCGCGAACCGATACACGCTTCGACGACCTGAAAGAGATCCTCAAGACGGCGCTCGACGAAACCGTGGATACCGACGGCCCCTACACGCTGACCGAGAGCAGCCGCTACGTGAACGAAGCCCGTTATATCGCCGAGATACGCGATGGCGGTGGTGAGGCCAATGTCATCTGGAGTTCGACCTCCGACCAGAAGGAGCGCGAGCTGCTGCCCATTCGGTTCGAACTCCGCAAAGGATTGCTCGGCTTTCGTGTCGCGCTCATCGATCAGCGGCGTCAGAAGGAGTTCGATCGTGTGGCGACGTTCGCCGATGTGAAGAAGCTGACGATCGGCCAGGGCATCGGCTGGGGCGACGTCGCGGTCTACCAGGCGGCGGGCATGAAGGTCACGACGGCTCCTTACGAGGATCTGTTCCGCATGGTCGCCAACGATCGCTTCGACCTGTTTCCGCGCGGCGTCAGTGAAGCCTTCCGTGAGCGTGACACGCGTCGAGACCAGGTACCCAATCTGTCCGTGGAGCGGGGCATCCTGCTCTACTACCCCTGGCCGTACTACTTCTTCTGCAATCGCAAGGACACGGTATTGGCCGCGCGGATCGAACGAGGTTTGAAACGCATGCGCGCCGACGGCAGCTTCAATCGGATCTTCTGGAAATACAACCGCGCCGCCATCGAACAGGCAAGGATGAGCGAGAGGCGTGTGATCCAGATACCGAATCCGTTGTTGCCGAAGGACACACCACTCGGCGATACCGGGATGTGGTTCGACCCGAAGCGCGACACGCCGCCGAATTGACCAGGGGTCGGGGCCGATCTCCGGGCGTTCCTGCGTCAATCAGGGTTCCGCCGCCACGCATGCAGTGTGCCGTATACAACGCCGGCAGCCATGCAATTCCTTCGGGATGGGCTGCGGGTGGTTGCTCGACAGCTGCCGCGCCGACGTGCCCGGCCGGCGCGACTCCGATGCGCGGCTTCCTGCCATGCAATCCGAGCGCCAACGCCTCCAGGTGCGCAGGAATTGCCATTTTGTGTCCTCAATAGGGCGTGCTCGGCGCCGAAATACCGTGTGAGCCCGGCGGGTCGACCCAGGCCATCCTTCATTGCCGCGGCCACCAGAGCCCCAGATGTTCATGATTCCGCTCTCATCGCGATCCCTGCGTTCGTGGCTGACCGCGCCCGCGCGAGCAGTGCGGTTTGCCGTCGAGAATGCGCTCGGCCGCCGCGTTATCGCCTGGATGCTCCTCTGCTGCCTCGGTCTGGCTGTAGTGTCGACCGCCGGCCAGATGTATGTGAACTATCGCCGCGACGTCGCGCAGATTGAGCAGCGCCTCATCGAAATCGAGCGGTCGTCGACGTCTGCCTTGACATCCGCCGTATGGAACCTTGACCAGGCTCAGTTGAAGGCTCAACTTGCGGACATTGCGGCGCTTCCGGACATGTCGTCGGCGGTATTCGTCGATGCGCGCGGGAAGACAATGGCCGAGGCGGGCCATCCCACCACGGGCGCGATCGTTCGAGTCATCCCCATTTCATCCCCCGCCGAGCATTCGGCAAATCGGGTCGAGCTCGGTAAACTCACGATCCAGGCTTCGCTGGCTGGCGTCTACGACGATCTCCGCGACGACGCGATCCTGACCCTGGTGTCGAAGGCCGGCGAGATCTTCCTCGTCTCCTTCATGATGCTGCTGATATTCCGCGGCTTGGTCAGCCGCCCGCTTTCCGATCTCGCCCGATCCGCAGCCCGCGCGGATCATCTCATCGAGCCCATCGAGCCCATCGAACTGAGTCGAGGGCCCCATGCGGACGACGACTTCGACGTCCTTGTCCGCGCGCTCAACTCGATGCGATCCTCGCTCAAGCGCGATTTCGACGACTTGAAGGCAGCGCGGACCGCGCTCGCCGCCAGCGAGGAGCGCTATCGAAGCCTGGTGGAGTCGACAAACGTCGTCGGCTGGGAGTTCGAGACCGAAAGGCGGGCCATGACCTTCATCGGCCCGCAGATCGTCGGATTGCTCGGGCATCCGATCGCGATCTGGCGCTCAAAGGGCTTCGCACTGGAGACCGTCATGCCGGACAGCCTGACAGTCCTGGATGCCGCCCTGCAAGGTCCATCGGATCGCATCAACCTTGAATGCTGCCTGAGGACGGCAGACGGGCGCAGTCGCTGGTTCGCAGCGCTCGCCGATCGGCGCGAGGGCCCCGCGGGCAGTCTCTGGCAAGGACATTTGGTCGACATCGACGCACGCAAGCGCACCGAGCATGAACTTGACGCGTACCGTCATGAGCTGGAGCTGCGCGTTGCCCAGCGAACAGTCGACCTCGATGCGAAGGTCGCCGAGCTGGAGGTCAAGCGTGAGGAGCAGCGCGTTCTCATCGAGAAGCTGGAGGCGGCTCGCAACCAGGCCATGCAGGCCGAGAAGCTGGCCTCGATAGGACAGCTCGCCGCTGGAGTGGCTCACGAGATCAACAATCCAATCGGATTCGTGCTGTCGAACTTCAAGTCGCTTGAGCGCTACATGACCGATGTCTTCGACGTCATTGCCGCCTACGAAGCTGCCGAGGCGATGCTGCCGCCGAGCGGCCCTCAGGTTGCAGCACTTCGTCAGGCGAAAGAGACTGCCGAGCTCGATTTCGTCCGGGAGGACATCAAGCAGTTGCTGATCGAGTCCTGTGATGGTCTCGACCGTGTCAAGCGCATCGTCCAGGATCTCAAGGACTTCTCGCGGGTAGGCGAGAACGAGTGGCAGACGGTTGACCTCGTGCGGGGTCTCGAGAGTACCCTGAACGTCGTGCGCAACGAGGTCAAGTACAAAGCCGAGGTCGTGAAGCGCTATGGCGCGACGCCTGAGGTCGAATGCATGCCATCGCAGCTGAACCAGGTCTTCATGAACCTGCTGGTCAACGCCGCCCATGCGATCACCGATCGCGGCACCATCACGATCGGTTCGGGCACAGTGGGCGACCACGTCTGGGTCGCTGTTTCCGACACGGGCTCCGGGATCTCGCCGGATGTCCTCGGCCGCATCTTCGACCCGTTCTTCACGACAAAGCCTGTTGGTCAGGGCACCGGACTCGGTCTCTCACTGTCGTACAGCATCGTGCGCCGGCATGGTGGACGCATCGAGGTCGAGAGCGAAGTGGGCGTCGGGACGACCTTCCGCGTCTGGTTGCCGATCCGGCAGGTGGAACAGACGCGGCAAGTCGAGGTCGCCTGATACCGCTGCGCTTCATGCAGGTACTGCCCTCAAGCCTCGAAAAGGCGAATCAGCCTGAAAGAGGGAGTTGCTCCTCTCCAGAGCGCTGATCGGTGGGGGTTTCCCTTTGATAGCCATTGCGATGTCGGGTTCGAGCCCCGCATTCCGTTCCAAGAAGATGTAGACACCAAATCAGGGATCGGTCCGGATCGGATACATCGCAATGTCAATAGCCTCGGTACAGCATTCGGCATGCAGTGCTTGTTCAGCGCGATATCCGATATCGGCGCGGGATTGCGCGGCGCGTCGCGTCCGAGCCGCAAGCGCGCCTTCAGCTCCCCTTCGATTGCGCCATGCGAAGCCATGTTTCCACGACGGCAGGGTCGAAGTGAGTTCCGCTCTCCGCGATCAAGCGTCCGGCCACGGCCTGGGCATCGCAGCACGCGAGACCGGACCTCCCGTGCGCGAGATCGTCGGCGGCGTCCGCAAACGCGAGGATTCGGGCTCCGAGCGGGATGGCGGCGCCCGCATTCCCGAGGGGGAATCCCTTTCCATCGAATCGTTCATGGTGCGCCTCGATCAGGGAGGCGACCGGCAGCATGTCTTCCATCGCCGCCAGCGCTCGCGCGGAAAGCGAGGGGTGATCGCGGTAGATGGCGTCCTCTTCCGAGGTCCCCTTGCCGTCGAGTTGCGAAAGCATTTCATCGGGGAGTCCGATCAGGCCGACGTCATGCAGCAATCCCGCGACGAAGACGTCGAGCACCACCTCCGAAGGCAGTTCCATGTTTCGGGCGAGGTCTCGCGCAAGGGCCGCCACCCGACGCCCGTGTTCAAACAAGCCCGTGCAGCGGACTTCGAGGAGGTTCGTCAACACCTTGACCGACTGGAGATAGTGGCGCTGTCGAGCGGAATCCGAATTCCGCCGATCCGCGGCGTGCTGCTCCTGCAACTGCTGCAGTTCGTCGTTGAGCTGGCGCAGTTGTTCGCTCTGGGCTGCACCCATGCCGAGCAAGCGCGCCTCGTCTTTCAAGCGTTGGCGCAGTTCCAGGCCTTCTCGCACGGATTCGACGAGTTCCCGCTCGTCCCAGGGCTTTTGCAGGTACCGGAATATCCGGCCACGGTTCACGGCCAGGATCGTGGCTGCCATGTCGGAGTATCCCGTCAGCAAGATGCGCACCGTATCTGGCCAGTCGCTGCAGATCCGCTCGAGCAGCTGCGCGCCGTCCATACCCGGCATGCGCATGTCCGAGATCACCAGGTCGATCGGCAGCTCTGCCATGAACTCCAGCGCCTGAGCGCCGCTCGTCGCCGTGATGACGGCGACGTCCGGCGAACGCAGGGTGCGCTTGAGCGCCGAGAGGATGCCGGGCTCGTCATCGACGCAGAGCACGGTCTTCTTCGCGCTGGGCGCGGGCGCGGCAAGGTCTTCTCCACATGTACCGGAGGCGGCCGCGTCATGCGGAATCGACTGCATCATCGTTGTCAGTTCCTACTCATCAACTGGTTTGGACGTTCATGCTGACTCGCATCGCCATGCAGCGCAATGGCTTGCGTCGGAGATGGCGTCTCCCGCAGGACATATTGCTCATCCCAGTGGTCCGGTACCGTGGCCTGCTCGACGGGCAATCAACAGGCCAGGGTGCGGCCCCGGATTTATCGGCCTTCCACCTGCTTTTTCCGGTTCGCGCGCCGATGATTCGCCCTAAGATGATTCGGTCTACTTCGTCCCGTTTCGCAGGGAACAAGCAAACGCGACTCATTGGATCAGCAGCAGATCGCGGGAAATGAAGTGACGAATCGTCCCCAGGAGCGATCCATGGCAACCCTGCCGATGACGTCGGCTGACACAACCGCGTCGCCTTCCCCCACGCCCCCGACATTGCTTCTGGTGGACGACGAGCCGTCGATTCTCAGCGCGCTGCGGCGATTGTTCCGCCCGCAGGGATACCGGATTCTCATGGCCGAAGGCGGTGCGGCAGCCCTGGAACTCGTCGCGAACGACGCCGTCGACCTCGTGATATCGGACATGCGCATGCCGGGCATGGACGGCGCCCAATTCCTGGAAAAGATCCGGCACCTGCAGCCCCACGCGGTCCGCATCCTGCTGACCGGCTACGCCGACATCAGCTCGACGATTGCCGCGATCAATGGCGGGGAAATCCATCGCTACATCGCCAAGCCGTGGGACGACAACGACATCCTGCTCGTCGTTCGCGAGGCCCTAGCACGGCGCGACCTCGAGGTTCGCAATCATGAATTGACGGAACTCACGGGCCGGCAGAACGAGGAATTGCGCAGCCTGAACGCGAATCTTGAAGAGCGTGTGAGTCATCGCACCGCGGAGATCGAGCAGATCAACGACATGCTCAATGTGGCCTACGCGGAGCTCAAGTCGAATTTCATGCTCTCGATGCAGATCTTCGCCGGTCTGATGGAGTTGCGGCACAACGGCATGTCCGGCCATTCGCGGCGCGTGTCCGAGTGGGCGCGGCGGGTGTGCAGCCTGTTGAAGCTCGACGATCGGACGAGCCAGGACATCTACGTCGCCGGGCTGCTCCACGACATCGGCAAGATCGGCTTCCCGGACGGCCTGCTCGGCAAGCCGGTGTCGCTCATGTCCGCCGAGGAGACGACGCGCTATCGCAAGCACCCGCTGAACGCCGAGGCCGCGCTGATGCCGTTGGTGCAACTGCAGCCCGTCGCCAAGATCATCCGATCGCAGCACGAACGCTATGACGGAAACGGCTTTCCCGACGGGTTCGAGGCGGCGGAGATCCCGTTGGGCGCCCGCATCCTGGCACCCATCATCGACTACGAGAACTTGTTGACCGGAACACTGGCAGAGCGCCGCTTTTCGCCCGAGGACGCCGCCGCGAGCATCCGGCGCGGCGCCGGCAGCCGATACGACGGCAAGGTCGTGGACGCGCTGCTCGACGCACTCAAGCAACCGCTCGATGATTCGCGCGACGATCGGTGCATATCGGCAACGGAGCTCGTCGCCGGCATGGTCCTGTCGCGGGACCTCGTCAGTCCGCAAGGAACCTTGCTGCTCGCCGCGGGCTATGCGTTCGACGCGCGCGTCGTACGCCAGGTGCGCGAGTACGCGCAACGGGAAGGCGCGAAGCTGATGCTCCATGTCCTCCGCGAAACGGCTGCGGCGTCGCAGCCATGAATCTCCAGGGAGTACAAAATGCATCGAATTCTCCTCGTCGATGACGAGAGCGGCGTCCTCAATGCGTTGCAGCGGCTGCTGCGCCTGACGCCCCTCGTGGTGCGAGGGGTGGCGTGGCATCCACGCGTCGATGTCTTCACTTCCCCGGTCGAGGCCCTCAGGTCGGCTGCGGAGTGCGCCTACGACCTCGTGGTGTCCGACTTCCGTATGCCTGAGATGGACGGCGTCGCGGTATTGCGCCGCATGCGCGAGCTGCAGCCCGATTGCGCGCGCGTGATCCTGTCCGGCTATACCGATCTCAACGGCTTGATCGGCGCGATCAACGAGGCGCGCATCGACCGCTTCATCGCCAAGCCGTGGAACGATTTCGAGTTCGTCAGCACGCTGACGCAGGTGCTCGAGATCCGAGCGCTCCGGATGGAGAATGAGTCGCTCGCCGACCAGGTCAGGGTCGACCGCGGCGAGATCTCCCCCGCCGAACTTGAACTGAAGCGGCTCGAGCAACAGGAGCCCGGCATCACGCAGGTGCAATGGGGTCCGGATGGCTCCGTCATCATCGACATGGACGAGATCGCCGAAGCGTTGCGCGGCCATGGAAACTGAACTTCTGCACGGCAACCTGGCGGGCGGCGACCCGAGTGAGGCCGAGACGGCATGTCGCACCGTCCTGCATGCCTTGAGCTTGCCGGCCTTCCTGCATCGCGGCGGCCGCCTGCTCTGCGGCAACGCGGCACTTGCGCGCCTGCTCGGCTACGCGCAGGACCAACTGCTGACGCTGACCCACGACCAGTTGGCCGAGCCCGAGATGCGCGAGAAGATGGCCTCGTACGGCAAGGGTTGCCTCGAGACGGACCCGGAGCCTGCCGCGACGGAGATGACCCTTCGCACGGCGAGCGGGGACGACCGCTTCGTCGAACTGACGGCACGCCGGATCGACATCGCCGGACATGCGATGGTGCTTTCGACTTGCCAGGATTTGAGCGACATCCGGCACGTCCAGACCAGTCTGCTGAACATGAGCCAGGTACTGAACCAGATCCTCGACAGTGATCCGGTCGCAACCTTCGTCGTCGACGCGGAGCATCGCGTGACGCACTGGAACCGGGCCTGCGAGCAGCTGACCGGCCGGGATTGGTGGGACATGCAGGGCGTGATCGACAAAGGCATGGTCTTCTACGGCGCCGAGAGACCTCTGCTTTGCGACCTGATCGTCGACGGTGCCGGCGCCGAGGCGCTGGAAGTGCTGTATCACGGGAATATACGTGCCTCGAAGATCAGCGAAGGCGCGTTCGAGGCCGAATCGTTCTTTCCGAACTTCGGAGAGTCGGGGCTCTGGCTCTTCTTCACGGCCGCGCCCCTGAGGAATTCGGAAGGCAAGGTCGTCGGCGCAATTGAGACGCTTCAAGATGTGACACAGCGGCGCAATGCCGAGGACGAGCTGATGCGGCACCGCAATCAGCTTGAACTGTTGGTTAGCGAACGTACTGCCGAACTCGACAGCACGAACCGGGAGCTGTCCGCGTTCATGGAAAACGCCAGCGTGGGCATCCTGGCGATCACCGACCGCCGGATCGCCCGCCACAACAAGAAGTTCGCGGAGATGTTCCTCACCGAAGGTCAAAGCGCCGCGGGCCGTGCGACCGCCGACTTCTTTTGCTCGCCGGCAGACTACGAGGAGTTCGCTGGTATCGCTTTTCCCAAGCTGGCCGAAGGGCGCCCGTTCCAGCACGAGATGATGCTGTGCCGGCTCGATGGCAAGCAGCTGTGGGTCCAGATGATCGGCTACGTCTCGAACGCGGACGATCCCGCGGCGGGCGCCTGGTGGCTGCTCCAGGACCGCAGCGAGGTCCAACGGGCGCAGGAGGCGCTGGAGACGAACTATGCACGCCTGAAGGAGACCAACCATCGACTCGAGGAAGCGCAGAACCAGTTGCTGCAGTCGGAGAAGATGGCGTCGATCGGCCAGTTGGCCGCCGGTGTCGCGCACGAGATCAACAACCCGATCGGGTTCGTCAATTCGAACCTCAACTCCCTGAAGCACTACGTCGACGATCTCCTCCGGCTCATCGCCGATTACGAGTCGATGGAAGCGCAACTCGAGCCGGAGGCGCGCCAGCGCCTGCAGGCTGCGAAGAAGGACGTCGACCTCCAGTACATGCTGGAGGACCTGCCGGTGCTGCTGCGCGAGAGTGCCGACGGCCTGGGGCGCGTCAAGCGGATCGTGCAGGACCTCAAGGACTTCTCGCGGGTCGACAACTCCGACTGGGCGGAGGCCGATCTGAACGCCGGGCTGGACTCGACTTTGAACGTCGTGCTCAACGAAGTTAAGTACAAGGCCGAGGTCGTGAAGAACTACAGCGTCCTGCCGCCGGTGCGGTGTCTCGCCGCGCAGTTGAACCAGGTGTTCATGAACTTCATCGTCAACGCTGCGCATGCGATCGAATCTCGCGGCGTCATCACGTTGTCGAGCGGTCATTGTGGCGCCTGGGTCTGGATCGAGGTCGCAGATACCGGCAGCGGCATGTCCGAAGAAGTGCAGCGACGGATCTTCGAACCCTTCTATACGACCAAGCCGGTCGGCAAAGGCACAGGGCTCGGCCTATCACTGTCGTTCTCGATCGTGCAGAAGCACAAAGGGACTATCAAGGTGAAGTCCGAGCCCGGCAAGGGCAGCGCATTCAGAGTCTGGATTCCCGTGGATCCGGAGGGGTCGGACGAAGCGCCAACCCTGCCTTCCGAAGCACAGGCGAGCTGACGGAGGCGGGCGATGGACATCTCGGAGAACCTTCAACCTGCTCAGGCCTCTGACCTGGATGATGTCCTGCTCGACCACGTCCACGCGGGCGTCTGTGTGATCCGCGACATGCGCTTCCTCTACGTGAACCGGCGCCTCGCGGACATGCTGGAATACGACTTGTCCGACATGCTCGGTGGAATGGACGCACTGCAGATCGTCCATCCCGACGATCGCCCGCTCGTCCTCGAAAGGGTCCGTCGCCGAAACGCCGGCGAAGTCACTGCGCCCTACGACATCCGCATCGTCGGGCGTACAGGCCACGCCGTGGACGCGCGGGTGTGCGGGAGACACATTCGATTCGCGGGCGAAATCGCCAACCTCGTCACGATGACCGACATCAGCGAGGTCAAGCAAGCGCTGAACGCCGCGGGACGACGCGCGCAAATGCTCGCGCTGACGGAGGACCTCTGCCGAGGGGCTTCGTTCGAGATCGACCTTCGCGAAGATCGAGTAGCTGTCTCGGCGGGTCTCTGGGCATTGCTCGGTTGCGCCCCCAGGTCATCGATCATGAGCCGTCGAGCGGTGCTGTCGCGAGTCGCACCCAGCGACCGTGCCGCTGTGGTGAACGCCTGGCGACGAGCGATACCAGGACGTCCTTTCGAACTCCAGCATCGCATGCGCCGATTGGACGGCGGAATCTGCATCGTTCATCACCGTGGGTTGATCGAGCTGGATCCCTCCGAAGGCGTCCCCCGCGGCATCGCTATCCTTCAAGACGTGACGGCGCAGCGCGATACGGAGCGCCGACTGCAGGAGTTGTCGAGTCTCGATCCACTGACCGGTCTGCCCAATCGCGCAGGGTTGATCGAGCGAACGGAGGCGCGCTTCGCTGCGTCCATCGGTGCCGGGAGCCAGGTGATTCTCATTGCAGTCGAGATTCCTCAGATCCTGCAGGTCAAGCAAGGGATGGGGTTCGAGGCAGCGGACGTACTCACCATGTCGCTCGCGGCGCGCATGATGATGGCGCTGCCCGAAGGGGACATTCTTGCAAGACTGGCCGGCGGCGAATTCGCGATCCTGGTTCGCGAAGAGCAAGGTGACGACGTCGGCGTCGCGGTGTCAGCGCGTGCCCGCGCGATCGAATCGGCCCTGGACGAGCCACTCCCTCTCCAATCGACAAGCGTGTTCGCCACCTATACGATCGGCGCGGCCCGCTCCCCTGAAGACGGCGATCAGGCGGGATCGCTGCTGTCGTCGGCACTCGTCGCCCTGAAGTCCGCCGCCGAGGCCGGCGCCGGAGCGATCCGGCTGGCATCTTCGCGTGGAAACGAGCGCGCGATGCGGCAGATCGCCCTGGAATGGGCGTTGCGCCGGGCCCTCGCCGGCGGTGAGTTCAGCCTGAAGTACCAACCTCAGGTCGAGCTGCGCTACGGGCGCGTCCAAGGCGTCGAAGCCCTGCTGCGCTGGCGATCGTCATCGTTGGGCGAGGTGCCTCCAGCCGAGTTCATCCCGATCGCTGAACAGAGCGGTCTGATCGTGGCGATTGGCGAGTGGGTGTTGCGGACCGCCTGCATGCAGGCGGCAGCCTGGAAGCGCGAGGGATTCGTCAACTTGCGGGTTCACGTGAACATCTCGGCAGTGCAACTGGCACGCGACGATCTGGCCGATCGCATCCAGGCCATCCTGCTGGAATCCGGTGCCGATCCCGGCCAGCTTGGCGTGGAGGTGACCGAGAGCATGCTCTCGGACGACACCGAGAAGGCCGCGCGCGCGCTCGGCGCCCTGCGCGCGATCGGGATGGAAATCTCGCTTGATGATTTCGGGACGGGCTATTCGAACCTGAGCACCCTGCGCGCGTTGCCGATCGACGTGATCAAGATCGATCGGTCCTATGTCCACGACGTGCTGGCCGCGCCGGTGGAGGTCTCAATGACGCGCGCAGTCATCACGATGGCCCATAGCCTGCAGATGCGCGTGCTGGCCGAGGGGGTTGAGTCCGAGAGCCAGCTCGCGCTGCTGCTGGCAAATCGCTGCGACGCCATCCAAGGGTACTACTTCAGCGAGCCGGTGAACGCAGCGGCGATCTCGGCGCTCATGCATGAGGGACGACAGCTGCCGGCGCATCTCTTCGATCGCGCCCCGAAGCAGCGCACCCTGCTGCTCGTCGATGACGAGGAGAACATCGTCGCTTCGCTCAAACGGTCATTGCGACGCGGCGGCTACCGCATCGTCACCGCCAACAGCGCCGCCGAGGGCCTGCAACGTCTAGCCGAAACCGAAGTCGATGTCATCGTGTCCGACCAGCGGATGCCGGGGATGACCGGCGTGGAGTTCCTGCGCCGAGCCAAGGATCTGTACCCGGACACCGTGCGAATCGTTCTGTCCGGCTACACCGAGCTGCAGTCGATCACCGATGCCATCAACGAGGGCGCCATCTACAAGTTCCTCACCAAGCCCTGGGAAGATGATCTGCTCCGGGCCAACATCGACGAAGCATTCCGCCAGAAGGGAATGGCCGATGAGAACCGCCGGCTCGATCGGGAAGTGCGAACGGCGAACGCCGAACTCGCGGAGCTCAACCATCGGCTCCAGGCTGCACTGGCGACGCAGAACGAAAAACTCAGCGTCGTGGAAGATCGCGGACGCAATGCGCTCGAAGTTCTCTACAACGTTCCGATACCCCTCGTCGGCTTTGACACGGAAGGCTTGATCGCGTTCGCGAACCAGGACGCAGAACGGCTCTTGCCCGACATCCGCGAGTGGATCGGCACGTACGCGCAAGATTCGTTTCCCGCCGGCTTCCGTGACGTGTTTTCCCTGGCCAGCGGGCAGTCGCTCGACATCGACCTCGACGGCGTGTCGTATCGGTGCAGTTGTCGGGCGATCGACGATACAGGCGGTCAACGCGGTACCTTGGTTGCGATCATCCCTGGGGGAGAGTTCGCTCCGCCCTAGCAGTTCTGCATTCGTGACTACAAGAAGATTCAGGGAAGGAAGAAGATGACCACCAAAACCCCTCCGGTCGAGGCGCCTGCCGTCGTCGAACCAGTGCAGGCACCACCAGGGAGCTCGTCGCGGATCGACTGGCTCTTTCGCGACGCATTGCGCAACCGGCAAGTTCACCCTTTGATGGACCTGGTGCGCCGCTATCGCGCGAAGGATGTGACATGAGCCCCGGCAATCCCAAACCTCGGCTGGAGCGGTTGCGGGAATTGCCTTCGCTGCCGCAAGTCGTGCTCGACCTCCAGGTCGCACTGGGGCGTGAAGACGTCTCGCTCGATGCCATTGCGGAAACGGTGTCTCACGACCAAGCTCTTGCGGCGAAGGCCTTGCGCATCGCGAACTGTTCGTTCTACGGCGTGCCCAGTCGGGTGGTGTCGATTCGCCAGGCCATCGGCATCCTCGGCCTGCGCAGTGTCTCGACACTGCTGGTCGCGGCGGCCGTCAGCGATCGCTTTCCCCGAATCGTGTGCGCGGGATTCGATCTGGGTCGCTATTGGCGCCATTCAGTCGCCGTGGCGCTATGCGCCAGAGAGATCGCTAGGCATGTCCGCATCGACGCCGATACCGCATTCACAGCCGGGCTCCTTCACGATCTTGGGCGCCTGGCATTGGCCAGCCAATTGCCGCAAGCACTCGAGCGCGCCTACAAACGGCGCGGCGAGCGCGACTGCCAGATGCTGGAGGCAGAACGTGCCGAACTCGGGACGGACCATGCAGAAATAGGCAACGAGGTCGGCTTGCGCTGGCACTTCGGCGCCGAGGTCGTCGATGCAATGCGACTGCATCATGAGCCCCCGGTCGCGACGACGGTGAACCTCATCGACGTCGTGCACGTCGCTGACAACATCGCCCACGCGCTGGACCTGGCGCGTGACCCAGACGACATCGTGCCGACGCTGGACTCCGCGGCCTGGAATCGCGTCGGTCTGACCCAGGGCCAATGCTTCACCATCTTCGAGAACACTGAAGCCGAACTCGATGGCTTGTGCGAGGCGTTGACGGTTTGAGCGCTAGGTGCGCGACCTGCTGGAATTCAATATGGCGACGCGGGTTCCTGATGTCACCAAGATTTTGACGTTGGCAAGATCTGCCTGGATCGGCACTGCCTCTATGACCCTAGCCGAGCGTCCAGCCGAACCACTCGTCGCTCACCCAGGTCGGGAGTTGAGTTGCGCTACCTCAAGGATTTGAGCGAATCGTGGGGATGCTTTTGGGAGACGCGCATACTCGTTCGCACAAAAGCCGCAGGGAAAAACATGACCCACGACAAGGGAAACGACCCATCCACGACTGACCCGCCATCGGTCTCAGCGGACACGCGCTCCGATCCGTCGAGTGGCGGCGTCCGTAATACAGGACAAAGACATCCAATGGTCACGGCATCCGATGCCGAGAAATATCGCTGGATGCGCGCGCATCGAGGCAACTTTGCCATCATCGAGGCGCTCGCGAATTCCGACAGGGACGCTGACTTTGACAATCGCATTGAAGCAGAGATGCGAATGTCCGCGGCAGGCCTCGACTCCTACCGATCCGGCGCGAACTTTCCTCGCTGAACGCTGCCACCCGTGCCTCGTGATCGGCTGCATGGTACTGTCGGCCCTGCTGGCGGAGGGCATCTCTGCGCGTAGCGCGATCACGTTCGGCGAATTTGAAGTCAGGGCCGACGGGAGCTGCCGACGCCAGCTCTACTATGGCCGGGCGATGGTCGAGGCCTACCGTGCCGAGCAACGCGAGAAATGGATTGGAATCACGATCCAGCCCTCAGCGTGGAAGCCTTTTGAAGCCGAGAAGCCTGGAATCATCGATCAGTTTACGCACGAAAAGGTTTGGCTGCGCGACACCAGGATGATGTATTGCTCCTGAAGCTGTTGGTCAAGCTCAACGGCTGGGAGTACCTGATTTGGGTAGCCGAGGAGCAGGCGCCCTCTCCGAAGCGAATCCGTGAGCCGGCGGTCAAAGTTGCGGCGACGCATCCCCTCGACGAACAGCCCTTTGTCGGCGAGGCCTTCGGGGCATGACTCTTCGCGCTCGTGCGATCTGGTTGCAACGCGCCGGCACCGCCGTCCCATCGGACGCCTGGACGATGTTCAAGGACAACGTCGGCGGCCCATCGAGCAGCATCGAGACTGCCGCCGAGTTCGTCGGTTCTCGGCGAAGTCGAAGACGACTGCGTTGGGCGGGAACGCAGCCCACGCGTCAGACGACCAGGCCTTTGACCTTCTTGTTGATCGTGCCCTTCACCCCGTGAAGGCTGATCTCGACCTGATCCTTCGGAACGGCGGCACGAACGGTCAGGTCGATCGGCTTGTGGTGAACGAACTTCGCCGGGCTGTTCCATGCCTCGCCTTGCGATGGCTTCTCCAGTCCGTAATGAAGGGCGCGTTCCGCCTTGATGCCCTGGATCGGATGCGACGCTGCGCGTTGCGCGTCCTTGCCGACTTTCTCCAGGTATGCCGGGTCGTGTTCGTCGCCGCGCGCGATGCCATTGGCACCTAGGTAGGGCTTGTTCCCCAACGGGATCAGCGCCGCGGAAGACTTCATGGCACTGACGTCGAATTGCTCGACCAGCTCAACCCCGCGCGCCTGTGCTTCCTTCAGCTTCGCCTGTCGATGAACCTCGTAGTAACTGATGAACCACTCGCTTTGTTCGCGGGCCAGCGTCGCGACATTGTTCGCGGACCGGAAGCTGGTCTTGGTGAGCGCATTGCGCTGCGGGTAAGCAGCCGCCATTGCCTCGAGCTCCTCTGCGGTTCGCTTGGGCTCGCTGCTGGGCCGCTTCTCGGCCCAAGCCTTTACCGCCGTGGCATGCCTGACCGGAGCGTCGAACCAGTTCTGGTGCCGAGTGCAGTCGACCAGCCATTCCCACATGGGAGAACGGCGATAGGCGATGCCATCGTTGTCCTTGACAAATATCGGCGACACCGACATCCGGCCGGCCGTGTTCGCGTAGACATCGGCAGTGGCCTCGTTCCAGCCGAGTGCGAAGCCAGCCGCGAGCCATTGGTAGCTGTGGGAAAACTCGCCATGACCGAGTGCGAAAGAGTCTTTCCATAGGATCTTGCCGCGCACTCGTTCACCGAAGCTGCGACCGTCCAGAGGGCCGGCGAACACGACGTTGTCCTGCATGAGGAAGCCGAACTTCTTGTTTGCAAGGTTGATGATGGATCGGGTGAACCGATTCGGCCGCGCGGCCATCCCCGAACGGTTGTATTCGTGCCAGATCATCGAAGAAACGATCTCCAGGTTCTTGGAGAATGACGGATGGGTGTCCCAGCCGCACAGCACGCCCAGCAAATCGACATAGGGCTGGGCATCATCGCCCTGGATGCCGTAGAGCTCGCTGAGACGTGCGCGCGCGTCGCCCGGGTCCTTGATTTCCTGGATAGTCATGCGAATGTCTCCCGCGTCCGACAGGGCTGGTGGCCATAGGATATCCATCGTGGACAGTCTGGCAACCCATCAACGTGTGATTGACATTTTGAGATATGCCTCCCCCCGTATGCTTGAGCGAGCCTGGTGACCCCGTCCCGAACGGCACGAGCGCGGTGTCAGCCTCGCGTGTTGCCGCCGACGTCGGATTGAGCCAAACCCTGGCCTTGCGCCGAAGACCGCGTGAGCCAGGCCCGTGCCCTCGGAGCCCGCATACCGGTTGACCGAGCACCTGTTTCGGCCGGCGCATTCTGGGGTCGGTGCGGTGGCTCAATTTGGAGTCGGCGCCAACACTCGCTTTTCGGCAGATCCACCACTAGCAGTTTATTCGTTCAAAACTAACAGGTATTTCGTTCTTCGACAGATGCCCACCGGCCCCGGGCTCGCGCATGCGGCACCTCCAGGCGCGAGCCGGCGCGGCGAGCTCATGCCGCTCGATCAGGCGGCGCCGTTGTCAATGCGTCCACTGGCGGGGCCTCCGTCGGAGGCCGAGGTGCTGTCCGACGGACCATCGAGCGCGCCTGAGGCGGCCGCTCGTCACGACCCTCGTCTGCGGCCATTGGTCGGCGCGCTGCTCCGGGCCGTGCCGCGGTGGCGACTGGACGCCAATGGGGTCGCGACCCTCAACCGGCAGACGGCGCAGGCGGACGCCTACGGTGCGATCGTTCCGTCGGCGTTGTATCAGTCGCTGAAGCGGTTGTTCGCGCGCGCCGGAGAGACGGCGGCCGAGGTCGACGGGCAGGGGGTATTGAATTTCGATCGTGAGGCGTTTGAGCAAGCATCGACGCACTGGCTGCGCCACTTCTTTGCGACCACGGCCGCGCAGGACGTCGACCTGGCGGTGCTGCGCGACCAGATGGAGCATGCGGATCTGCGCACGACGTCGATCTATGTCGCGCCCAAGCGACGTGCTCTCGTCGCCCAGATGTCGAAGCTGCGCCGGCGGCGGTGAGGCTGTGGGCCGACAATTTCGAAGTCGGCTTTGCAAGCGTGGCCTGCAATCGGCGACTGTCAGACGGATGACGGGTCCCGCTGCGTTGCAGCCTTCCCGCCTTGTGGCTGCAATGTCCGGTCTGCGCGCACACGGGGGCCGGCAGGCGTCCGAGCCCGAAATCTGATGACGTCCGCTGTCAGAGAACTGCAGTCGTAAACCGCGTCCCGCGGGGGGAAAGTCGGCCGGCGAGGACTCTGTTGACGCAGTTTGAACGACCGCGTGCACGGTCACCTCATCGAACGTCCGCTCGCGGGCGGCTCGGGTGTCGCTGATCGACCCATAGCGGGCGTAGACATCGCAAGATTGCGCGCCCGGTACCCGACATTCACAGCGTCAAGTTGCGCCTCTGTGCTTTCCAACTCGACGGGACTACAGATGGCGCAGCCGCAGCGACTGCTCGTCAACGTTTGCTGCTTCCAAATCGCGCAATTCGATGGCCTGCTTTGGAGTCCGAAGCGGTCGCAGTGTGTTTGCGCTAGAAACCAGACAAGGACTTGCCGCCGGACGCATCGCATGAATGCAGACGCCGCTTGGTCATCTTCACTGACACTGCCTCCGGTCGACGAGACAATTGCCACTTCCGGCAGCGCCCGTTCCCCACAGGATCCGCCTGTTTTTCAACGCAGACGAGTGCTTAGACAACATCGTCGCTCGGAGCGATGTAGGAAGACTTCGCTCGGGCGACACATAGCGCGGCCTACCTCACTCCAGAGGCATCGTCGCCTTCATAATCTTGCCCCCCAGAACAACCAGAGGGATATTGCGACCACCATCGCCCAGCAGGCTAATATCCTTCGTGGGATCGCCATCCACCGCGATCAGGTCCGCCCGCGCGCCGACACGCACGCAGCCGACTTCGCCTTCGAGACCCATGAGGTCGGCGTTGATAGACGTTGCCTGGCGCAGGATCTCGACCGGCGTGAAGACTTCGCGTCGCAAATTGAATTCGCTCGACTGCCTCGTGTACGTTGCGCCAAGAAGGTCCGTGCCGAAGCCGACCTTCACGCCCGCCCGACGCATCGAGGCCATCCCCGAGATCGCCTTGCTCGCGACTACCTCGAGCTTCTCAAGACTCGCGGCTGGAAAGCCCATCTCCCGTCCCTTCTCGACCAGTGCGAAGCAGATTGCCATCGTCGGGACGATGAAGGCTCCGCGCTCGGCCACGAACCGTGCGGTGTCGTCGTCGATCAGCGTGCCGTGCTCGATACTGCGCACGCCGAACTCGACGCAGCGACGGATCGCCTCGATGGGATGGCAATGCGCCGCGGCGTAGCTGCGTCGCTCCTGGCATTCACCCACGATCGCGCGGATCTCGTCTTCTCGATATTGGTTCATCCAGATCGGGTCGGTCGGTGACGCCACGCCGCCTGACGCCATGATCTTGATGCAGTGGGCGCCCTGTCGAAACTCCTCCCGCGTTGCACGCACGCAACCATCGACGCCGTCGGCGATGACGCCGAGGGCGTTGAACAGGGGCCCATCGCAGCCGCACGCTGCCTGGTAGCGTGGCCGTTCCTCGCTGGGGCGGAAGTCCGCGTGGCCACCGGTCATCGACAGCACTCGACCGGAATAGAAGTAGCGCGGTCCAGCAATCAGTCCGTCGAACAGCGCACGATAGAGCGAATAATTTCCACCGCCAACGTCGCGAACCGTGGTGAATCCGCAATCCAGCGCGTGCGCGAGCATACGCACCGCATGAGCCGTCCGGTAGGCCTCGCCAAGCGCCTCGACCCGAGCGACGCTGACGTCGCTGGCGAACGCGTGCACGTGAGCGTCAATCAGTCCCGGCATCAGCGTTCGGCCGGCCAGGTCGATTCGTCTCGCGCCCAGGGCGCGCCCGGTGTCTTCGGCCCCGTGGCCGATCTCCTGGATTCGTCCGTCGGCAGCGAGGACGGAGACGCCCTCGGCGCAGTCTTCATTGACGCCATCGAAGATACGGCCGCGTGTCAAAATCAAAGCGCTCATCGTGTTGTCCGGAAAGTTTGTAGATCGATCTCGCCATGCCCATTGATTTGCTCAACCCGCTGGAACTACACAGCCTCCTGGACTACCAGCTTTTTCGCAGCTACCAGATCTGCTGCGCCTACACCGAGGCGACGTGCAGGGCGGAGCTCGGCGTCGGTGGCCGCCACTGGCGCATCCTCGCGACGGTGGCTGAAAACGCGGGCGCGACGTTACGGGACATCGCTGGGGAAGCGGAACTCGACATGGCGCAGACTTCGCGCGCCGTTGGGCAATTGGTGCGCAAGGGCCTGGTTCGACGCAGCTCCAACCCGTCGAACTCGCGACTCGCGCATATTCAGTTGACCGAGCAAGGCGTTGATATCCACCGCGCGATGCTCCGTCGGCTTGCGGAACTGAACACCGAAGTACTCGGAGCGCTGAAACCGGCACAGGTCCGCGAACTTGCGGCCATGCTCGAGCTCCTGAACGCGCGCGCCAAGTCCCTCCTCGAAGCCAACGGGTCGGGGCCACATCGCGACACGTCAGGGTGACTCGAGGCGGAGTGCCGCGCCACGTCGCTGGGCACGCGACATCAACATCGCCAAGCCACCAACAGCCACCGCGCCGGCGGCGTAGACGACCAGGGCGACAGCGTCCGCCTGCGCGGCGAATTGCGCAAAGGTGAAGACGACGATCAACACGAGCGCCGCGAGCGCCGCGACGCACACATGTGTCGGCTCATGCCTCGTCGAGCGCCCGACCAGCAGCGCAAGACACGCAAGCGCATACGGCACCAGCCACAGCAGCACCATGAAATTGGACAAGTAGACCGTCGCGCTCAGTGCCGACGCGTGTGTGGCCAGCAGAAAGGCCGCCGGAAGAGCGATGCTCACGACGGTGAGGCCGATCACGGCCCGGCGCGGATCGTCGCCGGTACCGGCCGAGAGGAAGGAAGGAAGCAGTCCGCTGCCTGCCGCTCGGGAGACTACGATTGCCGCACCGCTCAGCCAGGCGACGAGTCCCGCCATCGCCGTGGCGACCAGGATCGTGTCCATCGCAACGCTCCATCGGCCGTTGCCATCAGCCGCCAGCAGGATGCTCGAGGGCGACAGGCCTTCGGCCAGAGCATCTAGGTGCGGACGAAGAGCACCGCTCTGCAGGCGTACGCCAATGCAGAGAACGGCGGCCGCGCCGATCACGCCAACTTTCATCGCGCGCGGCGCGGTGCGACGCGGGTTCGCAGTCGTGCTCGCAAGAGCAACGATGCAGTCGAACCCGATGATGAAGCCCATCGCCACGTAGGCACCGCTGGCCAGGAGCGAGAAGTCGGACAGGCTGTGAGGCAACGTGCTGAGAAGCGGATGCGCGGGTGCCGTGCTCGCTCGAACCGTCATCCACAGCGCAAGCGGCAGGCATACGGTGCCAAGGATCATCGAAAGAGTGGCCGTCCAGCTCAGACCACGTATGGCACCGAGGCCGATCACTGCCGCGATGGCGGCTGCCATTAATGCTTCGTGGCCTGCGGGAAGACCAGCAGCCTGGGCGATGCTGTCCACGTAGATCGTCGTCCCGAGCACGCCGGTCGCCGGTCCGATGAGATAGGCTGTCAGCAGTGCGGATGCCGTCAGGGACGATACCCATCGAGGGAGAACATCCTGGACATGGTTCAAGAGCGCCAGCGGCTGGCCATCCACCGCAGCGAAACGACCAATCACGATAGTCAGAAGCACGCCGAGCAACCCTGCGGCGCCGAACACGAGCCAGGATGCCTCACCGGAAGTCGGATACTGATATCCGCCGGCCAATGCCAGGTTGGGGCCGATCTGCATGGCACTGAGGGCGAGAACGAATGCCTTCCAGTCGGGCATTGCGCCCGTTCTTACCGTGCCGGCCTGATCTTTGCCTGAGGAGTCGTCCATTTTCACCACCATAGGAGGGGCGACCGGGTAAGCAACTCGGTGCCGTCCCTGGTGACGATGAAATTCTGCTCGAATCCGCAAGCTCCGATGCCTGGCAATTCAAGGAACACTTCCGTCGACGCGACCATGCCTTCGGCGAAGGTCTGGTGGGGTCCGCGATAGTTGCGCGTCAGGATGGGCGGATCCCAGTAGAGGCCGTTGCCATGGCCATAGACCGCAAACCACTCGTCGTCAGCCTCGGAACGCCCCTGGAAATCTTCGCGTAGTTGGCTGCCTCGCAGGGTGACCTCCGCCGCAGAGACGCCGGGACGGATCATGGCGCGCAATTCCTCGACGATGCGGGCACCGGATTCGAGCAGGTGTCGTTGCTCGGCCGTTGGCGTACCCATCACGACCGTGCGACCGGGATCGAGCCAATAGCCTCGGTGAACGGCGCCATACAGCCAGCCCCGCACCAATGAGCCCGTCGGAGGCCGGCGATTGGAGTAACCCACCATCGGCACATCGGTCATTCGCTTACCCATCCAGGGGCCGTGTGCCAAGTGACAGAAGTTCAACCGGCCCTGTCTCTCGGCCACGATACGCGCCGCCTCACCGGCAGCTTGCGCTTCCGTCGCGCCATCGAACAGACGCTCAAACATCGCGTTCATCGCCAGCGTGACGGTCTCTCCTCCACGGCGACACATGTCCAGCTCGTTCGCGCTCTTGACCACCCGCACGTGTGCGACCAGCTCGTCTTGCGCTTCAAACACGATCTCCGGCAGGAGTTCGCGCAGCGCGGCCATATGTCGAGCGCTGATGCAGTCGGTGCCGACGAAGCCCACGCGTCCCGTGAGCCCGTCACGGCGAATCGCCTTCACCACACCCGCGATGACGTCCGTGTCGCCGATGGTGTCTGGCGTCGCCACGCCTTCGGGATCGAAGGTCGGATCGTCGGCGATGAGCACCGGAGCGCGTCCACGGCGTACCAGCGCGGCGCAGTTTCCTGCAGCCCGCGTGCCGGACTGCATCCAGTCGTAAGCGCACCCCGAGTTGCAGGAGTAGTAGTGCGTCAGATAGAAGACGTCCTGGAAGCGATCGAAGCCGCCCGCCCCGCGACTCCAGACGATTGCGGCCTCCAGGTTCGCTTCCATCAGCCGGGCATCGACCGCAGCCCAGCGCCACTCGAATTCGCCGGGAGGAAAGGGCATCGGGGCGTCACTTGAGATCGTCAGATTACCGGACATGTCGAATCCTTGATACATGAACGCGACTCTGCCAGGAGGGTGGTAGAAAGAGGACGATGGCCGCCAGGTTCACTGAAATTCCACGGAGACGGACACCCCGAGCGTCAGCGGCATCGACTCGACGACCTGGGCGTTGCCGCCAAGTGGCACGTAAGTGGTTTCCGAGCTCAGTTGGGCCCGGCGATTGAACAGATTCCTCGCGAATGCGTTGAATTCCATCTTGTTCCAGGTGACGCCGACCTTGGCATCGACGAGCGCATACCCAGGAAGACGGTAGTTCGGCAACGACCCGCTGCCCACGAATCCTGCGTTGCGAGAAGTCACGCCGTGCACGGAGACATCGACATTCGTCGGGAGCCCCGCCGTCTCGAAAGCATAGCCCGCATCGACACTTCCCGACAGCTTCGCGCTGTTCGGCAGCGGCGCTCCGGTCGCCCCCAGGCCCGCGCTGCCCTCGGTCAAGTAGGCGTCCGTGTACGCCAGATTTGCGGAGGAAGAGAATCCGCCCTGCTTATAGTTCACCGCCAGCTCGACGCCCCGGCTGCGAGCGTTGCCGCCGTTCTCGATGAGGGTGATGCCATTAACGGCGAAGTACTGCTGGATGTTCTTCCAGTCGATCAGGAAGGCGTCCGCCTGGATGGACCACCCGCTCGTCGGGAAGTCGGCCTTATAGCCCGCCTCGTAGCTCCACAGCGAGTCGTGCTGGAAGGTCGGCGGACCGACCGGTTTTCCTGTGGTCGGATCGTCCACCGCGGCATTCGGTCCGCCGGGTCGATAGCCGCTCGCGGCGCGCGCGTACACGTTGCTCTTCGGCGTGAGTGCGTACTTGGCGGTCAGCAGGTACGTCTTGCTGGTCTCGCTGGACTTCGAGGAGAGATTGGTGGAGTCGCCGACGAAGAGACCATCCTCGATCTGCTGGTAAGTCTGCCGGTTGTGCGCGACTCGCAGGCCACCCGTGAGCGAGAAACTGTCGCTCACGTTCCAGGTGGCGTTGCCGTACAAGGCGGCTTCGTCGTATTTGGTGGGCAGTTGCGCGTTCAGCAGTGCGGGGCCGGTCGAGCCGTCCGGCAGGATCGATCCGATGCCCTGGTTGTTGGCGCCCGTCTCATGGTCCAGGAACAGACCCGCGAGCCATTCGAACGTCCCCTTGTCCTTGGACGTCAGGCGGAATTCCTGCGTGAACTTCTTTAGATCGGACGCAATGTAGGTACCAACGGATTGCACTGCAGTCGTTTCGACTAGACCATCCGGGGCGTAGACGGGAGTGTTGTCCTGCAGCGAATGGAGCTGGACGCGCTGGAGCGACGTGATCGAATTGAAGCGAATGCTGGGCGTGTTGTACTCGACGTCCGCCGAACCCAGGTTGATCTTGGATTGATACGGCTCGCGCTGTGCGAGGTACCGGGTGGCCGGCTCGGTGACGGGGCGCCCGGTCGTGGGATCGTAGTCCACGAAGTCGATCCCGTCGCGCTTGAGGTCCTGATCGAGCACGGAAAGGCGCACCACCAGATCCCTTGTCGGAGTGAGCTCGAGCGCCGCGCGCACGCCTTTCGTATCGCCGCCGTTGATGCGATTGCCCGCGGCAGGTCCGACGGCCTTGACGTATCCGCTATCGTGTTGGTCGAAAGCGGCGACGCGCAGACCTGCCACGCCTTGTTTCAGTGGGAGGTTGATCACGCCGTTTTCGGTGTTGGAGATGCCGCCTCCCTTGGTGTTGCTCAACGTCAGACCGACCTTGCCGTACAGGTCGTAGCTGTCCGGCTCGGTCGTCACGTACTTCAGCAAGCCGCCCATCGCGCCCGCGCCATACAAGGTGCCCTGGGGGCCGCGAAGCAGCTCGACGTGATTGAGGTCCAGCAGGCTCATCTGGAGCGCATTGAACGGCCCATTGACGAACGCGCTGTAGGAACCGAATGCAACGTCGTCGATGTAGGTACCGACTGTCGACACCGTCTGGTCGCCCGTCGAAATGCCGCGGACACTGATGGCACCCAAGCCCGGGCCGCCCTGTGTCTTGACGTCGACGCCGGGAAGATCCGCGAGCAGGTCCGTGAGGGATTTCGCGCCGGACTTTTCGGCGGCATCTGCGGAGATGACATCCAGCTGCATGGGAACCTCGCGGGCCGGCTCGCGGCGCCTGTTCGCCGTCACGACCACGCTTTGCGTCGACGTGGGGCCATCGTTCGCCTGGGCAGGCTGCGGCTGCGGTTGCGACGGTGGCTTCGGAGCCGAATCCGGTGGTGGTGCATCCTGGGCGCGAACGTGCGCCGATGCCACGACCAGCAAGACGGCGGCAGGAATGGCGCTTCGCGCATGGACTGAAGTTCTACGCATGGTCAGGGCCTCGTGTGTCAAAGTTCTTGGGTTACGCCGCGGTGACGCCGCTGGAATCGATTCGGCCCAGCGCCTTGAGTCGCACTTCATCGGAGAAGACGAAGCCGGGGTGCGCGTCATAGCTCAGGAGCGCAATGATCCGCAGCTTGTCGCCGACGACCGGCGCTACGCGATGGAGTGCGTGGCGTCCCCTGAAAAGCACAAGTGCTCCGGCCTCTGCGGACAGGCGACGGAGCCTCGGCGAGCGTTCATCCATGATGTCGGTCACCTCCGCTGGCGTCAGTTGCGTGGCGTCGGGGACATATTCGAATTCGCCGCCCTCGTCGGGGCGCTGGAGGAGCAGCGACACCACGAAGTCGTTGTCGTCGAAGTGCCATCCCTGCTGATCGCCATCCCCCATGTAGGTGACTGTCACGTTGATCAACGGATCGGCCACGCAATGCAGTTGCGGAACTTCCACGATGCTGCTCAGCAAGTCGAGGACTTCCTCGGATTGGTACAGCCGCTGAAGCGCGCCTTGCGGTGCCAGCCAGTCGGAACCGAGGCTGCGCATCCGATAGGGCGACTTGCGATTGGCGACGGCCTCCGCGAGCTCAAGGCCATCCTTCGGGTTGATTCCCATCATGACGTCGCGCCTATACGCCCCTGTCAAGCGCCCCTTCGCTTCCTCCCGCATGTCCGCGAGCGCGCCTTGCAGCACGAAGTCCCGCAGGACGCAAACGCCGTCCCTCTTGAGCGCAGCTCGGGATTCCGCGACGATGGCCACCCTGGCCATCGGATCGTGGAGGGGGTAGCTCTGTCGATTGATAATGTCGTCGATGTTCATCGTTCTGGGCCTCTCGATGGCGGGCAATACATCGCCCTGGCGAGCCGGCATCGAGACTCGCCATTAAGGAAAATCGTGGGGGTGACCGCGAATTGCGGCTACGGGTGTGCGAGCGTTCTCAGGAACCATGCGACGGCTTCCTGACCGCCGCAGAAGACGAGCGCATAGGCTGGCCGATCGCGCATCCCGCACTCGACGTCCCGCGAGCGGGCTTTGTCTTGGCATCGGGGTGATGCGGCATTGCTGCCTGCGCCAGCCCCGTTGTTTCTCGCGTTTGTCACCATGCATTTGATGCTAAGCAGCAGGCCTTGTTTGATGAAATCAAATGTCCTCAGGGTTTCTACCACGCGACCCGCCGCCGCTTGGTCAAGCGGTGGCCGGCCGAAAGGCTTCGAACAGGCCAAGTAGCCTTTCCGCGCGATGGTCGAGGAGTTCCGGGCACGCTCGCCGGTCGAGCTGCACGGGGCTTGATGCGGGCAATTGCCTCTCGCGTCTTGTCGCATGGGGGCGAGCTCAAATCCACCACACGCCGCACGACCGAGCCGGTGCTGAAGATCTCTGCTGCGAGATCGAAGCGGGTAACCACCGCGACGCACGGCGCACAGTTGATTTCGTCAAATGTCGAGCCTTCACTAGGATGCAAGGCATCGAGTCCATCTGCAAAGGTGAGCACATCGGCACGACGGGGAGCGTTTGTCGCGCTCGCCGCAAGTGCCACCGATGAGACCGCCGCCGAATTGCTGAAACGCCAATGACCTCCCAAGACACCTCAACGAATCCCGTCATCAATGCGCCGAGCGTCACGCCGGAGTCGCGTCTCTCACGGGAGCAAGGCTTCGTTGAAGTCGACGGCCTTCGTCTTTTCTACAGCAGCGTCGGCGCCGGCATGCCGATGTTCGTGCTGCCGGGGGGGCCAGGGGCGTCGCATGAGTACTTGGTCGACTCCATGCGTGCGCTTGCCGACGAACGCCGATTGATCTTTCTCGATCCCCGAGGCTGTGGCCGTTCCGGAAAGGCAAGCGATCCGTCCGGCTACACGCTGGACGCAATGGTCAAGGACATCGAGGCCGTGCGCCGAAGCCTGGGGCTGCAACAGGTCGATGTCTTCGGCCACTCTTTCGGCGGGGTGATCGCTCAGGGCTATGCCATTGCCTGCCCGGACAGTGTGAGGTCGCTTGTCCTGGCGTGCACCGGTTCCAGCGCAAGGCGCATCAATGCCGACCTCGCGAACGTCAAGGCGAGCGCCAATCCTGAATTGCGATCGCACCTAGAGGCGCTGGAAGCCCAAGGAATCTACGACGCCAACGGCTCTCAGCTTCCTGAGTACCGCCGCCTGGCCGACGAAGCCTTGAAATCGTTTATGCATGTCCACGAATCGAGCGAGGTCGAATCGACCATAGACGAGTATTCGTGGGACGTGATGCGAGCCCTGTGGGGCGATCGCAGCGACTTCGAGCTGACCGGCAGCCTGCAAGGTTTCGACTTTACCGCGGCACTCGGTGATCTGACCGCTCCCGCACTGATCCTGTACGGCGAGCACGACATCGTGAGCGACGAGACGGCTCGGGAGACGAGTTTCTCTATCCCCGCCTCGACGCTCCACAAGCTGATGGGTGCGGCGCACGAAGTGCACGCCGATCAGCCTGGCGAGTTCGTGCAGACCCTTCGGAGGTTCTTCTCTTCCCTGTCGATTCGGCCACCGCGCTGAAAGGCAGGTCACCGTGGCGCCCGCCGCGATTCCACTCCCCCGAGCTCACAACCGCGCTCCTCTCACGTCGTGACTCGTCGCGCATTCATCGTCTCTGGAAGCGGTGGGACGACGCGTACCCGTGCCTACCGTTCACTTCACCGAGACACAGACATGGCCCTTAGCGAATCCAATTTCAGCGAACTCGAAACCTGGCTCGACCAGCATCACGTCACCGAGGTCGAGTGCTTGGTGCCCGACCTGACCGGCGTTGCCCGCGGCAAGATCCTGCCGCGCGAGAAGTTCACCGAGGATCGCGGCATGCGCCTGCCCGAGGCCGTGGTCGCAATGGGCGTGACTGGGGAGGTGCCGACCGCGGGGCCGTATTTCGACGTCATCAGTCCAAACGACGTCGACATGCACCTGCAAGCTGACCCGGCGACCGTGCGCATCGTTCCGTGGGCCACCGATCCGACGGCGCAGGTGATCCACGACTGCTACGACCGCCATGGCGAACTGGTGCCGTTCGCGCCGCGCTCGGTGCTGAGGCGCGTCTGCAGTTTGTTCGCTGCCGAAGGCTGGGCGCCGATCGTCGCGCCCGAGCTGGAGTTCTATCTGGTGGCGCGAAACACGGACCCCGACGTGCCGCTGCAGCCACCAGTCGGCCGGAGCGGCCGGGCAGAGACCTCGCGTCAAGCCTATTCGATTGATGCCGTGAACGAGTTCGATCCGTTGTTCGAGGACATCTACGCCTACTGTGCGCGCATGGAGCTGAGCGTCGACACGCTGATCCACGAGGTCGGCGCGGGCCAGATGGAGATCAACTTCTTCCACGCCGCGCCGTTAGGGCTGGCTGACGAGGTGTTTTTCTTCAAGCGCACCGTGCGCGAGGCCGCCTTGCGCCACGGCATGTACGCGACCTTCATGGCCAAGCCGATCGCGGGCGAGCCGGGCAGCGCAATGCACATTCACCAGAGCATCTTGTCCACGGCCACGGGCAAGAACATTTTCAGCAACGCGGATGGTTCGCCGTCGAAGGAGTTTTTCTGGTACATCGGCGGCCTGCAGAAATACATTCCGTCAGCGATGGCGCTGTTCGCGCCGTACGTCAACAGCTACCGGAGGCTTTCGCGTTTCATGGCCGCTCCGATCAACCTCGAGTGGGGCACGGACAACCGCACCGTCGGCATCCGCTCGCCTGTCGCGACGCCGCAGGCGCGCCGGGTCGAGAACCGCGTTGTCGGCGCGGACGCCAATCCTTACGCCGCACTGGCCGCGACGCTCGCGTGCGGCTATCTCGGCATGAAGAACCGCATCGAGCCGCGACCTGAGTGCCTGGGGGACGCCTACCAAGGCGTACATGCGTTGCCGCGCAGCCTGGGCGAGGCCGTCACGCTGCTGCGCAACGACAAGAAACTTGCCGAGGTGCTCGGGCCGGCGTTCGTCACGGTATATGCCGAAATCAAGGAGCTCGAGCAGGCGGAGTTCATGAAGGTGATCTCGCCCTGGGAGCGCGAGCACCTGTTGCTGCATGTCTGAAGTGTCCACCACTTCCGACCCGGCCAGCGTGTACGCGGCCAGCGCACCCGACCGGCCGCTCCCGGCGGCCCTGCGCGGCCGCGTGGAGGCGGGTGTCTGCATCGTTGGCGGGGGCTACACCGGCCTGAACACCGGCATCGCGCTCGCGAAGCGCGGTTGGCGCGTCGTCGTCCCGGAGGCTACGCGGGACGGCTGGGACACGTCCGGGCGCAACAGCGGCAGATCGTCCACAGCTACTCTCCCTACCTAGGCGTGATCGAGCGCAAGTACGGGGCTGCGATTTCGGTGACGACAAAACTCAAGCGCAGACGCTGATCATGTTCGAGGTAATCAGCGACGAGACCTGACCACCGGCGATTCATTGTTCGCGCTGGTGCAGACGCTGCGCTCTGTGCAAGACGAGAGCGAGCGCCTCAGCGAAGACGCGTCTGCGGGACTCGCCGAGGTCGCCGAACAACTGGGCGAATTCCTCGCGCACTATCGCGCGGTGCTTGCTCAGCACCACGTCGAGCTTCCGTTCCACGATCCGCCCGGCACTTAGCCTCCCTGAGACCGGACTTTCACCAACGGCAGCAGTTGGCCGACCTGAGACGGTCGCTTGGCACTGTCGCACGAGTGCCGAGTGCCCGATTCAGTGGCGGTAGTCCTCTTCACGCTGGTGTCGAACAGCACCCACGATCACATCGTCGCCGGCAATTTCAAACAGGACAATATAGCCCGCACCGCCGAACGGCACGATCAGCTCGCGTGAACGGCCATTGCCCAGTTCCGCCTTACGGCAGGAGTATGGCGACCAGGACAGCAGACGCATTCCCTCGCTGATCGCGTCGAGCGCGCGCTGAGGCGTCGTCCAATCCGGTATTTCGCTCGCGAGCTCACGTTCGATAGCGAAGTCCTCCAGGCGCTGAAGATCCGCAACTGCCTCTTCGAGCAGCGTGACGGTGTAGACGGTCGTCACCTGCCAGCGCGCTGAGCCGCTCGACGCTTCGCGTCGTCAAGGTGTCCCTGCAAGCCGGCCATGACCTCGTCGACGGTGCGCCCGCCGCCTTCTCGCTTCCAACGCTCGATCGCCGCCTCGCCGCGATTGACGAACTCGGCCTGCACGCGACGCCAAGCTGCGGCCGAGACGACCGCCTCTTCGATGAATTGCGTGAGCGACTCGCCTTCGCGCAAGACGGCCTCGACTTCGGCCCGAACCTCGGGCTCGACGCGGATGGGAGGAAAGGTGGCGGAGCGCATCCCTCGAATGTATAGCAAACGTGCTACGCCCGCAATCCAGGCATCGCGGCACCCTCAAGCAGACCATGGGGAACGCCCGCAATTGGTCGCGAGCGGCGATGCTTGCCTGCAGCGTCTGCCGGATTGCCTGGCAGCCTGCGCTGCATCGCGCAGCTCAACCCGCGCGCAGTCCGAGGCGTTCCTGCAACGCGGCCCGATGCTTCCGGCTTGTCGGCAGGTGACGTCCGTCATGCAGCACGACCTCGGTTTCGCCGTCGGCCCCAGCTTGAAGTGCGTGTACCTGGGCGAGGTTGACGATGGCGGTGCGATGGACGCGGCAGAAACCAGCGGGTTCGAGCTCCGCCTCCACCGATGCCATGCTTCGCCGAAGGGTATATGTGCGGCCCGCGACGTGCAGGTCGACACAGTAGTCAGCAGACTCGATCCATGCGATGTCCGCCAGCTCGACGAAGTGAACCACGCGTCCGCTGCGCACGACCAGTCGCGTGGGCGCCGCTGCAGGGCCGCGTGCGGCGCGAGCCCGCACCACCTGCTCCTTTGCGCGTTCGAGCGCAAGGTCGAACCGCGCGTTGGTGTAAGGCTTGAGCAGGTAGTCAAGCGCCCCGGCATCGAAAGCGCGAAGCGCATGCTGGTCGAACGCGGTGACGAAGACCACCGCGGGCGGGATATCCGTGCCTAGCCGCTCGAGTACCTCGAAGCCGTCGACCTCGGGCATCTGGACGTCGAGAAATACGAGTTCCGGACGCAGCTCGCGCACGCGCTCGACAGCCTCTTCGCCCGAGTCGCACTCTGTCACGCGTTCGATCGCCGGGTCGCGCGCCAGCAGCACGCGCAACGAGCTGCGCGCGAGCGGCTCGTCATCGACAATCAGAGCGTGCATCGTCACGCCGCCTGCACGCCTGAGCCCTTGTCGGCAGACTCGCGCCAGGGCTGGCAGATCGTCACGCGTACACCGCGGCCATCGACGTTGGCGACGGCCAGGGATCCCTCCGCGCCGTAGAGGCCGCGCAGGCGATTGCGCACGTTGGTCAGGCCGATCGCGCCGCCGCGGTCGTTGATGTTGGCGCCGTTCCCGTCGCGCGATTCTTCATGCGGCGCGTCGTTTGCAGCCGTCTCGCGCAGCACGCCGGGCGCGATGACCGGGCCGTCGTTGTAGAGCGAGATCACGAGGCCCGCGGAGGTGCGCTCCGCGCGCAATTCCACCAAGCCCGCATGCGCGCGGCACGCGATGCCGTGCTTGATCGCATTCTCGACCAGCGGCTGCAGGATCAGTCGCGGGACCAAAGCGTGGCCCAGCGCGGGCGCGACATTCAGTCGCAGCGACAGCCGCTCGCCGAAGCGCAGCTTCTGGATGTCGAGGTACATCTCGGCAAAGCGCAGCTCCTCCTCGAGCGAGACCTCCTGCGTCGCCGCGCCGTGGAGCACGTGGCGCAGGAACTCGCTGACGCGGGCGATCGTCTCGATCGCGAGGTCGTTGCGCAGCTCGCGCACCAGGCCGGCGATCGCGTTGAGCGCGTTGAAGAGGAAATGCGGCTCGATCTGGTGGCGCAGCGCGTCGAGCTGCGCCTGTGCGAGCTGGCGCGCTAGATCTGCGGACGCCGCGCGCTGCGCGGCCAGGCGCTCGTTGGCCTCAAGCATGCGCCCGGCGATCACGATGCAGTAGTAGATGAACAACGACGCCAGGATCGATGCATACGCATGCAAGAGGAACAGATCGAGGACGGGCTGCGGCGGAGCGCTCGGATTCCACGGGTTGAGCAGGTGCTCGGTCACCGCGGCCCACAGCGACGCGCCCACGCTCATCGCAAACCAGCTCGCGGCGTGCAGCGCCCATCCGCGCAGCGTCGAGACGACGCTGCTGCTTCCGCGCGGCCAGCCCAGGCGCATCGGCGCGCCCACGCCCAGGCGCATCACCCAGTGCGTCGCGAGCGCCCACGGCAGCCAGCCAAGGAGCTGGAAGACGAACAGCTCGACCCATGCGTGGTGCATGCCCATGGCCTTCATCGAGACCACCGTCTGCGTGGCATCGAACAGTCCGATGCCGCCCCAAATGGCGGCGATGGAGCGCCAGCGCGGCGCGGGCAGGAGGCGGGCATCAGAAGGCATGGAGAAATGGTACGCGCTTGTGTGCGCGCGGAGACGGCCGCTGCAGCGAATCGACGTCCATTTGCAGCCGGCAAGGTCGACCGCCGCGACCATCCTGCGCATCATCGCTGCATGAAGAAAATCTCTCTTGCACTGGCCGTCGCGGCATTTGTCGCCGCGTTTCCCATCGGCGCATCGCGCGCTGCGTCCTACGATGAGCAGGCCTCCCCGATGCACACGCCCACGCCAGCGGCCTCCGTGGCGTCCGCTTCGGAGCTGCCCGCCTACGACGGCGAGAAGCTCCGCGCACCGCCCGACTACCGCGAGTGGATCTACGTCACGACCGGCCTCGACATGAGCTACAACCGAGTCAACCCGCCCGGCCACCACATGTTCGACAGCGTGTTCGTGAATCCGGGCGCGTGGCAAGCCTTCAAGCGCACGGGCACCTGGCCAGACAAGACAGTGATGGTGCTCGAGACACGCGGCGCGAACACGAAGGGCTCGATCAACAAGCGTGGCTACTACCAGGACGCCGATCTCATGGGCGTCGAGGTCCACGTGAAGGACATTGCCCGCTTCGGAGGCGACGGCTGGGCATTCTTCACCTTCGAGGATACCGACAAGCCCGCCGCGATGATCTCCCGCGACAACGACTGCTACAGCTGCCACAAGGCGCACGGCGCCGTCGATTCGACCTTCGTGCAGTTCTATCCGACGATGCTGCCGCTCGCGAAGGCCAAGGGAACGCTCTCGGCTTCGTACCTGCGGGACATGGCGCAGGAGCGGCCTGCAGCTCACTGAACCATGTTCAGGGCTCCGCGCTCAACAGTGTGCGAAGTGGCGCGACGGTGCTCGAACGTGTCGCATCGACTGGAAGCAGACACTCCCTGAAGTCCGCTGTTGGGCCGACATGAGCCCCCGATGCACGACACGCAGATCGGTCGTCTCGCCATTACTGTAGAGTTCGCCGGACGAATCGTACACAGGATAGCCAACAGTGCCAGCCATCGCGTTTGAACCAGCAGAAGAAGCTGACGGGGAGCCACTTGCCGACGTTCGCGTAGAGGCGATGCGAGAGAGTCTTGAGCGCATCGGGCGCTTCGATCCGACTCGCGCGCGAGAGCGCTTCCTCTCAAACTTCGCTCCGGCGCTCACGCGACACATCGTTGCCGACGGTGCGGGTCGAGCGCGGGTAGGGTTCGTAGTCGTCCGCCCGCACAGCGATTATTTGCTCCTCGAGCATCTGTATTTCCGTCAGCGTTACCAGGGCCAAGGCTTCGGGACGGCCGTTCTGAAGCAAGTTTTCGCCGACGCCGACCGTCAGTCCATGGACGTTCGTGTGGGGGCGCTACGGGCCAGCGACGCAAATCGCTTCTATGAACGCCACGGGTTCGTTCTGGTGGAGCAAAGCGAATGGGATCTGTACTACGTCCGTAGACATCGCGATGGCTCCGAGAGCCTCATCGTTTGAGGCCGTTCGCCGGGCGCAATTTTCGCGAACAACCCCGGCCTAAAGCGAGCTTTCCGAAACCCGCCGTTCGCGACCAACCGCACCTGGCCGGCTACTGACGGACGCTCGTGCCAACGGAGCAGATTGCCGCACGAACACCGCCTATTCGTTCATGAGCACGCTGGTCAGCCCATCCTGCGTGGTCTCTATGAGGAAGGTGTAGCGTCCCTCAGCCAGCACCCGATCGCCGACGTGGTCCTCGGGCCAAACTTCGTAGCGTCGAGCCTGCGAAGTCGCACCGAACCCCATGGTCGAGAAGCCACGATTCATCTTCACCAACGCGGAGCACCGACCGGGTGCAATGTCGCCAAGCCGCCAACCATGGGTCACGACGTTACTGAGAACGGCCGGTGTCAAATTGCAGAATCGAACCTCGACGGGCTTGTTTGGCGGCGACAGGGCCACCTGAGCGACGGCGACTGCCGCCGTGATCGCCAGAAGAAGCGCGACGACAGCCCCGAAGCCGCTCGGTGGCGTTTGCAAGGCTTCATACGATTCGCCAGTCAATCCGAACCTCCCGGCATCGCGCCGTCGGCGCATCGCCAGTCTAGCGCTGGCATGAGTTCCTGGTTGAGCTTCCCGTCAGCTGACGCTCGCGAATGACGTCTTCTGGCCGACAAGAGCCTCAGGAGGCCAACTGCCAGGCGGGACGAGAGCTCACCACCTCCTGACCGCTGTTCTATTTGATCGGCTCGGGACACGTCGGGGCGACCACCCCCTTGGTACTGCCGCCCCTCATGCAGTACTCGTAGCGCTCGGGATGCGCCGCCTTGTCCGCATTGAAGCGATGCTGCGGATCCCAGCACTTCTCGTCGTCGTTGAACACCTTCCACTGCCGGGCGCATTCCGACTCCGGCGGCTTCGGCACGACCGCAAACGGCGACTTGATCCCCGACGCGGCCAGCGGCGGCGGACCGCTCGCGGTGAGCTTGGTGCGAGCGGCCGCCAGGCGCGCGTCGACATCCTTTTGTTCGTCTTCCGAAAGCGCACGCACGTCGAGGTCCATGCGCTTGGTCGCGAGCTTAGGATCCACCGGTGGCTTGTCGCCGTAGTGCGTGACGCCTTGGTTATCCGTCCACTTGTAGACGTCGCCCGCGTGCGCTATGGGCAGCACCAGCAACGACGCAAGCAGGAAGGCGATGGACTTCATGGGCAGGAACTCCGGAAGGCAGACGAGGTTCGTCGCGAACCTGGTGGATTCTGCTGCACTCATGATCGGCTGAACAGATGTCAAACGAACGGCAGTTGGATCAACCGTCACACGATGTGCGGAAGACTCAACTTTCCGTTCACGAAAGGCTGCTTTTGACCGGCAAGCAAAGGTCGAATTTGAGTAGATGAACGTTCAACGGTGCAGCCCGCGTCCACGGAGGCCGCCTCCCGACAGCCACCCTCGGGCGTGCGAGTATGAGGAAGATTCGTTGAGTTCGTGTCTGGTGCCCTGGCTACCCGCTCCTCGGCCACCGAGCATAGCGCGCCAGCGGAGACGCATCACGCCACAAGAATCCCGCAAGCCGTCGCTCGCCGACGACCGCTCGTGGGGCGACAAGCGTCTCACAGATTCCAATTGACCCAAGCCCTCTACGCTGGGGCAAGCCCGAAATTGAACTCGAGCCAGCCAGGGTCAATTTGAAGTCTTCTTCTTGCGGAAGAATATGGACTTGATGACGTAGAACGCGACCACCAATCCCGCAAAGATCTGGCCGGCCAGCGATCCAGCTTCGCCATCGCCGGCAATGAGGCCCATCACCCCAAGGGCACATACGATGCCGACGATCAACGCCAGATAGCGAAGCCAGCGGTTGCCAATCCTGTTGCCGAAGATGACGGTTAGGCCTGCAACTACAAAACCGATCAGGGCTGCAACAATGGGCACGGAATTCTCCTGGTGGAATTTGTGTTCGCAATCGCCGGAGAAGCGCTTGGATCGTCCCAGAAAAGGCGGCAGGAACCTGTCGCGACGCTGAGCTTGGAACAATCGTGAAGCCTGATGCGTGGCAGCGTGCTTCAACTGCCTCGAAACCTGTCGTTCGTGACCGGCATGTAGTGGCCGATACCGAGCCAATTCGATCCTACGTCAAGCACCGCCGTGCGCATCGCGCTGCGATGGTGCCGCGAGCGCATCCAGGCTCATCTCGACTTCAGCTTGTGTCCTCACACCATCGTACCGGCCGTGCTCAGCCTCGTTGCACCAACGCCCATCGAGCACGCTGCCGCCGCGGATGGAGATCGCGCGCATTGAGTCCACGTGCAAGACGTCGATACGGCCCGCCACATCAAAGTACCGCGTAACGCCCTGGCTTGTGACTGATCGCGATGAACAGATTCATCACGACGGCACCTAGCACGGAGTAGGCAACGCGCTTCGGCGGCACCACGGACAGCGACAGCAGCACGATCGTGCAATCGATCGCCATCTGGATCTGGCCCGCGCGCCAACCCTTGGCCTTCTGCAGGTACAGCGAGACGATGGTAGCGCCGCCCAGGCCGGCGCGGTGGCGCGCCAGGAACAGGCATCCCGACCCGAGCAGCAAGCCACCGAGCACCGCCGCGTAACCGGGGGGCAGCCGATCGATCGCGAACAGCCGCGGCGACCAGGCCGTCATCAGCGGCGGCAGGCTGACGGAGAGAAAGGTCTTGAGCGTGAACTCGGCGTCCATACGGCTCCACTCGAAGACATAGAACGGCAGGTTGAGCACAAAGAACAGCGGCCCCAGTCCGAATTCGGTGGCGTAGTGGAGCAGCAGCGCGGCGCCCGCGGTGCCGCCGGTCATCAATCCGACCTCACCGAACAGCATCAGCGAGAGGGAGGGCGTTCGGCGTCCGACCGCTGTGCGCAGCATAGCTGACGATGGCAGCGAGACGAGCTACGCCGGAGGCCGACCCGAAGCGGGTACTTCGCCCCCTCGGATTGGTCGCCGAAGCGGGCATTCATAGCCGATTCAGTCCGTCGGGCCTGGCAGGCCCTATTGCGCTGGCGACCAAATCCCGCTGCTGGCGCTGATGGATGGCCACCGACGACGTCGCGCCCGATGCGGTCGCCGGTCGCACCACTGCGTGCAGCTCCGCACCTTGCGGGCAGAACGCGGCCAGTTCGTCGCGCACGAAGCTCCAGGCGCCCTGATTGCGGCTCTCTTCCTGGGCCCATACCAGTGTGCGCACGCCACCGTAGCGCGCAAGAATCCGGGCCAACGCTGCATCCGGGAACGGATAGAACTGTTCGAGTCGCAGCAGGGCGACGTGGTCGCAAGCGCCAGCCTGCCGGGCGCGGTGGAGGTCGTAGTGCAGCTTGCCGCTGCACAGCACCACGCGCGTCACCTCGCCGGCATCGGCCTCGTCATCGTCGAGCACGGGCTGGAACTCTCCTTCCACGAGTTGTCCGACTGGCGAGTGCGAAGCCTCTTCTTGGTAAAGCGCGCCCTTGGGGCTGAAGACAACCAGTGGCTTGCGCGTCTCGCAGAATGCCTGTCGCCGCAGCAAGTGAAACATCTGCGCCGATGTCGACGGGCAGGCCACTCGGAGGTTGTCGCCCGCGCACAGGTCGAGAAACCGGTTCAGGTAGGCGCTCGAATGCTCCGGCCCGATGCCCTCGTAGCCATGTGGAAGCAGCAGCGTCAGTGCCGAGCGGTAGCCCCATTTCTCCTCGCCGCCGCAGATGTACTGGTCGACGAAGACCTGCGCGCCGTTGACGAAGTCACCGAACTGAGCCTCCCAGATCGTGAGCGTGCGCGGATCCTGCACGCTGTAGCCGTACTCGAAGCCCAGTACGGCCTCTTCGGAAAGCACCGAGTTGACAACGTCGAAGCGCGCTGCGTCCGCACTCAACTGCCGCAACGGGATGAACTCGTCGTCATCACTCGCGTTCGGCGCCTGGTTGTGCCAAACGGCATGGCGGTGCAGGAATGTCCCCCGGCGCACGTCCATTCCGGATATGCGGACAGGGATTCCGGCGTCCAGTGCAGACGCATAAGCCGCGTTCTCGGCAAAACACCAATCGGCCGTCGCGGTCGCGTTTCTCGCCGTGGTATTCCATCGCGCAATCAACTCCTGGACGATGGGGTGCGGCTGAAAGTCTTCTGGCAACCTGGTCATGGCCGAGATCGTGGCCACGAGCCAGGCCCACGACAGCGGAGCGCTTCGCGGCGGCGGCGTGGGTGTCGCGCGCGGCAGCACAGGGGTGGCTGGGGTATCGCGGGCAAGGGCCGCAGTCGCCGCAGCGCGAGCGCGGGCGATGTACGAGGCCATGCCGGTGTCGGATGCCGCGTTGCGGGAAGCGAGGACTGCCCCGTAGATCTCGACGACCGAGGGTTTGGATGCAGCACGTGCGTAGCGCTGCGGACTGGTCAGTTCCGGAATGTCGTGCTCCGAATGGCCCCTCCGCCGATAGCCGACGAGGTCGATCACCACGTCGCCCCCGAAGGTCGTGCGGTAGTCGATGGCGATCTCCGCGGCACGCAGGACTTGCTCCGGTGCATCGGCATTGGCGCGCAGCACGGGCGCGTCGATCATGCGGGTCACGTCCGTGCAATAGCGCGGGGCCCAGGCGTCCATCGGGTTGGACTCGGTGAATCCCATCTGGTTGTTGATGATCACGTGGACGGCGCCGCCGACCGAATAGCCCGCCTTCTGCGTCAGCGCCAGCGTCTCCATCACGACGCCCTGGCCGGCGAAGGCAGCGTCGCCGTGCATCACGATGGCGAGGGTACCCTCGGCGCCCGCGAGGGGCTCGCGCCGAGCCTGGCTCGCATGCGTCATGCCCATGACGACAGGGTAGACGCTTTGCAGATGGGAGGGGTTGCACGCGAGCGTGACCGAGATCTCGCCATGGCGCGTCATGACCGCGCTCCGGCCTCCGAGGTGGTAGACCAGGTCGCGGTGCAGTTCGGGTTGGCGGGATTGCGGATCGAAATAATCCAGCAAGTCCACCGGCGGCATTCCCAGGACGTTGACCAGCACGTTGACTCGCCCACGATGCGGCATGCCGAGGAAGACCTCCTTGACGCCCTGGGCCGCCGCCTGCCCCATCAAGGCGTCCAGCAGCGGCAGCAGGGCCTCGCAGCCTTCGAGCGAGAAGCGCTTGCCGTGGGGGAAGCGCTGCAGCACGTGATGCTCCCAGGCCTCGGCCTGGATCAACCGGTCCAGCAGGCCGCTGCCGCCGAGGGGCGCGGCCGCGGCGGCAGATTCCATCCGCGCATGCAGCCATGCCTGGCGCACCTCGTCCCGTACGGCGCTGCTGTCCAAGGCGAGCGGCCCGCAGTAAATAGCCTTGAGTCGCTGGTCCAGTTCGCGGACCTGCAGGACCCCCAGCAGGGTCGACCCGTCGGTCGTGAGACCGTCTCCCGGCCTCAGCCCGAATCGCGCGGGCAAGAGGTGCGGCGCCCCCATCGGGTGCGCCGCTCCCCAGGGGTCGAGTGCCGCACTGCGGTGGCCCTGCTGACGGTGCGCATCGATGAAGCGCTGGACATTCGGCCTGGCGCGTGCCGCGGCAAGTGCGGGCGCTGCAATCATTTCCGCTTCTGCACTGAAGTGATACCGGAGCGCTTGCGAGCTCCGGAGAGACGAGGTCGTCGACATTTCATCCTCCCAGTATGAAAAAGTCGCGGAGCCATTGGCTCCATGGCCCGGCCATGACAGATGGACACTCTTGTCGGTGCCCGACCGTCATGGCTTCGCCAGTTCAGCCGTGCTCGTGGTTCGACGAGTACGACTCCCAAGAAACGCCGAGTCTTCGCTCGGTGCTTGGCTTCAGACCCCTCTCAATCACGCGCAAGCCGATGTCTCGAGGCCTGCGGTGCGTCTACGCGAAGCGTTGGAAATCAGAGTGCGAAGGCGCGCACGACATCGGTCAGCTGGCTCGCCTGATCCTGCAGCGCGCGCGCCGCGGCCGTGCCTTCCTCCACCATCGCGGCATTCTTCTGGGTGGAGTCGTCCATCTGGAGAATCGCCGCGTTGACCTGTTCGATGCCCATGCTTTGCTCGCGGCTCGAGGCGCTGATCTCGGCCACGACCTGGCTGACGTGCTTGATGCTGGCTACGACCTGGTTCATCGTCACGCCCGCCTGTTCGACCATCTTGCTGCCTGCGTCGACCTGGTCGACCGAGGCATCGATCAGCGTCTTGATCTCCTTGGCGGCGAGTGCGCTGCGTTGCGCCAGGCTGCGAACCTCGCTGGCGACGACGGCGAACCCACGGCCCTGTTCGCCCGCACGAGCGGCCTCGACGGCCGCGTTGAGCGCCAGGATGTTGGTCTGGAAGGCGATGCCGTCGATGACACCGATGATCTCGACGATCCTGCGTGACGAGGTGGCAATCGAGTTCATCGTGTCGATGACCTTGCCCACGACTTGGCCGCCGTGCGTCGCGACCGTCGAAGCGGACATCGCCGATTTGTCGGCTTCGCCCGCGCTGTCCGCGCTCAGCTTGACCGCCGACGTCAGTTGCTCCATCGCCGAGGCGGTCTGCTGCAGGGCGCTGGCCTGCTGCTCGGTGCGGGCCGACAGATCCGCGTTGCCCTGGGAGACCTCGTGGGCCGCCGTGGCGATGGTGTCCGCACCGGTGCGGACTTCGGAGACGATGCGATGCAGGCTTGCCACCATGCGCTGGAGCGCGCCGATCAGGCGCCCGACCTCGTCCTTGCTCTCGACCTGTGGCCGGTAGGTCAGGTTGCCCGCGGCGACCGACTCGGCCAATGCAATCGCGCGCCGGATAGGACGGGTGATGGACTGCGTGATGTAGTACGCCGTGGCGATACCGGCCAGTACCGCCAGCACCGATACCACGACCATCTGGACCTTTGCCTGCCGGGCGTTGTCCTTGGCAGCGGCGACATCGGCGACCATGCTTTGTGCCTGCAGGGCGACCATCTTGTCGATCAGCGCGTAGTAGCGCGCCTGCGGGTCTGCCATCTCGTTCTGATAGACCACCATCGCGTCGTCGCGCTTGCCTGCTGCCATCAGGTCGAAGACCTTGCGCACCGAGACACCGTACTCCTTGCGTGCCGTCGACTGCTCGTCGAAGATCGTCTTGCTCTCCGGCGTGTGCAGGAGCTTCTCGAAGTTCGCCAGATTCTGGGTGTTCGTTGCGCGAATGGCGGCGTACTCGTCCGTGTACTTCTTCAGTTGCTCCGGACTCGTGGCCAGGAGGATCCGCCCGATGGTGATCGCACCGCGGTCGCCAATACTCTTGATCTCGTTGCTCAGTGCGATCTGCGCGTAGCGGTCGTCCACTACGCTTTCCATGACGCCGCCCAACCCGTTCAGAACCGAGGTCGCTACACCGAGGACCACCAGCAACAGCGCGAGGACAACTGAGAAAGCGATCGCGAGGCGCGAACCTATCTTGAGGTTCGAAAGATTCATTCTTCTTCTCCAGCAACGTTGACTTAATGCACCAGTGCGGTGCCGGTGGCTCTGAGTTGGGCGACACCAGAGCTGCATCGACAATTCGATTGCGACCCTGGACTTATCGTCCGGGCGCGGGGTCTGAAAAACGTCCGAATGACCCCAAAATCGAGACGCCCTTCACGCTCCGGCTCAACTTCGATAGTGTCGACAAATTATGTCGGTTGTATACGGTACACCGTATACAATTGAAGCAAAGCGCATGCCATGATGAAGTCATCGGTTTGTCATGTTTGCAGCATTGCGCAAGCGATGGATCGCGCGGTCTCGATTTCTCGGACGGCGCGCCGTGTTGTCGCGGCAGCCAAACATTGATCTGCACCGGAAAGAGATGCGCGACGGATCCAAAAGGGCGCGGCCGCCTACCGGTTCCAGCGATGCGCGCACCAAGCCTTGATGATGTCGCGCCAATGTGGGGACGTCGATCGACCGGACTGCCGCGGCGCCGCTTAGGCGCACCAGTCTCGGAACGTCGGCTGACGTCGACCGGCGCCGGGGACGCGGATGGAAGCAGCGCGAACGGCGGCCGAAGTAGACGCCGCTCCAGGCTGACGGCAGTTCGGCGCCTCAGGCCGTCATGTGCGCCGCCGCCCCGGTCGTGGTGGGAACGCCTTCCTCCTTGACCAACCGCGCCTGCGTCGTGGCGACGCGGCCGACCGGCCGGTCGGCCTCGACACAGGCGACGAGGTGCTTGTCGACGCATTGAGGCAGGAAATCGACGCGCGGATCATTGGCGCCCATGCGCGAGAAGCGCTCCAGCACCTGCTTGACGGCGTCGGTAGGTGCTTGTCGCCAATCTCTGCCGTCAGCGCCAGGCCGGCAGTCGTGTCGAGCACTGCGCTGATTACACCGCCGAACAGCCGGCCGCAGAGGAAATGACCGACCAGCTCGGGCTTCCTATCCTCCAGTCATACACTCGAAACCAAGTTGCCTCGATTTCTTAGTACGATACCTGAACAAGATCTGATGTCGTTGTTTCCAGCAGCTCAAAAGCGGCTGTTCGCAGAAGGCCGCTCCTGGGCCGATTGCGGTGGTGGCCCCTGCTCGCGAGCATCAGCAGTAACAACCAAGTGACCTGTCCCTGGCTCTCGACGAGCGCGCTGGCCACGGTCACTGCGTTAGCGAGTGCCCCGAGCGGCGAGCTTCCGAATATTGCGCGTGAGCTGCCTGCCCCCATCGTTACCTGGCAGGCGTAGACCGCTGGATCTTCCTGCGTCTTAAACGGATCTTCGAGGACAATCCGGTCATCGTGAGATGGCGAGCCTGGGGTGCCAACAGAGAACCGGAGTGTCACCATCGATTTATCCTGTCCTTTTGCCAAATTGGCTGGGTAGTTTGAGCCCCGATAGTAGCCTTCCCGATACCGGCCGTTCGCGACCGTCCGCAACTGGCCGAACTGTGTCGTCGGTGCCGGCCACCTGGCAGACCGGCGGGCCGACGATCGGCGTATGGCACGCCCCAAGTGCGCGGTCGATCGATACAAGGATGGCATTCCTGCGAGCGCACTGTCATCACGAGCTTATGACCGGCGAGATGACGAGCGGATCGGCTACTGTGCGTTACTGCTGGGGGAGGCAATTGTTAGAGCGCCGCAACGATCTCATCTGACTCCACCCACAGCCGGGTGGCGAGCGCGGCGTCTTCTGCATCGGCGCGGGGCTTCTCCACGTTGGAGTCAGAGAGGTAGCTGCCCGCCAAGGGCAACGCCTTCGCGTTGACCGCCGCGAAAACCTCGGTCGCGGCACCCTCACTGACCGACTTGAGAAAGAGCGGTCCGGCGGCCATCAGCACCCGACTGAGCACAGGCCCGAGGTTGCGGGCGAGGTTGGTGGCAACGACGCCGGGATGTACCGCATAAGCGGTCTTCTTGGTGCCGGCAAAACGCCGCTGCAACTCTTTGGCGAAGAGCAGGTTGGCCATCTTCGACTGGCCGTAGGCAGTCAACGGCCGGTACCCCTTGTCACCCGAGAGGTTGTCGAATGCGATGCCCCCTACGGGCGCCTGCCGGTGACCCTCGCTGCTGAGCATCACCACCCGGCCCTCTTCTTTGAGCTGCTCGAGCAGGCCTGTCACCAGCATGAAGTGCCCGATGTGATTGGTGAAGAACTGTAGCTCGTAGCCGTGCGACTTCTCGAGCTTCGGCAGCATCATGATGCCCGCGTTGCAGATGATGGCGTCGAGCCGGTGACCGTCTGCCTTGACCGCTGCGATGCACCCTCGCACGGACGAAGGGTCTGAGAGCTCACAGGCGTAGCCGACCGCCTTGCCGGGAAACTTCGCGCAGGCCGTGACGGCCTTCTCCTTGCTGCGCGCCGTCCCCAGTACCAGAGCGCCACGCAGCGCCAGCACCCGACACGCCTCCTGCCCGATGCCCGAGTTGCAGCCCGTCACCAGGATCGTATGACCGACGAGTGAGAGCCCTTCTGTGACCTGCTCCGCCGTCGACCCGTAACTAAAGCCGGTCGGCCCTGCTGAGTTGAATATTGCAAACAAAGACATGTGGGTTCTCTTTCTCGACGCGAACGTGCCGTTGCTGCCCCTTGCATCGCCAGGACGTCGAACTCGGCCGTGTGCAACGGCGAGTCCGCAGCCTCGGCTTGGACCGGAGCGCGGCGAAGTTTTTGAGCTGGAATCCCATTGAACCAGCCAGCCACTCATCTAACAATGACAGCAATCCGCATGAACTCATGCTAGATTGCCATGAATGACGAAGCTGGATATCACCGAATTGAACGCATTTGCCGAGGTGGCGACCTTGCGTTCCTTTCGGAAGGCAGCGGACGTCCTCGAACTGTCACCGTCGACGGTGAGCCACCTGATGAGTCGCCTTGAACAGCGCATGGATATGCGTTTGCTCCACCGCACGACCCGCAGCGTGGCTCCTACGCAAGCAGGGGAACGACTTCTCGCCCGTCTGCGTCCCGTCCTGGAGGAGCTCCACAGCGCGCTCGGTGAAGTTGATGAATTTCGGGGTAAGGCCACAGGCCGCGTCCGCATCAATGCGCCAGAACAGGGAGTTCGACTCCTGCTCCGCGACGTCGTGCCGGCGTTTCAAAAGAAATTCCCGGAGATCGAGCTTGACCTCGTGACCGAAGGTCGATTCGTCGACATCGTCAAGGAGGGCTTCGATGCTGGCGTGCGGCTCGGCGGCACTATTCCTCGCGACATGATCGCGATACAGATCGGTGGTCAGGCGCGCGGCGTCGCAGTGGCTTCACCGAGGTACCTCACACAGCACAAACGGCCGCAGACCCCGGACGACCTTCAGTCGCACAAGTGCATCCGGGTCCGGCTCCCCAACGGGAAGCTCCTTGCGTGGGAGTTCGAGAAACGCGGGCAAACGTTTGCGATTGACGTGCCAGGGAAGCTGATCTTGAATCAGGAAGGTCTAATGATTGAAGCTGCGCTTGCGGGCCTCGGCGTCGCCTACGTGTTCGAGAGCTCGGTGCGTGACGCCCTCAAGTCTGGTCAGCTCATCAGCGTCCTCGACGATTGGTGCCCTGATTTTCCGGGCGCGAACCTCTACTACCCAGGCAACCGCAATATTCCCTCGGCCCTCCGCGCATTCGTCGATACGGTCAAGATCTGGAGTGCTGTATAGCTCGTCCGCGGTGTCGAGGCATGCCCCTCAGGTGCTCGTCCAATTGCTTTGCCTACCCCGGAGGCATCTCGCCCCGACCTTCTACCAAGAAACCGCGCGAGCGAATCGCGCCTCGTCACAGCCACGCGGGCCAAGAGCGTGACTGCCCTCGCGAAATGCTTGGCTGGCGGGTGCATGCTGGGTTCCATCCGTCACAGCGACTCGTTCTCGTTCAGCGTTCTTCGCCGCTCAAAATAGCCCACCGGAGAGCTGCCCTTCGCGAACGGCCGGTAATGAGCCGACATGCGTCCCTGAGACCAACGGCCTGGCCGGGTGACGCGTCCTCAGCCGTCGTCCGACCGCTATGCGCAGCATACCTGTCCTCGATGTCGCTCGATGGGCAGCAACGGCCGCCTAAGCGACCCTCGGATCGCCGCACGAGAAGGTTCGCGACGAATCCGGAGATACTCATCGCGCCACGATTCAGAAATCGGACTGCCCCATGTCCTTACTAGCGCGCCTCCTGCTTGCCATCTTTGCTGCACTCTGTGGCGTCATGATGCTTGCGTGGGCCTCGCAGGCCGACCCGGGAAAGGCATGGCTCTCCTACCTATTCGGAGCCTTCTGCTTTGCCATCGCGTTCGTTTGCTTTTTGCGAGGCCGGGCTGCGCATTTCGTCGGTGGACTGATCGCCGCTGGCGTCCTGGCCGCTGGACTCGCCTACCTTGCGAGCATGCTGTTGCATGGCCCGCTCATCACGGGAAGGCAGAGCGACACATCCATCCTCAACGCGATCCTGTTCCTTGTCGTCTTCGGCTTGCCAGCGACCAAATACGTACGCGCGACGAAGTTCGGCCTCGCGCTTCCACCAAAGCCGCTGAGCGAGCAACTCTCCGTCGACTTCGACGACGCGCAGGTGCGGATACGAACGCCCGACGGCGGCGACGAACGATGGAATCAAACCTTCGAGTGGTCAGACATTGTCCGCGTCTGCTTCCGAGACGAAGGTCTCGATCATTCGGACTTGTTGTTCATCGAACTTCGCGGGAAGCCGGAACCGATCATCGTCCCGACCGAAGCATCTGGCGGCTCAGCGCTATTCGGTGCACTGACGGCGCGCGGCATCTTCCCCGAAGAGGTCTGGCGCAACGCCGTGCAGCACACGACGATCCATTGGCCGCAGGCCATGCACGACGAGGGGAGCCGCGAACGGTATCCGCACCCGTTCTTTGTGCGCGAGGTGACGCGTGGCCAGAGGATGGTGGCCGGCCGTTCCTGAATCCGTCGTTGCACATCGAACGCGAGAAGTTGCTTGCGGCCTGCGACGAGGTGGACAAGCTTGAGACGTGGCTGCAGAACGAGATCCACGCACGGTTCTTTGGGCGCTGACGTCGGCAGCCGGAAAGCGGACTTCGGTGACCGTCCGGTTGTGGCCGAAGCCGGGCTCACTTCGGCGCGCCGCCGACAATGTCAATGAGATGCAGGGTGCTGTCGCGACGAACCTTGAGCCGGATATGCTCGCCCGGCTGAACTGCGTGAACCATGTCCATGATCTTGGAACCGCTCGTGCCGACAATCGGGACGTCATTGACCGATTCCACATCATCACCCACCAGCAGCCCTGCTTGCTCCGCGGGCGCGCCCGCTGTAACGGCTGTAATCTTCACCTGTTTCAGAGTGGTGCTGAAGAAGCTATCGGTCTCCACCGAAACCGAGAATCCGAGGCGGCCCTGCGCAGCGTAGGCGCTAAACGAGACGGCGATGGCCGCAAGAGCGAGGCAGTGTCGAGCAGAGGAAATGGACAACATCTGGGTGCGTGGATTGGCGTGGAGTATGTATCGTCGCGTGCCGCCCTGTACTTTGCAAGAGGAACGCGGCGGTATGTCGAGCATAGAAGCTAAAGTATTGGGCTCGCTCCTTGACAAGCGCACCGCGCTCGGAGTTGACCCAAAAGCCGTCGCAACGACCGTCTAGTATCGGCCGGCAGCATGTCGCCAGTGATCGCACAGCACGACGGCGCCCAGGCGCTTCGCTTCGGTGGATGCCCACAGCCGGGCCCGTATTCGTTGCGCGCTGGACCATCGTGGCGTCAGGGCCGCTTGACGAGCTCGACGCGCCGGTTCAGCGCGCGGCCCTCTTCGAGGCGGTTGTCGGCGATCGGAGCGTCCGGGCCAAAGCCGCGAGCGGACAGACGTGAGGCGTCGATGCCCTGTTTAACGAGTTCCTGAACCACAGACTGCGCACGCGCCTGCGACAAAGGCTTGTTCGTCGTCGCCGAGCCGACGTTGTCAGTGTGCCCGTCGACGAAAACGTCGAGCGTCGGGTTGGCCTTCAGCAAGGCCACTATCTGCGCGACCTGCGGTGCAGCGTCGGGCTTGAGCGTCGACTTGTCTGTGTCGAAGTTGACGTAGAACGCCACGAATCCCACCTTCCCTAGCGTCTTATACAGCGCGTCGGCGGTCACCACTTGCTGACGTTCTGCGGATTCGATGAAGGTTAGCGAGTAGTTGTGCGTGTGGTTGCCACCCGGGTCGACTGCCACGTAGATGTCACCGGTGCCCGGACGCGAGAGCTTGAATGCGCGGTACCCGAGCGTGCTGTCCGACTGGTTGAGTGCGATCGCACCGATCTGCTGCAAGGCAGCTGCATAGTTCGTGATGATCTCGAAGGGGGAGATCTCCTTGTCGTTGCGGTAGTAGTGGATGTAGGTGACCTTGCCCTCGGCATGGAACGGCAAGTCGGGTTTGCCGGTGCGCCCGAGCTTGGCGTCGAAGACGTCGTAATCGTGGACGTAGTACTCGTTAATCACGAAGCCGGGTATGCGCCCGACGAGCGGATGATCATGCCCGGCGTCGGCGGCCGAGGCGACCAACGGGGCCAGCCAGAAAGCGAGAAGAAGCCAGGTCTTGATCGCGGCCAACCGGTTGTAGAAGAGACCATTCATTGGGCGAGAGTCCTTTGCGGTGACATTAGGCGCTGCGTCGAAGCGTTAGTGGCGACCGCGGCGCGCGGGGGAGTGTCCCAGCGCAAGCATTCTCGATCCTGTCTGTCGCAGTAACAGCTTGTACGCGGTGCGACGCAGAGGCAGTACCGTCAGCCGATTTGGGGTCTCGCGTTGACTCGAATTTCTCGGTCAGCACCTGGCCGGCCGTTCCCGTGTCGGTGAACGGACCGTACTTCAGCTTCGGGCTTGATAGCCGCCTGGAGGTGCCCGCAACTAGAATCCGACGCCGCGCCGGTCGAGCACCGGTATCTCAAGCGATCTGCACCTGAGGTTCCATGCCCCCATACGACACCTTGTCCGAGTGTGCCCGTCGCGGCGTGTCCGCCGCCGCCGTCGTCGCCGCGGCGGCCTGCTCGGCGCCGCAGGCCGGCGCGGCGACGCGCATACCCGAGCAATCAGCTACAGCGCGTTTCAAAGCCGCGCTGTTGCCGCTGGTGGCCAGCACCTACGGAGGCTCGTGCGTAGCGATGGGCCCCAAAGGTCTCGGCTTGGCCGCGCCCGTGGCCGTCGACCGCGGCGGCCGAATTACCGCCGGACCCCGTTCAGACGACGTGGTACAGGAGGCGTCCGAGATAGTCCTGACGCTTGAGCGCGGCAAGCCACTGCTTAGCTTCATGGTGGAAATGCTGGGCCCGGAAGAGCACAACGACAATGGCTACAACGTCAGCTACACCGGAGGCGACACGCCGGGTGTCGTAGCGGGCGCTTCGGGCGGCAAGGTGGATGCGGCCGATGTGTGCACTGGCGGCCCCCACCCGCCTGGCGTGGGCGCCGACCTGTGGCGCATCGCGGCCACCTTCGTCAAAGTGACCGACAACGACGTTCTGTGCATCGACAGCCGCAAAGACCAGCGTGGCGGCCCTGTCATGTTCTCGGGCACGGCCTTCACGATTGGCGACTACACCCTACCGGCCACAGCACCGCGCCGCGCCGAGACCATCGTCGCCACCGACAAGTCCGGTGGCGGTTTCAGTTACTCGGTGACGGACAGTGCGGGCAATGTCGCGTCAGTCACGATCAGGGCCGACGACAGTTTCACCGGCGCCCTGCTACATCGTTCGGACGACTCGATGCTCTCCTGTGGTCCGCGATCGCGCTGACATTCGCGCGGACGATTTGATTGCCTCGTCGAGGAGAACAGCTGAAGCATATAGAGCGGCGAACAACCTGAAGGCGGACGACTGCGACTGTCCGCTGGCCGACAGGCGCCCCATTTGGTCATTCAACAGGGGGCCGTTGAAGCAGCGCAATGGTACCGATGGTCTGCGAGGTGTAGTGCACCAAGCCAGCGAAATCGGTGTCGACCATGATGCTCTCGCCGAGGTAAGCCCAGCCGTCGTGCTCGGGCAGATGCCGCGCGGTGTCGATCGACGCCACTACTCGTCCACGATTGATGCCATCAAGCAGCACCACGTCACCAGGTTCGATCAGAGCGCCGTCAAAATAGTTCACGATTCCGCCTCAAAGATCCGAAACCAGACGTCCACGATCGGCTGCACCTGGCCGCTCCGGCCGGTCAAGCAAAGCGCTCAGCGACGTCGGCGGCTCAGTCCGCCGATCAGCGTCAGGCCCACGAGCAGAAGCGACCACCCGGGTGCATCCGGGACGGGCGAGATAGGCGGGACGACCGGCGGGGTGCCGGGGCCGATCGGTCCAATCGGCCCGGAGTCGCAGCAGGCGATGCCGCTGCCGCCGCCAAGGGGTGAGCTTGGGAAGGTGCTGCCACTTCCGCCTGCGCCTTCGCCTCCGGGTGGCATCTCCGAGGTGGGTGCACTCGTCACCGGGGTGAAGTCGAGCGGGCCGCTGTCAGGGCCTTGCGCGATGACAGCGTCAGAAGACGGCGGTCTCGGGCCGGCCGCCGGGCTGATGTCGATCGGCTCGTCGGCACCGGATTGCAAGGGGTCTTCTTCTGCCTGGCGCGTGACCAGCGAGACGTTGTTGCAAATGGTCGGCACGACCACGCAGGTCACTCCCACGCAGTAAACCAGTCCTCGCTCCTCATGCGTGACGCTCCAGGCGGAGCGGTCGACGCTGCCGTGGCACACCTGACCGTGGCCGCTGTGCATTTGGCGCAGGTTGTTGTACGCATGCTGTCCGGCGATGTGGTCGCGCGTGATGGTGACGACATCGGTGTAGCGGTGCTCGGTCATCAGCGCGCGCAGCTGCCGGCGCGTGTCATCCGACATCGCGAAATCGACGAGCACTGCTGGCGGTGCGCCTCTATAAGGATTTGCGCCGGGGTGGGCCCAGGAGCAGCCGCTTCCGGCCGCCGAGGCCATGACCGCGGCGATAATCAGGTTCGTTCCCATTGCATCCCTCCAGTCGCCGTGGCGCTGGGAAGGCCGAACCACCGAGCGACTCAATGCTGTTTTTTTGGCATACCAGGGGAGGTACCCCTGCTGCCTGCGTGCGCGACTCTAAGCCGCAATCCATCTTGGAAATCTTCGCTGACGCAGTTTTTCATCGAACTGTGACAATCGTCACGAAATGTAGCCATCGCGTCGCCAAACAGGTTGGCCCGAGGGCGATGACCCATCAATGCCTTCCAGCGGCGATGCCGTGTCGATCTGCGAAATGGCTTGCGCCCTATTGCACGCCGCCAGGCGCGACGACGAACGTCCAAGGAACGGGCTCGATCACGTTTGCGCCAATGGTGGCGTGCAAAAGCACCCGATAGCGACCCGGTGCCAGTGGCTTGCGTGGTACCAGCACGGCGAAGCCGCCATGCAACGCCACATCGGACGTGATTCCAGGTCCGGTCATCGCAGCGTCCGCCAGGATGACGCAGGCAACTGGCGTGTCCGTGGCGTCGCGCAATTCGAAGTCCTGGATCTGGACACCGAGGGCGCCAGAGCCCGCGGCCGCGGAGCCTGCATTGCGCAGTCCGACCAGCACAGGAATGCCGACTCTCGCATCCGGCAGCAATTTTGGCGACGGGCGCGGACTCTCCGTGTCCAGTCGGAGCGAACCTGTGGGCACCACCATTCCCGGCCATGGGTAGCGCACGATCTGGCGCGGCGCGACCGCTTCGGTCGTCGGTGCAGTCAGCGGTACGCCGAGATCGATGATGCAGGCGCCGGCGCCTGCCCCGGTGCCATAGGCCATGCCCACCTCGGTCACGCGACTGAGCATCAAGGCGGCGTGGTAGACCGTCCTCATCAGATGGTCGACGCAGTCGGAGTCGGTCGCCAGAAAACCGATGTCGCCGACCACCTCGGTGGCATACGACGGGTGGTATCCCGCCGCACGCATTCGAATGAACGGATCGGCCCCGCTGAAGTCGCCCAGACCGGCGGTCTCGGCATGTACCGACGGCGCCGAGCGAAAACCATTGCTGCTGAGGTAGGCAGCATGATGCGAAGCGGACAGCGACAGCACCTGGGAACGTACCAAGGCATGCGTTCCCGATGCAGTGCGCACGGCGTTCAAGCGCGCAAGCGAACGATTCACGCGGCTGATGGCTTCGTCCGTCGTTGCGAGGCCGGCCGATGCTGCCGCCAGGATCGCGTTCGCGGCCGCGGGTCGCTCCGGACAGATCGAGTCGCATTGGGACTCGGCTTGCAGAGCCATGCGCGGCGTTCCGGCAAGTGCAGCGTCGGTGGCACTGCCGACGAATGCCAGAAGCAGCAAAGAGAGCATTTGGACGGGGCTGAGGTGGGCGGCTACCAATTCGGGGATCCATTGTCCACCGTCGCGCAATCGACACTGCGCGGCGTGACTTCCAGGCATAGACCCCGCCGCCGCCGTGTTCGGATCTCTGGTGCACCAGGCTGGCGCCCTTTCCATGGCGCCAGCTCCACGCGCTGCCGGGTCGCCAACACGCTACCGCTGAACGTGATCAACGGGCCCTGTCATCGCCTGCCATAGCGCGCCGTGAGGCCTTGGCGCTGCTAGGCCTGGGAAACGTGTCACTACCTGCCACGCATCCCTCATCTGAGGCGGCCGAACGTGTTCGGAGCCTGCCGACTCCGTCAGTCGCCGAAAGTGCAGCTGCGCGACTTCCGCACCGCCTCGAGCTTGAACTCCAGCATGCAGCGCGCTCTCGCTGAATTCGTCACAGCATGGGGGCTGTGCCCCGGGTCAGGCACGTGCTTGGTACGTTTGCGAGCGATCGGTCAGATTCTGCCTTCCAGAAAGCGGACGACCGCGAGCGACTGCACCTGGCCGGTCTGCGACGCTGGGAAATCGTATCCAAAGGGCCCACACAGGCGTCCGGAATGGTCGCAGGGATGCGAAGCGTACGCCGTGTCCATCATGCAGGCGGAAGCCCGGCCGCGAAACGCTGAATCGAGCGAATGACCAGAACCAGGGGCGTCAGTGGGACGACCAGGACGACCGGGGACCACGCGCTCGTAGGCGGCGGCGCGATGTCTCTCAGTAGGTAGCTCACTACGAGCAGGAACATCCCGAACAGCGCCAAGCGGCGGCCTCCGAAAGAGTTGATCTTGCGCCAGTTGCCATCGGACGCGAGGGCCTCGGCGAGCCGAATTCCGAAGTAGCGGTTCCTGCCAACGAATCCAAACATCATGGGCACAGCGACGACGACGCAAACCAGGCCGATTGCCGCTTGGACGTACGGAATTGGAACTGGCATATGTTGATCACGTTGAAGCGCACGGCGCCTGCCGAACTCGGCGCCACATTGGATACGTTTGCCCAATCCCCGCACGACGGATTCCGCAGCGACGGGGAGGTGGCTGAACCGCGATCGTACGCTGCAGAGGGTCCCGCGTACAACGGACGCGCCCGGGTCAGATCCCTGGAAGCCGAAGTTCGCGATCGGCAGTTGGTGGCCGACCACTGACTTCCACCGGCGGTTCGTGACAAGGCCATGCTGACGAACTACATTGCTGACCATGGCCCCACCGCCCAGAGTCTATCCAGATCCGGAACTCGACTCGTTCACCAAGAACGTGCGAGCCGTCTGTGGGGCATTGCTGGGTGTTCTGGTGGTTGCGGGCTTCTGGCTCCGCTGGGGGCCACTCAGCGCGACTGAGGCAATCCTCGCCCTGCTGGTTTCGGTTCTCGTGTGTGTCGTAGGAGCGGTCCGCTATGGCGACTCGTTCTGGTACGCCTTCCTTGAGATCTTTCGTTACCGCTGAGGCTCGACTGGCCTGAGGGGGCCGACCCCTGAGCTGACCTTCGCGAACTTTCGCTGCTGGCCGACACACGACCAGCAGCGTCCCTGACAAGCTGGGAGCACCGGGGGTTCCGGTCGCAATGTCATGGAGCCGGATCGTCATCCGGAAACTTCAACACTAGCGCAACCCGCGCTGGCACCGACCCCTCCGCCGGCTTAGCCAGCGACTGAGGAGACGGCTGGCCCATCGCCAGCCACGCAACCATGCACGTTACCGGCGACATGAAGATGCCCCCAGCTCAAGTCCCCCGGGGCCAAAATCCAAGGAAGCAAACCAACGCCGTCACCCGCAACCATGGTCGGACTAACTAGGACGCCGAGGGCAAGTGCGAACGCGAAGCTCAAGCCCCAGGACTCGATACCGAAGAAACTCAGAAGCCAGAGCAAGCCTCGACCCAGCACTAATATGATCGCGGCAGGAACGGCATACAGGAATAGCAACGCAAGCGGCATGCACTGATCATACGGCTCAGCGAAAACTCCTCAAGGAAGGTGCCCCGAAGCCGCCCGTCGCGAGTGACTGCTTCTATGAGGACTGATCTGTCAAGGGCTAGCATTCAAGGCGGAACCTGAGGGCAGCATCCAATCGAGATGCCGATGCCGTTCAACTGCAACGTGGATCCGAGGTCGGGGACAGTCGAGAGCTCGAGCAAATGCCCGGGCAAGCTTCTATCCGTGCAGGACGCTGAGGTTCAACACCACATGCTGCATGCGCGCCAGGCGCCTTGGCAGTCCCCGGTTACCGACGCGCCCCTTCTTTGCGGACGGTCACGATGAGGTGACCCGCAGTCAGTTCGGGCGCGTTGACCTTTGATCATGATGCACTCAGTTGGAGTGAGGTGATGTTCAGAGCGTTGATGCTCAAACCACGGTCGGCTTCAGGGACGCACCAGCGGGGATCTCCCCGTCTTTCATGTAGCGCCACAACGCGATGGCCAGACGCCGGGCCAATGCAACGATGCCCACGCGCCGCATGCGTCCTCCCGAGCACGCGAAGCGCCGATTGAACCAATGCGTCAGTTCGCTGTCGGGCTGCAAGCGTAGCCAACTCCATGCCAGTTCGACAAGCAGCGATCGGACTCTTCGGTTGCCTGCCTTGCTGATGCCTTGCTCGCGTTCGATGCTGCCACTGGCGTGCGGCGTCGGTACCAGACCGAGGCTGCTCGCGAGCTCGCGTCTGTTGGCGAAGTGCCGCCAGCCGAAGACCTCCTTGACCAGTACCCAGGCCCCCTTGGGCCCGATGGCCCTCAGCCGCACCAGTTGGTCCACCAAGGGCTGCTTGCCCTCGGCCAGTTCCACGCGGTGCGCCGATTCGATGGCCCGCACCTGATCCTTGACCAGCTTCAGGCGTTCGCATTCTCTCTGCAGCTCGGCGCGCAGCAGCGTCGGCACCTGATCGCGATGAGCATGCCACCACCTGGCCCAGTCCCGCCCCCCCGATCACGATGCCGGGACGTAGGTTGTGCAGCACCAGCAGCGAGCCGATGCGGTTCGTGTGCGCGATGCGCTCGTGCGTCAGCCGCTGCAGCTCTCGGTGCTCGCGACGCGCGTCTTCATCTTCACGGCTGGGCTCGTGCAACACCGACCAGACGCGCTCGCCGGCGCGGTGTCGGATGAGCATGGCCAACAGTTTGTCCGCATCCAACCGATCGGTCTTGGCTCGCCGTGCTCGGCGGTTGACTTCGATGCTCGCGGGATCCACGACGATGTTGGCGACGCCGAGCTCGCGGAGCCATCGATGGAACCACCAGCCGTCCCGACCCGCCTCGTAGACACTGTAGACCTCCGACCGCCCGCTGATCTTGAACCGCGCAGCGGCCTTGAGGATGTGGGAAGCGACGGCCGCAGTGTCGCCCGCGGCGACGGTGTGGCGACTCACGTGGAAGCGGTCATCGCCAAGGCTGATCTGCCAGCTCTTGTCGCCGAGGTCGAAGCTGATGTACAGCGCGCTGTTGGACGTCGTATCCTTGCGCCGTAGGACTGTTTGGGACTGGGCCATTTTCCGTACTCCTTGAGAAACAGAGACTGGGAAATCGCTTGTAGCTCAAGGGGCAATCCTGAGCCGTCCTACATAGCATCTTTCGAGCAGCGCGATGATGGCCTGTCCGTTTCGCGGAACGGTTCAGGGTCATGCACGATGGCTATAGCAAAGCCTGTCGCTCGAACGTCTGAATCCGTGAAGCGCGGCTCGAAGCGCAGGCCGAACTGTTGCAGGATCGCGAAGTTGTCGTCCTCGGCGCGTTCCAGTTGTTTGGGCTCGCTCTGTTGTCCATCCAACACTGAACTTCATTCATTCAAGACTGAACTTTTCAGAGGAATGACGACCGCCGGCGGGACGGCGCGAACGGCGCAAGGGGGCGATTGCACGGCCGCCGCAGCGATCAAACGCGTTGTAAGAATCGCGAGACGAGTCTCGCGATCTCTTCGGGCGCGTCCTCCGGGCTGTAGTGCCCGACGCCCGGCAACCGGTGGATCGGCGCCTGCGGGAAGAGCCCCGCGAAAAGCGGTAGGAAGTGCTGCGCGCCGAGGGTGCGATCGGCCTCGCCCCAGATCGCCAGTGCCGGCTTGCCGCCGATCGCACGTCGCGCGGCATCGTCCGGCAACTCGAAGCGATGCGCGCCGGTGGCGAACCCCGCAGCCCACCCGATCGCGCCGAGGCAGTCCTTCGGCGCCTCGAAGCGCCCGGCGTAGGCGCGAAGCCAGGTATCACAGATCAGCGCATGGTTCTCGAAGCCGTTGAGCTTAAGCGTGCTGAGCATGTTGAAGCCCAGCTCACCTAACACGCGCTCCAGACGCCCCTCGGCGTGAGCGCGCAGGATCCACTGGAACCAGGGCGACGTTTGCGCATTGGCAGTCAGGCGCTCGTCCAAGTCCGCCTGGCCGAAGGGCGTCGGGCCATTGATCGAGACGATGCGCCGGATGCGGTCGGGATGGCGCGCAGCGAGACCCATGCCGACCGGGCCGCCGAAGTCGTGCATCACCAACGTGACGCGCCGCAGGTCCAGGGCCAGCACGAGGCGCTCGAGGTTGTCGACGTGATCCTGCAGCCAGTAGCTGCGGCCTGCCGGCGTCTCGCTCTTGCCGAAGCCCATGTGGTCGGGCACTACGACCCGGTGGGTGCCGGCCAGGGCGGAGACGAGATGCCGGAACAGGTAGCCCCAGGTGGGCTCTCCGTGCAGGCAGAGGACGACGTCCGCGTCGGGCGCGCCCTCGTCGACGTAGTGCATGCGGAAGCCGGGCGCGTCGCTGAAGCGCGGCGCGAAACGGAAGGTGCCATCGAAGGTGTCGTCGGATTGGTGCATAGGAACTCTGGGTTGCGGGGACTTCGGCACGCACAGATGCATCGGGCGGTTTCAACATAAAACTATACCTTTGTACCTGAATTGGTTTTATGATGCAACCGGAAACTGTCTTGCGGTCTCAGTCGCGGCATGCCAATCAAACCGACATTGAACGAACCATGGTCAAACGTACAAGCCACAAGGAAGCCGGGTGCGCCCTGGCGCGCCCACTGGACGCGATCGGCGATGGCTGGTCGCTGCTGATCGTGCGCGACGCCTTCGATGGCCTGCGCCGGTTCGGCGAGTTCCAGCGCAGCCTCGGACTCGCCCGGAACATCCTTTCTGCGCGGCTACGCAATCTCGTTGACCACGGCGTCCTGCAGGCGGTGGCCGCCGCGGACGGCGGGGCCCACTGCGAGTACGTCCTCACGGAGAAAGGTCGCGGGCTCTTCCCGCTGATGGTCGCCCTGCGCCAATGGGGCGAGGACTACTTCTTCGAGGCCGACCGTCCCAGGGCGCGCCTTGTCGAACGGCAAACCGGCGAGGCCGTGGGGCGGCTGGAGATCCGGGCGCGGGACGGCCGGACGCTCACTGCCGACGACACGGTGACACGGCTCGAAGGTTAAGCCGCAAAAATTCAGAGTTGAATCAGCAGAATTCGGCGCTGATGGAGGTCCGGGTGATTCGGGCAGCGCAAACGAGCGGTCGCGCTTGGCCAAGCCTCAGCTTGCAGGGACGCCCAACGCATTTAGAGTCGGGGTCGACATCATTCCGGTCTCAGGCAAGCCCTTGACCGCTTGGAACTGCTTGAGCGCCGCGATGGTCTCTGGGTTGCGCACGCCGTCGAGGCGCCCTTTGTAGAGGCCCAGACCGGACAAGCGAATCTGAACTCGCATGATCTGTAGCTTGAGCTTCTGAGATTGCGAAAGCGACGGCATCGGGGCCATCCCCTGCCATGCACCGTTCGCAGACAAATTCGACGCCGAGCTTGCTCCGTTTGCGGCCGAAGCAGAGCGCGACGCGGGTGAACTACCTTTGAATACGTGGCTGTGTAGTGGCGCAGCAGGAGCCGTCGCAGGCGGGGTGTATGGCGTATAGGGAGCGGGCGCTGGCGTTGGATCCGGCGCCGGCGCAGGTGGCGTGTACGACGGATACGGCGCGGGAGCAACGTACCCACCCCCGCCCGACCCAGAGTAGTGGGACGAATGGGAGGCATGCGATGAGTGGCTCGAGTGCGAGCTATGGCTCGCGAACTGGTTGTCCACGTCCAGATTCAGCGGGCGCAGCGGTACCGCGTCCGGCCCGCTAGGCTCCGCTGACTGCTCGCTCGCAAACGCCGCGGCGTGCGCCCGAGGCAGCAGAAGCGGAAGGCTCGCCAGGAAGACCGAAACGTTCCGAATGAACTTGCTCACGATGTAATCTCCTGAACGGGTCTTAGTTTTGTAGGTTTCCAGCCGCGATCGTGCCAAGCAAAGAGTCCGGAACACGTTGACTTCACCGCGCACCCTTCACATTCGTCGGCATACACGTTCTTCCAATCCGAAATGCTCTTGGCTGCGAACGGCCAGAGCTTTGGCGGAAGCGAACAGAGCGGGGTGTTCATGAATATGTACGGGATGCGATGCCGCTGAAGGGTTCTCACGCCGTTTGATAGCGTCTCCGTCCAGTCGGCCAGATCCACTTCAGTCGCGTCCCTGTTTGCCAGCGCGTAGCCCACCGGCTCGCATGCCATCAAGGCGACTTCTCTGACGAACGGGAGGTTGCGCCCGATGAACTCGCAAAGCGCGGGAAGGTACTCGAGCACAGGCTTGATGAGAACGATTCGGAGTTGCACAGCCTGTTCATGCTCACGGAGCCTGAGCAACCCTGCGATCGTCTCCTCAAAAGATCCAGGCGACTGCACGATGAAATCGTGGAGGAAGTCTGCATGGCCATAGAGCGGAACCAGCCACGACACCGGCGTGCTCAGCTCCCGCAGCACGCTGTCGGCAGTTGCGTCTCGTGCAAGTAGTCGCCCGTTGGTCAGAAGGTCGACCTTCGTTCCGGGCAACTTCGTACCGATTGACTCCAGAACCGTTCTCAGCGCCAACCCGAGTAGCAATGGCTCCCCGCCCGTCAGACCTATGCGACTCGGGGCACGCCCAATGTGTTCAACGATCTCCAGAGCCTGGCCAACCAGCCACGAATCGTCTTGCTTCGTCGGCGGTTGCGAGCACATCAGGCACAGGCTGTTGCACTGGTTCGTCAAGAAGATGGTGTGATGCGAGTCTGATTCTCGGAATAGGACAGGCGTCTTCGCTGGTGTCGCCACCATGCGAATCACATCACCTGCCTCGAGCGCCTCGCCCTCGACTGCGCATACGTTCTGCAACCCGGCAGAAACGAGCCGGCAGAGGGCATCACGGTCTTCGGGAGTCGCGACCAGCAAGGCGAATCGCAGGTGCTCGTCCCATTGGGCAGCGAGTTCGTCGATGGTGACGACGCGCCGAACGCTCCGATCGCGCAAATCAAATTTGGCTTCGACCGTTCTCATGACTGGCTCTGCCGCTCGCTAGACCTGGCCCATACGTGAAGCAGGTCGATAGTTTCGGCGTCTGCGTCGGCCAGTTGCATAAAGACGTCGTCGAACAAGGCCATGTGTCGTTGGCAGTGCTCGGTCTCCTGCGGCTCAACATCCAATCGCCCGTGCTGAGCCAGCGCATCCACTGGGTTGGGCGCGCAGTAGGACCTATACGTGCACGCGTTGCAGCTCGCGAAGTTGGCCGACGTGCTCGAACGCACTAGGCTGCGTCGGACATTGGATTGGACCAACTGCTCGATCGGCTCACCGATGCGCCCCATTTGGAGTGTGGTCACCCCTGTCTCCGCGAGCATCCGTGCCTCGTCACTCGGGTACACATAGCCATCGTAGTTGTAGACGAGGACGCTCGCGCCCGAGCCCGTCGGGCTCTGCAGGTCGACGTAGCCACTGTCAAAGCTCGACAAGATCTTGTTCGCGAGGATGGAGGTGTAGACCTCGCGGACAGCGACGCCACGCTTGTTCCAATGAAGAATTCGAGCGAGCGCACGTTCACGAAACGCAGCGAATTCAGTCAGCGTATAGGCCATGCGCGTCTGGTTGCGCTTGGCGAACCCGTAGGCGCTCAACGGGCGCAAGAAGATGTCCTGGAAGCCGAGACGAACGTACTCGTCCACGATTTCCTCTGGGTGCGCCAAGGACTCCTTGGTCGTCGTCATCAACGCTGAGACGGAGCTCTCACCCATCATCTCGCGCGCAAGCGAGACACCTCGCAGTGTCTGCTCGTAGGAATCTCTGGTTGCTAGCGGTCGATTCTTGTTATGCAGCCAGGCGGGGCCGTCCACACTGGTCGAAAGGTACACGTTGTGCGCGGCGAAGAAGCGGCACATCTCGCCATCCAGCTGATGCAGGGTCGACGCGACAACGAATCGAATTCGACGGTGCTCGGTGGCGTTCCGAGCGGCAATGCGCTCTATCGCGTGTTTGACCAAGTCAAACCTCAGAAGTGGGTCTCCACCTTGGAATTCGACGGTCAGGGCAGGCGCGCTGCTCTCGAAGACGGTATCGCACGCCGCTTCAAGGTCGGCGACCGACATCGTGTGGCCAACGTCGGTCAGAGCCCGACTCACTTGGCAATAGCGGCAGGTGTGCGCGCATTGAAGCGTCGGCACGAGGATGTGCAGCGACGGTCCACCCAGGACTGTTTCGCCTCGAGCTGCCTGTCGCGACTTCAGCAGGCGCGCTGTTCCTGAGGTACCTGTCAGAGACGGCAGGAAATACTTGGCCTGGAGCTCGGCACGTCGATGGATAGCTAGTTCCGAAGGGCGCTCCCTGAGCGCCTCGAGCTCGTCCCAGGTGACAAAGGTGTGGTCACCCGAAGCGCTAACAGCCAGGACACGACCATCCGGCAAGGTTCGCGTCGCAAAGCCCACGCCGCCGGCGTCACGCCTTGCGTTCTGAGCGACGGCGTGGCTGGGCATGCTCGCAGGAATAGCTTGCACATGTGGCGTCTCAGCCACCTGCATCCAAACCGTACGCATCTCTCCTCCCCTGTGTCCGCGTCGATTCAGCGATCGTTGGCGGCACTGGAGTTTGTATCAGCTTTCTTAAGTCGACCACAGGAGAAGTCGCTAGCCTTAGCGGCGTAGGCCCGGTGCGGTCAGGGGTACCGCGATCACATGCAGATCTCGCGCAGGGTTGTTCTCAATGTCCGGCACGATCACCATGGCATATCCGAACAACTGCCGGAACCAGGTGCGAACCTTTTCGGCCACCGACAACGAACCGCGCTTCTCGATTCGGTCAACCACCTCCAGCAGGTGATGCCGCGTGATCTCGTGGATGGTCATTCGCCGCAGCGGTGGGATGACGTCCTTCCTGAACACCCGTCGGATCTGTTCCAGCGTGCTCTGCCGTCCTTCTGCCAGCGCCATTGCTCGGTAAGCAAGCCACCTCTCGTACACCGTCGTGAAGGTGTGCTCGCCAGCCAGCCGGGCAGCGTGCTGCTTCTGCTTGCGGGCGATTCTCGGATTGATGCCCTTGGCGATCAGTGCCCGCGCTTCATCTCGCATGGCCCGCGCATCGCGCAGACTCAACTCGGGGTATGTCCCCAACGACATCCTTGACCGCTTGCCCAGCCAGTTGTACCGGAAGTGCCAAGCCTTGCCGCCCTTGGCCGAGACAAGCAGCGACAACCCATCGTAGTCACCAAGGCTGTAGACCCTGCCCGTTACCTTTGCATTCCGAATCCGCGGATCGGTGAGCGCCATTCTCGAACTCCAAATCCCAGATTAGATGGGACAGAAGTCGTGGCCGCCTCAGCGGTAGACCTTCGCACAGCAACAGTGCAGTACGCCAAGTACCGCATTGATGGGCCAGAAGATGTACCTGATTGGATGCGCTGTGGGCAGATTTCCCTGAATGTCAGCAAAGCCCAGCTGAGAAATCCCTTGGAACTTCAAGACCTTAGAGGCTTCCCAAAGTCGCACACCGAGTGTGGAGCGTTACTTGGAGCGGGTGATGGGAATCGAACCCACGTATGAAGCTTGGGAAGCTGCCGTTCTACCATTGAACTACACCCGCAGCGTGGCGCGATTCTAGCCCGGACGACCGTGCGCTGGCGCAACGCCTGCCCGCGTGCGGCGCTGCACCGGGACGATCAGTTCGCGCCGAACTTCACGTCGAGGCCGGTGAACAGCCCGACGTCGTTGGACTTCGTGCCCTGCGGCGGCCGGTTGTTGTAGGCATCGGTCAGCCCCACGTTCAGGCTGAGCGTGCCGCTCATCGCCATCGACTGGCCCGCATTGAACTTGGCCAGGAACGCCTTGTCGCCGCTGAGGCCGGTGCGCAGGTTGAGGTCGACCAGCTTGTCGGCTTCGAAGCCCAGCTTGCCGAACACGAACACCTGCGTCGACACGTTGTAGTCGTATTCGCCGGACAGGTTCCAGAGCTGGCGCTCCTGGAATGGCGCCGGCCCTGCGGCGGCGGCCGTGAAGCACGCCGCCGGAGCCGGGTCACATCAGCTGCAGGACTTGCCGTGGTCCGCGTGGTTGCCGGCGGCCTTCGCGGCGTCTTCGGTCATGTAGGAGCCCTGCTTGGTCTTGCCGTAGTACTTGGTGCCCGAGCAGTGATAGACCTTGGAGCTGGAGTTGACCCAGACCAT
>FTIF01005326.1_pt1 | contig 83378 bp, 82 predicted proteins | sample 1658001 | NCBI WGS metagenome assembly FTIF01 (sample SAMEA3914789, study PRJEB12502) | metagenome | biome: forest; material: soil | place: Canada | collected 2011-07-03 | depth 0.3 m | reverse complement strand
TCGAAGCCGAGCGACGGCTGCATGCGAAGCCTTTTACTAGTTCCCCAACCGCGGTCAGTCACGGCAGCAATGGGCAAGTCCCGTCGCTTGTCTGCTGGTCCATCACGAAAGAACGTACTCATGACCACGCTACTCGCCATCCAAGTCAGCCCGCGCGGCGGCTATTCGACTTCGCGCAAGCTGACATCGGACTTCATCGAGAAATGGAAAGAACACCATCCGAGCGGCATGGTGGTGTCTCGTGATTTGATGACAACTCACCTGCCTTTCGTCGACCTGCCTTGGATCGGCGGCGCGTTCACGCCACCCGAGCAACATGCCCCGGAAGTCAGGGCGGCCATCAAGGTCTCCGATGATCTCGTGTCGGAACTCAAGGCCGCCGATCACATCGTGATCGGTACGCCCCTCTACAACTTCAACGTCCCGGCGATCCTGAAGGCATACATCGACCACATTGTTCGGCTCGGCGTAACTTTCACGATGAACTACGAAGGGCTGGTACAGGGCAAGAAGGCCACGATCATCCTGACCTCGGGCAGTGACTTCTCACCCGGCACGCCCTATGCGTCGTTCAACCAGGCCGAGCCTTATCTGCGGCAGATCCTGGGATTCATCGGCATCACGGATGTCAATGTCATTCTCGCGGGCCGATCGTTGGCGGTGGATACCGGTGAGAAGACGCTGGACGAATTCGCTGAACAGTTCAACGAACAGCTGCAATCTGCCGTTGTGTGACGTTTGAAAAGAAACCGACCGCCAGCTTCGCTCGACCTCGAGCGACCAGGCCGGTTCAATCCAAACCAGGGCGGAACGGAGTCCAGGGGAAGTGAGTCGGCGGACAGGTCTCAGGCGCTTCGCCCTCGCGAGTGGCGGGGTCAAATGATGCCAGTGGATCTTGTTGCGACCGATGCCAAGGCAGTACTTGACGCAGCCAGACGTCGAGCGCTGATCGCGCGCTATCGGACCGATTGACACCAACCTGAACGCCGTCGGCCGTCGAGCGAGTGCGCCGCGGATGTCCTGCCAACAGCGCAATGGGGCCTGCCAGTGCGGTGATAGGCGCCAACACCTGCGGCTGCCGCGGCACCGCCGGCCGCAAAGCGGTCACTGATCAGCTTGCTAATAATAAACGTATTGTGATAACTATTGTTATCACTATACAATCGTTTGGTGGCCAAACCCAAGTCCGTCGAAATCGAGCTGGCTGAGCGGTTCACGCGGTTCCCCACCGCGGATGAGCTGGCGGCCTTTCGCGCCTCCATGGAAGGGATCGGGTCGCGCGAGGCGGTTGAGCGATTTGCGCCCAAGTTGCTCGGCAGTGGCGAGTCTGCACGCGCCGTTCTAGGACGCATTCGGCGGGCGCTGCAAATGGCGGCCCGCGATCGTGGCCACCCCGAAATGGTCGATTTGTTCGATTCGACCAAGACGAGGCCCGGGACGCGGCGCGCTGCCATGATCACCTCGGCCATTGAGGACTTGCGGACGAGCCTGGCGAGGGCGCCGTTCCTGGGAGATGCGGTGGCCGAGTGGCTGTCGCCTCGGACGTGCGAAGCACTGGAGTCTGCCGGCATTAAGACACTGGCGGCGGTGGCCTTGCGGATCGCGCGTCGGCGGCAGTGGTGGGCTGACATTTCCGGGCTCGGCCTGGCCGGTGCTCGCCGGGTCGAGGGGTTTTTCGGCGACCACCCTGAATTGGCTGAGCGCACGGACGCCGTGATGTCGGTAACAGTTGCCAGCGGCGTTGTCCCCTGGGAGGCGCTTTCGCTGCCGCAGGTGTTGGACGGATCGGCGGGGCACTTCCGCGCACCCGTCGCGAACTGCACGCTGTCGGCCCGAAATGATCACGAGGCTGTGTCTGCCTGGATTGACCGGCAGGAATCAACAGCGACCCGGCGGGCCTACACGAAAGAGGCGGAGCGCCTAATCCTTTGGGCCGTTGTGGAGCGAGGCAAGCCAATGTCGTCGCTCACGGCCGAGGACGCGACCGCGTATCGCGCCTTTCTGCGGCAGCCTACGCCGCGAGCGCGATGGGTCGGGCCACCGCGTCCGCGCTCGTCTAGCGAATGGCGTCCGTTTGCTGGCGCACTCGCCGCCAACTCCATCAAGTACGCCGTGACGGTGCTCGGCGCGATGTATCGCTGGTTGGTCGGACAGGGCTATGTGCTGTCAAATCCGTTCGCGGGCATGAAGGTGCGTGGCGCGTCCACGCCGACTCCGCTGGACGCTCAAAGAGTGTTTGCGCAAGGCGAGTGGTCGCTTATTCGTGTCGTTGCGGACGGGCTCGAGTGGTCTTACGGCTGGACGAAGGAGGCGGCGCAGCGGCTGCGGTTCTTGGTGGATTTCTGCTACGCAACGGGTCTGCGCGCCAGCGAGTTCACCGATGCCGTGCTGGGCAACATCGAGACCAATAGCCGTAGCGAGTCGTGGCTCCACGTCGTTGGAAAGGGCGCGAAGGTTGCCAAGGTGTCGCTGCCTCCGTTGGCGCGCCTCGCGCTGGACCAATACCTCATCCAGCGGGGACTGCCAGCGTCCTCGTCCAAGTGGGATCCGTCGGCACCGCTGTTGGCCAGGTTGGACGACGAGTCAGGTTCTGGCCTGACTGCCAATCGGCTTTGGAGCATCGTGCACCGCTTCTTCTTGACGACTGCTGGCGTGCTCGAGACGCAGAACCCCACGCTGGCCGAAAAACTTCGCCGGGCGTCACCGCATTGGATGCGCCACACCCACGCGACGCATGCGCTTGAGCGTGGCGCGGAGCTCACGACTGTGCGGGACAACCTCCGTCATGCATCGATCTCGACGACGTCAACGTATCTGCATAGCGACGACGCTCGACGCGATCGGGAGATGGCTGCAGCCTTCGGTGCTCCGGCGGCCAAGTGAGCCAGCTCGGATTGGCCGTCACCGCCATCCACCAAGAAGTCTGTAACCCCTTCACACTACGGCGAGCAGAATCGGCGAGCAGCCGCGCGCGCCTTCTGTGAGGGTACATCGCCATCATGGGCGCCAACTTCCCATAAGCCGGATGCAACAAGGGCACCACGGGCGACGGCCTGGTTCCGCAAACTTGGGGCAATGGATGCGCAACGGCTATCGCATCGCGCTGGCCGTGAATGGCACCACACTGTGACGCGAGCGCATGTGAGCGATCGCGCGACGAAGAGCTATGCCTTCAGAGCACTGAGTCGCGCTGCAATTTCACGTTTCCCGACTCCACGCAACGCAGCGATCGCGGCCAGACTCTTGGCGTTCGGCCTGGATTTGCCTTGCTCCCATGCGTACACGGATTGGCCGGTTGCACCGACCAACAGTCCAAAGTCGTGCGCAGAAAGCGCAAGCCGCTTCCTGTTGTTGGCCAGTCCAGCCGCTCGAAACCGCAACCCCTCGGCAACGTCTTCGGCGGTGTCGGTGGGCGTAGCCGCCTGAACAACGGCGGCACGCTTTGTTGATGCGCGGGCCGACTTCTTAATAAGCAGTTCAACTTCTCGCAGACGACGCTTCAACGAAGCAATCTCCGTGCGCTGTGATGACGTCGTCTTTCTGAGCGACTCCACCTCCGCGCGAATCTCCTTGCGAGCGACACGAGAGATCTCGGCTTTGAGTATCGAAGCGATATTGGGCATGGGCCAGATTTTGCACTATTCGATCTGATGCTTCGGTTCAAAGGCCGCGAAGAGCGCCAGAGGGTCGACACCAAGCGCACTTGCGATTCGGTCAATGTTGTCAATCGAGACGTTGCGCCGTGCCTGCTCGATCGAGCCGACGTACGAACGATCAAGCCCCGCCATTGAAGCAAGCTCAGCCTGAGTGATGTTTCGCGCGTGGCGCAGATTGACCATGTTCCTGGCCACCCGCAGCCGCGACGACTGGCTCACGACGAGCTCTGTTGTACCGCTTCGAGCAACTGCCGTTCGCGCTCAGCCAGTGCGGCGAAGACTTCGTCCAGCTCGGCTGAAACACGAGACAGCACGGCTGCCGCTTCGCGCTGGCTGGGTGTTTTGCAGTAGCCGAGGGTCAGCACTGTCAGCGGGTGCAAGCGCATCATCGCGGCCAACTGATCGACCTTCGTGACCGTTGGCGTCTTTGTTCCGCGCTCGAGCTCGCTGATGTACGTCCGACCGCTCACCGCGTCGAACTCCTCCTGCGAGAGGTTGCGAGCAAGACGAGCGGAGCGAATGCCTTTTCCGACGGAGGAGCGAATGATTTTCATGGCGACGACGAGGGGGAATTTCCTCATGTCGCAGCCAATAGAACCACACGCTATAGCCTGAGCGATAGTTCACGCGGTCAGCGGCTCACACAATCCGTTGCCCGGGCGGTCGCCCAAGCTTCATCGTCTTTTTCGAGTCGCAACCGCCCCGCCTGGCGATGTTGTCCAAGGTGTTCAGGCGGCCAGGGGCCTCATTCCTTCCGACCCCGACCCGGCGCCCGGCGCGTTGGGAGTTTGGATCGTTCCCAACACCTGCAGTCTTCGAAGGCTGCCGGCTAGCCCAGGTCCGGCGCCAGCCAGTCGTGCAACCGTCCGAGACGCGCAGCGTGGCCTGCATCCTCGGCCCAGCCCGCCAACGGGAAGTGCCGCATCGTGAACCGGAGATGGCGACGAGTGTCGGCGGTGCCGGTGCCGGTCGATTGCACCTTTTCGAATAGCGCACGGGTGTCCTCGATACTCTGCCCTGCAGAGGTCGGAAACTCCCGCGCATCGCTGGCAAACAGTCCGATCAAGAGTTGGGCGCTCGGATAGGTCGTGGCGACTCGCTTCGCCTCATCGCGTAGCTCCTGCTGGACGGTTTGGTCACGCTGCAGGGCTTCCAGCAACTCGGCTCCCCAGCCGATTGCCCGCAATCGCTCGTGCGGCATTGTCATGTGACGGCCTCCTCAAATAGGTAGCACGCGACCGACTCGGCGTTGATCCGGAATGGCCTCGAAACTCGTTCGACGACTCGCTCTGGCGGGTCAGCCAGGGTCTCGTCTGCGCCGCGCGTGCGGTGAATTGAATCAGGGTTGAACGTGAAGTTGCAATCGACGACGAGCAGGCGATTGCCTTTGCTCACGCGTGCAAACTCCAGCGGGTTGCAGCAACTCTCTCCGACGAAGTCGTCCACGGTTAGCGCGATACCGCGCGTACTCAGTGCGGCGCATAGCTCGGCGTGGTCGCGATATGCGCGCTGCTCGTAAGGAGCCAGAAGATCCCTAGAAGACACGCACCGTAGGGTGTCATCGGCGCGAGCCGCGGAGACGAGGGCGGCGGCCTCGTCGACCGGAAGCAAGCGCTTGATGAACGACTCGCCAGGGAAGTTTGTGAGCGAGATCTTCCAAAACGATATGTACAGCATCCGGCCGTTCACTTAGCTTGCCGCCGCCACTGGCCCGATCGCGACGATCAGCTTGTCGATGCGCACCGACGCCGGCACGGGAATGCCATCGACGCCGCAGAACGACGACCCATCGGTCGCCTTGAAGATGATGACGTCCATCTCGTTCGCCGCAGTATCCGCACCGCGCCAGATCTCGCCGACCTCCTGAACCTTCATGGTCGGCTGGTGCCCGATGACCTCGATCTTGAAGTGGCGCAGTGCGTGCAACGTCGTCGCCATCTTCGCGCTCTCCAGGAAATGCACGAGATCTGAATCCCAGCACATGATCAGTGTCCGAGGCTCGCTCGTCGAGAAGGTGTCTGCGCTAGCCAGAGCCACGAAGAAGCACGAGCCCAGGCTCTCGACGAGGCGCCAGGTTGAACCAGCGGGCAGACCGAACTCTGGTGGAAGCAGGAGTTCTGAACCTGGCGGCGTCACAAGCATGGGAAGGCTTGTCATGCGTCAAAGCGCGGCTTGGGCGTGACAGCGAGGGTCTTGGCGATAAGTTTTCCTCGCTTCACGCCCTTGTTTGCCTCCATGAAATAGCCAGAGTGCTCTTGGCCATCCTCTGCCACCATCAGGACGCATGCAGATTCGTCACTGGGATCGATCGCCTCCCATAGCTCGACAATGTGCTTGGTCACCCAACGGTACCTTCGACCGATGCGCTGCGGCGCGACAAACAGTAGCGACTCAAGCTTGCCTTGCGACGACTTGAGAACTCCGACCACGTCGAAGTCCCACGACAGCAAGAACGTCTCGGGGGACTGGTCGGGCCCTGTCATCCGCACCGTCAGGACGAACCATGCGGCGTGGGTAGAGAGCGCCATCGCCCGCGAGTAGGAAGCGCCGGGCGCGCCCAGGGGCTCCGGGACGTGAAACTGGAAATCCGGCATCGAGACAAACATCTGGCTAGGGGAGCGCAATGCTGAGAGCGCGCTGTATCAGTTTTGAAGCTAGCCATTCTTGGGTCAATAGAATGCTATTCAAAGTCCGCATAATACCGGAACCCTTAAGCTCGAATATGATCAGATACAGATTATGAATATGGGATGACACAGATTAACGTAGAGGGTTCGATGAAGGCCCGCATGCTCAAGTCCCTACGTACCCAGCAGAACACCATCTTCCTAGCGGCCCTACGCGACCGCCGCGAAGCCCTGGGCCTTCGCCAAGCCGATCTGGCGCAACGTCTAGGGGAAACCCAAGCGACGGTGAGCCGCGTCGAGAACGGTGAGCGGCGCCTGGACGTGATCGAGCTACGGACGTGGCTTCGGGCACTCAGGGTCGGGTTCGTTCCGTTTGTGCGTCAACTCGACCGCCAGCTCAACGACCGCGCGTTTCCCGAGTTCCGCGTGACCAAGGCCGCAGCGCCAAAGCGCCTATCTCGGTAGCGCAGATGAAAATGCCTCTCGATACTCGACGTCCTCGATTGCCTCATGAAAAAAAGATCCTGGCGCTCGACGCGGACGGAGTGTTGCTCGACTACAGCACCGCCTATGCCAGGGCTTGGCAGCGCGCATTCGACCGGCATCCCGTCGAGCGCGATCCAACAGCGTACTGGCCGATCGACCGTTGGGGTGTTGAGCGCCTGGTGGGCGCGCCGCTGGAGCGCTTTCGTGCCTGCTTCGACACCGAGTTCTGGTCTACGATCCCGGCAATCGACGGCGCAATCGAGGGCTGTCATGCATTGCATGACGCCGGTTTCACGCTCGTCTGTGTTTCTGCGCTGGAACTCCGCCATCAGGCCGCGCGCCTGAAGAACCTATGCGTCCTCGGATTTCCTATCGATCGTGTCGTTGCCACCGGGTCCGCGGCCTCGGCTGCCAGCCCGAAGGCCTCGGCGCTCGCCGAACTGGACCCACTGGCCTTCGTCGACGACTACTTGCCGTATCTGCGGGGTCTGAAATCCAGCATTCACACCGCCCTGGTGCTGCGACAGCCCACCGGTTCCCCGAACGCTGGCGTCGCGCCGGCGTCGGTCGGGTCGCAGCACGTCGATCTGCTGGCGTTCTCGCGCTGGTGGCTGAGCTCACGTTAGGCTCGAGGACCAGTGGGGCAGTGCCCCTATGCTGGGGAGTCCGATGGCATCGATGCCCTGTCAGCCATTGAATTTTTATCCCGAGTTGCGAGCTTTCGTTGCGCCAGCCACTGTTTGCGCCACTGGCTTCTGAGTGTGGGATGCGCCTCGAACCAGCGAACAACGTCGCTGCGTGACGCACCGAGCTGAGCGGCGATTGCCTCGTAGCTGAAGCACTCGTGGATGGCCTTCTCGAAAGCGGGTGGAGCAGCCGGGCGAGGCCAGATTTGACCCGTCGCTTCAGGCCCATCGCCTGCTATGTCACCCTCGACGCGGCAAGCGGCAAGGAAGCGCTCACCCGCCTCCTCGGGGGAGCTCCATTCGAGTGCAGACCAGAGAGTGGTCCATCGAACGGCATGAGAGGTCGGACGTCGCCAGATCAACTTGGCGATCCAATCGCCGGACTTCAGATCGTCCAAACCGTTGGGGGCGGTCGCGAGCCACCGGCCGACAGGGGTGCCGGTGAACCACTTCTGCAGCCGCACGTGTCGAACCGTGTGCCTCGAATGCACAACGCCGAGGTCAGCCAACCTGTCGATCGCCGACGCGCGCAGTCTCCGCGAGTCGATGTTCTCAAGCGAACTAGCGGCGCGGCCTACGGCGGCAAGCGTCGCAGTCTCGGCGGAGGTCTCCGCACAAACGTCGGCCTCGCCTTCGCCGGGCCATCTCCAGGTCTTGCCACCGACGCCGGCGTCCATCAAGGGTTCGCCATGCAACGAGCAGATGAACGTCGTGGGATGCTGATGGTGCGTGAGCCAGCACGGCCGTCCCAATACCCGAAGATTGTCTGCCAGACAACTCGGGCACCATTTGAGCGGGTGAGCAACGGCCAGCCTTCGCGTCGACGCACCCAGCAGGCGCAGACCGAAGCAACGGGCCGGAGCGAGAAGCGCTGCGGCTGCGGCGTGTCTGCGCTCATCGGTCATGAACGGCAAGTAGTAGCCGGCCACCGAATGTCGCCGAAGCGCCTGCACCGGATCTGGAAAGATCGGTGCGGCGAACTGCGCGAGAGCACCCAGGGCGCTGGGAAGGTCATGCTGGCGTGTCGCATGCGCTGCATGCAACATGAGGCGTGCAGTCGCCGCTGAAGACTGCAGCCGATTGAATCGGTGGACGAAGACGCAATAGCTGTAGAGCGTCTCCGCCTCGTCGATCCACGGCACGCAAGGCACGCCGTCCGAGTTCATTTTTCAGCGGCGGCCGCGGCCTTAACGGCCTTCTTCTGGGCTTTCTCCGCTGCTGCTGCGGCGGCAGCAGCAGCCTTTGCACCCGCGGCGGCGGCCTTGGCAGCCTCCTGCTGCACGCTCAACTGCATCGCCGCCGCTTCGAGTTCATCGCTGATGCCGAGCATCTTGCGCTCCGCCGGTGTCAGCGCGGCGAATACCTCGAGCTTTTGCACAAACTTCGTGGCGGCACGCGACTGCTGCTGGCGGAACTTGGTCACCATCTTCTTGACTGCCTGGAAAGACACAGCATCAAGGTTGGGCAGCTTGGGAGGCGTGCCCGACGGTGCACCGGGCTTCGATGGCTTGTTGCGCGACGCAATCGCCGAGTCCGGAATGTCCTGAAAGCGGAGTGACCCTTCGGCTGTGATGTCGCGCACACAATCCGCGATGCTCTTGGCCGCCAAGTAAAACGGTGATATCGCCGCCTTACGCAAATCGTCCTCCGTCAGGACAGCCTTCTGCCCGCCGCGACGCAACGCCAAGCGCTGGGCTTGGACGTTGAGCAGCGGGAAGAGACCCGGGACCCCCGCCGTGAACTCGAACTCGAGTTGGTCGCGAAGAACTGAGGCGATCGTGCAGTCCTCGACGACATTGAACTTGCGCATCCGGGGGATGTAGTCCTTGGCCCACCATGGCTCCGACGCACTCGGCGCGGGCAGGAAGTGGTGGATGCCACCCACCATGAGACGGCGCACCGGTTGCCCGTACGCCATCAGGTTCGTGAAGGCAAGCGGGTTGCCGATCAGCAGAATGCTCAGGCCGAGGTTCATGACGCTCTGGTAGAACATGACGAACTCGTGTTGCCAGGGGCTGTCAGCCAGGTTCTCTTCGTGGTTCTCGTCGATAACCAGAATGGCCACGCGATGCATCGCTAGCTTTGCGCAGACCTCCACGAGCAGGGTGTCGAGGTTTGTCACCCGGCGGTTTTCGTAGAAGTAGTTGGTTCCGGCTGCCAAATCCAGCGCCATCAGGACGCGCTTGAGCAGACCCATGCGTGTGCCATTTGATGGGTGATCCACGTAAAGCCAGACGACCTGGCGCATCCGCGTCCACCCGCAGACCACCGACGGGCCATAGTCAATCACCTGCTCTGGGACGACCAGCCGCAGCACCCGGATCGCAAGTTGCGACCGTCCCGTACCCGTGATGCCGTCCCAGAGCCCGCCCGCACCGTCGGCGCGGCCGGCTTGCAGCAACTGCGCAGGCGTTTCGCACAGCGCGATCCTAGTGACACGAATCCGGTTCTCCGGTCGGAGAGGATTGATCAGCGCCAATGCTCTGCGCACCAGCGTCTGTAAGCCCATGGCCGGATCGAACGAGGTGCGCACGGGCACATAGTGAGCCGCGGGGTTGTCCAGATAATGCTCCCGATGTTGGGGCGAAATGACCTGCCAGTTGACCTTCGCGAGTGGAGTCGCCGAAAGGCGCTTTCCTAACTCGTGGTACGCCACCGGCGCGCCGTAGCCCTCCAGGAGCGGATTGGGCGTTTCCAGCATCTCCGGATCAAATTCGATAGTCGAATCGGTCATGCGAACTCCTCGTCGTTAAGTTGAGCCATGGCGAGCGCGGCCGCGCTATCGTTGTTGACGTCTTCGGCGCGTTGCTCGACGTCTTCCGCGGCTTCGTCCTCTGCATCCCGGGAGCCGTGCTGGCGTTCGAGGTCGTCCAGCAGCGCCTGCTCCTCTGCGACGTTCTGGCGAAGATGCCTCTTCGCAGCCCCTTTGGTCGGCTGAGCGCCCGTCTTGTCGATCTCCTGGCGGCGCTCCTTCTGGGCAACGAGCGTCGTGCCATCGCGGCGAAGTGCCTTGTCAAGCTCGTGCTGGTCGTCCTCGTCGGCCACCAAGTCGCCTTGCAGCGTGTAGTGCTCCATCATCTCCACGCAGTCGTCAAACGTGAACTTCTTCAGCAGCGTGGTGTCGCGTGCGGTGCAGGTCAGGCGCATCATCCCGCTGGCATGGGGAAGCCATACCTCTTCCAGGTTCTCGCGGTCCATCTTGACCGTTGTGCGGATGACGTGTTTGAGCCGACGCACCTGCTGCAGCAAGCCGCTGTCGCGCAATTCGTCGCTCATATACCGCAGGCGGGGAAACACGACTTCGCGTCCACAGACAGCGCCCATCAGGTAGAGGCCATTTTTGCGAATGACGGCCTTGACGTCGGGCAGGCAGAACGCCTCCAATGCCTCTACGTCGACGGGAAGCTCGCTGGTTGCGCCGTTGGCCCGCATCCACTTGAAGATGTTCAGGCGGGTAGGGACGATCTGCGGATCTCGCAGCAGCATGTCCGTCGGCGCCAGATCGGGAGTCACTTCGTTGTTGTAGTCCATCCAGGTTCGGATGAGCTCTGGCATGTACTCGTAGTAGTTCCACGCCGCCGTTAGGGATGCATGTTCCTCTCCGCGCTCTACGTGCTTACCACCGTGCGTGTAGCCGGGCACTTCGTCGTCGAGCTTCTTGTGGTCGTAGTGATGCTGCGACTCCATGTCACCCTTTTTGTCACCGCGGAAGGTTGGCGTCCACTCGAGAGCGAAGCCAAACTGGTCTTCTGCTTGTGTGGCCTCGTGACCCTTGAGCTCGCCGTTGTCAGCCAAAATTCTGCGGGCGAGTCCGCAGGGCCAGTCCTCGTCGGTGATCGTGATGCCGAACCTGGCCAGCATGGCCACTTTGGATTTGGCGGCGCACAGCAGCGCCAACAGCGCTGTTCTGGGCGATGGTGGAAGCCAGCCGCAGTACCATCCCATGACCAAACCTGTACGGACATCCTTAATTACTAGCCGAGTCATGGGCGGCAGCACCTTTAGGCGACTACGCACGCTCGTGAGGTACACGTCGCAGGACGTCCCGTCGAAGACGTACATGTGCATGACGGTGGCGACCTGATCGCGCACCGAACCGCCTCGGCTGCCGACCTTCTGCGTCCAACGACGCGCGCCGCACAGCAGCTCCGTGACACTCTTGTCTTTGTTGAGCTTCCTGCCCCAGCGTAGGAACTGCGAGTAGCTCGGGCGATTCTTGCGAGGAAACAGCCGGGCCTTCTTGGTGCCGTCCGGAAGAATGTCGTGCCACGCCCAATGGATCGACATCGTCAGCAGATAGGCCTTGAAAGGCCCGCAGCCATGCTTGATGAGCTTGTAACCCTGGGCGAGCTTGAGCTTGTCGCTGCCTTTGAGCTTCTCGCTGTCAGGGCCCTTGCCTTTATCGAGGATGTAACCCTCGTGTCGATTGGGGTCAGCGGCGCACAGCCGGGTCTTTCGGCCGAGCTTCTTGTTTTGTGCCTTGCTCACCCCGGGGGCGCCGACTGCGGAGTAGTCGGTCATCAGCGCGTTCTTCTGACTTTTGCCGGCCCAGTACCGGTGGAGCGTGGTGTAGATGGTGGTCGGACTGCACCCAACGGCTTTGGCGCGATCGCGAACGTCGGCGCCGAGCGTTGGGCTCAGGAGCACCTCCAAGGTGGGACGCACGGCCTTGGATTCTTCGCCATACGTCACGAGCGGCCGGATAGTCTCCCAACGAGCATCGCGCTCGGCATGCCGATTCCGGATCTTCTCCCTGGCGGCCTCGTCGGGGGCTTGCCGCAGTCGATCTTCATCCGTCTGCGGCTTTTGCTTCTTGACGTTGAGGATGTGCACCGCGACCCCGTCGAGCGCATCTTGCAACTCGGACAGGCTCCGGAAAAACGGAGCGGGTATGTAGTCCCGCCGCCTTTTCGGATGCTTCGGGTCGATCCTGAGCAGTTGGATGAGCCAGATTGCCTGATCATCCTTGTGGCGCAAGATGCTCTTGTCTTCTGGGACGCATGTCCCCAAGACGCGGCATGGGCCCGGGAGAATCGATGCGCCGGGGACGTTGTCCACGATGGCATTGACCTCGAACGCGCCTGGCGGCCTGGGTCCAGCCCTGAACGCCGGCGTAGACGCAGGTTCTGTGATCGTTACAGTTTCAGGCGGCTCGCCTGGTGTTGCCGGTGGCGCAGGTTGGACGACCGCCGGCTCGCCGATGCAATCCGTGTTGTCGGCTTCGTGGGATTGTGCGGAGCGCTCACTGAACATTTCAGACCTCCGCCGTTCCGAACAGACGGTGCCGCACAGCGTCGCGGAGGGCAATGCCGCCCGGTACCAGCGGGTTCCAGGTTTCGACGGGCAGAGAGAGATCGCTATCGATGTCCTGGAACCAGCGGGCGACGTCGTACGCGTTCTGGAAGAGAACCCGCGGCACGTCGAAACGACGAGACAGAGCTTCGATCACGTGGCTCGGCGACGTGTGATACGCCTCGTCGAGGCAGGCCTTCACGAAATAGTCGTAGAGGTCACTCTTGCGCATGCGAGCCGTCGACTCACGACTTGCCTTGGGGCGGATCGCGTCGAGGTTGGTCGAGAGCGTGTTGTTCAGCTCACGTTCGCCCACCAGGCGGAACTCGATTCCCGCCTCACAACAGTACCGGCTGCGCAGGACGTTGAGTTCGCGAGAGCGAGGAACTTCCTCGCTCTCTTCGCCTTCCGTGGAATCGACTTGATATGCGACGAGGCGAACGCGCCACTTGATATCCACCAGCGTGGCGAGCGCGTGGAGCGTGATGACGCGCGGCAGGTTCGTGCCCGGATAGGGCGAGGGCAGGATGCCGCATTCACTGCCGATTTCGAAGGTTCCCCGCGTCAGCTTGTCGATCGTGGTGCCAAGCAGGCCCTCGAGTGGGTGCTCATGGGGCCAAGGCCACACAGGGTAGTGGTCGCGGATGTCGAACGCGCCGATCCACGCCAGGCGATTCAACAGATGCCGCTGCGCCTTGGACCGCGGATGATGCTTGTGGCCATATTCGGGCGCCGGCAGGTGGGACATGTTGGCGTGCACCGCGAAGTCGCGTTTGGTGACCGTTCGCCAAGGCAAGTACTTCTCCAAGTGGCCCTGACCGAAGCCGCAGCGGATCAAGCGGGCGAGCTTGTTCCAGGTCATGTGACCGGTCTGCACAGGTGGACGGCCGGGACGACGGACTTGAGTGGCAGCAATGCGTTGGATGAACGTGTCGGCGTCTTTCATGATTTCTCCAGGCGAGTTGTGCTCTCGACTCGAAGTCGATTGGCGAAACGGTGAGAGGTGAGGCGCCCGCGGCGCGGGCAGGGGATGACGGCTAGCGCGAAATCAAACGCTCGCGAATCCGCGGACTTGTCGCGCCCAGCAGATCCACCGTGTCGAGCGACGACGGCCAACGCCATTCATCGCGAACGCACGCGAGCTCATCGAGAAGGACGGGCTCGATGGCTAGACGCTTCATGCGATCGCTCATGCACAGAGCGTTCATCCCCTCGGCCGCGTCGTCGAACTCGCGCCACCGGATCGCCGCAGTGCGTGCGGATGCCGAGCGGGGACGATTGACTTCGAACAGGTCGAACTGACCATCGGCGTTCGCTTCACCGTTGACGGTCGTGGCGGGGGTAATTTGAGTTTCAGACATCGGAATATCTCCAGGCGTGTTTGACCATCGCGCCGTCCAGAGGACGGCGCGAGAGACTGGCTTGTCGGTTGGGAGCGCTTAGGAGGGGTCGGGCCAGCGCATGAGCGCGACGCGCACGGCAGGGCCGTCGGAGTGACGGACGAGCTTGAGCGCGGCGCGATGCGAGGCCCGGCCAGTCACGGCAAGCAGGCAGGAAGCAGCAGGCGCTTCGGGGGAATGCGCGCGTTGCACGCGCTTCCCCGTCTCCCACACATTGCGCACGGGAGCGCGCACGCGTGACACCCTGACAGATGCGGAAAGAAGTATCAACATTCAGACCTCCATAGCAAAGCCAGGCTGTTAACCAAAATCTGGTTAACAGCGGGTTGTGCCCATCGGAGGCAAGCGCTATTCTGAGTTTGTGGGCTCAGCGAAGCACTGGCTTCCTGGGGCGCGGAGGGCGGATCGGTCTCTCTCAAAGTCCGGTCCGCCCAAAGTGCTCAGAGCACGTCTCTGAGACGCTGTTCGAATTGGAAAAGCGCGTCAACTGGGATTCGTGGGCCCAGCCTGCGACAGATGGCCCAGACGCGTTTGGCGTCTTTGTCCATCGGGGCTTGAGATCGTTGGGCTCTTTTGCAAGCGATCAACAACCTGTCCTTGGCGGTACTGCTGAGTCGAAGTGATTTCGCCCAGGCTTGAACGGTGTCAACGGGAGGGGGTAGGCGGCGCTCGTTTTCCAGCGTGCTCACGTACGCTGCGGATACGCCAATCGCGCGGGCCAGAGCCCGTTGCGACATGTCCTTTTGGCATCGCAGGGAGTAGAGACAAGCTCCGAACGATTCGAGTTTTGGGGCGGCCATGGTTACGCATCTCAGGCGACGGATAGTTCCACTCTGAACCGGTTTCGTGCATCATGAAAGCGTCTTCGGACCCGAAAAGGGTTTGCGGAGCGTTTTGGAAACGGTTTCTGAGGCGGGGCCGATGGAGGATTCCGAGGCGAATTTCCAGAAGCGGTGCGCGATCGAACTGCTCGCAATTCTTGCGATGGCAGAGCGTTTCGTATTGCCTCGAGAAATCCATTTTCTCGTTGTGCTGAGGCTGCTAGCCAGCATGATCAAGGTCCACGGTCGCCCCGTGGACACTGTCACGCTGAAGGCCGGACGGGCAGTAACGGGGAAGAAGACCGAGTTCGATGACGCTACCGACTTCCTACAGCGCCTCATCTTGAAAGTGTGGGCGGCGCAGATGCTGAAGTGCTTGCCGGATTGGCGACTGGTGCGTCGCAAGGGCGGGGGCCGGAGCAAGCCGTCGCTTCATCTCTTCGAGCGAAGCCACTTCAGAGATTGGTGTGCAGCCGGTAGTTTGAGTGCGCCAGCTCTGCCGTTGGAATCATCCGCTGCTGACGCTACGGTGTCGAATGCTGACGAGCAGTTGAGTTTCGGATCGAAGGTCGGGCTAGTTGGCTGCTCAACTGAGGTGCACGATTCCTCTATCGGGCCGGACGAACCGCCGTTGCGTGAGACCTTGCCGCAATCACTTGAGCGCGCATCGGGGGGCGTGACCGCGTCGCTAGATTCGCAGTCGTGCGCCGATGAGCCCCCCATGGGGGCCACGTTGAGGGCACGCGAAGTTGAGGCCGAAGGCCGCGCAAGCGGGTCGCGACGACGCTCCATGCAGCGTCGTACACATCTACGGTGCGATCGAGCTCGGGGGAGGGAATGGAGACGGCGCCGCAAGTCGCCGCGGCTACGGGAGCGAAGCCCGGATCGCGGGTCAGCCTCGAACGCTGACTCCAATCAAGGCTCATCAACCGGTGCGGATCCTGGCGAACGCGACGCCAGTGGCACAAGTCGTGGGCAGCCGAATGGTTCGCCGGCTGCTGGACAACTCGATTCCTCTTGTAGCGCGCGTAGCTCCGAGCCGTGGCAAGACGCGATGCTTCTCATACTTCTAGCGAGGCTCGCCCGAAAGTCAGATGTTGCGCTAGCGGCTGTGGCGTTTGTAATGCTGGGTGTCTTGGGGACGATGACGGTCAGCGTCGTGGCCTTTGCACAGAGGCCGCTGGAACTTCCGGTTGTGCACCTCGACGTCCCGCAGGAGCAGACTTATCGCATACTGTTTTGGGGGCCGGATCAGTTGGTGTTAGCCGCTCAGTCGGTCTTTTCAGGACTAAATTAATCGACGAAGGGACAAGGAGCGCCGTTTGTTCAGGACTCTTTTGCGTTGTTTTGGACTCTATTAGCTTCAACCATGCAACGATAGCCGCCGCCATCATCGACCTCGACGGCACGATGGTCGACACCGTCGGCGACTTCGAACAGGCGCTCGCGTGCACGTTGGCCGAGCTCTCGCTGCCGGCGGTCGACCGCGCCTTCATCGCGCGGACCGTGGGCCGCGGCAGCATGCACCTGCTCGCGCAGACGCTCGCGCAGGCGAGGGGCTCGCCCGAGCTGCTGGCGCAGGCGTGGGCGCTCTATCAACGCCACTACGCCGACGTCAACGGCCGGTACGCGGACGTCTATCCCGGCGTGCGCGAAGGCCTGGCCGCGATGCGCGCGCGCGGTTGGCGGCTAGCCTGCGTGACGAACAAGCCGCGCGCCTTCGCCGTGGCGCTGCTGGAGGCCAAGGGCCTGCTCGGTTCGTTCGAGCACGTGTTCGGCGGCGACTCGTTCGAGCGCCACAAGCCCGATCCGTTGCCGTTGATCAGTAAGCAAGGCCTCAAGGCCCCATTGCTCGGCACGGCGGGTTTGAGCACGATCGCGTGAAGGTGCGCACGCTTGGATGTGTGCACTTAACCGGATCGTGCACACATGGACAAGCGAGAGACCAAGGACAAGAACACGCGACGCCGGCACGGCGATGCCTTCAAGCAGGAGCTCGTCGAGCGCAGCTTGCAGCCAGGTGCCTCGGTATCAGCACTGGCGCAGGAGCATGGCGTCAATGCCAATCTCCTGTTCAACTGGCGTCGCCTCCATCTGCACGCGTTGGCTGTGAAGCCCGCGGCATCGCTGCATCCCGCGCTGCTGCCGGTCACGGTCGTGCCCGAGTTGCCGATCGCGGCGCCGCCTCCAGCTGCGCCGCCCGCGCGCGCGCCCAGCGGCACGATCGAGATCGAGATCGGCGGTGCACGCGTTCGTGTGCGCGGCACCGTCGACGACACGAGCTTGCGCAGCATCTTGCGCGCGCTGCGTGAACTCGCATGATCGGCCCGCCGTCCAATACGCGCATCTGGATCGTCGCCGGTCATACCGACATGAGGAAGGGGTTCGACGGCCTGGCCTCCATGGCGCAGACCGCGCTGGCTGCCAACCCGTTCTGCGGCCACGTCTTCGTCTTCCGCGGCCGGCGCGGTGACATCCTGAAGATGTTGTGGTTCGACGGCCAGGGCCTGCTGCTCCTGGCCAAGCGCCTCGAGCGGGGCCGCTTCGTATGGCCGCAAGCCACTTCGGGCAGCGTCTCGCTCACGCCGGCGCAGTTGTCGATGCTGCTGGAGGGGATCGACTGGCGTATGCCGATGCGAACTCACAGCCCGGAACTCGCGGCCTGACGGACCGGGCATCGGGTCCGCCCCGATGGACCCGATCAGCGGGCGTCGACACACTGACTGCGTGTCAACGATGCCTCGCCCGCCGACCCTTGCCGTCTTGCAGCGACGCCTCGAAGAGCGCGACGCCGAGATCGTCGTCCTCAAGCTGCTCGTCGAGAAGCTCGAACTGCAGTTGCTGAAGTCGCGCCGCTCGCGGTTCGGTCAGTCGAGCGAACAACTTGGCGACCAGCCAACGCTTCCGTCCACGCAACCGGTGCCGGCGCCGCAGCGAGCGCGGACCGCCGCCAACCGCCCGGCCACCGACCGGTCGCTTCCGGAGCACCTGCCACGCGAACCGCATGTCCACCGCCCCGTAGTCACTGACGCGGCGCACGACGCGATGGGGCAGCCCTGTGGTTGCACGTCCTGTGGCGGCCGTTTGCGCCAGATCGGCCAGGACGTCTCGGAACAACTCGAGTACGTGCCAGCCCGCTTCAAGGTGATCCGACACGTTCGATCGAGGCTCGCGTGCGTGGCTTGCCAGACCATCTTCCAGGCCTCTGCGCCGAGCCGACCGATCGTGCGAGGTGTTGCCGGGCCCGCGCTGCTCGCGCACGTCATGGTCTCGAAGTTCTGCGACCACATCCCCTTGCACCGTCTGGCGCGCATCCACGCCCGCGACGGCGTGTGCTTCGATCCGTCGACCTACGGCGGCTGGCTCGAGCAATGCCTCGCCCTGGTTGACCCGCTGGTGGCGGCACTCGGGCGCTACACGCTCGCCGGCGCCAAGGTGCACGCCGACGACACGCCGGTGCCGGTGCTCGATCCCGGTCGAGGCAAGACCAAGACGGGCCGGCTCTGGGTCTACGTTCGCGATGATCGTCCGGCGGGCAGCACCGAGCCGCCGGCAGCCTGGTACCAGTACACCCCCAACCGCAAGGGCGAGCATCCGCAGCAGCATCTCCAGGCCTTCCACGGCATCCTGCAAGCCGACGCCTACGGAGGCTACGGGAAGATCTACGAGACCGGGCGTGTCGACGAGGCGCTGTGCTGGGCGCACGCGCGTCGACCGTGGTGGGACATGTATGACGGCCAAGGCCGCATCGCAGGCTCCATTGCCGACCAGGCTCTGCAGCGCATCGCCGCGCTGTACGCGATCGAGGCCGGGATCCGCGGCCAGTCGCCGGACGTACGGCGCCGCGAGCGCCAGGCTCGCGCTGGCCCGTTGCTCGACGAATTGCACGCGTGGTTCACCAGTCTGAAGGCCAGGGTGTCGGCCAAGTCGGAACTGGCCAAGGCCATCAACTACTCGCTCAAGCGATGGAAGGCGCTCACGCGCTACCGTGATGACGGCCGCATCGAGATCGACAACAACGCCGCCGAACGTGCCCTGCGTGGAGTGGCTCTCGGAAGGGGCAACTACCTCTTCATGGGTTCAGACGCCGGAGGCGAGCGAGCCGCGGCGATTTACAGTCTGGTGGAGACGGCCAAGCTCAACGGGCTCGACCCGCAGGCCTACCTGCAGGACGTCCTCACGCGCATCGCCGACCATCCCATCAACCGCATCGACGAGCTGCTGCCCTGGAACTTCGCCCAGGCAGCGCAAGAGCGTCGAGCTGCCTGATGTCGACGCACGCGTCGACGACCGAACCGGAATACGACGTGGCACAAGACGACATCGCGGCTCGCATGATCGACGCGCTCGACGGCGCATCGAGCCTTCAGCTCTACCAGCTCAAGGCGCTCATCGAAGGCATGCTCGCCGACCCGCGGCGAATGATGGAGGCTTGCGCGAGCCTGCACCTGGGGCAAGCAGTTCGCTTCGTGGACTTCCGCACCGGCCAACTGCGCCAGGGCAAGGTGATCGCCAAGCACCCGACGCAGGCCACGGTGTTCGAGGAGGCGGTACGCCGCAGCTGGAAGATCCCATACGTCTCGATCGAGGCGGCCGAGAAGACGCCGGGCGATACCGCCAAACCCTACGACCCTCCGCCGGAGCCGTCGCGTCCGGCAGGCCCCTCGGGCTTCACCCTGGGCGATCGGGTCAGCTTCGATGACGGCAAGGGCAACACGGTGATCGGCATGGTCGCGAAGATCAACCGCCGTACGGCATCGGTCGCAACCAACGACGGAAGGTCATGGCGCGTGGACTTCATCCTGTTGCGGCACTTAGTCGACGTCTGACGCTCCGCGTCAAGAAGGCCGCGGGACGGTGCTTCCAGCTGTTGCGGCACGTCCTCGACATCTGACCTGAACCACAATCAGCGTTTCGACCAGCGAAGGACTCATCGTGAGCATCGGCGAACAACTTCGAGCACTCAACTTCCACGACTCAAGTCTGGTGTCGTTCCACGTCTCCCTCGGCCCTGGCAGCCAACGGACTTTGACGGTAGAACTTGACTACTACGACTGGGAGGGCAACAGCTTGCGGCGCACAACGGACCCACACGCGGCCTGGCAAACAAAACGCCTAACTATTGCCTTCGGATTCTTGGCTGCCATCGAGTTCTCGGCACCGGATCTGGTGAACCGCGCCCAGGAGATCGACACCGCAGAAGTCGGCTATCGGTTGGACTGGTTCAAGGAACAGCACACAGCGTTCAAAGGTGAATTTCCCAGAGGGAAGTACCCTCTCTTCGACGATGGTTCGGAAGTTGTCTCGATTCGCTTCAGCACTCAGAACAACGACGACGAGTCGTTCGGGTACTTCTGGATCGTGGGCAGTCAGGTTGAATTGTCGATAGGTCCCGAAACGGCAGTCGGTGGCCAAACGCATTTCGCGCTGCGTCAGCCGTAGCGCGCGGTCAGATCTCCAGCTTCCAAACGGCGCAGGTAACGACCGATGTCAACGGGGCCCTGAGACCGTGCTTACGTTCGATCAGCCGGGCGAGCACCTGCACCAGCACTACAAGCACTTCGGCGGTGGCGAGACGGAAACCGTGCTCGACCTCCCGCCTGGGCACCACACGCTGCAACTGCTGTTCGCCGACCACAACCACGTGCCGTACTACATTCGCAGCAAGGTCGTCGACATCGATGTCCTGCCGCAGGCGCACTGATACCAGGCGCAACGATCGCTTCGCTCGCTGCCTCCATGGGGCCGCGGTGGCCAGCCGTCTCGCAGCAAGTGACTCGGCGCCGGCTCGATCGCGCCGCGGCTGTACTTCACCACCTTGCGTTGCCCGTGGCGGATGTTCTCCGCCATGACGCCCTCCCCGCCGAAGAACGACCACGCTGCGAAGTTGTGGAATCCTTCAGTCTTGTTTGTCTCCGCACTTCATGACCTGCGAGAGCGTCGTGGCGCTGGTCGTTCCACGCCGACACTTCTTCTCTACTGCCATCTACCGACAGGCTCGCCATCGCCTAGCGATGCCGGCCGGCTCGGGTCGCCTGTTAACGGAGTAACCGCCGAACACGGCTTTCACTGGTCATCTGGAGATGTGACCAAGTGCCGTCTAAGCGCAGCCACCGACGTCAGTGGCACTCCCATATGCGCCACCCATCCCTCCGCTCCGCCATAGCGGGCTCGCAAGATCGCGAGGAACTCCAAGATGGGTTTTGCATCTACCCGATAGACCTCGGGCGGCATCGCCTCAATGTGCTCGCGGTAACGAGGCCAGGTTCTGAACCGGTCGACGATGCGCGCCATGTTGCCACTGCTGCACAGGTAGTCGTCGACGATCGAGTCGTCGTCTACGCCGACTATCCCAAGTGTAAGGGCAGCGAGGATGCCCGTCCGATCCTTGCCCGCCGCGCAATGAAACAGGCATGGGTGTTCGACCACTTCCGCCAGTTGGATCACCGCCGCCGCAAGCGACGGAGATTCGACGCACGACGTGTAGAGGTGGCTTAGCACCTGTCCGCGCAACACCCCATCGGTCGAGGCCATGCGCAGTGGTGCATTGAAATAGCGAATTGTCGGCACCTGCGCCAGCGGCCCCCGTCCCTGCTCGGCCACCTCTTGCGGCAAGCGCAGGTCGATCACCGACCGCAGGCCGATCGTGCCACTCAATTTGTCGACGTCGCCGGCGGACAAGGCCTGCAGCGTGTCGCTCCGGAACAGCCTGCCAGCTCGTGTGACGCCCCCGCCGCGCACCGGCAAACCACCCAGGTCGCGAAAGTTGAAAGCGCCTTCCAGCGAGATCTGTGTCGCTGGGAACCCCTTCATGGATGGCCTCGCGTCCGGGAGGATCGAAACAGCATCGCAGGGCCGGGAGCCGGAGGCCGTGTCATACGACGCCTAACATGAAAGGACTGGGCGAGGCGCCCGCCAGCCGTTCGATCACCTCGTCCTTCACCACCAGTTGTCCCAGTGCCAAACGGACAGACGACAGCGACTGGCTCGTCACCGAGAAGTGCCGCAGACCCGCCCGATACAGGCTCTCGATCAGAGACAGCGCTGCGCCCTCGCCGCAATCGACGCCGAACCGCGCCCCGCCCGGTGCTTCGACGAATTCCCCAACCTCATTGAGCAGCCGCGCCAGCTCACCCTCGAGGGCTGTTCGCGGGTTGTTCGGGAGGTAGCCATCCGCCACGTAGCTCTCGAACACGTCGTCGGCGAACGACAGTGCGCTGGGATAGCCGTAGAACGTCCGGATCAGCTCGCGGATGTCGATCCACACCGCCGCCCCGCTGCCGGCAAGTTCGCGGGCGTGAAACAGGCCTCCCGGGCTTTGCAGCACGACGCCCGCCCGAGCGAGCCCCTGGGCTTCCGCCGCGGCCCGGAACGCGGAGAACTCGGTCAGGCTGTTGATGCCCGCAGCAAGCGGCGTGACGTGTTGATGGCCCACCTCGCGCGCCGCGTCGGCCATGCCTCGGAGCAGCGGCACGTACAACCCTTTGAGTCCCAACGGCAGGAACAGGCGCGGTGCCAGCGAAGCCCAGGTGCTGATCATGCGCTGCGCACGCGGTGAGCCCAGGTTGGGCAGGCGGATGTCGACGGGCGTGCCAGGCGTTTCGAGCAGCAGGCGACGGCAGGCTTCGAAGCTCAGTCGTGCAAGCCGGTCGTGCGTGGGCTTGCGGTTGGCGTCGCGACCGAGCTCGTTGATCGCGTCGAGCAACTCGTCGAGCGTACCCGCCGCGATCATCAGGTCCGTCAGAGCCACCACCGCCAACCCACGAGGTGCATGGCGAAGCGCGCCGCGGGCATCGCTACCGCTGGTGACCGACACCGAGAAGGAAGCACCAGAACGCTCGTCCGCCAGCTTCAGCAGCCGATCGATGTACCCGGCCGCCTGCGAGGCCGGCTCCAACGGCAGGACGCCGCCATAGACCTGCCCCGTCGCCCCGTCCACAGACAGCGGCGTGCCCTCCTCGAAGCAGACACCGCCGATTTGAAAAGTCCGCTTGGCAAGATCTATTTCCAGCTCGTCGCAGCCAACGACGCATGGGACGTCGAGCGCGCGCGAGACGACCGCCGCGTGGCTCAACGCGCCGCCCTTGGCGGTGACGATCGCCTGACAAGCGAGCATCCCACGGATATCCTGCGGACTGGTGGTCGGGCGCAGCAGGACGATGCGTTCGCCTGTCGAGGCCATCACTGCGGCCCGATCCGCATCGAGCACCGCGAGGCCATAGGCATGGCCGGGCGAGGCGCCCGTGCCCTTCAGCAGCACGCGGGCCTCGGCCAGCGCTGCAGCTTCGAAGGCTGGCCTGATCAGCTTCTTCAACTGCTCGTTCGAGACGCGCTGGATCGCAGTGGCGCGACCCACCAGCCCCTCCTCGACCAGGTCGATGGCGATCCGCACGGCGGCCTGGGCCGTGCGCTTCGCGACGCGCACTTGCAGGAAATACAGGCGGCCGCTCTCGACGGTGAACTCGATGTCGACCGCGTCGCTGTACATCTGCTCGAGACGCTGGCCATGCTCGATCAGTTCCTCGCGGTGCCGTTCGGACAGCGAACCGGGTTCGTTCAGCGCCTGCGGCGTCGCGGAGCCGGACACCAGGTCTTCACCCTGGCGACCTGCAAGATACTCTCCGTACAGATCAGGATCGCCTGTGTTCGGGTCGCGCGTGAAGGCGACGCCCGAACCCGAGTCGGCATCGAGGTTGCCAAACACCATGGCCTGTATCGTGACCGCCGTCCCGAGCGAGTCTGAAATGCGATGGTGCGCGCGATAAGCGCGCGCGCGGCGACTGTCCCAGGACTCGAACACCGCCGCCACCGCGCGATGGAGTTGCCACGATGGGTCAGCCCGTACCTCTTTCGCGCCCTCGCGTACCAGCGTTTCCAGCACCGCGGTTTCCAGACGCGCGAAACGCGCCCGGCTCGGCTCGGCGCGCGCCGCGTCGACGTGCGGCGCCGCTGCCTCCACCACGAGTTCCCCGTCGATGCCGAGCACGATGTCAGAGAACATGCGCCAGAAGCGCAGCCACGTGTCGACGGCGAAGTCCGCGCTGCTGGTCTGCGCGGCGAGCCGCTCGGCAGACTCGCAGGTCACTCCCAGATTCAGCACCGTGTCCATCATGCCTGGCATGCTGACCTGCGCGCCTGAGCGGACAGAAACCAGCAGCGGCATGCCGCCGGCCGCCACGCCAAAGCGTCGGCCCGTGCGTCGCTCGAGTTCCAGGATGGCCGTTTCCGTCTGCGCCACAAGCGCGGCGGGCAGGCTACCGGCTTCGCGGAACGCGCGGTAGCCGTCGGTACCAATGACGAACGCGGGGGGAACGGGAATGCCAGCCGCGGCCATGCGGGCGAGGCCGGTGGCCTTACCGCCGAAGCGTGCAGTGTCCAGGGGATCGATCGCGTCGACCAGGTGTACGAAAGTGCTCATGGTCTGGGAAGAATTTGACATGCCGGCCTGCCCTGACGGGCTCAGCAGTGCGGCCTGGCGGGAAGGGGAACTCAGGTCTGGAGCCGCTGGTCTCATGTCGTGTCTCGCGGGCGGCCGAGCACCGCGAGGATGTCCTCGTGAAACTCGAACCAGATGTTGTGGACGGAATCGAGCGTGGGCTTGCAGACGAAGTCACGCTGCCCCTGGTCGACCAGATCCATGCTGTGCCGGAAGCGACGTTGATAGTTGGCGTAGCGCGGAACCCAGGCGAGCAGTTCGTCGAGTTCGCGGGTCAGGCGCTCTGCGGTCTGCAGTAGGCGACGCTCGGCGCGTTCGTCGCCGTCATTCTGCTGCCACTCGGTGACTTGGCCTATGAAGCGGCCGTTGATGGTCTCGAAGCGCTCGTACCAGTGCACGACGTCGGGTACCGTGCGAACGCCCTCGTAGGTCAAGTGGTACGCCTCAAGTACCTGGGTTGTGCCCGCCTCGAGCAGCATCGCTCCGGTGGGAAGAGCCAACACTCGGCCATCCTCGGCCGCAGCGTCGAGTTGCTCGCGGACGAGCTCGAGCGGCAGACCGGCGATCTCCGAGATCGTCTCGGCCATCGCCATCTTCTTGAGGTAGATCGCGTTGAGGATCGCGAAGTCGTTGTCTGAAATCATCGTATGAATTCCATCTGGAAGGGAGTGGGTCGGCGCTCGAGAAGCGCCGACCGATGGCTCGTCAGCCCCAGAAGTATTTCGAACGCCTGCGGTCGGCGTTGGCACTGAACGGCAGATAGCCTTCCCCGGAGAAGATCTTCTGCGGCACCGTGGATTGGGCGAACCCGCGCTTGGTGATGTCGTAGTAGTAGTTCGACACGCGTTGGTCGATCTCCCAGAAGTTGTAGTCGATACACGCCTTCTCGTAGGTGCCGGCCAGCCGCAAGTGCGGCAGGATCATGTCAATGTAGTAGACATAGTGCCCGTTCGTGATGAGCGTACGGCGCGACTGGCGCGACAGCTTCGTGTAAAGCTTGAACGTGGCTTGCTGTATCGACTCCAGGCGCTTGGGAAGGTCCTTCACGGGAACCTTGTACACCTCCGACATCGGCGTGTTCCATTTCTCGCGCACGAACACCGCGGCGCCCTTGATCGACGGGATGTAGTTCTTCGGACGGGTGAACGTGGTGGAGATGTCGTTGACACGAATCTCGTCGAGCTTCATCTCACGCGGGTCGATTTCCAGCACGATCGTGTAGCAGTGCGGGACGTTCTCGTGATCGCACACGTCGCTCCACTCGAACGCTTCCTCGTTCGTGAACAGGTCGCGGATGATCATGATGTTGCCGTTCGGCAGCGGATACGGCCCCGTGTCGCCCAGGCCCAGGCGACAGTCGTAGTGGTCAAGGAACGCCAGCAGTTCGGCCGCCGCGTTGAACTTGACCACCAGATCGTGGTCAGGGCTGCCGCTTTCCAGCGGGTCGACCTGCGACGACAGGCGATCGATGAGGGAGGGCTCGTGGATCTGGCAGCGGTACGCGTCCTGCGAGTTCAGGATATAGCCGTCCTGGCGCTTGCCCCAGAGAACGCGCTGCATGAACTTGAGGATCTCGTTGCTCTCCTCGATGTAGTCGTCCGGCTGGATGACTTCGAGCGCGAGCAGGCCGCAGCGCCCCATGCCGAAGCCGACGGCTCCAATGCTCCAGTCGTGCACGGCGTTGACCTTGGTGCCGATTTCGGTGCGCGCCGAGGCGCCGATCTTGATCACGCCTTCCGCGCCGATCTCGTCGGTGGTCATGCGCAGGATTTCCGGCCAGCGATAGAACTGGTGCATGAAGGCCAGGATCTCGTACTCCTGGCGAGGGATCATGCCCGACGAACCCTCGGTGGCCCGCATCACCAGCACGTCCCAGATGTTCCAGGCCAGGTAGTTGTTCAGGTCGTTGAGCTCGTCGATCGAGAACTGGTCGCGGAGCACGTCCTCGCGCGACACTTTCTCGAGCACCTTGCTCTTGGCCCGGGCCTTCATCATCCGGTCACCCAGGATGCCGTCGGGCACCGGTTCCATGCCCTTGAAGTTGCCCGTATAGGTCAGGTCCTGGAACCGAAGGCCGTTGTCGCCCGGCTCGTAACGCTTTTTGTAGTCCATCGTTGTCTCCGTCGTTGCAATGTGGATCAGTCCACGAACACGATCTGGCCGGTCTCGGCACCATTGCAGACCAGCTGCGCCTTCTTGCCATCCAGCGCCTTGATCATCTGTTCGAAGTGCGCCTTGTTGTCACCTCCGGTGACGTAGCGCGAATCGCTGTCTTTCAAGTGCGCGGTCATCACGCAGGGGATCTGGAACTCCCGCGAGAGGATGCCCAGGTGCGACTCCGGCGCGCCGGACAACGTGATGACGCCGATGGCGCCCATGCTTAGTGCCGGCGCGAGGAAGGTGGTCGTGCCTCCTTGCGCGAGCACGATGTGATCCTTGAGCTTGCCGCTCTGGATCAGCGCGATCACCGATTTCGGATCGGGCAGGTACTTGATGGTTCCGATCGGCGTCTTGCTCGTCTCGAAACTGTTGAATCCTTCAGCTGCTACGGTCATTCTTGTCTCCTGTAGGTGTCATGGAACGGTTCGGAACCAATCGCCTGGACGGCGATCGTCTGGGGGTGTGAGTTCGGTGTCGACGACCTCCGCTTCAATTCGTCAGCCGTGGCGCGTCGACCTGCGCAGTCAACCACGATTCGATGTCTTCTGGACGGGACACGACCAGTTCCGCGCCGGCCCCGAGCAGTTGCCTGCCCGTGTGCATGCCCCAGTCGACGCCGATCGCGCGCACACCAACGTCGCGCGCCTCGCGGACGTCTCCCACGGTGTCCGTCACGAGGACAACCTCCGAGCGGTCGAAGGCGGCCCGAACTGCGCGCCCCCCCGGCGGATCGGCTGCGAACGCCTTCTCGCTGACGAAGCGCGCGATCGAGACCGACTTACGCGGCTCCACGTCACCGGCGAACACGTGCGGAAAGCTTCGATCGAGGTCGGCGGCACTCAGGATCCGCCGGATCGTCTCGAGCGCGTTGGTTGAGACGATCGCCAATGTGTGCTGCTTCGCCAGCCTGCGCACCAAGCCGTCCATGCCCGGGATCCAGGTTGGGTTGTAGCGCCGGCGCAGTAGCGCCAAGAAGTGCGTTTTCGCGGCGTCGGCCCGCTGACGATCCGGGATGAGTGCGGCCAGCGAATCAAAGAAGTTGCCTTCGAAGGTACGGAAGAAGTCCTCGCGCGAATCGATTCCCAGCGCAAATGCCGCGTTCGTTTCGGAGAACAGCTCCCAGGACGCATCGCGGGTATCGACAAGCGTTCCATCGAGGTCGAACAGGATCGCGCGGATCAAGATATCCCCTTGTCAGGACGTACGGGAAGGACGAGCGCTCAAGCCAGCCGGGACTCGCGCCGGGTCGCCGACACGCTGTTCAGGGCATTCAGCTTGGGCAGCTCGAAAAAGTCCTGCACTTCCCCATGGCCGGTGATTCCGTTCATCTGCCATTCGCAGAGGGAGTTGAACGAGACCATGTTCGGCCAGCATTGCCAGGGGAAGGTCGTGCTCGCCCGCCCTTCCAGGCGCCAGACGCGGTCGTCGCTGGTCGTCACCGTCAGTTCAAGGCGGTCGGGATAGCGCTCCTGCGGGCGCTCGACGCGCCCGGTGCCGGCCTTCAGTCCGAGTACGCGGCCGTTCTCGAGTACGTAGCCGTGCGCCAGCCAAAGCTCGTCGCCGTTGCGCCGATCATCGAATCCGAAGATGGCGTGCACTGCGAGCTCCTTCGAAAAGTGCGCATGCAGCCAGCTCATGTTGGGCTTGCCCCGCTCGGGGCGCGGGCCCCAGCTGTGATCCATGGTAGAGACGCAGTCGATCGGCACTTCCGCGTCGCGCACCCAGACCCGACCCGTCACGTGGCCCGTCTGGTCGAAGTGCCCGTTGTAGGCCGTGCCCCATGAGAACTTGCCGGCCTCCGACTCCGAGCCGCACATCGGATCCATCGTCGGATCATGGATGTCGAACGCCGGCATGAGCGCCTCGTAGCGCACGTCGATGCGCGTGCCTTCGCCATCGTCGTAGTCGATCTTCCAGACCTGATTCGCCTCGAGGCAGCGAACCTGCAAGCTGTTGAGCAGACGGTAATCGAGCAGGCTGCGCGGCTCCGGAATCGGCATCGCGGCGCGCATGTCACAGAAGTCGGCCTCCCACGGCGTCACGCAACGCCGGGAGTTCATGCAGATCGTCGAGCTGACCGCACCGAGGTTCGGGCGGAACAACGCGTAGACGCCGACGTTGAGGTTTGCTTCGACGTTGTAGAAGCCGAAGAAGTTCGTCTCAGCCCATGTCGGGTCGGAATCGGTCGCGTGGAATTCAGCGTCTTGCGGTTGGATCACCGTCTGTCTCCTGTATGCCGGGCAGCTGTTGTCGATGTCGTCCGGCCCGAGGGCGACGACATGAAGGTGAATGTAGACGGGTCACCGTCGGCATGCGATGGCCGGATTGGACAAACACGGTCGCCTGCATGCGCCAGATTGGCCAGTGACACCCCCGGGACCGGCCCCTATCGTGCAGCACGCTTCCTGCAGGAGCGCGCGTGAGCGCAACGACCCACGACACCAAAAGGAGACAACCATGACCCCCAGAAAGACGACGTCCTCGCTTCCGCAAACTTCGCCGCCACATCGTCGAAAAGCTCGATCCGGCGCTGTCCTTGTGACGCTCACGCTCGCAGCGGCAACGCTCATGCCGACGCCCGCCGCGGCGCTGGATAGCGACGCGGACGACTACAGCGCTGGCGCTGTGCCAGCCGGCACCAACCTCGCTCTCCTCTACTACCAGCACGCAAACCGGAACAAGGTACGGGTCGACGGCGCGACGGTGTCGCCTGGCGACCTGTCCTCCGACATCGGCATCCTGCGTCTGGTTCGCTTCGTCAAGATCGGCCCGTTTCTCGCCGATCCCCAAGTGCTACTACCGTTCGGAAAGCTGCAGGGCCACAACGCGCTCGCATCACTTGGCTCGGCAGATGGACTCTCGGATGCGATCGTCACGGCGACGGTCTGGCTCATCAACGAACCCGAAAACGGCACCTACCTCGGCGTGACGCCCGCGGTCTACGTGCCGATCGGCCAGTACGATCACAACAAGCCGCTGAACCTTGGCGAGCATCGCTGGAAGTACCTGTTTCAGTCCGCCTATGTCACGCCGATAGGCACGCCAAACCTGAGCCTGCAGGTGACCGGCGATGTCACGCTGTATGGTCACAACGACGACTACGGTGCCGCGAGCCAGACGCTCAAGCAGAAGCCACTTATCGAGCTCCAAGCATGGCTGCGCTACAAGGTGACGCCGACCTTCGATGTCCGCGTCGGTAGCGCGCACTTTACCGGTGGCCAAACGGAGCTCGATGGCGTCTCGAACGCCGATCGCCAGAACACCACCAACATGAAAGTCGGGTTTGGTTGGGACTTCTCACCGGGTTGGAACCTGGTGGCCGCATATGGGCAGGATCTCCAGGTCAGCAATGGCCTGCAGGAAGACGCGCGCTTCAACGTACGCCTGTTGAAGGCGTTCTGAGCTGCAGCCGCGTCCGGATTCGCGGCCGACAGGTATGCTGCGAGATGACCCTCTCACGGCCGGTAGCGTGACTCGCGACACTTCGATGATGCACGCCGTCCCCTACGTCGAATTTTCCAGCGCCCGGGTGCCTTTGTCCGTGGATCTGGAGCCGATCGTGTCCGCTGCGTTGCGCGGGCAATACGAGTTACTGATCGCGGAGACGGAGCGCGCCGCGGCGCGCATGCTGCCGGGGTCGTCGGCGCAGATGTTGCTCCACGCGGGCGGCAAGTGGCGCGAATGGTCGTCCCTCGACGAGGAGAGCGACGCCCCGCCGGTCGACCTGCCCGTCGAGGCCCTGACCACCGTGCACGTCTGTCGTTTCGAAGGTACCTGGTTCGTGCCCATCTCGCCCGGCGCCACCGCGCTGCTTGTTGACCCGATGGAGTCCGCCGAGGAGCCCGGGGACGACTTCGAGGTGCTGCGACAGTGCGCCGCGCTGGCCCTGCAGACCTGCGAACGACAGCGGCTTGCGACCCAGAACCTGGACGAGGTCCAGACGCTGCACCGTGTCGCCACGCGCATGCTCAAAAGCCATGACCTCAGCGAGATCCTGCTCCACATCACGCAAGAGGCGAAACGTCTGCTGAGCGCGGACATCTGCGGCGTATTGCTTTGCGACGAGGATCGCATCGTGATGCGACGCTGCGTGGGCAACCGGTCGCCGCGCACCGCCTCGCTCGTCATGGTCGCCGGTCAGGGCCTGGCCGGACGCGTCCTCGAGCACCGCGAGCCCGCCGCCGTGGCCGATTATTTGGCGAGCGAGGACATCAGCCACGACTTCTTCTCCCTCGCCGAGGCGGAGATGGTGCGCTCGGCCCTGGCGGCACCGCTGATAGGCCGTGGCGGCCTTATCGGGGTGCTGGAGGTCTGGCGGCGACGTCCTTCGGTGTTCGCGCCGGTTGACACGACGCGCCTGGTCGCGCTGGCGAACATGACGTCCATTGCGATCGAGAACGCCCAGCTCTACGTGAGTCAGGCCGCCATGGTCACGGCGCTTGGCCACGCCAATGACGCCTTGAACGAGCGCTATGCCGTTGTGCGCCGCGTCTCGGAACTGACTCAACAGCTGATGCAGGTGCTATTGACCGGCGCCGATCTGCCCATCATTGTCCGGCAAGCTGCGCGCTTCCTGGACATGGAGGTGGGGGCGGTGGCGGCCGACGGCGTCGCACTCGCATGGAGCGGCGACGGCCCGCCAGCCACCGCGCTGGCAGGCGTGGCAGAGGCGCTGCGACCCCGCGAGCGGTCAACCTCGCGCAGCGACGGCGAGACAGTGGAGGCCGGCGGCGTTCCGTGGCGTGCTCAGCCCGTGGTCGTCGAGGGCGACACCGTCGCATGGATCGTCGGGCAGATTGGCGCGCAGGCCGACGAGGTCGTGACGCTGACGCTTACCCAGGTGGCAATGATCGCGGCGCTGAGACGGCTGGAACAACGCGCGGCCAGCCGAGCGCGTTCCGAGAGCATCGACGCGATCGTCTGGGATCTGCTGCGTGGAGAGGAGCTGGCCCGAACGACTGCACTCGACCGTGCAGGTGAACTGAAGCTCGACCTCGATGGACCGTTGCGCGTTTGCCTATGCGAGATTGGCCGCAGCACGGCCGGCATGGCCGAGTGCGCAGGATCCGCTCTGCGCCAGCGCATCGCCGAAGCACTGGGAGATGCCGAGGGGGTGCGCGCTGTCGCACTCCGAGGTACCAGCGTCGCGCTGCTCTGCGTCGACCCCGGCACAGACAAGATCGAGCGCTTCGCACAGCGGCTGTCGACGCGCCTCGCCGAGCAGCTCGCGGGGCGCCGGATCGTTGTAGGAGCGAGCAGCCGCTGCGTCGTACCCCGCGCGCTGGGCACCGCCTATCGCGAAGCGCAGATAGCTCTCGATGTCGGCCGCCAACTCGATCGCACAGGCGCTGTCGTCTACGACCGCGCCGGAGTGGTGGGAATGCTGCTCAGCCTGCGGCACGAGGTAGGCATGCGTCACTTCCTTGAGTTAAACCTCGGCGCCCTGTTTGAGGAAGAGGAGAAGCAGCGCGAGATGTATCTGCTAACGCTGCGGGTGTTCTTCGACACGAACTGTTCCCATGAAGCAGCGTCGCAGCATCTTGGCGTCCATCGCAAGACTATTGCCCACCGCCTAGCCAAGATCACAGAGCTGACCGGCCTCGACCTATCCACTCACGACGACCGGCTGGTGGCCGACTTGTGCCTGTACGTCTATCGCCTGCTGAACAGTGGGGGCGACGCGCCGGTCGACGAGCTGTCGTCCTGAGAGTCTGCTGCGCAGCCTCTAGGGGAAAGCCCCATGGGACGCAGTGACCCATCACCGGGTCACCTGATGTGCCAGTCTGGCCGATGACTGTTGGGGCAGTGCGTCTTAACGTGACGGCACTGATTCCAACACGCATAAGGAGACAACATGCCCAACATCCAGGCGGCCGTCGTTCGAAAAAAGTCCGGGCCTTTCTATGTCGAAACAATCGAACTGGAAGGCCCGCGCGACGATGAAGTGCTGGTCGAAATCCGAGGCACGGGCATCTGCCACACCGACCTCGTCGTTCGTGACCAATATTTCCCGACGCCGCTGCCTGCCGTGCTCGGCCACGAGGGTTCAGGTGTCGTACTGAAGATTGGCTCGAAGGTGACGAAGGTGGCACCAGGCGACCACGTCGTCCTGACGTTCGCCAGTTGCGGTGTCTGCCAGAACTGCCTGCGCGGTCTGTACGGCTACTGTCCGGACCTTTACGGTCGCAACTTCAGCGGCGCGCGGCCTGACGGTTCGTCGCCGTGTTGCGGCGAGGGAGGCGAACGTCTCAGCGCGGTCTTCTTCGCGCAATCGTCATTCGCCGAGCGCGCACTCGCCACCGAGCGCAACGTCGTGAAGATCCGCAAGGACGTGCCCATCGAGCTGATGGGCCCGCTCGGCTGCGGCATCCAGACGGGAGCCGGCGCCGTGATCAATGCGTTGAAGCCTAGCGCAGGCACGAGCATCGCCGTCTTTGGCGCCGGCTCCGTCGGCATGGCGGCGATCATGGCTGCGAAGGTTGTCGGATGTACAACCATCATCGCGGTCGATCTCCAGGATGGCCGCCTGGAACAGGCGCTCTCGCTCGGCGCCACGCATGTGTTGAACGGCTCGCAGCAGGACGTCCGCGAGGAGATCCTCGCGTTGACCAGCGGCGAAGGCGTGCAGTTCTCGCTCGAATGCACCGGCCTGCCGAAGGTGCTCCGCCAGGCTGTCGACTGCCTGCGCCTGACCGGCACCTGCGGCGTCATCGGCGTTGCACCACTGGGTACCGAGGTCACGCTCGACATGAACAGCCTGCTGTTCGGACGCAGCGTGCGCGGGATCATCGAAGGCGACAGCATCCCCGACATCTTCATCCCGCAGTTGGTGGAGCTGTGGCGGCAGGGCCGGTTTCCGTTCGACCGGCTAGTCCGCTACTACCCGCTGTCCGAAATCAACGAAGCGGTACGCGCCTCCGAGGCCGGCGAGGTGCTCAAGGCGATCGTCCAGCCGCGCGCCACGGCCACCCATTCCTAAGCGACTGAACGCACCAGGAGACCTGACATGCAAAAGACCCCTTACGCCCTCACGATCGACGGCCAGCGCGTGCTCGCCGACCAGCTGTCCCAGGCCATCAATCCTGCGACGGAAGAACCGATCTGCACATTTCCCGTCGCTTCACGCGAGCATCTCGAACAGGCCGTCGCAGCCGCAGGGCGTGCTTTCCCGACATGGGCCGCGGCACCGCTCGCTCAACGTCAACAGGCCGTGTCGAAGCTGGGTGACTTGATCGAGCAGAACCAGGAAGCCTTCATCAAGCTGCTCATTACCGAGCAGGGAAAGGGCCGCGCCGCCGCAGAGTGGGAGATTGGCGGATCGGTGTACTGGTGCCACGAGATCGCGAAGCAGTCGCTCGAGGACACCGTTGTGCGCAGCAACGGCGACGACGAGGTCGTGACTCGACATACTCCGATCGGCATCATCGGAGCTATCACGCCGTGGAACTTCCCGCTGCTGCTGGCAATCTGGAAGATCGCCCCGGCCCTGGTGGCCGGCAACACGATGGTGCTGAAGCCGTCACCCTGCACCCCGCTGTGCACGCTGTGGTTTGGCGAACTAGCGCAGCAGGTCCTTCCGCCAGGCGTACTGAACGTGCTGTCGGGCAGCAACGAGCTCGGCCAGTGGATCACCGAGCATCCGGCCATTGGCAAGATCTCCTTCACTGGCTCCACGGCCACGGGCCGTCGCGTGATGCAGAGCGCCGCGGCCAACCTGAAGCGCCTGACGCTCGAACTCGGTGGCAACGATCCGGCCATCGTCCTGCCAGACGTCGACGCCAAGGCGATCGCCAAGGACCTGTTCTGGGCGTCGTTCACCAACAGTGCCCAGTTCTGCGTAGCCACCAAGCGCATGTACATCCACGAGGACGTGTACGACGACGTTGCACGCGAGCTCGTGGCCTACGCGAAGACGGTCAAGGTTGGCAACGGCATTGAGGCCGACACGCAGCTCGGTCCGTTGCAGAACAAGATGCAGTTCGACAAAGTCAGCCAATTGCTCGACGAGAGTCGTCAAGCGGGCGTGAAGTTCCTTTTGGGGGGTACGCCCACTCAAAAGCCTGGCTACTTCGTTCCCGTCACGTTGATCGACAATCCCCCCGAAGATTCGCGCTGCGTCGTCGAGGAGGCGTTCGGTCCGGTGTTGCCGCTGCTCAAGTACCGCGACATCGACGACGTCGTCGCGCGCGCCAATCACACGCCGTACGGCCTCGCGGCGTCCGTATGGGGCCGAGACCTCGCAAAGGCGGAAGCCATCGCGCGTCGAATCGAGGCCGGCACCGTCTGGATCAACCACGCGCATGCGTTCGGCCCCGACATCGCGTTCGGCGGCCACAAGCAGTCGGGCGTGGGTATCGAGAACTCGCTGCACGGGCTGGCCGAGTACACCAACGTGCAGACCGTCATGCGCAAGGCACTAGCATGAGTCGATCCACCACGTCGCTGCGCGGCGCGGTTGGCGAGCTTCTGGCACGGGCGGCGCAACGCTTCGGCGACAAGACTGCGCTCGTTTTCGAGGGCGAACGCTTCAGCTTCCGCGAGCTGGACGACCAGGCCTCCCGGCTGGCCGCCGGTCTGCATGCGCAGGGCATTCGACCCGGTGAGACGGTAGCGCTGTACTCGCCGAATTGTCGCGAATGGCTCGTCGGCTACTACGCCGTGATGCGGCTCGGCGCTGTCGTCAACCCGCTCAACCTCATGCTCACTTCGCAGGAGGCTGCTTACGCGATGAACGACTGCGGCGCTGTGGCCGTGATGGGCACCGACGATCGCATCGCCGGCCTGTCGCCGGTGCTCGCAGAGACGCAGCTGCGCGTACTGGTCGCAATTGGCGGACAGCCGCCGCCTGGCGCGATCGACTTCCGGATTCTGCTGGAGCACGAGATTGACGTCGGCATCGCACCCGCCATCGCACTTGATGACAAGTGCACCGTCGGTTACACCTCGGGCACGACCGGTCATCCCAAAGGCGCCGTGCTGACCCATCGCTCGATCCTGACGAACACCGCCATGACGGCGACGATGCACATGCGCACGGACGCCGACACAGTGGTCAGTGCGCTGCCCTGCTCGCACGTCTACGGCAACATCGTTATGAACGCGGCGATCGGCTACGGCATGACCCTGGTGCTGCACAAGAGCTTCGATGCCGAGCGCGTCCTGAGAAGCATCCAAGAGAACCGCGCGACGATGCTCGAGGGTGTGCCGACGATGTACATGTACTTGCTCAACTCGCCCGCTTTGCCCGACTTCGATGTCTCGTCGTTGAGCCGATGCACGGTGGGCGGCCAGACCATGCCCGAGGCAAAGATGCGCCAGGTCGAGGCCGCCTTCGGGTGTCCCCTTATCGAGTTGTGGGGCATGACGGAGCTGGGCGGGCTGGGCACCACGCATAGCGTCTATGGGCCGTCCCGTCACGGCTCCATCGGCGTCGCCTTGCCGGGCATGGAGGCCCGTATTGTCGCGACCGACGGCTCGCGACGCGTCCTGCAGCCGGGCGAAGTCGGCGAACTGCAGATGCGCGGTCCCGTCGTCATGAAGGAATACTTGAACAGACCCGAAGCCACCGCCGAGACGCTCGGGGAGGACGGCTGGCTGCGCACCGGCGACCTGGCACGAAGCGACGACCAAGGCTACCTGTACGTTGTAGACAGGCTCAAGGACATGGTCATCACCGGGGGCTTCAAGATCTACCCTGCTGAACTCGAGCGCGTCATCGCCGAGCACCCTGACGTCGCGCTGGTAGCCGTTGGCAGCGTCCCCGACGAAGAGAAGGGTGAGCTGGCCAAGGCCTACGTGGTGGCTCGCCAGGGCAGTTCGCTTGACCTCGCAAGCCTGGAACGGCACTGCCGCCAGCACTTGGCAGCGTACAAGGTGCCGCGTCTCTACCAGCTTGTCGAGGATCTTCCGAAGACCAGCACCGGCAAGGTGCTTCGCCGAATGCTGCGTACCCTCGACAGCTAGTTCTGAACCGTAGCGCTCTATGCCGAGGCGTTACGGCGCGCGGTTTCCATGCCGGCCAGACGAGCTGTACAACGCGATGGCTGTTCGAGCCGATCAAGTTGGCAACGTGGCGACTGCCAATGACGTCTGGCTGTTCAATGACGTATTGACGACCGGCGCCCATTTCAAAGCGGCTGCGCGGCGCATCCGAGAAATCCATCCACAGGCTAGGATTCGCGGATTCTTCATCGCACGCCGAGTGCCGGAAGGCGTCGAGTTCGACTTCGGGTCGATCGACGACTAGAACAACGGCAGACCACGCATCCGCCAACAGCCGCATGGATGCTGGCGCCGCGATGACTGTTGCCACGATCCCCCGATAGAGCCCCGGCGTCTCGGTTGGTACGATCGCGCGATGTGCAGAAACTACATGCCCGTGATCCGCGTCGACGCGGTCTGGTTGTCTGTGGAGCCGCTGGACATGCGCGCCGGCACCGAGTCGGCGCTGGCGCGAGTCGTGATGGTGTTCGGCGCCGCGCGCCCGCACACTGCGTACCTCTTCGCCAACCGTCACGCCAACCGCATGAAGGTGCTGGTGCACGACGGCATCGGCATCTGGCTGGCGGCCTGGCGCTTACACACGGGCAAGTTCGTCTAGCCGAGTAACGTCACCGGGACGCTGACACTCAGTCGCGAGCAGTTCGACGCGCTCGTGCTGGGCCTGTCCTGGCAGCGGTTCGGCGAGGCCGGAGTCATCCGCATCTTGTGAGGCAATTGCTGCATCTGCCTATGGACCGTTGCCGCGTTACTGCGACAGAACCGGCTCGAGTGCATCAAGGTCCCGCAGATCGTGTGGTCATCGCAGACGGCCGCCCTCGTCGCTACGGCCGTAGGTCTCGCGTGTGATGCCGATCAGATCCGGCTTGTCCCGCTTGTACGAAAACTCCGTGGTGTTCTGCAAGATCAACAGCGGGTCCGAACTTGCGTGTGCCCGGTCACGAGTGCCTTGAAAGTGGCCAACGAGGACTGCTTGCTTGTCGATGTCGTCGTTGGACAGGAATCGATACGCCGCCTTGGCGTTGGCCTAGTCCTAGCATGGCGGCGGCATCGTGCCACCAATGCTGCCGTCGAGTTGTTGAAGCAGGCGGCCCAATCTCTTGAGCAATCGCACATCGCGGAACTCGCAGCTGACGACATCACCATCTATCCTGGAATCCGTCGCCAATCTTGCGATATTTATTGCTATCTGTGCATATACACACTAAAATTGCGCAGGCGGCGAAGAATTCCCCGAGTCGCCTTCTGAAGGCTGTACGTTCCGAGTGATCTAGCTCGGAGATGCCCTCGATCCCACATTATTTTTCGGAAGATCATCATGAAGATCAAAAACTCGGTTGCACTTGTTACCGGCTCGAACAGAGGTCTCGGCCTCGCTCTTGTGCACGAACTCGTGGCCCGCGGCGCGAAAACTGTCTATGCCGCGATGCGCGAACCGGTGGACATCGATCTGCCAGGTGTTGTGTCGATCACGCTGGACGTGACGGACCCCGCGTCCGTGGCGGTCGCAGCCGCTCGGTATGGGGATGTCACCCTGTTGATCAACAACGCTGGAATCGCGCGGGTGATGGCGAGCGCCATCGAGCCAGGCGCGATCGAGATGTCGCGAGAAATCATGGAGACGAACTACTACGGCATCATCCGCGTGAGCCAGGCGTTCGCTCCCGTCATCTCGCGCAACGGCGGCGGAGCGATTGTCAATGTCCTGTCCGACGCCGCATGGTTCTCGCGTCCCATGCTCGCTGCCTACTCTGCGACGAAGTCGGCGGCCTGGAGTTTCACCAATGCGCTTCGCATCGAGTTGCGCGAGAGGGCGACACAGGTGCTGGGGCTCCACATGGGCTTCATGGACACCGACATGACCAAGGGCTACGACATGGCGAAGGTCCACCCCCGGGATGTCGCCGCGCGCACCTTCGATGCACTCGAGGCGGGACAGGAAGAGGTGCTGGCTGACGAAGGTACGCGCGAAATCAAGGAAAGCCTGTCCCGCGCGCAATCTCTCTATCTGAATCCGCCCGAGATCGCGTAGCCTCTCCCCCCGCTCGAAACCCTTGTCGAAGGGGTTCGGGTCCTTTGCTGCAAAAGACCCGGAGATAAGCCGCCAGCTGAGGCGGATGTTGCTCAGATCGATGGCGACGAGAACTGGATCCAAGATCGGCCAATCGTCCGCGCCCCGCTGGTATGCCCGACGCCTTGTCGGAAGGTGCAGGTCCCGCACTTCCGCATGGTGGTCCAGGAGTTGTGCCGCAGCACCCCCCGCCCGGCGACTTCGACTTCGTAGTCATGCCTGCGAACCAGTAGATCCGGACCGAAGAAGAAGTCCTGTACTTCGCTGTGGGTCGCGAGATAGGCTCGAAAACGGGCGCGAAGTCTGTGCCAGACCTCGCTGCCTTCGGTCCACGGTGCGAGTTCCTGAATCCTCACGCCCGGCATCTTCAAGAAAGGGTGTCGTGAGATAGGTCCAGAGCGCAACCCGTTGAAATAGGCCCGATGGAGCGGGTTCCACGGCGTGGTCATGCCATGGCCTTCGAAGGACTGGCGCGGGTTCGCCAGTTTCGCCACCACCCGGCCGTTCGTCGTCTCGATCGCGATGCGGTCAGGCGTGAAGGCGGTCCGCTGGTTCTCCGCGCCGAAAGGCATGCCCGATGCCCGCTCCTCATGCAGCGACACCGTCATCTCGCGAGGATGCGGATCCTGGAAAAGACCTTTCATGCCCCAGAGGGCACCGCCCGTGCCGATGGTGGCCTGCACGGTCAAGAAGGCGTCCCATCGCTTGGCTCCGCCATGGGCGTCGATGCTGTTGTCCAGCAGCTCGCTCACTCAGTCCGCCATGAATCTATGCGTCGACGTGCACCGCAAGCAGCCGTATCTGCTCGGCCTGACGCGAGCCGATTTTCTCCTCGAACTCGCGCTGGGCCGCGAGCCACAAGGGCGCCGCCTGTTTCAGCCTGGATGCGCCCGCCTTTGACAGGGCGAAACGCATCAACCTTGAATCATGCGCATCCGAAGAAGCGAGAACCAGGCCGTCGCGTTGCAGCAGTTGAAGGGCCCTGAGCAGGGAGGTGCGCTCCATGAACATGGTTGCGGACATTTCCTTGATCGTGATATCGGGACGATCGTCGAGCAAAGCGAGTGCCGAAAACTGGGGATTGGTCAGCTGTACCGAAGCCAGATGCTTCTCGTACATCTTCGTGGCAAACCGTGCCGCCTTCCGCATCGCGAAGCAGTTGCAGAGATCGAGTTTGGTGGACGCTTTCACCGAACAAAGTCTAGTATGTGTGGGCGCACATGTCAAACGAGGACGGGCCGCCGCTCTCTCCGAGACAGGCCAAGGCGGGTTGCAGGAATCGAAGATTCTTCCAGGCGTCGTTTCTGAAGAAACTCGCGTTACCGTCTGCTGGCCGCGCAGGGCCTTCAGAACAAGGACATCGCCGAGGAATTGGGCGTGGGGCGGGTGCAGGTCGCACGTTGGCGCGAGCGCTATGTCGAGTCGGGCCTTGAAGGCATCGAACGCGACCTGCCGCGCGGAGCGCCACCGATGAAAGTCGATGTGCAACGTCTGGTCGAACTGACCACTCAAACCAAGCCTGAAGCGGCCACGCACTGGAGCGCGCGCAAGATGCCCCAGGTGCTGTTGTTCGGGTACCAGGGGGTCGGGTTGGCGATCGTCAGCGTGTCGTCGAACGTCGCGGGCGGCTGCGCCGCGTTGGGTGCCAGCTTCGCGGGCATCACGGGAAGCGGGTTGGAGGCCAGCGACTTCGTCTCCTGCGCGGTGGCCACCACGCTGCCGGTCGCGTCGACGATCTGCGTCGTCAGCGTCACCGTCTGCGCGGTCGCGTACTCGTTGCGGACGTTGGTATGCACCCGAATGGTCGCCTGGCTGTCGTTGGCGCTCAGCGTGGAGACATACGTACCCCAGGTATTCAGCGTCGACCACGTGTTCTGCGGGATGTGGACGCGATCCTCGATATAAATCCACACCGGGCGGAACAGGCCGCTGTCGGCCTGGCCGAAGCGGAACACGCCGGAGAAGTCCGGGTTGGTGAAGAAAGTGTCGCCGCGCGAGACCTTGACGGCCATCACGTTGTCGGCACCGCCGAACTTCACGTAGGGCGTCAGAACGAAGATGAACGGCACGAAGCCCACGACGTGGGTGGCGGCCAGGTTGACGAGGCTGTTGGTCGGCAGCAGGTTGCCGTTGATGTAGACCTGCGTGCCCATGTGCGCGCCTTCGAACTCGACGAACACCTTGCGGTTCGCATAGGAGTTGTCGAGCGCGAAGTGCTGCGGTACCAGAGAGTGTTGCCGGTGAGCTGGCCCTGGCCGCCGCCCGACGAGATGTTGATGAAGGTGTCGTTGTCCGCGGGGGTCTGCGGCACGCCAACGTTCCTCCAGACGTCGGTCGTGTTCGTCGCGCTGTCGTCGTAGGCCGGCGTTATGACCGTCGCCGGATCCTTGTCCTTCAGGTAGCGCCACGGCGTCTCGCCGAGGTTGATCGTCAGGCGGTTCGACGGCGGCAGCGGCACGCTGGCCGCCTGGGCCGCGGGCAGCCAGAGAGCCGCGCACGCGGCCAGGAAGAAGAACAGGGCAGTCAGCCAGCGCCAGGCGGTCGGGTGCGGTGTGTCACTGTCAATCCTCGTCAAGGTCTCGGCGTGGAACCGACTCCATTTTCAGACAGATGCGGGCGGGTGTTTTGCCTGAAGATGCATTCGTCGATGCCGCATCCGGCTCCAGGGAGATGCCCTCACCACCATGGCAGCGAAGCCGATCAGCGTCGGTATCGCCCGGTCATTTCAATCGATGAGCTCGACGCCTGGCAAGTTCAGAGTTGCGAAGAATCGCTTAAGCGCTCGTTCGAGGCCGGTCAACTCCCGTCGCTGCTATGGGTGCGACACCGTGTACTGGGTGCCGTATATGCATGTCGAGCTGCGGGGGGCACGCGCGTCGCTTCGCGTTCGCGTGGCCTGCGGGTCTCTACATGGCGTACAGCCTGTCGACGTTGGACGAGAGCGTCGCCAGGACGAAGAAGGCCTTTGATCATGCCAAGGCGGCAGGCGAAGTCGAGCATGCGTTGAATGCACAGCGCTGAGCGTCCTCGTGCGCGACTTCGAAGAAAGCGTCAGCGCCAATTGCTCAGCAACTGCGTGCGGACGTCACGCAATTGAATGGCAGCCAACGCGACGCGAAAGCGTTGAACGGTCGCATCTTGAGGTGCCCGTCGTTTTTCGGCTTCCAACCGGCCGCTCTTATGCCGCCTTCGGTTGCTGATCGACCTGAGCTGCCCGCCGAATTTCGTCTTCCAACGGTCAATGGTGTCGGGCCACAAACGCAAGCGTTGCCAGACTAGGTTAATGATCGCCAATTCGTCACCGCTGAAACTGGCGATTCCGCGCTCTCGCATGACATTGTCGAGCGCCTCTCGACGGAGCGAAGATGGGCTTTGCCAAGGGCGATGGTTGTTGAGGGTGTCTACGAAGCCCGGGGGATACAGCCCGTGCCAAGCAGTGGCTATTGCGCCCCAGTCGACATTCAATCCTTTCGCTTGATTTAATACCGTCCCCTCGCTGACTGCACTGCCCAAGTGGTCAGTGCAGGTGCCAATGACATCGAATACGAGCGCCTTGATTCCTAAGGCATCACATTTGTGCTGAGTGTTGGCCGTCTGGCCAAATGCGGAGGTATGCTGTTCGGCGCTGCCCAGCCGCCGCTTGCTCGCTTGAGGAGCCACTTCGAGTACCTTGCGGAGACCTATGCAAATAGGGGCTACGAACGCGGTTGCCTGCTTGGCAACTTCAGCAGTGAAATGGCGTCCTCGCATCCGCAAATGCGCGAGACACTGAAGGGCATCTTCGACGCCTGGTGCGCGGTCGTAACGTCGATCATCCGCGAGGCCCAGACGGCCGGCGATGTTGATCCCTCGAGGGATGCCGGCACCTTGCCTGACTTCGTGGTCAATGCCTGGCAGGGCGTCGTCATGCGCCAGAAACTCGTACGGGAGCGCGGGCCGGTCGACGAGTTCTTCACCGTCTGCTTCGTTTTGGCCCCAGCTGCCGCGAAGCCGACGCTGCCGTAGGGATGACTTGCGTTCCGTCGCAGACGTTTTTTCGCGAGCTTGAGAAACTGGACGTGGCCCAGGGCTCTAGATGAAGGGCGCCGGCCCGGCTGGCCACGATCCCCTACCTAAATATGATGGTGCTGCCGCGGCGCGACGGTATTCTGAGGCATGGGCGAAGGCGGCATCGTGTGTGGCCGTGCCTCATGAACCTGGAAGTCCCTTGCATCAGCCCCCACACCTCGGCCCGGTTTCCATCGTCGACGATGACCCATTTGTACGGGCTGCGACGAGCAGCCTGGTTCGGTCGTTCGGATGGGAGGTGCAAGTGTTCGCCTCGGCCGCGGCGTTTCTCGACTCCGACGCTCTATACCTCACGCGTTGTCTCGTGTGCGACATCGAGATGCCGCAGATTGACGGGATAGAGTTGCTGGATCGTCTGAACCAGGCTGGAAGCCGCGTCCCAGCACTGTTCATCACGGCGCATGCGACCGAGCGCGTCCGAGAACGCGCGCTGGCGGCGGGCGCATTGTGCGTGATCGAGAAGCCCATCGATGCCTTGGAGCTCGAGAAATGGATCACGCGCGCGCTGGGTCGAGAATGACTCCGCGCGAAAGCTCGCTGTAGTTGTTCGCGAGATCCGGTGCCCACGCACAAGCGCCTGTTGGCTAACTCTGCCAAGCTGTTTGACTGGTTCGACTCAGTCAATCGACGATGACCGCCGGCAACCCAGGCGTGGAGATCATCCGTCGCGGCAAGTACAAGACGCTCGACACGCTGAAGAAGCAGCTGCTCAAGCGCCGCCAGGCCATCGAGCCGCTGATCGGCCACACCAAGGCCGACCACCGAATGGATCTGTGCTGGCTTCAGGGTGCCACGGGCGACGCGCTGCATGCAATCAGCTGCGCGGCGGGCTACAACATCCGCTGGCTGCTGCGCGGCATCGCCGCCCTGGGCGTTGGGGCGCTTCTTTTGGTACGTATTCACGGGGTGCGCCGCGAGGGGCGAAGGATGGCGGCAGCGCCCTGTCGCCTTGCCGGCAACCGGCGCTGCAATTTGACTTTTTCAGGGCCGACTATCCAGTCGCGCCGAACGACCAGCAGACTGCTTCTCATTACCGGAGCAAACCCAGGTAGGGGAACCATGAACGAACGTGCAATGGGCGCGGGCCGCCTGCTCTGGTTTCATGCATGCAGTGCCACATTCCGCGTGGCGAACTGGAGATGACGATGCCCACAACGATTTTAACGACTGGCAGTGACGACGCGCTGGCACCGGTCCACAGCGTCGCCGCGATCGTGTTGGCGGCTTTGCTATGCACGGGCCTCATTGCGACGATGTCCGCACTCTGGGGTGAGACCGCCGATGCGCAACTGCCCGGCGTGGAGCCCGTACAAGCGCATCTGATCGTGTACGCAATTGGTGTGAGCCTAGTCGTCATTGCGGTTGGCCTGGGAGCGGTCGCTCTGCAGTACCGTGTGAAGTTCGCCCGATATATCCGGGCCCTCAACGAGAACGAGCGTAACGGCCAACTTGACCTAGCCAGGCAACTGAGCTTCCTGGACGCGTTCGCTGACGACCTGCGAACACTGATCATGCGGATGGAGTTGCACAGCGAAAGCGTCGCTCCGAGTTTCGCGCGCGACGCAATAGAACTGGAACTCGACAGAATGAATATTCTTGTCGAGTCCGCCTTCGCCTGGACTCGTCGACTGCGTGGCATCAACGAGGCGCAGCGACCAGTCGACGCTGACGGCTTGTTCGACGGCCTGATCGCTGACTATCAGGAGGCAGGTTGCCTCGTTAAGCTCGAAGGTCTGATCGGCATGCCTGTCGTAACCTGCCCGAGTGCTCTGTGTCGTATTCTCGCCAACCTGATCGACAACGGACTGCGCGCTGGCGGCGATGTGCGCTTACGCGTGTACGTAGACGCGAATCGTCTTGTAGTCGCGGTCAAAGTTACCCGCAACGCCATTGCGCCGCTTAGGACACAAGGCACCTTTTATCCGAAGCGTGGCGAGGCAGGAGGTCACCGGACGGAGCCCAGCCTCGATCTGAGCCTAGCGATCGCTCGTCGACAGGCTCAGTCAATGAATGGTGATCTCGAGCTGGAACGCAGCCACGACGGCGTACTCGAAGCTCGCCTGTCATTGCCACTTATCGCTGCCTGAACTCGGCGCGCTCGGAGGCTTGCCATGACTCTTACCTGTCGCAAGCCTCAGGGCGTCAGTTTGGCAAAAACGTAGTCACTATTCTTGACCCGCGCCTGGCCGCGCATCCGCATGGCGAGGCACTCCGTCCAGCCACTAGCGATGCCCGTCTGATTCGCCTCATCACGTGGTGATGCTCCCGCTGGACAACCCAGCAGGTATCAGCAACCCAACTGCGCGCGCGGAAGATAAGGCGTCCAGTCGACCTTCTGCCCAGCACGTTGGATGGACGAACCGCATCCGCGGCCAGTTCCGTCGAGGCGTCCCCAGGCTCATGGGCTTGGTTGAGTGCAACTGACAGGGCAGCGCCTCGCGTCTCAAGGATCGATACTGCTCGGACGCAGCTTCACTGCCTCTTTGAGTTTCGACATGTCGCACGAGAAGGCGGTTTCAAGCTTGAAGCGCGACGCCCCTGACGAGGTCCAAGGTCAGCATTGAGAAGACTTCTCCTGATTAGCGATGACTCTAAGCCTGCCGGATGACCTGCTCGGAGCGCGGCTTGCCGCGCGCGACAGCGATGATGAGGCGCACGACGAGCGTATGCAAATCGAATCGACGGTTGAACCGGTAGGCGAAGGCGGCGAGGTAGTGGGCGGCGTATTTGCCGTAGTCGAAGGCGTGGTGGGCACCGGTGAGCGTTGTCTTGAGATTGCCCAAGACGGTGTTGACCCAGGCGAACTCGGGCAGGTCGCGTGGCTTGCGATCACCGACGACGGTCGGTATGTGGACGCCACCGGCATCGATCACTGCCGCGAAGCAGCCAAGGCCGTCGCTGGTGACCACGGTGCCTGGCGCCAGGTGCAGATTGGCCCACTCTTTGATGGCATCACGCGTGAAACCGGCCACCATGGAGAGCTTGAGATAGACAGGATGGCCCATTTCATTGAGCGAGACCGCGGCAACGAACGGCACCTTGTTCTCGGAGCCGCGGCCGGCAGTGCCACCGCTGAGTTCGCCACCCAGGTACGCGTCGTCCATTTGCACGAAATTCGCGAGCTGATGGGCGTCCTCGCGCTCGGCCATCGCACACATGATCTTGTGGTGAACCAGCCAGGCAGTGCGGTAGCTCACGCCGAGCTGACGCTTGAGGGCAAGCGCCGAGAGGCCGGTCTTGGCCTGACTGATCAGGTAGATGGCGAGGAACCAGGTCGTCAACGGGAGCTTGGTTCCTGCGAACAGGGTGCCCGCGGTCACCGAGGTCTGCCGACGGCATCCATTGCACTGGAACAGGGGGCGGAAATCGACGCTGCTGATAACGCAGTGCGCTTCCCCGCCGCACTTGGGACACTCGAAGCCATTGGGCCAACGGGCGGCCATCACGGCCTGCGCGCAGGCCGCCTCCGTTCCGAAGCCGCGCAGGAATTCCGACAATGACATGCCGTGCTGGAATTGGATTCGGTTCATCGCCATGGCCAAGCTCCGTGGTGGAATGCCTCCAGCCTATGGGGCCAGTAGCTCGGCACGTGAGCCAGGCTTAAGGTCGTCGCTAATCAGGATAACACTTGAAATCCTCTCGTGTTCGGAGGTCCGCGAAGCGATGCGGAATAGCCCGCCTTTGGGGGGCGACGCGGCGTGATTGGGGCAGTCCCAGGGGCTTGCTACAAGCTGGCTCGCAGCGCGCGAAAGTCGAGAACCTGCGAAACAGGAGGCGTTTGGATGCCTTGCCGCAGCGAATTTTTGTGGCGGCCATCGACTGACACTCACTGAGTGGTTGTCGCGCTGGATGCCGGCTGGGCGAGGAGCGCTCGGATCCGCTTGTCCGTCTCGTCATTGTCGCCTTCGCCGAAGTGCGAATAGACGATCTTGCCCTGCTTGTCGATGAGGTAAACCGCAGGCCAATACTGGTTGTCGAACGCCTTCCAGGTACCGTAGCCATTGTCTTGCGCCACCGCATGGTGGATCTTCAGCCGCGCAATGGCGTTCTCGAGGTTCTTGCTCGACTTCTCGTAGCCGAACTCCGGCGTGTGGACGCCAATCACCACCAGACCCTGCGACTTGTACTTCGCGTCCCAATCCTGGATGTAGGGCAGCGCGTTGAGGCAGTTGACGCAGGAGTAGGTCCAAAAGTCCACCAGCACTACCTTGCCCTTCAGCGACTCCATCGTGAGGGGAGGGGAGTTGTACCAGTGGTCGATACCAACGAACTCCGGGGGCGGGCCGCGGTTGATCGCTGGGTCCGGCGAGAAAGTGGCTATCGGTGGCCAATGCACCGGCGGTGATGGCGACCGCGGTGGCGGCCAGTGCGATAGATCGAATGAACATGGTCTTTGCCTACGCCTACAAGATTTCGTGTCGGCGGACCTCGACTGAGTTAGTTGCTTCGACGAAACCTGGGCGAAAAACGGAAGCTCCCCAATTGCGAGTGCCACGCATCCGGGGAGTCTTTTGGCAACCGACAGTCAGTCGGTTGCCAGGCAGTAGCTAGCGCCTGGCGGCCTCGACGATCAGGCTCGCGACGACATCCGGCTTGGAGATCATCACAACGTGCGAACCACCCTTGACGACGACCGTCTTGACGGAGTTCGCGCGCTCAGCCATCCAGGCTTGCGCCGCGGCCGGGATGTTCTTGTCAGCCGAGCCGTAGACGAAGTAGGAGGGGATCGTCTTCCACGCCGGATCCGTTTCCGCCTCGCCGAGCGCATTGTCGGCGATCGGACGCTGCGCGGCGGCCATCAGGCGCGCCATGGGCAGCGGAACGTCAGCGGCGAACTGCGCCGGGAACTTGTCTTGCTTGATGTACAGATCCTTGGCACCGCCAGGCAGTGGCACCGGCTCTGCTAGTGTGGCCGCCAGCGTGCCGCCAGGAAACTTGCCCGACAGACCGGCCGCGGTCTCGCCGACTTCTGGCGCGAATGCGGCCACGAACACGAGCGACTTGACGTTGGTCTTGCCGTAGGCAGCCTCGGAGATGACCGAGCCGCCATAGGAATGGCCGACCAACACGACCGGCCCGTGGATGCTGTCGACGACACCGCCCACGTAGAGCGCGTCGGACTTCACGCCGCGGAGCGGGTTCGCCACCGAGACGACCGCGTAGTGCTCGGCCTGCAGCTTGCTGACCACGCGGTCCCAGCTGGCGGATTCCGCGAAGGCGCCATGGACCAGAACGATCGTGGGCTTGGCCGATGCGTCGGTTTGCGCGCTGGCGGTGAACGGGGCGATGGCAGTGAACGCGGCTACGGTCAGAGCGATGGCCGCTCGGTCCAGGCTGGAGGGATGGGTGTTCATGGGATCTCGATGTAGTTGACGTTGAGAGGGGGAAAGCTGCGGAGAACGACGCGCAGAAGACGGCCAAGATGACCTCGGCGTGCATCGCCGCGCGAATCCCTTGAGTAATCGGTGGCGAAAGTCGTCAGGCATGTCCGACGTCGATCACGGCCTGTGCGAAAGCCTTGGGCGCTTCCTGGGGCAGGTTGTGGCCGATTCCACCGGTCAGGTTGCGGTGCTCGTAGTGGCCGGTGAATCTGCGCGCATAGGTGGACGGCTCCGGATGCGCCGCACCATTGGCGTCACCTTCCATCGTGATGGTGGGAATGAGGATGTTCGGGGCCGCGGCGATCTTGGCCTCGATCGTGTCGTAGCGTGCCTCGCCCTCCGCGAGCGACAGGCGCCAGCGGTAGTTGTGGATCGAGATCGCGACGTGATCCGGATTGTCGAACGCCACCGCGGACCGCAGGAACGTGGCATCGTCGAAATGCCACTGAGGCGAGGCTTGTTGCCAAATGAGCTTGGCGAAGTCACGGTGGTACTTCTCGTAGCCAAGGCGACCGCGTTCGGTCGCAAAGTAGTACTGGTACCACCAAGCGAGTTCGGCCTTGGGCGGCAGTGGCTGCAGATTGACCTCGCGGTTCACGAGCAGGTAGCCGCTGACGGAGACCAGCGCGTTGCAGCGATCCGGCCAGAGGGCTGCCAAGATGCAGGCCGTCCGCGCGCCCCAATCGAAGCCGGCCACGATCGCCTTCTGAATGCCCAGGGCGTCCATGAGGTCGATGGCATCTTGTGCGAGGGCAGCCGGTTGTCCATTGCGCACCGCCATCGCAGACAAGAAGCGAGTGCTTCCATAGCCACGAGCGAACGGAACGATCACCCGGTACCCAGCTTGGGCGAGCAGAGGTGCCACGTCGACAAAGCTGTGGATGTCGTAAGGCCATCCGTGGAGCAGCAGCACCGGAGGGCCGCCAGCCGGGCCCAGTTCGACGTAGCCGTGGCTCAACAGGCCGGCATTGATCTGCTTGATCTTGCCAAGGCTGCTCACTGCGGTAGCCGACGCTGCGGAACTCGAATCGGCTGCTCGCGCGGACAGTGAATTCATGGCAGCCATGGGTGCCGCGACCATCGTGGCGGCGGTCGCGACGAAACTGCGGCGACTCGGTTGAAACGGATCCATTGTCGTACCTCTCTTCGTTAGCGGAGGTACGCTCGACGCCCCCTCCAGTGACAAGCAGTAGACGTGGGCGAGGTATCAACGATGTGTCATGGCACGGCCGTATTGCGTGTCCGTATGGCTTCAGATTGGCCTTGATACAGAGTCATACATACAAAGTGTTCGGCCCAAGGCTCTGATCTCCAGCCACTGTCGCGCCAAATTGGAAAGCCCCGGGCGATGGGATCCAACCCGGGGCTTCGCTGTCGGCTCATCAATGTGCCGCGTTTGGGACGCGTCTATTCCTCGGCCGCCTCAACCAAAGTGGAGAAGACGTAGCCCTCGCTGCGCACGGTCTTGATGTACCTCGGCTCACGCGCATCGTCGCGCAGACGTTGCCGAAGCCGACTGACGAGCAGGTCGATCGAACGCTCGAACAGCTCAGCTTCACGCCCCTGAGTCAGGCTCAGCAACTGGTCGCGACTAAGGACTCGCTGCGGATGGTCGAGAAACACACGCAGCAGTCGATACTCGGCTCCGCTAAGCGGCACCATGACGTCGCTGGAATCGACGAGGTGGCGTTCGATGGTGTCGAGTTGCCAGTCCCCAAAGGCCAGTCGCCGCGCCTCCTCCGTCGATCGCATGTTGGGTGGCAGCATTCGAGTGCGTCTCAGTACTGCACGCATTCGTGCCAGCAGTTCGCGGGAAGCGAACGGCTTGGCAAGGTAGTCATCTGCACCCATTTCCAGACCGAGGATGCGATCAGACTCTTCGCTGCGCGCGGTGAGCATCAAGATCGGAACCGTCTTGTACTTGCCAGAGCGCAGATCTCGGCAGAGCGTGATTCCATCCTCGCCGGGCATCATCAAATCGAGAATGATGAGATCGAAGGGCCCAGCAGTTTCGAGCGCGATGCGCATGTGTCGGCCGGTAGGTACGGGCACGACATGCATGCCTGACTTCGTCAGGTAGGTGCTGATCAGCTCGCGAATTTCGCGGTCGTCGTCGACAATCAGGATGCGGTCGCTTGTCTGGGCAGACATTGCACTTTTCTCCGGAGTTAATTGATCTGGCTCGTATGTCGCATGGCTCAATTGAGCGGCAGCGCGAGCTTGGCCTCAAGGCCGCCTTGTTCGCGATTGCGAAGTGACAGTTCGGCACCGATGGCGACCGCGAGTTGATGCGCGATGGCCAGGCCGAGCCCGGTACCACCGGTCGTCCGGTTACGCGACCCCTCGACGCGATAGAACGGCTTCAGAACCGCGTCGAGCTGGTCTGGTGGGATTCCGGCGCCCGCGTCGATCACGGCGATCGTGAGTCGCGTCTCTGCCAGCGTTACTTCCACTCTCGCCTCATCGCCAAATTTCAGGGCGTTGTCAATCAAGTTCGTCAAGATTCGCCGCAAAGCCTGTGGGCGAGTGAGCAACGGCGCGGAGGCTTGGCCTTCGAGCGTGACTCGTTGCCCGGTGTCCTGATAGTCGGATACCAGCGACTCGAGCAGCGCATCGACATCAAGGAGGCACGGCACTTCCGATTCGCCGTGCAGCGTGCGTGCATAGGTCAACCCTTCCTTCACGAGCACCTGCATGGCCTCGAGGTCCTGTCTTAGCTTGTCGCGTTCGGACGTCTCATCCATCAGGTCCGTACGCAGCCGCATACGGGTGATGGGCGTTTGCAGGTCGTGCGAGATGGCAGCCAGGATCTCGACGCGCTCGTCCATGTAGCCCGAAATGCGGTGCTGCATTGCATTGAAGGCCCGGGAGGCACGCGATACCTCGGCGGGCCCCCCCTCGCTGAGAGTGATGCCACGCAAATCTGGACCGAGTTCGTCGGCGGCGGCAGCCAGATCTGCCAACGGGCGGATCACAAGTCGCACCGCTTGCCAGGCAAAGAAAGCCAGAACGATCAGCTCTGCCAGCAAGGTCCACACAACCCAAGTCGACACAGGTTTCGGAACTCGGCGCGCGTGAATCACCAATGAGTTGCCGTCATTGAGCCGCACCTGCATCAACACGCCCTCACGGGTGGAAGGATCCTGTGCCAGATGGGTGACCGGAAACGGTCGCAAAGCTTCGACGATCGCCTCGGAGAAGTCGCGCAGTATGGGGGAGCGCGGTGCCTGGCCCCCTACGCTGCCCTTGAGCTCAAAGCTGTAATTCGGGCGCTCGAGGCGCTTTAGCCAGTCCCCTCGCTCGTTGGCTGGTAGACGGTTCAGGATGGCAGCCGAACTGGCAATGTCCAGCTCGATGCCCGTCATCATCAAGGCTCTCAACGTCAGTTCGCGCTCGTACTGAACCGACGCGAAAGTCAGGCCTTGCGCCGCTGCCAGGCCCACGACGATCATCAGCGTGACACGTGCGAAAAGCGTACGGGGCAGCCAGCGTCTCCAATTCGATACTGGTCCCGGAGGCACTGCGGCGAGGTCAGGTTTCTGGTTCGAGTGCGTGGAGATGAGCATGGGGTGCACGGCGTGCGTTCTCAGATCGGCACGGCAGCCGCGGCGATGTGGCCACGCATGCTGGTGCGACCGTCGCGAGCACGGCTCTTACCTGCCCGCATGGGGGGCGATTGCATCGCTGTCATTGCTCGGTCCCTGTTGCTCGGTAGATGTTGACGTGATGCTGACTGCTGCCAGCTCTGTGTTGGGCGATAGCGATGCTGATCTGTACGCGCCACGGGAGGCGAATACAGTAAGTTACGAAGCGCACGACCGTTGAGCCTTGAGCAGCTTGGAGCGGGAGCTTTCCAGTGCGTATCAGCTTTAGCATGGGAGCCGCGAAATGGGGGACGCAAGCCAAGACGCCGACCGAATCCGTGATCAAAATGGCGGATGAAGCCCTCAATGAAGCCAAGGCTGCGGGTCGGCGGCAATGTTCGATCGCTAACCCAACGGTTGATCGCAGAGGTAGGCTCATTGGCTGCGTCCGCAATGCTGACATACCACGTCACGAGTTTGCGAGTTCCCCGGGCTTACTGCCGATTCGCCAGCGCGAGGGCCGCCTCGATACCACTGTCCAAAAGTTTCTTCGACATGGGAGAGTTGCCCACAGCTCGCGCCATCTGGAGCGTCCCGACCATCAAGCCGTAGAGCGATATCGCGTTGGCGCTTCTCGCCTCGCGAGTGGCGCCAGGCAACCTGTCCGCGAGGAGATCAATGTAGGCGGAAAGCTCAGCTGCGTAAGCGGCCCGAGTCTCGGGCGAGTGACGCCCTACCTCTGCCACGAGAGCTGACGTTGCACAACCCTCATCGGGGCTGTCTCGGTGCTTGGGACTTAAGTAGTCACGAATGGCAGCCTCCGGCCCCAATCCAAGTTCAAAAGTTGTTTGAAGGGCCTCGCGCCCCCGGGTCAGAGAGTCCACAAGTGCGTCGCGAACCAACTGCTCCTTTGAATTGAAGTGCGTATAAAAGGCTCCGATAGTCAGCCCGGACTCGTGCATGATTGCCGCAAGGCCTGTCGCAGCAACCCCGTCACGCCTGAACAGCCTGGACGCAACCTCGAGGATTCGTTGACGCACGTCTTCCTTGTGTCCCTTTTCGTACCGCATCAGTTTCTTTCTGTCTACCGACATCTTCCGGCAACCATCATGACGGAAGAGGTTCAGTCGCGCCGTCGGAAAGACGTGTAGCGAACTGCTCATCCCGGTTGCTCCACCTCGGTCAACGCTGCAATCCAGCTTTCCCGTTGGGCGCTGCAGTGACCCGAGTCCCATGTTGACGCCGACCTTCGGCACTGCAGCCACTGAGCCAACTGCAGCAATGGAATGAGTACGCGACCCATGCGAGGCGTGCGCAGCGTTAGTGAGACGAACTCGTTGCTACGAAAAACGTAGCGGCCCATTCGGTGCCTACCTCCTGGCATGCACTGCGATTACGAACGTCGAAGCACGACAGATGCGCTCGGACGAGCCTCGCATTCTTGAGCGCTCCAGCGCATCGATGATGCGCCTGGCCCCCCGAGATAAATCCATATCTTAAGAATGGTTTATGCGGTTCCATTGCAGCACGAGCATACTGCATTGGTGGCAGTACATGCACGCTGCTAAGTGTTTGGAAGCATGGACAAAAGCCGATCCGGGTTTCTCCAATGCCTTGGCTACACCAGTGCGTGCGCCCGTGACTGGTGTCCGATTGCCCATCCCGGTGGGGTGCGCACCGGACGACTATCGACCTACGGGCAACACGGTTGCCCATTCAAATTGTAGATTGCCCAAAAAATGAAGACGCTCCACTTACAGTTCGCTGCGGCCGTTGCGGCCCTCTCCTTGATTGGGACAGCCTTCCCTGCTGATGGGAGTGCCTTGGCGAGTGAAAACGGCTGTATGGCCTGCCACGAAGGCAACAAGCCGATGATCGCGCCGTCGTTTGCCAAGATCACCTCTCGGTACCAGGACAAGCCGGGCGCTCAGGCCGAACTCGTGACCAGCATCAAGGCCGGGAGTAGGGCGAAGTGGGGGTTCATGGTGATGCGCCCCAACGCGAATATCTCGGACGACGACGCGCGCGTCATCGTCGATTGGCTTCTGAAACACTGAACCGTGGCACCAGGTCGCAGGGTTCACGCAGAGGTGGCTCCGGTTGTTCAGACAGTTTCCCGAGTTTTCTAAGTGGAACTCTGCGGGGTTGATGTCGGAGTAGGCAACGAGGCGGTTGCCGGTCAGGCTGCTTTCGCGAGCGCGAGCGCGGGCAGCGACGCGAAGTAGAACTCGTCGGGCGTCTTCTTGTCCAGCGCCGTGTGCGGTCGTCGGCCGTTGTAAAACTCGATGTACCGACCGATCCCGGCCTTGGCCTGGCTGACGGACTCGTAGGCGTGCAGGTAGACCTCCTCGTACTTGATCGAGCGTCACAGCCGTTCGACGAAGACGTTGTCGCGCCGGCTGCCCTTGCCGTCCATGCTGATCTGGACACCGCGGGCCTTCAGCGCATCGGTGAAGTCCAGGCTCGTGAACTGGCCGGATTCAACCGGTCGTCGCAACAGGTTGACGACGTAGCGATGATAGATGCTCGTTCAAAGCTTCGATGCAGAAGTCCGTCTCCCTCGTGATCGAGATCCGATGTGCAAGCACACGCCGGCTCGCTCAGTCGACGATCGCGCACAGGTAGACCCAGCCCTGGGCCATCGGGATGCAATGTCGGTGGCCCAGACGTGGTCAGCACGCGCTATCTTGAGGCCGCGCAGCAGGTACTGATAGATCTTGTTGAGCGCGTGCTTCTTGCTGGTGTTGGGCTTGCGGTACAGCGCCTCGATGCCCATCTTGGCCACCAGCGTGACGACGTGCCGGCGGCCAACCCCCGTTCTGCAGCGACACGACAATGTCGTCAGGGCGCAAATGATGCGACAGCGCAGCGGCGTCGCGGGCGCTCCCCATTTCAGAGTCAGCAGTTTGTTGTTGCAGCACAGCAGCGGCGACAACCGAGCCCACGCGCTGAGTCGGCTCTTTCGGCACACGGAAGCGCCGGCGCGCGCCCTCATGAGAAACGTAATGTAGTGGCGTCGTTTCGGCATACATGCCGATACCAGCGACGTTCTGCCTTGGGCGCTCCACGTTGACACTTGATTCCGCTCCCAGAATAGTTGAAGCAGCAGGTGGTCGTTGGGAGCTCATCCACGACCTCGTTCCCGGATTCGCCGATATTCCCTCCCTCGCCAAGTCTGACTTGGCTGCTCGAAGAGTCTGGAAACTGCGCCGCCTTTCGATTCCACCCCTTCTAGAGAAAGCAGATCATGAAAGTCACCTCACTCGCGTCGGTCACCCTCCTCCTCGCCGCAAGCATGGCCAGCGCCTTCGCCGCGGAACCGCTCACCCGTGCGCAAGTACGCGCCGAATACCTGGCGGCTCGCGATGCGGGCGAGATCCCGTTCGGCGACCTCGACACCAAGCCGAACGAAGTCAATCCGCGTCGCTTCCCCATGGCCAATGCGCAGCCGGGCCTAACTCGCGGACAGGTCCGCGTGGAACTCGCCGCCGCGGTTGCTGCTGGCGACGTGCCGCTGGGTGATACCGGCCAGACCAAGCGCGAATTGCTGGCATCGCGCACGCCTCAAACCTCCTCAGGCGGCCTGACCCGCGAAGAAGTTCGCGCCGAGGCACAACGCGCGACCCGCCTCGGCGAGATCCAAGTGGGCGACAGCGGCAGAACCGCTGCGGAGATCAACCCGCAAGCCTACGCGAAGGTACGCGCCAAGGAGCAGGCCGATCCGACGGTGTTCGCTCGCTCGGGTCGCTGGTCCGATCAACGCCCGATGCAGTAAGCAAGACGCGCGGCCATCCGCTCCGACTCAGGCGCCGAGGTTGAGATGCGTCAATCGAAGTACCTCAACAACCTGATCGAGCTGGACCACCGGGCCGTCAAGCGCATCGTGCGCCCGATGCTCGGGTTCGAGAACTTTCGCTGCGCACGCGCACTGATCGCCGGCATCGAGGCCGTGCACATGATCAAGAAGGGCTAGCTCGACGCGATCAAAGATCGAGCTGCGTCTGCAGCCGATCAGTTCTACTCGCTGGCCTTCTGATCGCCTGCCGGCACAGGGCCTCACTCATGCCGCGTCCGCTATTGCAACAGAACCCGCGTCCCGGCCCCAATGGTGCTGGCCCGGCCTGCCCAGCCCCGGCTCCGTCCGATCGGTCAAAAATGTCAGCCGATCGGATTTATCGCCTTCAAGGGCTCGGCGGCCATTGCCGCGTCAACCCCTCTATTTATTCAAGGTACTGACGATAATTGGCGCCGTGCCCGTTGCGCCACCCGCTGAGATCGAAGTCACGATGAATCTATAGAACGTGTTCGGGGTCAGACCAGAGAAGATGGCGCCGGTCGTACCCTTGCCTTCCAGCAACGGCGGCACGGAGATGCCGGTCGTGAAGCTGACCCCTTGCACCAGGTAGCCGCTGGCGGCTGCGGGCCCGACCCAGGTGACCTTCACGCTCGTGCCCGTGGCCACGGCCTTTAGCGTCTTCGCTGGCGGCGGCGGGTTGGCGCCGTTCCAGGTCGACAGCAACGCGATATCGGGCACGAGCGTCAGCGAGAACATCGCGCCCCAGCCACTGGCGTTGTCGTAGCCATATCCGGCGGAAAAGCCGGCCGCGCCGAATTCCAGCGCGTTGCCGTTGTTGCCGTCGGAGACGTCATAGAAGTCCGGGAAGAAATAGCCGCCAACGTCCCCGAGGTGGTAGAGCGTCGGGTTCGCAAACCCGGCCGGGCCGAAACCCAGCAATTCGGAGGCCGCGTTGCCCAGGCTGTAGACGCCGGCCCAGATCGGCGCGGCGACGCTGGTGCCACCGATCGTGATCCAACCGCCGTAGAGCTTGCTGTACACGTCGACACCGGTGAGCGGGTCGCCGACCGCCGCGACGTCCGGCGTGTTGCGCATCGTTGCGGAGCCGCCGTTGGCGGTTGCGTACGCCTGGCCGGCGATCATCTGGTAGTCCGGGATCGGCCACTGCGTGCTGACGCCGCCGCCGGTCGCGCCCAGGCCTTCGCCGAGCGCGTTCCACACCTGTTCGACATTGATCGTGTGCTTCGCATTGGTGAGCAGCGTGGTGCCGCCGACGGCGGTCACCCAGGGCTGCGACGACGGATCGGGGACGTGCAGCCCGGGCGGCGCATCGCCATATGCGCCCAGGTCGCCGGCACTGACGAATACCGCCTGGCCTTGCGCGGCGAGTTGGGTCAGCACCGCGTTTTCGGCGGCGAACGCGGCCGGCTCGACGTAGTCTTCGTCCATGCCATAAGACACGCTGATCGAGGTCGCCGTGCCGTCGTCGGCCATGGCCGACAGGCAGTTGACGAGCGCGACCGAGAAACTGTCCGCGCCGTCCTCGTAGACGAGGATCTGCTTGGCCGCCGGGTTCATGCCGATCTGCATGTCGATGTCCAGCACCGCTTCCAGTTCGACCTGGGGATCGTCGACGCCGCCGCCGTAGCCGTTGACGTTGCGTACGACGACAGGCACCTTGGGCAGCTTGTTTTCGGTGAGATACGTGTTCACGTCCGACTGGAGGAAGCCGCCCTGCTCGAACACTGCCAGCGTTTGCGACTTGGCCGGTCCGACCTGCGCGGGAACGGAGTACAGCGTGCGAAGGTCGGCCGCGGAGTAGCCACCGGCGGGTCCGTTGGCCGCGGTCATGGACGTCTTGTTGGCGGGCTTGATGCGCGCCATTGGCTTGAAGTGATTGGCGCTCGAGAGTCCGATTACGTTGGTGACCTTGCCGGCGATGGCCAGCGGCAGCCTGGCGGTGTGATTGGCCGAATAGAAGGTGGCGCCGTGCTTGTCCTGGAAGTCGCTGAACGTGACACCGAAGGCGGCTTCGATCGCCGCGGTGGTGCCGGTGACGGGCAGCACCGTTCGTGACGCGTAGCCCTCGCCGGGCGTGAGCCCTTGCGCGTGGGCCCAGGCGACGAGGGCCGCATAGTCCTGCGAATTCGCGCCAAATCGAGCTGCGAAATCGGCTGGCTTGAGATAGTGCCGGAAGAGCGGGTCGCCCGGCTTGGAGACGTGGGTCGCGAACCATTGCGCGCCGGCCGCGTCGTTCAGCGGCAGCACCATCGCGACCGTGATCAGCCGCTTGGCGTTCGTGGCTCCGCTCAGCAAGGCGCCGGCGGGCAGCTTGATCGCGTCGCTCGCAATGGCGCCGGACGCGCCGGCGAACGCCGCCGCGGGAAGCAGGATCGCGGAGAACAGCGACAGGCTGCGAAATCGTTGTTGAACGGCGGTTTTCCGGGTTGTCGTCTTCATGTGAGTTCCTGGTGAGCGGTTGGGGAAGGCTGGACGTGCGGCCGCGAGGGCAAGGCCCAGGTGGTCTGCGATCAGTCTAGTCAGCATTTGCTCAACACATGCTCAGCATATTCCCGAGGTTTGCGGGAATTGACGCAGCCGCATGCTATCCTTGTGGCTATGGGACTGAAGAGCAGGACGTTGGAGTCCGACGCCGCATTGCGGCGTCGCGCCGAGGAAACCGGAGAGGGCTTGCGCACCTCTATCGAAACCCTGCTGGTCGAGCTGGGCAAGCGCGGGATGCGCGACCAGCGGGCCATCCAGGGCGCACTCAAACTCAGCCAGTCGGCGATCAGCCGCATCATCTCCTCGGTGCGCAGCGGCGATTGCCTCGCGACCCTCAGCTCGATTCCCGGCCCCGAGGCCTTGCGCCAGATGGTCAAGGGTGCGAGCAGTTCGGGCGTCGATCGCGACTGCGTGCAGAAGGTTGAGGAGGCTGTTGCCGACCTCGAGAAATTCCTCGACGCAGAAATCGGCGACCGCGGCACGCTGGAAGCCGTGTTGAGCGACTGGGTGCACGAATCGCGCGCGACCTTCGAACTGCGCCACAAGGCCGCGGGGTTCAAGGCGATGAGCGCGCTGCGCGGTGTGCGCGCCGACATGGTGTTGAGTGGCGCGATCATCCATCCGTCGACGTCCTCGCCGGACGTCTACGACACCATTGCCATCGACGCGCTGCTCGGCTGCCGCCGCATTCGCCCGAGCGGCGTGCTGCGCCTGTTCGGCTCTCACCCGTCGCCGGAAGGCTCGCGCTTCACTGTCACCAACCTCGGCGGCGCGCCGATCGCCGCGATGCCCGACATGCTGCTGCCGGAGTTCTCGACGGTGCCCGTCGACAGCATTCGCACGACCCACCACGGCCAGTTCTTCGAGACGACGGTCAGCGAGCTGCCACTGGGCAAGGGACTCGAGCCGGGCGAGGACCTGATCTGTGCGCAGATGTACCGCGGCTTGCACCGCGCCCGCCGCGGCGACGGCCCGCCGAGCTCGGGCATCGGCGGCTGGGCCGAGCCGCCTGCCGAGTACTTCCTCGTCGACGCGCTGCTGCACGAGGACGTCTGGCCGGACGCGAAGCCCGAGCTGCGCGTCTACGACACCGCCGTGCGCGGCATGACGCATCCGGACGACCAAGCGCGCCAGGGCGACCGACTCGACCTGCTCGAGAGCGTGCAGTCCCTGGGCACCGGCCCGGAGGCGTTCCGCATCCCCGAGTTCGCGCGCTACCCCGAGCTGATCCGCAGCCTCTGCGCCACGCTCGGCTGGAACGCGGGCAAGCTGCGCGGCTATCGCTGCAAGGTGCGCTACCCGATCTACGGCAGCCAGATCAACCTGGCGTTTCCGCTTCGGGACTGAAAGCGACGTGCAGACGTTACAGTCGGCTCGGGAGTTACGAGGCCGACTGGGCCCTGTCGCGATCTTCCGATGTGCTCTCTCGACGCTCTCGGTTCGCGCAACAGCGGCTGTAACCGCTGCGGGCTCGCACCAATGCGGTGTTGGTCATCTCGGCGCTGCCGTTCATAGCGCAACGCCGCTTATTCGCGAGCGCCGCGCACATTCGTGGGCTTGGGATGCTCAGCAATGACTACAGTGACTCATGAGAGCCGTCGCAAAACGGCGCATTCTTGCTGTGCTTGCAAGCGCAGAGATAGGCGGTTCCGCTGGCTACCGGAGTGTATGGCTTCGGAGTGAACGTTGACCCCGCATGACTGCCGTCGCAGAACGGCTGATTGGCGCTTTGCCCGCATGTACACCAGTAAATCGTTTCGCCGCCGACAAGCTCGACTGGGATAGGGGCCTTCTGAGCAATTTTCGGTTCCATAAATTTACTCCAACAGATGATGGTTTGACATCCGCGACTGTATTCCGTTGCTCGCAGCGCGATAATCCATGGAATGGAGATATATTTGTTCGCAAAATCGGAACTTGCATGAGCCTTTTCGATGACATGGCAGTGTTCGTACGTGCTGTCGAAGCCGGGAGCTTCTCGGGCGCGGCGCAGCGGCTTGGCATCGCAAAATCTATCGTCAGTCGCCGGATCAGTTCGCTTGAAACCCGATTGGGCGCAAGCTTGTTCCACCGAACTACGCGGCGTCTCAGTCTGACGGAGACAGGGATGGTCTATTTTGAACGGGCCCGGCGCATCCTGTCAGATGTTGCTGAAGCAGACGATGTCGCGCGGCAGTTGCAGGGGGAACTAAAAGGCAAGCTGCGCGTGGCGGCACCGATGTCCTTCGGCTGGCGTCACCTATCGCCTGCGATCGTGGAATTCCTCACTGCCCATCCCCAACTCGACATCGATCTAGACCTGAATGACCGTCGAGTGGAACTCGTAAGCGAGGGCTACGACCTCGCGATACGCATCGGCAAGTTGGAGGATTCGTCGCTGATCACTCGAACGTTGGCACCCTGCCCACATGTCGTCTGCGCGAGCCCGGCCTATCTCGCGGCGCGGGGCGTACCCGTTACGCCGTCCGACCTCGTCGGGCAAAACCATGACTGCCTCGTCTACAGCAACCGGCCAGCGTCGGAGCAGTGGCGCTTTCGAGTGGACGACGAATGGAAGGGGGCGCCGATAGTGGCACGACGTCTCACTGTCAACAATGGCGATGTGCTCCGCGAAGCCGCAATCGCTGGCTTGGGCCTTGTCGTGCTGCCGACATTTCTTGTCGGCGATGCGGTCGCCGCTGGTACGCTCAGGATCCTGCTCCCCGAATACGAATTCTTTGATCCAGCCATCCACGCCATTTGGCCACCAAACCGCCAGCTCTCGACCAAGGTGAGGGCCCTGGTGGATTTCCTCACAGAGCGGTTTGGTGGCACACCGTACTGGGACCGGCCGCTCTCGTCCATCTCTAGCGGGTAGCTACCAGCCCCGGATAGGTCGCCAGATCGGCTTTAGGGGAACGCGAATGCGAAGCTGCGTAAGCGGGCGGGGAAGTCATGTTGACTTCACTTGATCGACTCGTGGCACGCAACCGGACAGTTCGACGGCCTGTTCGGCAGTCCTGCCTCAAGCCGAATTCATCGGGTCGAACTCGAAGCGGAATCGATGGAAGCCCCCGATAAATTTGTCTTCGATCTGCGCGTACTCGAGCGTGCAAGCTCCGAGTGGAAGCTGGATCTTGAAGTAGTCGTCGGCGCGAAGTTCGACCGAACCGTCGGCCGCGGAGTTCATGAGAAGGTACTCGGTGTGAGTGTTGTTCCAGCGGAGTGGATCACCCCAAGTTGCGCTGCTCAGCTGCTCCATGTTTGGCCACCAGCTGCCGCAGGCAACAATCTTGGCGGACGGATCCCATGCAACCTCGTCCCACTCGGAGTACAGAGCAAGCGCGGTTGAATCGCCGACTGCAATGAGCCCTCGACCCGGCCACGCCGCCGCGCACGCGTGGTCGTAGTCAGTCGTGGGGTTCTTCGTGTCCAAGTCGCGATAGACGTCGGTGGACCGGTCAATGCAGCCCCGCCACAATGGCACCAGTGCCGCAGGAATTAACAGTGGCGGTGCACCCGAGAAGTCGAGCCATGGTGTCATAGTGGGTCGACGTTATGAACGCCGGCGAATGTCATTGTCGACAGCATAGCGGCTCGCCCGACCAACGCGCGCCACACGTGGCTGTTCAGACGAGAGGCATCCATCGGTGAGGAAGCAGTTCCTCGATCCGGCTCGCCGGTTGTGTCGGCAGGCGCTCCAGAATGTCCTTGAGGTAGGCGTACGGGTCGTGCCCGTTCATCTTCGCTGAGTGCACCAGGCTCATGATCGCTGCGGCGCGCTTCCCAGCGCGGAGGCTGCCGGCGAACAGCCAGTTTGACCTGCCGATGGCGATTGGACGGATCTGGTTCTCGACCCAGTTGTTATCGCACGGCAGGTTGCCGTCCTCGAGGTAACGCGTCAGTGCGACCCACCGCCCGAGGCTGTAGTCGATTGCCTTGGCAGTAGCCGAGCCATCGGGTACGCGAGCACGCTGCGCCTCAAGCCAGCGCAGGAAGCTCTTTGCGATCGGACTGGCCTTGTCCTGTCGTATTCGGCGTCGATCGTCTGAGGTCAGGTGCTGCACCTCGCGCTCGATCTTGTAGAGCTCGCGGAAGAACTCGAGCGCCTTCTCGCCGATGGTGCTCTGGTGGTTCACCCAAAGCTCGTGGAACTTCCTCCGCGCGTGCGCGAGGCAACCGGCTTCTATGACGCCGTGCTTGAAGGCGGCTTTGTAGCCCGAGTAATCGTCGCAGACGAGAGTACCGTGCCAGCCGCTGTCCGGCACGTCGGTATCGATGCCGAGGAAGTCACGTGCATGTTCCTCGCTGCGGCTTTCCGCGAAGTCGAAGACGACCGCTTTGATCGGGCTGAAGCTCGTCGTGCAGTAGCTCCAGAGGTAGGCTTTGTGCGTCTTGCCCTTGCCGGGTTTGAGCATCGCCACCGGCGTCTCGTCGGCGTGCAGGACGGCGTGGGTCAACACCCCTTCGCGCAGCGCGTCGACGAGCGCCTGCAACTGCACGCCGCAGGTGCCGACCCACTGCGCCAGCGTCGATCGCGGGATCGCCAGGCCAGCGCGGCCGAAGATCGCTTCCTGGCGGTAGAGCGGCAGGTGGTCCACGAACTTGGCGATCAGCACCTGGGCCAGCAGGCCCGCAGTGGGGATGCCCTTGTCGATAATGTGCGGCGCCACCGGCGCCTGCACCAGCGTCTCGCACTCGGTGCAGACCCACTTGCCACGTACGTGGCGTTCCACCGTGAACACGCCGGGCACGTAGTCGAGCTTCTCGGCCACGTCTTCGCCGATGCGCTTTAGCGCACAGCCGCAGCCGCAGGTCGTGTTCGCGGGCTCGTGACGGTGTTCGCTGCGCGGCAGGTCGGCCGGCAGCGGTTGGCGCTTGGGCTGGCGCTTCTCGCGCTCGTCGCCCGGTGCCGACTTGGCGTTCTCGAGTTCGAGGGCAGCAATGTCGGTGTCGATAGTCTCTTCGAGCAGATTGCGCTGCTCAGGAGCGACGCGCTCCGACTGGGCGGCAAACTTCAGCCGCTTGAGAACCGCCATCTCGTGCGTCATCTTGTCGATCAACGCCTGTTTGAACGCGATCTCCCGATCGCGACCCGCCAGCGTTGCTTTCATCGACAGCACCAACTCGCGCAGCTGCTGCGCGTCGAGATGGGCGAGGTCAAGGGCGGCGTCGTTCACACGGAATTATCTTGCCCTCGAACGCGCCGCAGGTCCATACGCACAAGCAGCAATTGCTTCACAAGATGCGGATCACTCCCGCCTCTCCGACGCGTTGCCACGGCAGGCCAAGCACGAGCGCGTCGAGCTGCTCGCGTGTGAGCGTCAACGTGTCAGTACGGTCGTTTGGCCAAGCGAACTTGCCAGAGTGCAATCGCCTGGCTGCCAGCCAGATGCCGACACCGTCGTGCACCAGCACCTTCATCCGGTTTGCCCGGCGGTTGGCGAAGAGATATGCATGGTGCGGGCGCGCGGCGCCGAAGACGTTGACCACCCGAGCCAACGCCGACTCGGTGCCGGCTCGCATATCGAATGGTTCGGCGGCCAGCCAGATCGCATCGACCCGAATCACCGCAGCAACTCTCGCATCCAGGCCGCGCAGTCGGCGGCGGCGCCGGTCGGCCAGGCGACGCTGATCGTAGTCGCGCCGCGCCGCACCTCGATCCGAATGTCCTGAGGCGCCGGCATCGTCGGTAACGGCTTTGGCAGCTGGAGCTCGATGAAGCCCTGCTCGCCAGCGCCCTCGTTGACCGTCACATCGTTCAGCGACGCCTTCGCGGTTCGCAACCAGTGATGCACCAGGTTTGCGTTCAAGCCACGCGCCAGCGAGATGGCTGCTACCGATGCGCCGGGCCGCATGCATTCGCCAACCACCTCCGCCTTCAGTTCCTCACTGTGCCGCCTGCGTGAGGCTACTGCCTTGGCTGCCATAACGTCCATTTCGAAATGAAAATGGACATCATCCCGAGCGGATCGAAGCTTTCAAGATGGGATCGCCGTCCGCTTACGAAGCTGCGCTGTTGCACCGAGGCGATGAGAGACGAAACGTTCCTCTTTCCGCGGATATCAGGAAGCAACCCGATAGCGGCCAAGACCTGAGGCATCGGCTCGTGAAATGCGATCGCCAGCACGGTCGTCGCCGGTACTCCCAATCCCCCTTGACCATGACAATCTGGCCGGGGTCGCGCTCGGCGACATCGCTCGACAGTGTGTTGTCGACGCCCTAGGCGGCGGTAGCGGCCATGACGGCGAGCAGGCCTGTGACCTGACTCGCGCCCGCCTGCGCGCGGTCAAGCACCAGCGCCATACCGCCCAGGGTCAGAAGCGTCATCGCAAGCATCACACGCCGGTCCAGGGTCTCGTGTCCCAGAGGCGAGCTAGCAAGGCAGTGAAAACGGCCTCTAGCGTTAGCATCAACGACGCACCGGTGCCACTTGTGTGCTGCAGGCCCCAAGCCAGTGCCACCGGGCCGACGGCCGCGCCGAAGAACGCCATTAGAGTGATTCGCTTGCCGTCGCTGCGTCGCAGCCGCGCCTCGCGCTCGGCGGGTTGCCGAATGAGCGCCCCGACGAGTGCGGCCCCGGCATAGAGAAGCGCCGCCGTCGAGAAACTCCCAGCGCCCACTCCAAAGCGCTGCACCAGCGGCGTGCTGACGCCGAACAGAAAGGCTGCAGCCAGCGGTGAGGCCGCCGCGCAGAGCTGGAAGAGCTGACGATTTGCCCATGCCCGTATGCTACAGGTGAGGCCGTCGATGGGGAGGCGAGGAGTTTCTGATGATCAGCCGGGAGCTTGACGCGGATGCAGTAGGCGCCTTGTTCAAGCGTCTTCTTCGCGCGGTCGGAGAGTGTGAGCTACCCGGAGTACCTTTCCATTATGGATACTTACGATCCGTAACATGGCTGGGCCAAATTTTCGAAGTGGCGCGTGCAGAGCATGGGTGTGGCGGCTGAACCGCAGCAGTGGGTTGATGCCGACAGTTTGCTGAATCAGCTTGTCGGCGACTACACCGAGCCATAGGGCACGTCATCGATCTCGAGAAAGGGTCGACTCGTCGCATAACCCTGTCAGGGCACTACGGCGCTAGCTTCGTGAACACGTAGTCACGTTCTTTGACCTTTGAAGCGTGGCATGCGAAGCAGGTCTGATGCTGCGCGATGTCGGCTGGCTTGCCGTCGACAAAACGCCCGAATCCCCACCCCCCAGTCGCAGCGTACCTCTTCGAGTCCTTGACCATCACCTGTACCGTGGTCGCTGCGCCAGGCACCAAGGCCGACGCGAACTCTGGCGATTGCGCGTGTTTCCAAGCCAGCTTGACCAGGACACTTCCGTCCGGGAATGGCAATCTCTTGCATTGGTAGGCCGCGACAGACTTGGGATTGCCCACAACGGCGCGCAGTTCGTTCAGCGGCTCGCCCTCGAGCGCGGGAGCGATGAACTGCCACGTCCGGTAGCCCTCGGGAATGGTCACCCCGTAGATTGGCGAGGCGGCCTTGGGCGGCTCGATGGCCGAGGATTTGATCGTATACGCAGCAGACGCGAGTGCGATCGCAATCGTGCCAGCCACGGCAAGCCGACGGGCTCGGGTGTCACGCTCCTGCGTGCTTCCGACCTGGCCGGCTCTGTATGCGTTGAGCGTGAAGTGATTCATGTTGCAGGGCTCCGAGTTGGGGTTAGGCGCACTGCCTGTATTCAGCGGCCGCGCGCGGATCGATTTGAGCGAGCGGCTGTGTCGACGGCTTGTCAAAACTGCGCGGGCGTGCATGTCTGGGTGTTCGATGCACTGTCGGACACAGTGACGTACACAGAATCACGGCGTGATCCAAGTTCACCGCATCGTCCGGGCACCTTCGACACCTGGGATCTCTCTCTGTGGTTCGCCCAAGCCAACGGATGGCTCGACTGGCGCTCTCCTGTAAGCCTCATTGACCAAAGAGCCGCGATTGCTGCTTGAGGCCGGGCGCGCCGACCGCTACCTCTCCCGGGGGATTCTTCCGTGCCGACCGGTGCCTTCATCGATCGGGGATGTGAGATGCCCGATCGAAGGGAAACGCACCGTGGCTGCCACGCGGGCAGATACATGACGGTACGAAAGACCGTCTTGGGCGCTCTCGCAGTTGTACAACCCGCTTCAGCCATCACCCATTGCCCACTCCGTGGGCGTGGGGCGATGCCATCCAGGACCTTGTCATGCTTATCTTCGCTCTCGCCTACATCGGTGGTCTGCTGACCATCCTTAGCCCGTGCATCCTGCCGGTTCTGCCGTTCGTTTTCGCGCGGGCGAATCGCCCGTTCGTTGCGCACGGGTTGCCAATGCTCGTCGGGATGGCCATCTCGTTCGCAGCGGTCGCGAGCCTGGCTGCACTCGGAGGCGGCTGGGTAGTTTCGGCCAATGAATACGGTCGGCTGGCGGCATTCGTCCTGCTCGGGGTTTTTGGCGTCTCGCTGATCTTTCCCGCTATGGCCGAGCGCCTTGCGCGACCGTTGGTCGCACTCGGCAACCGCTGGTCAGAGTCCGCAACGAGCGGCGAATCGAAGGCAAGTTTGCCTATGTCAGCCGTGGTGCTGGGCAGTGGCACTGGATTGCTCTGGGCTCCTTGCGCTGGCCCAATCCTAGGGCTAATCCTGACCAGCGCCGCGATAAACGGCGCAGGCGTCGGTACGTCGGTACTCCTGTTGGTGTACGCAGCAGGGGCGGGAACAAGCCTGGCCATCGCGATGCTGTGCGGCCGAAAGGTGTTCGCCGCTCTCACGCGGTCGCTCAACCTGGGAGATCACATTCGCCGCGTTGCGGGGGTCGCCGTCCTGGCGGGAGTGGCCGCGATCGCGCTCGGACTTGATACAGGCGTCTTCAGCCGGTTCTCGTATGGCGCCTCCTCGAAGTTGGAGGACTTTCTCGTCGAGGGGTCGACGAAGCGCGCGAGCGAACCGACGAGCCGGGTAGATGAATCGGCTAGTCCGGCCCGAGCGATGCCAGCCGTCTATCGCGAATCATCGCAGTCACCAAAACTTCCCGTGGAAGGAACCATGCCAATCTTCGCCGGCGCAACTGAGTGGATCAATTCGCCTCCTCTCGAAGTCGAGGACCTCCGGGGGAAAGTTGTTCTCGTCGATTTCTGGACCTACTCGTGCATCAACTGCTTGAGAACGCTCCCGTACATCCGGGGGTGGGCAGACAAGTACAAAGATCAAGGCCTCGTCGTCATCGGCGTGCATTCGCCAGAATTTTCGTTTGAGAAGAGCTCGTCGAACGTGCACAGAGCGCTGCAAGACCTGCGCATCAGCTATCCGATCGCAGTCGATAGCGACTTTTCGATCTGGCGATCCTTCAACAACCACTACTGGCCAGCCTTGTACTTCGTTGATGCGCAGGGGCGAATCCGCCACCATCAGTTCGGGGAGAACGGCTACGCGGAGTCGGAGGAGGTCATTCAGCAACTGTTGGCGGAGGCCGGGCGGCCGGTTGCCTCGCCAAGCCTTGTCGTACCGCAGGGCGAGGGTACGCAGGCCGCACCCGGCCCCGACCAGTCCTCGTCCGAAGAGGCCTACCTTGGCTCTGACCACAAGAGCGACTTCGTGTCTCCCGATCGGGTACTCCTCAACGGCTCTCGCACCTACCAACCTGCTACGTCGCTGCGCTTGAACCAATGGACGCTCTCAGGCGACTGGACGTTGTGGGGCGACCGCATCTCGCTGCGTCAGGGCGCGGGAAGCATCAAGTATCGATTCAAGGCGCGCGACCTGCACTTGGCTCTCGGGCCAACCACCGACGGAAGGCCGGTCCCGTTCCGTGTGTTGTTGGATGGCAGGCCCCCACTGAACGATCACGGGTTCGACGTCGACGCGCAGGGTAGGGGAACGGTCGACACCCACCGCCTCTACCAATTGGTGCGCCAGGCCGGTGGGAACAAGGAGCGTCTGTTTGAGATCGAGTTTGCAAACCCAGGCGCCGAAGCTTTCGTTTTCACCTTTGGTTGAACTGACCGAGCAAGCCGACCACGCGTCGCTACCGTCGCCATTCACCAAGCAAAAAGAGGGAATCAGAAATGGCTTAAGTGACGGGAAGCACTTCGACGCCGCTCGACGAATCACTCCTGAATCAATCGTTACAGGCCGCTAGTCATACTGTGTCGCCGCCCCAAGGTCAAGGTAGACGGATCTCCTGCGTGCGCGTTGAACGTTTGATTGTCTGAGGCGGCTGGCCAAAAGCCCGCATGAACGCGCGCCTCATGCGCTCTCGATCCGCAAAGCCAGTCTCCAGGGCGATGAACTCGATGGGGTGGCTACCCTCTTCCATCATCAACCGCGCTGCCTCGAGGCGAAGGTTCTCTACCGCCTTGGCCGGCGTGTGCCCTGTTTCGGCGTGGAACAAGCGGCTAAACTGCCGCGGACTGAGGCTGGCAGCATCTGCCAGTTCCTCGATCGACAGTGCGTCCTTCAGGTTTTCACGTGCATGCGTCAGTGCTCGCTGGATCCGGTCGGACTTCGGCGCGACTTCCAGCAGGCTGGAAAACTGTGATTGGCCGCCGGCGCGACGGTGATACATGACAAGCAACCGGGAAACCTGACGAGCTATCTGGACGCCATGGTCTGCTTCCAGCATCGCCAGAGCGAGGTCCAGTCCTGCTGTCATGCCTGCAGATGTCCAGACATTCCCGTCGGCAATGTAGATCCGGTCTTCTTCGACTTTGATTTCCGGGTAGCGCGTGGCCATGTCTCGGGCGAAAGCCCAGTGGGTCGTTGCACGACGACCATTCAGAACACCCGCATCTGCCAGGGCGAACGCCCCGGTGCAGATGGAGGCCATGCGGCGCACTCGCTTGCCGGCTTTGCGCAGGAACGCGACGACAACGGGCGATATAGGGCTGAGGATCGGCGGCCCAGTCACGATGAACGTGTCGAACGCCAAGTTGCCCAGCGTCTTCGTCTCAACGGCGAAGCCAAGGGAATTCACCACCGGCCCGCCGAATTCCGAGACCAGTTGGACGTCGTAAACAGGTTTCTCCGACGAATAGTTGGCGAACTCAAACACGGACATGGCCGTCAGGCTCATGAGCTGGAAACCAGGGCTCACGACGAAGCCGATTTTGATCATGGCGCTCTTTTTAAGTGAAGACGAGAGATGGCACAAAAGGTGGCAACAAAGACATTGAAGACGGACGATAGCATACCTATAGTTCTTCCATACCTGCCAAGTTGGCAGGATCTGAGGGACCTCAAATGGCGACGAATTTTCTTGGTACCGCACTCATCACTGGTGCATCCACTGGCATCGGTTCCGTCTATGCAGACCGACTGGCCGCCCGCGGCTACGACCTGATACTGGTCGCACGTAGCAAGGAAAAGCTCAATGCCCTTGCTGATTCGCTGGGTTCCAAGACGAGTCGCAAGATCACTGTCATCGCAGCCGACCTGAACAAGCGGCCTGACTTGCTTGCGGTCGAGAAGGTCTTGGCCACCGACGATTCGATCACGCTGCTGGTCAACAACGCTGGCGTCGGCTCGATGTCGCCGCTGCTGGCGACGAGCATCGATGCAATGGAAGAACTGATCGACCTGAACGTCATTGCCCTGACTCGACTGACGTATGCCGCTGTGCCTGCTTTCGTGGCGCGCAACAAGGGTGCCATCATCCAGATCGCGTCCATCGTCGGCATCGCGCCGGAGATCATGAACGGCGTCTATGGTGCCAGCAAGGCATTCGTTATTGCGCTGACGCAGTCGCTTCAGCATGAACTCGGCGGCAACGGTCTGCGTTTCCAAGCCGTATTGCCGGGTGCAACCGCCACCCCGTTCTGGGACATCGCTGGCGTGCCGCTCTCGAACCTGCCTGCTGAGATCATCATGACCACCGACCACATGGTCGACGCAGCGCTGGCTGGCTACGACGAAGGTGAGATCTACACCATTCCGGCATTGCCGGATGTGGCCCAGTTCAACGCCTACGAAGCCGCGCGTCAAGCGATGATCGGGAACCTCTCCAGGACCGAGCCCGCAGCTCGCTACGGCATCAGGTAGTTCGCGCTCAGCCCATGCGTCGTGCTGTCGACGGGTAGACCCTCGTGTAGGTAGCGGTTCGCCACCCATCTCAAGTTCGGTATTCTTCCTCGGTCATCCGCAGCATGCAGGAACGTTTCCTGCCTTGATCCGTGAGGCGGCCACTTTGATGCACTTGGGAAAGTTGACGCTGCCGGTCGCGGCAGTTTGCCCGCTTGCGAATGTCAAAGGGGCTCCGGCGCACGTCCAGCGCGGCGGCAAGGTTCTACTGAACATCGGCGGCCACTGAAACTCGAAGCTCCAGCGTGGAATTCCGCACCGGATTCAGCCGGCAACTTGACGGTATCAATTGGGGGCTTGGCAGGTACCACCAGCTCGTTTGCAACACTGGCGCGCCCAGACCCAACGCATTGCCGTGTGCATGGCACCCGCCAGTTTCATCACAACCTCAAGAGTTCACCGATGAACCTCGATTCACCATCGGTGCGCGTGGCCGCTCCGATCTCACCGGTCCGCAATCAGACAACAGCCGCGTCGGCGGCCAGCTCGGCCCAATCAAATGCAATCACTATCGATCTCGATGTCTCGGCGCAAGCTGATTGCCACTGTGGCGCTCGGCAGCGCTACCTCCGCATTTGGCCAGACGGCCAACACTCAGAACAAATGTGATGCCTTAGGAATCAAGGCGCTCGTATTCGATGTCATTGGCACTTGCACCGACCACTGGGGCAGTGTAGTCAGCGAGGGGACGGTATTAAATCAAGCGAAAGGATTGAATGTCGACTGGGACGCAATAGCCACTGCTTGGCACGGGCTGTATCCTCCGGGCTTCGTAGACATCCTCAACAACCATCGCCCTTGGCAAAGCCTATCTTCGCTCCGTCGAGAGGCGCTCGACAATGTCATGCGAGAGCGCGGAATCGCCAGTTTCAGCGGTGACGAATTGGCGATCATTAACCTAGTCTGGCAACGCTTGCGTTTGTGGCCCGACACCTTGTCCGGATTGCGGCGCTTGAAGCAGAACTATACCTTGGCAACTTTGTCCAACGCAGACATGGCAGACATGGTGAAACTCGCCAAGCTTCGCGATCTGCCTTGGGACCTGATCATGACCTCCGAGCTGGCGCAGACGGTTAAGCCCAGCCAAAAGGTCTATCAACTAGCCCCTCAATACCTCGGCCTGAACCCCGGAGAGATCATGATGGTTGCTTGCCACAAGCAAGACCTGCAAGGTGCCAAGGCGCAAGGCATGCGCACGGCGTTTGTCTCCCGCCCGCTAGAAGCTGGTCCAAACGGAGCAGTCGATGCCACGCCCGACGCTCAATTCGATCTTAACGCCGCGAGCTTTGACGAGCTTGCCGATCTGCTCAAGGCCTGACGCAGAAGAGAGGCGGCGTGCCAGGGACACAGTCAGGGCCCAAGTCTTTTCCGTCGCGTCGTTCATTGAAGATGCCGAGAGCGCCGTGCAGCTCGAAGCGAATACGGGGGCTGCGGATTATTGGTACCTCCCGTCCCGCAAGGCATGTCCGCGATGTATCGGAGCCTGAACTACGACCATGGCAAGAATCTGACTCGCCACAAGGGGCTGGCGGCTCGTACCAGCCTAGCGGTGTACTTCTGCGATCCGCACAGACCTTGGCAGCGCGGCAACTGCGAAGAGGTCAGTTGCATCAGGAGCTGTCCAAGTGGCGGATTCAATTGAGCTGGTCAGGCGCTTGATGACCTTGCGCAGAGTCGATGATGCGTAAGCGACCTGGCATCCCATCTTGAAGGCAGTCGACGAAGCGTGGAGGATGGTATCCACCAAGAACTCCGTCAGCTTCCCGCCAAGCCATGTTCACGGCTACATTGGTCACGCTAGAGATGCCGGTGCTATAAGGCCGGCAACGCGGCCAACGGCCGAGCTAATTGCCCCCGTCGCCACGGGCAATCGTTCAGGGGGCGACTCCCGCCGTCTCGATGTCGTCAGCGAGGGCGTGCGCCTCCGCGCCGAACGCGTATGCGTCCATGCCCAGGTGCCCGCCCACGACGCTCGCATGCACGCGTAGCGGCGGGTGTTCCGATCCGCCCGCGCCAGCGGCGATATACCACGGCAGCAAGTGCTCGTCAGTCGGGTGCATGAGCGGTGCGTCCGGCGCCTTCCGACGGTAGTTCAGCAGCGCGGGCCAGTCGAGCGCGGCAGAGCGGTCGGCAAACCAGGTGCGGAACGCGGCGCTCGCGGGAACCTCGGGTACCGGGTCGGCTCGCGGCAGTCCGAGGCGCAGGTTGTGCGTGATCGAGCCGGTGCCAATGATCCAGACGCCTTCGTCCATCAACGAGCTTAGCGCGGCGCCGAGCTCAAACAGTTGCTCCGGCGACCAAGTAGGTGGGAAGGCGACTGGCAGCACAGGAATGTCGGCACGTGGGCGGATGTCACGCAACGGCACCCATATACCGTGATCGAGCCCGCTGCCTTCGGTATGCTCCACTTCGATGCCGGCCCACTGCAGCAACTGCTCGACGTGCGGCGCGAGGCAGGGCATGCCGGCCACCTCGTAGCGTAGGTCGTACAGCGCCTGCGGGAAGCCGCCGAAGTCGTGCACAGCCGCGTGGCGTCTGCCCGCGAGCGTGACCGCGTGCTGTGCAAGGGTGTGCGCCGAAAAGGCGACGATGGCCGTCGGCGCCGCGCCGCCGGCAGCGACGCGCGCATCGATGGTGCCCCCCAGCGTGCGCCAGAACGCGCCTGCGGGACCGGCATCCAGCGCTGCCATCGGCGAGCCGTGGGAGAGGAAGACGGGGGGGTATCGAGTGCCCATGCAGTCATTGAAGCACCGAGTCCGCGCTGCGCCGTTCTAAGCTATTGCTGACGCCGTTCAATGGCGTTGAACGGGGTCGATTCCGTGCTTTGTATGCCATTTTTCAGGACCGACCTCCTCACCTGCGGCTTATGCGACCATGCCATTAAGTTGTCCACGCGACGGTCATGCAGCACGCGCACACACCGGATCCCGTCTGGTTGCACGCGGCGCGCACGGCCTGGGCAGGCTGAGCTGCCCCATGCCACTACGACCGACCTAGCCGGGCTGCGGGCGCAGGGCAGACGGCCGCCCGGCGGTGTACGTCAAGAAGTGCACCCACCAATTCAGCCCAGCTGAGCGTGCGAGCGGCCTACTGCATCCACTCGCTGGTCAGCCATTCCATCGAATCTGTGAACCGTGCGGGATTGAGTTGGCTCGGACAGAATAACTGAGCGCGCTTAGTCATCTGGCAAGGTGTGGCACCCAGCGATGAGGCAGCAACTGTTCAATGTCTCGCATCCTATGCGTCGGGAGTCGAGTCAGCACGTCCTTGAGAAGACCCAGGGGTCGTGTCCGCACAGCCGGGCCGCCTGCACGAGGCTCATGACGGTGACCGCACGCTTGCCCGCGGTGTCGATGTCGTCTATGACGGCTGCGGCCCCGCGACCTTCCAGGGCTCGCTCGACGCGCCGCGCCGATCGGGCACGTTCCGCTGGTACGGCCCCGTGCCGGGAGGCCCAGGCCTGCTGGACATCATGAGCCTTCTGCAGAGTCAGCGGTCGCCGTTCAGCGTAGGTTCTTGACGACGCCGAGCGCTTCCATCTTGAGTACCAGTTCGGCAACGGACCGCGAGTTCATCTTGCGCATCGCCTGACCGCGATGGATCTTTGTCGTGATTTCGGCGATGCCCATCTGCGCGGCGATCTGCTTGTTCATCAGCCCCGCGGCAACATGGTGTACCACCTCACGCTCGCGCGGCGTCAGCAACTCCCAGCACATGCGCACGTCGTGGACCGCCCTCTCGGCTTCCAGTCGCTTCGTATCGCGTTCCAGCGCCGCGAAAACGGCGTCGATCATGTCCTGATCGCGGAATGGCTTGGGGAGAAAGTCTACTGCGCCAGCCTTCATTGCCTTTACGGTCATGGCAATGTCGCCGTGGGCCGACATGAATATGATGGGCATATGCGGCTGTCCTCGCTCAACGAGCGACTGCTGGAAGACGAGTCCGCTCTCCCCGCGGAGGCGTACATCGAGTACGAGGCAGGCCGGCCCGTCGTTTTTGGATGTCGCTAGGAAGGCCTCGGTAGAAGCAAAGCTGCATACATCGAAGGCCACAGAGTGCAACAGGCTGGCGAGTGCCACTCGCACAAGTTCATCGTCGTCGACGATGTACACGACGGGGGCATATTGCCCAGCTGGACGGGGCGTCAGGGCAGAAGGCAAAGTGCTGGGCATCGTGGCTGTCGCGGGGGCACATGCAAGAGCGGTTCGGGAGCGCACGTTAGCAGAAAGACCGCTCAAACGCGGTGCCGTCCGTACGCAGATGTGGGGCCGCCATACCAATGTATACCCCCATTAGCAAGTCAGCAGCGGAACCGTGAAGCACGCCTGCACACCTGGGACGGCGCGTGGGCGAAGAAGCAGCGTTCCCCCATGAGCCTCGACGATCGACTTGCTGATTGCCAGGCCCATTCCCATACCGTTGGCCTTGGACGTGAAGAAAGGCTCCAGCAGGCGCTCGGCTATCGCCGGATCGATGCCGCTCCCGCAATCCTCCACCGAAATGATCACCAGCGCGCCTTCCTGCAGTCCGCAGGCAACTGATAGGTGGCGTTGCCCTTCCTCAACAGCGACCATCGCCTCTGCGCCGTTCATCATCAGATTGACCGCGACCTGCTGAAGCTGGATGCGATCCCCGCGAACCATGCAGGGGACATTCATTCCATTCAGCGCAAGTGTTACACCCAGTTCCTCTAGCGGCGTCGCGACGAGCATTGCGGCTTCGCGCAACGCTTCACAAAGATCCAGCGTGGCGAACTGTGGCTCCGCCTTCCTCGCCATCGCGCGCAGTCCCTGGATGATGCCCTTGGCGCGTCTCGCGCTCTGGCTGATGTGCACGAGCATGGCGCGCGCCTCACCGATATCGGGCGTCGAGCGGTCCAGCCAGCGTGCGGCCGCACTGGCAGATGTGTCGACGGCACTAATCGGTTGGCTTACCTCGTGCACGATCGAGGCGACCAACTCGCCCATTGCCTGCAGGCGACTCGCGCGGGCCAGCTCGGCTAGCGCTGCGCGCAAGCGCTCCTCAGCTTGAGCGCGTTGCTCGTTTTGCTCGACGAGAGCCTCATACAGTCGAGCATTCTCAAGCGCGAATCCCGCTTGCGAGCCGAACACTTCCAGCACCGCGGCCTTCGCGGCGGTGAAGACCTTGGTCGTGAGGTCGTTCTCAAGGTAAAGCACGCCGACGAGCGTTGAATAGCGCACCAGCGGCACGCACAGTACCGAACGCGGCCGTCTGCGTTGCACATACTCGTCTTGCGCAACCAAGCCGGATTCGCGTGCGTCTTCGACAACCAAGCTCTCCTGCGTTCGAGCGACGGCTTGCACGATCGACGTCGGCAATACGTCGGACGCAAAGGCTGCAGGCTCCTGCGTTACGACGATCGCGCCACCAACCACCCGCGCCCGTGCGGGAACCTGCCAAACTCCGTCGCGCAGGAGGGCCAGCGCTCCGTTTGTCGCGCCCGCGCTTTCAAGTGCCGTACGCATCATGGTCTCCACCAGTCGAGACGGCACGATGTCGCTTGCGAGTGCGCTCGAGATACGCAGAACGGCCTGGACGTCCAGCGCTTGCAGGCGACTCGTTACGGGCTGGTGTTCGCCGTCGGGCTCGAGCATTCCGGGATGACGAGCCTCCAGTTGGCGCACTTTCGCAATGGCACCCCAACGCCGCCAAGCGCTGCGTGCGTGGCGTAGGTAGGCGCGTGCCTCGAGTTCGCGGCCGCGACCGAGGTGGAAGCCGGCGGCAAACTCCGCGGCAAGTGCCTCGACCTGCGTGAATGCGTGCCGGCGGGCGTGCGTCACGGCAGCAGCATAGGCGTCCCCCGCGGCCAGCGCCAAGCCCTGCACGCGAGCAATTTCCGCGCGCACGAGCTCGAGCCGGGCGACGAAATTCTCGGGGCACGCATCAGCCCAGACCTCGAGCTGTGCGAGATGCCGCAGTATCGTCTCGTCCTGCGCTGCGTTACGTGCAGGAAGCGCGAGCAATGCCAGCGCACCGTAGAACGGCAGGTCGCCGGTCTCCGCGAACGAGCGCGCGACACCCGCGCATGCATCGGCTCGCCGATGCGACTCGAGCGCATCCGCCAGGTCGTCGAACAACAGCGCAGACTGCAGCCGATGCACCCAATAAGCGAAGTCCACCAGAGTGGCCGGGGCATCCTCGACCGGCACCGGCATGGTCTCCCGCCCATCGACGTCTTGCCCGTCTTGCAGCCGTGTCACCAGCGTCGCCTGCGACATGAATGCATTGATGACAAGCCGAAAATTGGCGTCGCGCGCGAGCGCCAAGCCGCGTTCAACGGTGCGGCGAACATCATCGAGATCCTCGCCGGCGAAAAGCATGCCACTCGCCTCGTTGCGACCGCAATAGAGCGCGAAGGTGTGGTCGCCGCTCGCCGTGACGATGTCGAAGGCTCGGCGAATGAAGTCGCGGCCGCTCCGAGCGGGGGCAGACCATGGGACTACCAAGGTCCCAAACGTCATGTAGACGCGGCCGCGATACTTCTCCAGCCCCCGCTCGTCGACCAAGTGCAGGGCCAGTTCGCCGAAGCCGCGAGAGCTCGCATAGTCGCCGTAGCGCGCACCGAAGATCTGACTCATGCAGGGATAGGCGTCAGCGGACGCGTCCGCATGGCCTTGTTCGATGGCCAGATTGGCCATGCGAAGCAGAATCAGGTCGAGCAGGTTCTGGTTCGTGTACAGCGCTGGCGGCACGAGGTCGGCGAAGATGTCGGTGATTGCTCGCTGGAGCGGATCGACGACGATCGGCTGGTGGCGCAGCGCAGCCATGCCGTGCTCGTCGATCCAGCGACGCAAGCGGCCATATTCGTGGTCGACGTCGGCATCGACCGGGCGAGTCGGCACGTCGACGCCCGATTTGCGCAGGAACTCGAGTCCTATCTCGAGCGCCAGATCGAAGCGGCCGAGGGTCGTATACAGCGCGACGCGCAGGCGCGCGAGATTCGCGCCGAAGATGCCGTCGCCTGCCACACGCTCCAGCGTCGCGAGTCGTGCCTCAGCCGGTTCCAACGCGCCGGCCATGAATTCAGCCTCCCCGCAGAGCAGTCGGGCCTGCAGCCCGGTTTCGTCGCCGTCGTCGCTGCCGAGAAAATCGAGTGCTGCCTTGAAGAACACTAGCGCCGAGTGGTGCGCAGTCGCCACCTTCGCTTTCCGTCCTGCCTCGAGGTTCAAGTTCGCAAATGCGCGGCGCTCGTCTCGGCCGATCACTAACTTGCGCGCCAAGTTGGCCTGTGTCGCGACAGCGAACACGTCCGTCTGCGCAAACCCATTTTCGAGCTGCCGGCGGGCGATCCGCAAGTGCCAGGAGGCGCGTTCACGCTCGGGCAGCGAGGCATATGCGGTCTCACGGATGCGGTCGTGGCGAAAGACCCAATCGTCGCCTTCGCGGTGGATGTAGCCAGCATCGACCGCGGGCTGAAGATCATTGGCGATTTCGTCGCCTATCGGGCCTGCAATCGCGGCGAGTGTTCCGTTGGAGGCACGGTCGCCCAAGCATGCGAGCAGGCGAAGCATTGACTGCGTGACCTCAGGCAACTGTTCAAGCTTCCGTGACATCAGTTCGACCAGGTCATCGACACCTCGGTAGGCCGCGACGCGCTCAAGACTCCACTGCCACGTCGCGGCCAGCGATTCGTAGACGAGCAAGCCGTCATCTGCCAGACCGCGAAGCAGGTGATGGACGAACATGGGGTTGCGCCCCGTCTTGTTCCCTATGAGTTCGGCCAGCGGGCCGAGCGCGGTCGCATCCTGTTGCAGCGAGTCAGCGAGTATTTCGCAAACGGCAAACTGATCCAGTGGGCCGAGTTCGATGTGCACTGCCCCCGGCGCGCCGGCCAAGCCCCCTGCGTGTAGCAGGTGGTCGGCATCGACTTCGTTCGAACGCCAGGCCCCTATCAGGAAAATAGCGACGTCGCCATGTTGGCGCAACAGGCGTTCGAGAACTTGCAGCGTATTCACGTCCGCCCATTGCAGATCATCGAGCAGCAAGACGAGCGGGCGAGTAGTCGAGGCAAAGCAGGCGATCAGGCGTGCCATGGCCTGCATCACGCGTTCGCGCTCGAGGGCAAGCGCTGCTTCCGGCGCGGCAGGGGCCGCTGGCTGAGGTCCTAGTACCACCGCGAGGCCAGGAAGGAACGCGGCGAGCGTGCGCCCCACTGGGCTGGTCGCTGCCTTGACGCGATCGCGCCAGACGATGAACTCAGCGTCCTCCCGACCGAGTACGAACTGCAGCAACGGCTCCAGCACTTGCGCGAGGATGGCATAGGGCGTACCTCGGCGCGCCTCCTCGCTCTTACCCGCGGCAAGCAGGAGTGAGCCCCGGCACCGCATGCGCCCCACCGCTGTGTGCAGCAAGGTCGACTTGCCGATGCCTGAGCGACCGGACACCCAGGCCACATGCATCCGAGCGTCATCCGCGACGGCGCAAAATGATGCATCAAGAGTTTCGAGATCCCGGTCACGGCCGAGGACTCGGTCGGCACGCTGCAAGCGCTGCAGAGCAGTTTCGGCATCAAGCGTGAATTCTTTGATGCGTCCGTGACGCCGCTGCAGTTCATCGCACCTGCGCAGGTCTGCGAGGAGCCGTCCGGCGTCTGCGTAGCGCTGTCCTGGAGCCTTGGACAGCAACTTCATCACGATCCGAGAAATCTGCTCGGGTACCGCTGGCGAGAGCTCGTGTGGTGGGTGCGGGTGCGATGTCGCGTGTGAGTGGACGCATGCCGCGGCGTCCACGCTGTCGAAGGGAGGATGGCCGACCAACAACTCGTAGAAGATGCAGCCCAGGGAGTAGAGGTCGGCGCGCGCGTCGATGCGCACGTTCATGCGCGCACCGAGCTCGGGGGCCATATAGGCGAACGCGGTAGCGTCCCACTCTAACTCCGCGTCGGGCACGCCCGTACCCTCAGGTCGTAGGAGTGCGGCGAAGCCGAAGCCTGTCAGGTGGGCGCGCGACCGATCGTCGCTGGTGTTCACGAGGATGTGCTCTGGCATCAATGCGCGATGGATCACGCCGGCGGCATGCATGCCACCAACTGCGGTCGATACGCTCATCGCCATGGCGATAAACCTGGTGGGAACGCCCGGCAGTGATGCAAGGCGACGCAAGGGAGTGCCGCCCGGGTCGTCGAGTATCAGCACGGCGCCCTCGCCGTAGGGCAGAAGCGCACGCGGAAGCACTGCCCAGTCTTCCTTCAGCGCCGCACGGATGCCGTATTCGCGTTGCAAGGAGGCCAGCATGGCAGGCGTCTCGCTACCTCTGCCTGCAACCAGGACGGAAGGCGAACTGGCGCCATGTGCGCGACACAGGCGAGATGTGCCCGGGCACAATTCGGTGAAGGTTAGGGTCGAAAAGTCGATCATGTTGGCGCGAGCCGCGCAACTTTCGATTGAGACGAGTCGCAGTGCGACAGGGCGCGCCAGGGAGCGCGTTCACCCTAAACCTTGGTATTGGTCACCCTTGTGCGTATTTCAGCGATCGTGGACGCCTGTTTCAGGCTGATCGTGGACGGCGAATCGGTGTCGCCGTGGCGGTGCTGGGGAAACTGGCTGTACCTGTGTCGTCCACGATCAGCTCGAAACGCGCTCCCGTGCGGTGGTTGTCGGGGTTGGTCTTGAACCCGACTTGATCTCAAGTCTTGGGCCCCTGCCAGGCCGCCGGAGGGGCCCCTTGGCTGTGTCGCGCATCGACTTGGCGGCCTTGAGTTCGATCGTGTGGCCCGAGTGTCAAGGTACGCACTGTCGCCAAGACAAAAAAGAGTGGATCATCCGCTCGGGCTCATGCTGAAACACGATAGTTCTGCGATTCCATAGCGGCTCAACCAAATGTTGACCGAGGGAGGGGCGTATCGTCTCTGAGGCGTGTCCGTGGGAGTCGTCGGCTATTGATTGGCCGATCTCCGCTCCGGCTCAGTCACTGTGACTCGGTAGCGTCGAGAATCACCGATCCATATGGGTTGTCGATGGCCACCAGCCAGGTGCCATCGGATTGCTGTCGAAAGACATCGGTGGTGCGGCCTGTTAGCTCCGTCGTCCCACCGCCCTTCGTGGGGACGACGAGCTTCCACTGGGAGTAATGGATTGCCACATCGCGTCCCTGCACGATACGTCGATGGGTGAAGACCAGGGGAAGGGCCATAACCCCCGCCGTGAACGCCTTGATGGCCTCCGTTCCCATGGTCGTCTTTCCGGACTGGTCGACGACGACGGCGTCCGGCTCATAGCACGCCAGCGCGGCGTCGAGGTCGCGTCGTGCCCTGGCATCGATCAGGTTCAGGATCAGTTCCGAGGGGGTTTGACTCTTCATGTGGCTATTCTTAGTTACGGGAGGACTTACCGGCTCGGCTGCAACAACCTGCATCGATGCCGCTGAAAGGATGAGTCCCGCGGCCACGGCCAGTGCGTTTGTCGTCGTGCGCTTTGGCCTCGGCACTCTTGCACGAGGCATAGAGAGGTGTCGTTCGTCGAATTTCATAAACTGATCCGCGGTTCAGACGCCCCTTCGCGGGGATTGACTGAATTATCAAGAGTTGGTGCTCGACGGAAATGACGAATCCACCACCTTTTAGGACATTCGAAGGAACTGGCGAACACTACGCACTGTCCGGCGCGACAGGTCACGTTCCTGCCCATGGATGCCGCTGTTCAATGAGCGCTTCCATCTGTATTTCTCTAGGTTGAAGGTCATTTGCATCGCTGGCTCGAGCCGCGCGACAGAAGCGGTTGCACGATTAGCGACGAGGCTCATGGAACTCCATTTCTCGTCAACTCCCATGTAAGCGCTACCGACGCGCATTGCGTTTTCACGGCTTGCTCCAGCGAGTACGCAAGGTGGCAAGTCAAATTGATTCTTGGGCATTTCCAGCCCTGGTCGCCAGATCGTCGGATTGCTCTGTATCTCGCACAGAATTTCGCACACTACGTTTCGCAGCCAGGACGGTGTTGACTTCTGCGGCGGTTGGACATATCTGGGAGATTGAGGCAGGTGATGCGAGAGATCGATGCGGATCGCAGTAGAAGTGGTCGAATCGATACCCCACGCCTACGTCGCGGTCCTTCTGCCGCCAAAGAGCCCAGGTCAAAAACAACAACCATCCCGGGTCTGCCTGGACCGCCTGACTTGCGCGCGCAGGTCATCACGAAGGCCAAGGAAAATCAGGAGAGTGAATCAGATTGTGTTGATAACGTGAGCGGATACAGACGAACACCCATTGGAAGATGGGCGAGATAAGATTCTTGGGCCACTCAAACCGGCACATTGCGTCGACCAATATCGATGGACAGTAGATGTGCGAAATTCATCTCGACAGGACAGCCATGACAAAGACGTTTTTCCTCACGGGTAGTTCTCGCGGACTCGGCCGCAGCATTGCTAGCGAAATTCTCGAAGCGGGCCATCGCCTGGTGGCGACGGCGCGCAAGCCGGAACTTCTAAGGGCGTTAGTCAAACAGTACGGAGAGAGGATCTTGCCCATTGGGCTCGACGTCACAAACTTCCAAGCGGCACAGGAAGCGGTCCAGGCCGCGGTCAGCTCGTTCGGCCGGCTTGATGTCGTCATCAACAATGCGGGATTCGCAAATGTTGGTGCGGTGGAAGACATGCCGATGTCAGCGATACGCGATCAGTTCGAGACGAACTTCTTCGGAAGCGTTCATGTGATCAAGGCGGCTCTGCCGATCATGCGGGAGCAGTCGGCGGGCCACATCATTCAGATCTCCTCCGTCGGCGCTCGCATCGCGACCTCTGGTGCCGCGGCTTACTATGCTTCGAAATGGGCTCTCGCCGGCTTCATCGAGTCGCTCGCGTTGGAGGTCGAACCACTTGGCATCAAAGTGACCGCCGTGGAACCAGGAGGCATGAAGACAAACTTTGCGGATGACTCGTCTCTAACGGTCATACCGAGCAGTGCAGCCTACGTTGCCACCGCCGGAGCCACGGCAAAGATGATGAAGTCCGATGGATACGCAGATTCCTATACGGATCCTTCGAAGGTCGCTGCTCTTGTCATGAGGCTGGTTGATCTTGATGCCCCACCGCTGCGACTGCTGACTGGCTCCGGCAACTACTCGTACGCCACTAGCGTGGATAGAGCGCGAAGCGAGGCCGATGCTGCGTGGAAGTGGCTGAGCGCTACCGTCGACTGAATCCGCTGACGCAGAGATCTTCGATAGGCTCGGCCGGCTCAAGGTTGAAGTGCGACACCTCGCATCCCGTAAGGCGTCCGCCAAATGGGAACTCGATACTCGCACCTGAGCGAAACCGATCGCGTCGCGATCCAGCTTTTGCTCCAGGCTGAATTCAGCTGCCGCGCGATTGCGCGGAAAATTGGCTGCAGCCCCTCTACGATCTGCCGAGAAGTCATCCGCGGCAAGGCCTCGCCGACGTCTCTCGTCACCAGCTACAAGGCGGGTCCGGCGCAAGCGTGAACACGGTCTCGGCGGATGGCCGCCGGGCGCGCCAGGCGCAAGCTCGGAGCCGACATGAAGTCGCCGCTTTGGCGTACCGTTCTCGGCGGATTGCGCTGTCATTGGTCGCCGCAGCAGATCGCGTGCAAACTGCCTGCGATGAACAAGGCAACGACCGATCAGGCAGTGGCTCGCGTACCTCTGTCGGTCTCGCACGAGACGATCTACTGCGCCATTTACGCAATGCCGCGCGGCGCGCTCAGAACCGAGCTGGTCGAGCTGCTGCGCCAGAGCCACAAGACGCGCCCGCGAACGCGCGGCGCCGCGCGCAAGGGGCGTCTGCCCAACACGAAATCGATCCATCTGCGCCCGCCGGAGGTGGCCGCGCAGATCGTTCCCGGTCACTGGGAAGGTGATCTCATCAAGGGCGCCATGAACCGGTCTTCGGTCGGCACGCTGGTCGAACGACTCAGTCGCTATGTCATGCTCGTCAAGCTCGATGGCAACACCGCCCAAGACATCCTCAAGGGCTTCAAGCGGCGCCTCAAGAGCATCCCCGAAAGCCTGCGCAAGACGATGACCTACGACCAGGGATCGGAGATGGCTCTGCACGAGAAGCTGAGCGCCGATTTGCACATGGACATCTTCTTCTGCGATCCTCACAACTCGTGGCAACGCGGGTCGAACGAGAATGCCAATGGACTCGTTCGCGAATACCTGCCCAAGGGCATGGATCTGAGCGACGTCACGCATCAGGAATTGACCGCAATTGAAGTCTCTCTGAACAACCGCCCACGCAAGATCCTGAACTTCCACTCGCCCCAAGAAGTCTCCTGATTAGCGACGACCTTAAGCCTGGCTCACGTGCCGAGCTACTGGCCCCATAGGCTGGAGGCATTCCACCACGGAGCTTGGCCATGGCGATGAACCGAATCCAATTCCAGCACGGCATGTCATTG